>Ga0326735_1000195_pt1 | contig 13975 bp, 11 predicted proteins | sample 37_GP2_1092_FD_207945 | JGI IMG/M metagenome (GOLD analysis project Ga0326735, IMG submission 207945) | Glacier ice microbial communities from Ngari, Tibet, China - 37_GP2_109.2 | ecosystem: Environmental > Aquatic > Freshwater > Ice > Glacier | place: China: Ngari, Tibet | collected 2018-07-31
AGTTTGCCGTTCGGGTTGGCCATCTCGATGCGTGCTTTCAGGGTGCGCGTCGCGGCGTCTATTTCAGGCACGATGGCGCCGACCTTGCCCGTAAAGACGCTCCCCGGCAGCGCCGGCGTCCGCGCTTCGACAGCATCGCCCGCACGCACCTTCGCCGCCACGTTTTCCGGCAGCTCGGCATTGATCCAGACGGAGCGGGTGCCGTTGATGCGGAACAGTTGCGCTCCCGCCGTCACGGTCATCCCCTCGCGCGCGCCAAGCTCGGCGATGACGCCGCCGACGGGCGCAAAAATCGTCAGGCGCGCATGCACCTTGCCGCTCGATTCGACCAGGCGCACCTGCTGGTCCGTCATGCCGGCCAGGCGCATGCGCTGGCGCGCGCCGTCGACCAGCGGCGCCATGCCGCTTCCCGCCATGCCACGCACCGCCAAAAATTCCTCCTGTGCGGCGATCCAGTCGGGCACGTACAACTCGGCCAGGCTCTGTCCTTTTTTTACCGGATCAAGCGGCGCGCGCACGTAAAGGCGCTCGACAAACCCGTTACTGCGCGCCTGCACCAGCGCCACATCGCGTTCGTTGTAGGCCACGTTTCCGACCGCGACAACGCCGGCGGACAACTTGCCGCTCGTCACAAGGGCCGTACGCATCCCCAGGTTCTGCTGGACTCGCGGGCTGATCGATACAGCGCCGTCAACCGCGTCGCCGCCGCTGCTGCCATACACCGGAACCAGTTGCATGTCCATGAAAGGCGATTTGCCCGGTTTGTCGAACCGCTGGCCGGGGACCATCGGGTCGTGCCAGTAAAGCGGCTGCGGCATCGCAAGCGCCCCCTTCGCCCCCTTCGACCCCTTCATACCCTGCTCCAGACCGAAGCGGTAAGCGCCGTAGCCAGCGGCCGCGGTCACCATGGCGATTGCGGCGATCAACGCCAGAACCTTGTTGTTCGTCATTTCGATTCCTTGCTGATCATGGTGCGATGTCCTTCGTTTGCGCGCTCGGGAAACAGGTAATTGAGTTTCGCCCATAGCCGCGCGGTATCCATCCGCAATTGGACCGCTTGCAGGCGCACCTCGGTCTCGTTGCGCCTGGCTGCGAGTACGTCGGTCAGCGTCGCTTTTCCGCCGCGGTAGCTTGCCAGGACCGCGCCCGTGCGAACGCCGGAGAGCGGTATCAATTCACGCTCGTAGCGGCCAACGCGTTCTTTTCCGCTTTCCCATTCGACGACCGTGGCGCGCGTTTCGGCGACGTGCTCGCGCAGCAGCTCGTCGCGTTCGGCCGCCACCTGGTCTACCGTGGCGAGCCTGGCGGCCAGCTCCCTGTCTTGCCGATGCGCGCGATCCCACTGCAGCGGCACGGATACGCCGACCGAGACCATGTTCGAGTAAGCAGAACCGCGCTGCTGGAACGCCACTTCCACGCTCCAGTCGGCGCGCTGGTTTGCGCGCGCCAGATTGGCGTCCGCCCGCGCCACCTCCTGCTGCCGGTTCAGTACCGCGACCTGCGGATGATGCGCGAGGGCCGTGTCGAGCGTGGCGCTATCGAGACGGATTTTGTCGAGTTCCGGTACTCCTTCCAAAACCTGGTCGCCGCTTGCACCGGTCCAGCGCGCGAGCATGACCCGGGCGACGTCGACACGGCGATCGATTTCACTGGCACGGTCGCCAAGCATCAGCAGCGCGGAGCGCGCCGCGAGAATATCGGCCCGTGTGCCGCGCCCGCCCCGGTAGGCTGCCTCGGCAGCGTCGATTTCCCGGCGCGCCTGGTCCGCTTGCTGGGCGACCAGCAGCGCCATCTGCTCGGTGTAATAGCGCTCCAGCCAGGCGATGGCCGTATCGCGCTGGATCGCCGCGAGGACGACATCTTTCTGCGCCTCGGTCTTTTGCGCCTCGCGCTCGAACCGCGCGGCGCGCCACTGCAGCTTGTCGGCGCGCGTGAGCTCTTGCGAAATGCCGAGCCGGCGCATGGTCATGAAGTCGCCGCCCAGGCTATAGCGGTCGGCACCGCTGACCGGCACATTGTCGATGCCGGCCTTTAACATGGGGTCAGGCCGCTGGCCAGCCGCGACAGCCATCTCGCGCGACCCGGCGATCGCCAGGTCCTGGGCCGTCAGCTGGCGCGAACGGGCGACCGCTTGTTGCTGGGCCTGCCCAAATGTGAGCGGCGGCGGGGCGGCGATCGCCTCGCCAAAGCTGGCGAAGACCGACACTATCAGCGTGGTGTGAGATACGAGGCGAAAACAGTTCGAGCGCAGGTGACCCTGCGCGAAGATTGGGGATGACATGGAACCTCCAGGGTGCGACGGACAACATCGCGCTCGCCGGCAAGGGCGACACGATGACGAATCAGGCAGCCTGGAACATCAGATTCTGAAGCAGCAATTGCGGATGGCAATCGGCGGGGCGCAGGTACGCGCCAAAGCGATCGGCGGGCGGGCCTGGCGGGCAACAGCAGGAGCAACAAGGTCGAAAAACTCCAGGTCCAACACCAGCACGACAGGCACGAACGGCGGCACATCGGGCACCGGCGTCTTGTCGAGCGAATGTTTGACGCTCTCACCATGCACATGCACGTGGCAAAGCGTCGGCTGCGCCGGATCGATACCGTCGCAGTGTGCCATGTCTGCTGGCATTGGCGTAGCCGAAGCGGCGTGGTGTTGATTTTCAGGCGACGTTCCCGGGCACACGTACGATGCCGCGGCAAGCTGCATGAACAGCATACCGAAGATCGCGACAATGGCTGTCAGTAGACGTAATGTGCGGGAAATTTTCATATACAACTGTAGACCGTAACCGATTTAGTCTACGCGGATGCAGCCCGGTTGTCAAACCGGGTAGCACCCTGAGCGACACCGTCAAAGGGAAACTGATGGTTCGCAGCGCCCCGTTGGCGCCCTGCCGTGAACGCAGTGCGAATGGTCAAATGAATAGTTGTTGATAAAAAAGACTCCGATTACACTGGCGCATCACAAAATGAATAAACCCACGATGAGAATCCAGAAAACGCCCCGGTACCAGGGAAAAATAACTTCCTGGAAGGCTGATCAAGGATTCGGTTTTATTGCCCAGAACGGCGGCGGACCGGCAGTCTTTGCGCACATAAAATCGTTTGCCATCAGAGGGATTCGCCCTGCCGAAAACGACATCGTCACCTATCAACTGACCATCAATAAAAATGGCCAGCCCCGTGCCGAAAATGTCGCTCTCGTGCGTGACGGGGCCTCACGTCAAGCCCGCCCTCATACCCGAACCGGCGCGCTGGTCGCCGCAACCGGTTTTCTCAGCCTGATGGCTGTTTTTGTCCTCGCTGGAGAATTGCCCCTTCTGGTCCTCGGCGTTTACCTTGGCGCCAGCGTTATCACGTTCATTGCCTACGCGGTCGATAAATCCGCGGCCCGGAACAATCATAGGAGAACCCGAGAAAGTACCTTGCACGCGTTGGGCCTCGTTGGCGGCTGGCCAGGCGCCCTGGTAGCGCAACAGGTACTGCGCCACAAATCGAAGAAGCAATCTTTTCGCACGGCATTCTGGTTGACGGTCGTCGTCAACTGCGGCGCACTGGGCTCGCTTTTGACGTCGCAGGGCGCCAGCGCACTCAGATCCATCTTCGGGTCAGCATAGGCCGGCTGATTCAGTTCGCCGCCCAACTGGCCCTTGAGCGGTTCGGCCCGCACGGATTCGTATAAGATGGCAGGCCCTACCAGCACCGATTGAATAACAGCATGTCGACAAACCCACCGGGCACTCCAGCACACCAGGCTTCGCGCGCGCTGCAAGTGGCGCAGCGCGTCCATTCGATCGAACCGTTCCACGTGATGGAAGTAGTCAAGGCGGCCAGCGCGCTGGCGCGCTGCGGCACTGACGTCATCAGCATGAGCGTGGGCGAACCGGATTTTACCGCCACCGAACTGGTGCAGCAGGCGGCGATCGATGCGATCCGCGCCGGCGCCACCCAATACACCGACGCGCTCGGCCTGCCCGCGTTGCGCGAGGCGATAGCCAGCCACTACGCCAGCGCCTACGGGGTCGACGTCGACCCACGCCGCATCATCGTCACCGCGGGCGCCTCGGCCGGACTGCTGCTGGCGTGCGCCGCGCTGGTCGACGTTGGCGACGAAGTGCTGATGCCCGACCCCTGCTATCCATGCAACCGCCACTTCGTCGCCGCCTTCGGCGGCAAGCCGGTATTGGTGCCGTCGAACGCGGCGCAGCGCTACCAGCTCACGCATGACGATGTGGAGGCGCGCTGGAGCGATCGCACTCGCGGCGTCATCGTCGCCTCGCCATCCAATCCTACCGGCACCTCGATGACCGGCCCGCAGATGCAGCAGATGCTGGCGGCAGTGCGCAAACGCGGCGGTTTTGCCATCATCGACGAAATCTACCAGGGCCTGTCGTACGATCATCCGCCCGTCAGCGCGCTGCACTTCGATGCCGACGTCATCACCGTCAACAGCTTTTCGAAGTACTTCAACATGACCGGCTGGCGGCTCGGCTGGCTGGTGGTGCCGCAGGCGCTCGTGCCGGCATTCGAAAAGCTGGCGCAGAACCTGTTCATCTGCCCGTCGACGATTGCCCAGCATGCGGCGCTGGCGTGCTTCCATCCCGACTCGATCGCCCTGTATGAGGAGCGGCGCCACGAATTCAAGCGCCGCCGCGATTTCCTGGTGCCGGCGCTGCGCGCCATCGGCTTCACCGTGCCGGTGATGCCGGACGGCGCCTTCTATGTCTACGCCGACATCAGCGCGGTCGCCCACAACGATAGCGGCGACAGTGCGGCATTCTGCCTGGACGTGCTGGGCAAAACCGGTGTGGCCATCGTGCCGGGCGCCGACTTCGGCTTGGCGGCGCCGGCCAGGCACGTGCGGCTGTCGTATGCGACGAAGCTGTCGCGCATCGAAGAAGCGGTCGGACGCATGGGCCGGCTGTTCGGACGCTGAGCGCTAGCCGGCCCTTGGTGCGCGCGGTGCGAAGACGACCGGGCTCGAGTGGCCCGGCTGCGGCTTGACGCCGACCAGCATGTCGGCCAGCGTCACGCCGTCGAGCACGTTCAGGTAAGCCGCGGTGGCCGCGCCGAGCACGCCCTTGAGCGTGCACGAGGTCGAATAGGCGCAGCCGACGTTGTCGGGATCGAAGCATTCGGCCATGTGGAAATCGGTCTCGGTACGGCGCACCACGTCGCCGATGTTGATGTCCGCCGGTTCGCGCCCCAGCCGCAGCCCGCCGTTGCGCCCGCGCAAGGTTTCGACCATGCCGGTCACGCCGAGCTGGTGCACCACCTTCATCAGGTGATTTTTCGAGATCGCATGCAGGTCGGCGATGTCCTGGATCGTCACCAGCCGGTCGCGGTTCATGCCGAGGAAAATCAGGCTGCGCAGCGCGTAATCGGTGTAGGTAGTCAGTCTCATTGCGTGCTCGCCGGCGTGCGTCATGATAAATCGAGTACCGAGTATATATGTTTGGCTCCCTCCAGTGCCCAATCCTCAAATTGCCATGGCGCATAACGCGGCGTGCAGCGTGTCCTGCTGCGCGGCGTGTGGATGCTGCGCGCATCAAATTAAACGAGGCAAGACGCGAGATGCGCGTTTTCGCCAGCCTGACAGGCTCGATGGAATCGAACGGGACTGATTTAAACTTGATGGGATAATAACGGCGGCGATTCGCCAAGTGATGATTGAACTGCCGGAACGACACCCGCAATGACACTACCCTCCAGTATTCATGAAGCCAACCGCCCGAACCTGCGGCGACCGTTCTTCATTGTCATGAACGCAGGTTCCGGCGCGCACAATGCGTCCGCCACCAAACAACAGCTGGAAAGCCTGATGCAGGAGCACGACCAGCCGCATGAGTTTCTGTCGTGCCCGCATCCGCGGCTCCTGCCTGACCGGATTGACGAGGCGGTACGTCGCGCTGGCGAGTGCGATGGCATTGTCGTGGCCGCAGGCGGCGACGGCACTATCCGCACGGTGGCGCAGCGTGTTGTTGCCGCGGGTTTGGCATTCGGCGTATTGCCAATGGGAACGTTTAACTATTTTGCGCGCGACAACAATTTGCCCCAGGACCCGCTTGCGGCGATAGAAGCACTGATGGCAAGCGCGCAGGCCGGAGATGAGCGCCTGGTACAGCTTGGGCAGCTCAACGACCAGGTCTTTCTCGTCAACGCCAGCATCGGCTTGTACCCGCAACTGCTGGAAGACCGCGAAGAAATGAAGCGGCGCTATGGCCGCAGCCGCCTGGTGGCACTATGGGCAGCCATGGTATCGCTGGTGCAACGGCAGACCGATATGCTGCTGCGCATCGAGCATTCCGGCGGGGAAGGAAAACACGATGCCGACGTCCTGCATGCCTGCACCCTGTTTGTTGGCAACAACGCGCTGCAACTTCAAGATGTGGGGTTGCTCGAGGCCGGGGAAGAGGCGCAACAATTGGCGGTACTCGTCATGCCGCCGGCACCGGTGCTGCATCACCTTGTACTGGCCCTGCGTGCAATGGTCGGGCGACTTTCCGGTTCAGAAAAAATTACGCAATTTAATTGCGCCCGCCTGATCGTAGAGCCGCTGGCACGCAAGCAACGCCGGCAAGTGAAGGTGGCGATGGATGGCGAAACCGCATGGATGAAACCGCCACTGGTATTCCACATTTCCCGGCGTCCCTTGCGCCTGGTCGCACCGCCGCGCGAGCGCGCTGCGTAAGCGCAATTGCTAAGCCAGCTCCTGCTCGGTGTGTCCGAATCCCTTCGAGTAGTCCAGTACCGAGATCACCTGCGGCACGATTTTAAGGAAGGCCATTTCTCCGGGCATCGCGGAATCGGTCCATTGGGCAACCTGCGGAAAACGCGCCAGCAGACGTGCCTTTGCCGCGTCGACCCCGGCGCCGTCTTCGATCACCTCGGCCAGCGCGCTCATCGACAGGCCCTTGATCTCGCGCCAGTCGTCGTACGGCAGGTTAATAGTCAGCGACACCTTGTTGTTATGGCGGACGTTGTTGGCCTTCTGGCTGTGCTTGCCGATGCCGACATACAGGTTCAGCCCGTCATGGGCAAAGCTGACCGTCGTCGCCTGCGGATAGCCGTCCAGGCGCACGGTCGCCAGGGTCAGGTCGTTGGCGTTGTCGATGACGTGCAGGACAAAATCCTTGAACATCTGGTCCATGTTGCCTCCGGTTTAGGCTGATCGCGGTCCTGATCATAGAAGCGCCAGGCGCTCGGCGACTTTGATCTACATCAAGGTATTTTCACAAGTGCGTCAATACACTTTCAAGCTTACCAGGAGCCCCGATGCCAACTTCCCCTCCCGACCACATCCTGGCGCTTAACGCCGGTTCCACCAACATCAAGTTCGCTTTGTTTCATCTTGACCAGGAGCGCGCCCCCGTGTTCGAGGGCTGCGTCGACGGCATCGGCGGCGGCAATGGCTGCTTTCGGGTCGCCGCCGCCAATCCCGAGCACTCTTTCGCGCGCCGCTTCGGCATTCCCGAGCGCTACAACGCGGCCCAGGTGCTGACCGACTGGCTGGTCGAGCATGTCGCGCCGGGGGCGCTGGCGGCGATCGGCCACCGCGTCGTGCACGGCGGTCCCGGCTACTGGGTGCCGCAGCTGCTCGATGCGGCTATCCGCCAGGACTTGCACAAGCTGACTCCGTTCGACCCGCAGCACTTGCCGCTCGAATTGCTGATGATCGACACGCTGGCGCAGAAATTTCCCGCCGCCCCACAGGTCGCCTGCTTCGACACCGCATTCCACCACGCCATGCCGCGCCTGGCGCGGATGGTGGCGATCCCGCGCCGCTACGAGGCCATTGGCGTGCGGCGTTACGGTTTCCATGGCTTGTCGTGCGCCTTCCTGGTCGACGAGCTCGAACGGCTGGCCGGGCGGCCGGCAGCGCATGGGCGGGTCATCCTCGCCCACCTCGGCGGCGGCGCCAGCATCACGGCGGTGCTGGACGGCAAAAGCGTCGACACCAGCATGGGCATGACGCCGGCCGGGGGACTGCCGATGTCGAGCCGCTCGGGCGACCTCGATCCGGGCCTGGCCTGGTACCTGGAGCGTACGGAGCAGCTTTCGCCGAAACAGTTCAACCACATGGTCAACCACGATTCCGGCCTGCTGGGAATCTCGGAGACCAGCGGCGACATGCAGGTGCTGCTGGCGGCCGAAAAGGACGACGTGCGGGCGGCGGAGGCCGTTGCGCTGTTTTGTTACCAGGCGCGCAAGACGGTGTGCGCCATGGCCGGCGCCCTGGCAGGGATCGATACGCTGGTGTTTTCGGGCGGCGTCGGCGAACACGCGGCGCAAGTGCGTGCGCGCATCTGCGACGGCCTCGGCTTTCTCGGCATCGTCCTCGACCCCGCCCGCAATGCGAACGATGCGGCCGTGATTTCGCCGGACGACAGCGCCGTCAGCGTGCGCGTGATCCATACCGACGAACAGCGCATGATCGCCCGCCAGGTCGGCCAGTTGCTTCAGGCACGCCAGGCAGGCGGCGCAGTGCTGCCATGAGCGATCAATCCCTGTTGGACAACATGCACGCGTACTGGCAGGCCGCCAACTACCTGTCGGTCGGCCAGATCTACCTGCAAGACAATGCGCTGCTGCGCGAGCCGCTGCAGCGCCGCCACGTCAAAGCGCGCCTGCTCGGCCACTGGGGCACCACGCCGGGCCTCAATTTCATTTACGTCCACCTGAACCGGGTCATCAAGGCGCACGACCTGTCGGTACTGTACGTGGCCGGCCCCGGCCACGGCGGTCCCGGCATGGTGGCCAATGCGTATCTGGAAGGCACCTACAGCGAAACCTATCCGGAAGTTGGCCAGGACGAAAGCGGCATGCGGCGCCTGTTCACCCAATTTTCCTTCCCTGGCGGCATACCCAGCCACGTGGCGCCGGAAACGCCGGGGTCGATCCATGAGGGCGGCGAATTGGGTTACTCGTTGTCGCACGCTTTTGGGGCCGCCTTCGACAACCCCGACCTGCTGGTCGCCTGCGTGGTCGGCGATGGCGAGGCCGAAACCGGGCCGCTGGCCACCGCCTGGCACTCCAACAAGTTCCTCAATCCGGCGCTTGATGGCGCCGTGCTGCCGATCCTGCACCTGAACGGCTACAAGATCGCCGGGCCGACGGTGCTGGCCCGCATCCCGCGCCACGAACTGGCGGCGCTGTTCCGCGGTTACGGCTACGAGCCGTTTTTCGTCGAGGGTGATGAGCCAGCCGCCATGCACCGGCTGATGGCCGATACGCTCGACGCCGTGACCGGACGCATCCGCCGCATCCAAGACGATGCCCGAGTGCGCGGCGTTACCAGCCGTCCTTGCTGGCCGATGATCATCCTGGTTTCGCCCAAAGGCTGGACCTGCCCGCCAACGGTCGACGGCAAGCAGGTCGAGGGCAGCTTTCGCGCCCACCAGGTGCCGATCGCTGACATGAACCAACCGGCCCACGTCGCGCTGCTCGAGCAATGGCTGCGCAGCTATCGGCCGCACGAGCGGTTCGACGAGCACGGCAAGCTGCGCGCCAACCTCGCAGAGCTGGCGCCGACCGGCACGCGCCGCATGAGCGCCAACCCGGTGGCCAATGGCGGCGCCCTGCTGGTCGACCTGGCGATGCCCGATTTTCGCCAGCATGCCGTGGCCGTGGCCGCACCCGGCGCGGTGGACACCGAATCGACCCGGATCCAGGGCTTGTTCATCCGCGACGTGATGCGGCTGAACATGCACAACTTCCGCGTCTTCAGCCCTGACGAGACCGCCTCGAACCGCTGGGACGCGGTGTTCGACGTCACCGCCCGCTGTTCGATGGCCGAGATCGACGAATCCGACGACAACGTGGCGCAAGACGGGCGCGTGATGGAGATGCTCAGCGAGCACCAGTGCGAAGGCTGGCTCGAAGGCTACCTGCTGACCGGCCGCCACGGCATTTTTTCGTGTTACGAGGCGTTCATTCACATCGTCGACTCGATGTTCAACCAGCACGCCAAGTGGCTCAAGTCGGCCAACCGGGTCGCTTGGCGCAACAGCGTGGCCTCGCTCAACTACCTGCTGACATCGCACGTCTGGCGCCAGGACCACAACGGCGCCAGCCACCAGGATCCCGGCTTTATCGACCACGTGATGAATAAAAAAGCGGAAATCGTCCGGGTCTACCTGCCGCCGGATGCCAATACCTTGCTGTCGGTGACCGACCATTGCCTGCGCAGCCGCAACTACATCAACGTAGTGGTAGCCGGCAAGCATCCGGCCCCGCAGTGGCTCGATATCGAAGCGGCCGTGCTGCACTGCCGCGCCGGCATCGGCGCCTGGGAGTGGGCCGGCACCGGCGAAGGCGATCCCGACCTGGTGATGGCGTGCGCCGGCGACGTGCCGACGCTGGAGGCGCTGGCCGCGACCCAACTACTGCGCGAGCATTTCCCGCTTTTGCTCGTGCGGCTGGTAAACGTCGTCGACCTGATGAAGCTGCAGTCGCCCGACGAACACACGCACGGCCTGGCCGATGAAGCGTTCGACGCCTTGTTCACGGCCGACAAGCCGGTGATCTTCGCCTACCACGGCTACCCGGCCCTGATCCACCGCCTGACTTACTCGCGCGCCAATCACGGCAACCTCCACGTGCACGGCTTCAAGGAGGAAGGCACCACCACCACGCCGTTCGACATGGTCGTGCTCAACGGCCTGGATCGTTTCAGCCTGTTCGCCAACGCCGTGTCGCGCCTGCCGCAGCTATCGGATCATGTGGCCGGCGTGCGCCGGTTTGTGCACGAAAAGCTGCGCGCGCACCGCGCGTATATCGTCGAACACGGCGAGGACATGCCGGAGATTCGCAACTGGCGCTGGCGTGCCTGAGCAGACAATCGGGCCGGTCCGGGCCGGGAGAGTACAGTCGTGCGCCAACTTGTTTCGGACCTTCCGCATGAATGAGCCCTCCGCTTTCCGCCCCGCCCTCGAACACGCGCTGCGCCATTCGCTGGCCCACCTGGACAACCTCAAACACGGCCCGGTGGGCGCCATCGCCAGCCTGGCTACCCTGCGCGAACGGCTTGGCAAGCCGCTCGGCGATGACGGCATGGCGGCCGAACAGGTGATCGACGAGCTGATGCGAGATACCGCCGGCGGCATCCTGGGCAGCGCCGGCGGGCGGTTCTTCGGCTGGGTCATCGGCGGCGCGCTGCCGGCAGCGCTGGCGGCCGACTGGCTCACCAGCGCCTGGGACCAGAACGCCGCCTCGTATGCGTGCGGGCCGGCCGCAGCCGTCATCGAAGAAGTGTGCGGTGCATGGCTGAAGGGCTTGCTGGGCCTGCCCGGCAGTGCCACGTTCGCGCTGACCAACGGCTGCCAGATGGCGCATGTCACCGCGTTGGCCGCCGCGCGCAACGCCCTGTTGGCGCGGCGCGGCTGGGACGTCGAACGCGACGGCCTGTGCGGCGCCCCTTCGATCCGCATCATCAGCGGCGACCAGTACCACGCCAGCATCACGCGCGCGGCGCGCCTGCTTGGCCTGGGCACCCGCGCCGTCACCGGCCTGCCGGTCACACGCGCCGGCCAGCTCGACGCGGCCACGCTGGAGCGCGCGCTGCTAGACGCGCCCGACGCGCCGACCATCGTGCTGCTGCAAGCGGGCGATTTGAACATCGGCGCTTACGACAACTTTGCTGAACTGGTGCCGCTGGCGCACCGCCACGGCGCCTGGGTCCACGTCGACGGCGCCTTCGGCCTGTGGGCAAACGCCAGCGCGCGCCACCGCCACCTGCTGGCCGGCGTCGAGCTGGCCGACTCGTGGGCCACCGACGGCCACAAGTGGCTCAACGTACCCTACGACAGCGGCTTCGCGTTTGTCGCCGACGGCCAAGCGCACCGCAACGCGATGTCGTACGCGGCCAGTTACATCGCCACCAACGAACAGGTGCGTGAGCAAAGCGACTGGAATCCCGAATGGTCGCGCCGCGGGCGCGGCATCGCCGCCTACGCCGCGCTGCGCCAGCTCGGGCGCGGCGGCGTCGAGGCGCTGGTCGATCGCTGCTGCGATAGCGCGCATGCGCTGGTGACCGGCATCGGCGCGCTGCCGGGCGCCACCGTCATGTGGGAGCCGCGCATCAACCAGGGCCTGGTGCGCTTTCTCGACCCGGCGCCGGGCGCCCTCGAGCGCGACCATGACGCGTGGACCGACGCCGTCACGGCCGCGGTGCTGGCCGACGGCGAGGCGCTGTTCAGCAACTCGACCTGGCGCGGCAAACGCTGCATGCGGGTCTCGGTGTGCAACTGGCAGACCGACGCGCGCGATGTCGCGCGGGCCATCGCCGCGGTGGCGCGTGTGTTGGAAGCGAAAAACAGCTAGGGCACGCGCGACTCGCGCGCAAAAAAGCGTTACCATAATTCCATGTGCGCCAACTACACCCCCAGCCGACTCGACGCGATCAGCCAGCACCACGGCGTTGAGCGCGCGCTGTTCAATTTTCCAGCCGAAGCGTTTCCAGGCTATATGGCGCCGATCCTGCGCGAGGCGCACGGCCTTGCCGGCCACGCCGAGTGCGTGCCGGCGATGTTCGGCATGGTGCCGCACTGGGCCGATACCAAGCTGGCGCGCCAGACCTACAACGCGCGCACCGAAACGGTCGCCATCAAGCCGTCGTTTCGCAACGCGTGGAAACGCAACCAGTTCTGCATCATCCCGGCGGAAAATATTTACGAGCCCAGTTACGAGACCGGCAAACCGGTACGCTGGCGGATCTGTCACGCCGCTCGGCAGCCGCTGGCCATCGCCGGCATCTGGGAGTGGCGCCCCAGCGGCCCCGACGGCCTGCCGCTGCTGTCGTTCTCGATGCTCACCATTAACGCCGACGGCCATCCGCTGATGGACCGCTTCCACAAACCGGGCGACGAAAAGCGCATGCTGGTGCTGCTCGAACCGGCGCACTATCACGGCTGGCTCGAAGGCAAACTGGTCAATGAGGCCGAAGTCTATCGTCCCTTCCCGGCCGACCGGCTCGTCGCCACCGCCGATCCGCTGCCGCCGCGGACAAAAATCAAAGCGAAGACAATGGTCGAACCGTCATTGTTCTGACCTGGTTGTTCCGGTCTTGTTGTTCCGACCGGCACTAACGGCAAGAATCCGTGATTTCTCACGCGTGGATATTTCCGTGTGGAATGAAGTTTGGTACCATACAGGTGCGCCCGCTATGTGCGCGACGCAGTTTCGGGTACTTCCCATCGGTTTCCTGAATTTTCCACCCGGCAGCATTTCATTCGATTCGGTCGCGCCAAATAGCCTGCGCTACACGCGAGCGCAGCGACACAACCCAACACATTTTCTTGATGACTGCTTCCAGATCAACCGCCGCTTCCACCTCACCAACATTGCACCGCCGCTCGGCGACGCGGCTTGCGGTGATGTTTTTGGCCCTGGTTTGCCTGTCGCTGGCGGCCGTCCAGGGTTGGGGCAGTTATTCGTCCCGCGCCACCGACCTGAGAGAAGCGAACACCTCTACGGTCAACATGGCGCGTGCGCTGTCCGACCATGCCGAAGCCTCCATCGATCTGGTCGGCACCATTTTATCAAGCGTGGTCGAACGGTTTCAAGCCGGCGAACTGGGCAACGATCGCCAGCGCTTTCAACGATTCCTGGTGTCGATGACGCAGCGCACGCCCTCATTGCAGGGACTGCATTTATACGATGCCGCGGGAAACTGGGTGCTCAATTCACTGCCAGCGACCGCACTGAAAGGCAACAACGCCGACCGCGAGTACTTTATTTACCACCGTACCCATACCGACCTATCGCCGCGCCTCGGTAATCCGTTGCGCAGCCGTTTCAACGGTGTGTGGGTGTTGCCGGTCTCGCGGCGGCTTGACAATCCGGACGGCAGCTTTGCCGGGGTCGCGCTGGCGACGATCGAGATCGATTTTTTCAGGAAGTTCTACGAAAGCTTCAACATTGGCGAAAAAGGCACGATCTTCCTCGCTCTCGACACCGGCTCGTTAGTCGTGCGCCG
>Ga0326735_1000196_pt1 | contig 13961 bp, 10 predicted proteins | sample 37_GP2_1092_FD_207945 | JGI IMG/M metagenome (GOLD analysis project Ga0326735, IMG submission 207945) | Glacier ice microbial communities from Ngari, Tibet, China - 37_GP2_109.2 | ecosystem: Environmental > Aquatic > Freshwater > Ice > Glacier | place: China: Ngari, Tibet | collected 2018-07-31
AAGCAGTTGATCGACGCGCTGGGCGTGAGTCCATCCAATCCGCAGGCGCTGCTGGTGCTGCCGGTCGGCGCTCTGGCGGCGTACGGGGCGCTGCGGCTGTCGACGACGGTGTTTACCGAGCTGCGCGAATTTTTGTTCGCCCGCGTCACCCAGCGCGCCGTGCGCACCATCGCGCTGCAGGTGTTTCGCCACCTGCACGCGCTGTCGCTGCGCTTTCACCTGAACCGCCAGACCGGCGGCATGACGCGCGATATCGAACGCGGCACGCGCGGCGTCAGTTCGCTCATTTCCTACACGCTGTTCAGCATCTTGCCGACGCTGATCGAGATGACGCTGGTGCTGGGTTACCTGGTGCTTCACTACGAAATCTGGTTCAGCATCATCACTGCCGCCGCGCTGGTGATCTACATTACGTTCACGGTGCTGGTGACGAACTGGCGCACCCATTTCCGGCGCACCATGAACGACCTCGATTCGAAGGCCAACACCCGTGCCATCGACTCGCTGATCAACTACGAAACGGTCAAGTACTTCGGCAACGAGAGCTTTGAGGCCAAGCGCTACGATGACGGCTTGCGCCACTTCGAAGACGCCGCCGTCACGTCGCAGACGTCGCTGTCGGTACTCAACACCGGGCAATCGCTGATCATCGCCACTGCGGTGACCTTGATCCTGTGGCGCGCCATGCTGGGCGTGATCGACAAGTCGATGAGCCTGGGCGACCTGGTGCTGGTCAATTCATTCATGATCCAGCTCTACATTCCGCTCAACTTCCTCGGCGTGATCTACCGCGAGATCAAGCAGAGCCTGGCCGACATGGAGCGCCTGTTCGCGCTGCTCGACCAGAACCGCGAGGTGGCCGACAGCGCCGGCGCCACGCCGCTCGTCACCCACGGCGCGCGGGTGACGTTCAACCACGTCGGCTTCAGCTACGAAGCGAAGCGCCAGATCCTGTTCGACGTCGACTTCACCATCGCGGCCGGCACCACCACCGCCGTCGTCGGGCACAGCGGCTCGGGCAAGTCGACCATGTCGCGCCTGCTGTTTCGCTTCTACGACGCCAATGCCGGGGCGATCACCATCGACGGCCAGGACGTGCGTGCGGTGACGCAGCAGTCGCTGCGCGCGGCGATCGGCATCGTGCCGCAGGATACGGTGCTGTTCAACGACACCATCGAATACAACATTGCCTACGGCAAGCCGGGCGCCAGCAAGGCCGACATCGTCGCGGCGGCGCGCGCGGCGTCGATCCACGACTTCATCGACAGCCTGCCGGACGGCTACGCGACGATGGTCGGCGAACGCGGTTTAAAACTGTCGGGCGGCGAGAAGCAGCGGGTGGCGATTGCGCGCACCCTGCTCAAGGATCCAGTGATTCTGATTTTTGACGAGGCGACGTCGGCGCTCGACTCGAAGGCCGAGCAGGCGATCCAGGCCCAGTTAAAGGAGATCGCGAAAAACCGCACCACGCTGGTGATCGCGCACCGCCTGTCGACGGTGGCCGACGCCCAGCAGATTTTAGTACTCGATCACGGCCGCATCGTCGAGCGCGGCAACCACCAGATGCTGCTGGCCGCAAATGGCTTGTACGCCCAGATGTGGGAGCGCCAGCAGGCGCGCCCGGACGAGGCGCTGGCCTCGCCGGCGGTCGCGCTGGAGCAGGAGTAACCGGTCGACAAAATCAGTAGGTGTAGAACATCCGCTGGATGTCCTTGCTGCTGTCGGTTTTGGTCAGCGCCAGCATCAACAGGATGCGCGCCTTCTGCGGGTTCAGCGTATCGGCCACCACGAAGTCCAGTTCATCGTCATTGGCCTCGCCGTTGCGCGCCACGATGCCTTGGCCGACCCGGCTGGCGCGCACCACCAGCACGCCCTTCTGGCGCGCCGACGTCAACGCCGGCTTCACTTTCGCCGCCAGGCTGCCATTGCCCACGCCCGCATGGATGATGCCCCTGGCACCGGCGGCGACGAAGGCGTCGACCGCCGCCGGCCCGACGTTGGCGTGGCCGTAGACGATGTCGACCTGCGGCAGCGACGCCAGCGCGCTGACGTCGAACTCGGTGTCCTGCGTATGCCTGCGGCTCGACTGGCGATAAAAGAACGGTTTGCCACCCTGGATGTAGCCGAGCATGCCCAGTTCCGGCGTGCGGAATGAGTCCAAGGTCGAGGTGTTGGTCTTGGTGATGTCGCGCGCGGCCTGGATCTGGTCGTTCATTGCCACCAGCACGCCCTTGCCGGCGGCTTCAACGCTGGCGGCAAGCAGCACCGCGTTGTACAGGTTGATCGGGCCGTCGGCCGACAAGGCCGTCGACGGGCGCATCGCCCCCACCAGCACCACCGGCTTGCGGCTCTTGACGACCAGGTTGAGGAAATACGCCGTTTCTTCGAGCGTATCGGTGCCGTGGGTAATGACGACGCCGTCGACGTTTGCCTGCGCCAGCAGGACGTTGACCCGCTTGGCCAGCACCAGCCAGTGTTCGTTGCTCATGTTCTCGCTGGCGATCTGGAACACCTGTTCGCCGGTGACGTTGGCCACCTTGGCCAGTTCCGGCACCGCCTTGATCAGGTTTTGCACGCCGACGGTGGCGGCAGTGTAGCCGACCGTCGTGGTGCTGGTGGCGCCGGTGCCGGCGATGGTGCCGCCGGTGGCCAGGATGCTGACGTTGGCAAGCCGTGGCGAGACGGACACGACGGCCTCGGCGTGCGCGCCGGCGGCGACAATGAACATGAAACTGAAAGCGGCGATAATGGAACGGCGGCTCTGGTGGTGCGGCATGAGAACTCCTTATCTAAATTCTAAATTCTAAATTCTGAAATCGAAAATTGAATGCGTCACGGCTGCTTGTAGACGACGCCGGCCTTCATGACGAACCTGACCTGCTGGAGGACGGTAACGTCGCGCAGCGGATCGCCGCTGACGGCCAAGATGTCGGCGGCATAGCCCGGTTCCACCGAACCCAGGTTGGCCGACTGGTCGAGCAGGCTGGCCGCGCCGAGGGTGGCGGCGCGGATTGCCTCCAGCGCCGGCATGCCCGCTTCCACCATGAACGCGAACTCCCTGGCGTTTTCGCCGTGCGGGTAGACGGCCGCATCGGTGCCGAACGCAATTTTTACTCCGGCCCGATAAGCACGCCCGAACGTGGCCTGGATCAGCGGGCCGATCGCCGCCGCCTTCGGGCGCACCATCGGCGAAAAGTAGCCGTCTTCCTTGGCCTTGTCGGCCACGTAGCGGCCGGCGGAAATGGTTGGAACGTACCAGGCGCCGTGTTTCTTGAACAGGGCGATCGCCTCGTCGTCCATCAGCGAGCCATGTTCGATCGAGTCGACGCCGGCGCGCAGCGCGCGCTTCATGCCTTCGGCGCCATGCGCGTGGGCCGCGACCCGGAAGCCGTAGTCCTTGGCGGTACTGACGATCGCGCGCAGTTCGTCTTCGGTGAACTGGGCGTTCTGACCGCCGCGCGCCTGGCTCAGCACCCCGCCGGTGGCAGTCACCTTGATCAGGTCCGCGCCCTCCTTGTAGCGGGCCCGCACCGCTTCGCGTGCCTGCTCGGGACTGTTGATCACGCCCTGGACGGGACCGGGGGTTCCCACCGCGTGGCTGAACTGTTGCGACAGGCCGTTGGTCGGATCGGCATGGCCGCCGGTGGTGGCGATCGAGGTGCCAGAAGTGAACATGCGCGGGCCGGCGATTGTGCCGTTGGCGATCGCGTTCTTGAGGGCGATGCCCAGCCCGTCGCTCGCTCCCAGGTCGCGCACCGTGGTGAAGCCGGCCTTGAGCGTGCGCTCGGCATGCGGTACCGACCGGTAAGCGAAATCGGCCGGATTGCCGCGCAGATCATCAGCCAGCGAAGCGGCTTCCTTCTGCGTTTCGCTCGTCAGGTGCACGTGCATGTCGATCAAGCCGGGCAGGCACGAGTAGGCCGACAGGTCGATATGGCCGGGCTTGGGCTCCAGCGGCGCGATCGACAGCACCTTGCCATTGTCGATCGTGATGCTGACGCGCTCGCGCCAGGCGCCGGCCTTGACGTCGAGCAGCCGGCCGCAATCGACCGTGACGGGCGCCGCTGAAGCGACGCCGGCTGCCATCAACAAGCCAAGCAAGGGAAGTCTGTGCATCGAAGTGCTCCTGAAAGGTGGGGTATCGAAAAAAAGGCTTTCCGTCGCTGGAAAGCCTGGGTGCTGGTGAGTGCGAGCAAGCGCCGGCGCCTTATGGCAGCTCGGCCGTCTCCCATTCCTTTTGCACCGGTGGAACGAGCTCGTTTTCCCACTTGGCGACGACGGCGGTGGCGATGCCGTTGCCGATGACGTTGGTGGCCGAACGCCCCATATCGAGGAAATGGTCGATCCCGAGCAGCAGCAGCAGGCCCGCTTCCGGGATGTTGAACTGGGCCAGCGTGGCGGCAATCACCACCAGCGAAGCGCGCGGCACGCCGGCCATGCCTTTCGAGGTCAGCATCAGCACCAGCATCATCGTCAGCTGTGCGCCGAGCGACATCTCGATGCCGTAGGCCTGGGCGATGAACACGACAGCGAAGGTGCAGTACATCATCGAGCCGTCGAGGTTGAACGAGTAACCAATCGGCAGCACGAATGCGGCGATACGGTTGCGCACGCCGAAGCGCTCCAGGCCTTCGAGCGTTTTCGGGAATGCCGCTTCCGACGAGGCGGTCGAAAACGCCAGCAAGGTCGGCTCGCGCAGTTCAGCGAGCAGGCGCAGCACGCGCGGGCCGAGGAACAGGAAGCCGATGAAAATGAGCACGATCCACAGCAGCACGATGCCGAAGTAGAACTGCGCCATGAACATGCCGTAGGTCTTGAGCACGCCTAAGCCGCTCTTGGCGATGATGGCGCAGACCGCCGCAAACACGGCCAATGGCGCCAGGTTCATGACGTAGCCGGTGACCTTGAGCATGATGTGGGCGATACCGTCGATGGCGTCGACCAGCGGCTTGGCGCGCTCGCCTACCGCGGCGGCGCCGGTGCCGAAGAAGATCGAGAAGATGACGATTTGCAGGATCTCGTTTTTGGCCATGCCATCGACGATCGAGGCCGGCACCAGGTGAGTGATGAATTCCTTGAGCGTCAGGCTCGACGTGGTGATGCCCGACGCGGTGCCGGCGGCCGGCACCAGGTTCGACAGCGCCAGCGCGTCGCCCGGGCGGAACAGGTTCACCAGGATCAGGCCGAGCGAGAGCGAAATGACCGAGGCGATGACGAACCAGCCGAGCGCCTTGATGCCGATGCGCCCCACTTCGCGGGTGTCGCCCATCCTGGCGATACCGACCACCAGCGTCGAAAACACCAGCGGCGCGATGATCATCTTAATCAAGCGCAGGAACACGGTCGTCACCAGCGACAGCATGTCGGCAAACGCGGCCGGATTGGCCAGGCTGGTGTTGGCGAAGTAGCCAACCACGATCCCGAGCGCTAAGCCGATCAGGATGTAGACGGTCAGGCGATTTCGTTTATTCATATGCGGCGCTTCCTGTGATTGAGTCGATCCGTGCTTCGAAGAGGCTGGAGATTCCCTATTCCCGCCTTGCGTTCTCGGGCAAAATACGGTTCTTTTGCGAGCGCGACGGCGGAATATGCTGATGCTATTAGCAAGTTCCGCAGTATCCTGAGCATTTCCGATGCTGTCAAGCATGCTTGGCCCCACGAACAACGGACAATATGATCGAATTGAACAATGTCAGCAAGTGGTATGGCGCCTTCCAGGTACTCGATGGCTGCAGCACCCACGTCGACAAGGGCGACGTCGTCGTCATTTGCGGTCCGTCCGGTTCCGGCAAGTCGACCTTGATCAAGACCGTCAACGGGCTCGAGCCGTTCCAGCAGGGCGCAATCACGGTCGACGGCGTGTCGGTGGGCGACCCGAAAACGACGCTGTCGACGCTGCGCGCGCGCATCGGCATGGTGTTCCAGAACTTCGAGCTGTTTCCGCACCTGACGGTGCGCCAGAACCTGACGCTCGGCCAGGTCAAGGTGCTCAAGCGCAGCGCCGGCGAGGCGACGGAAAAAGCGTTGAAGTATTTGGACCGGGTCGGGCTGCTGGCCCAGCAAGACAAATTTCCCAGCCAGTTGTCGGGCGGCCAGCAGCAGCGTGTGGCGATTGCGCGGGCGCTGGCGATGGACCCGATTGCGATGCTGTTCGACGAACCGACCTCCGCGCTCGACCCGGAAATGATCACCGAAGTGCTCGACGTGATGGTCGGCCTGGCCCAGGACGGCATGACGATGATGGTAGTGACGCACGAAATGGGTTTTGCGCGCAAGGTGGCCGACCGCATCATCTTCATGGACCACGGCAAGATCGTCGAAGACAGCCCGAAAAAAGAATTTTTCGCCACGCCGCGCTCGGAACGGGCGCGCGAATTTTTGGCGCGGATTATTCATTAGCCTCGCTGGCCGCTAAACATCTCACCGTCATCCTCGCGCTAGCGGCAATCCATGCCGAGTGCGCTAAATGGCAAACCAAGCTCAGTATGGAGCTCATTCATGCAGTGCATGAATGAGCGCTGCGCGGGGACGACATGAAATTTGATGATTTTCGCAAAATGCCCGGCCGCGTTCGGTTTAACGCGGCCGACATCTGCCTTTGCGCCGGGGCAGCAGGTAAAATGATGCCAATCGCTCTCCGAAAGCCGCCATGTCCCTCATCGATACCCCCCAAACCCTGACCATCACCCGTCCCGACGACTGGCACCTGCACCTGCGCGACGGCGCGGCGCTGGCCAGCGTGCTGCCGCACAGCGCGCGCCAGTTTGCCCGCGCCATCGTGATGCCGAACCTCAAACCTCCCATCACCACCACCGCGATGGCCGGGGCCTACCGCGAGCGCATCCTGGCAGCGCTGCCGGTCGGCATGCAATTTGAACCCTTGATGACGCTGTATTTGACCGACGCGACCGAACCCGACGAGATCCGCCGCGCGCAGGACAGCGGTTTCGTTCACGCCGTCAAGCTGTACCCGGCCGGCGCCACGACCAATTCGGCCGCCGGCGTCACCGACCTCGCGCGCTGCTACAAGACGCTGGAAGTGATGCAGCAGGTTGGCATGCCGTTGCTGGTGCACGGCGAAGTCACCGACCAGGACATCGACCTGTTCGACCGCGAAGCCGTCTTCATCGAGCGCGTGATGCGCCCGCTGCGGCGCGACATGCCGGCGCTTAAAATCGTCTTCGAGCACATCACCACCCGCGACGCGGCCCAGTACGTCGCCGAGGCCGAAGGCCCGATCGCCGCCACCATCACCGCCCACCACCTGCTGTACAACCGCAACGAGATGTTCAAGGGCGGCATTCGGCCGCATTTCTACTGCCTGCCGGTGCTCAAGCGCGAAGAACACCGGCTGGCGCTCATGACGGCGGCCACCAGCGGCGACGAGCGCTTCTTTCTCGGCACCGATTCGGCGCCGCACGCCGTTGGCGCCAAGGAAACCGCGTGCGGCTGCGCCGGCTGCTACACCGCGCTGCACGCGATGGAGATGTATTGCGAGGCGTTCGAGCGCGCCGGCGCGCTCGACAAGCTTGAAGGTTTTGCCAGCTTCCATGGCGCCGATTTTTACGAACTGCCGCGCAACCAGACGACCGTCACGCTCAAGCGCGAAACCTGGACCTTGCCGCAAACGGTGCCGCTGGGCGACGCCACCCTGGCGCCGCTGAACGCCGGCGAGCAGATCAACTGGAAGCTGCTCTAGAGCGCACATGCTGCCGAAGATTGACTGGAGCCAGCCGTGGTACGACTCGGTGCGGCCCGCGGTTGCGCGCCTGAAGCTGGACGACGACGACTGGATCGCCGCCTTCAATGCCCGCGCAGGCGAGCTCGGCCTGCACAACGCCGGCGGCCAGCCACTGCGCTTCGTACCGCAGGCCGCACTGCCGGAAGGGCAAGCGTACGAACAATTCATCGGCGCCACCGGCTGCGTGCCGACGCGCGATAACCTGCACGATTTTTTCAACGCGCTGGTGTGGCTCACTTTCCCGCGGATCAAGCAGCAGCTCAACGCCTTGCAGTCGGCGCAGATCGCGCTAGCCGGCGTCGGCAAGTCGCGCGGACCGGCGCGCGACGCCGCCACCATTTTCGACGAAAATTCGGCGCTGCTGGTAGTGCGCGACTCGGCAGATAGCCGCGCACTGGTGGCCGCCTTGCGCGGCCACCAGTGGTGTGAGGCCTTCTGCGACCGCCGCGCCGTCTTCGGCGGCGAAGCCCAGGTCTGGCTGTTCGGCCACGCGCTGATGGAAAAGCTGGTCGCGCCGCGCAAGGCGATCACCGCCCATACCCGTGTCGTCACTGCCGGCGACGCCTATTTTGCGCTGGCGCCGGATACGCGGCGCGCCTGGATCGACGGACACGTTTGCGCCATGCTCGCGGCCGAGCCGCTCAGCACGGCCGGCTTCACACCGCTGCCGGTGCTCGGCGTGCCGGGATGGTGGCCGCAACAGGATCAGGCGTTTTATGCCGACGCCAGCGTGTTTCGCCCGAAGCGGACTGGCTATCATCTTTAATAAATCAATATCGAAGTAGCCGGCGGCTGGTTTGTCGAGAGGTGCGCAGTCGTCGGCTGACATATCGATTAAATCCAGCTACTCCGCCATAGCTGTCCCTGGCACTGACACATCTGATCGTTGTAAAAGGAGTGAACTGATTATGTTCAACCCTCGCAACGCGTACTGATCGCGCCGGTGCCGATCAGGGTTTTTGCTCGGCGGCTGGCCCGGTGACTGTTCGGTGCCACCGCCCACGGAAAGCTTGCGCTTACCGGGCTCAAGCCTTGCCTTAGACCTTGAGAAACTCTTCTTTGCCGCCCAGCCAGCGCGCCAGGTGCGCTTCGACGGTGGCGGCTTGTTCGGCGCCGGTTGCATGCAGCAGGTCGTGCGCCACTTCGCGCGCCTGCTCGACTAGCCACTGGTCGGTTTCGAGATCGGCGAAGCGTAGCATGGCCTGGCCGGACTGGCGCGCGCCGAGGAATTCGCCGGGCCCGCGGATCTCGAGGTCGCGCCGCGCGATCTCGAAACCGTCGGTGGTTTCACGCATCGTCATCAAGCGCTGCTTGGCGATACCGCCGAGCGGGCTTTGGTACAGCAGCAGGCAGACCGATGCCGCCGAGCCGCGGCCGACCCGGCCACGCAACTGGTGCAGCTGCGACAGGCCGAAGCGCTCGGCGTGCTCGATCACCATCAGCGACGCATTCGGCACGTCGACGCCGACTTCGATCACGGTGGTGGCCACCAGCACCTGCACCGCGCCCGCCGTGAATGCATCCATCACGTCTTGTTTTTCAGCCGGTTTCAGGCGCCCGTGCACCAGGCCGACCTGCAAATCGGGCAGCGCCTCGGCCAGCATGGCGTGAGTGTCGGTCGCGGTCTGCAGTTGCAGCGCTTCGGATTCCTCGATCAAAGGGCAGACCCAGTACACCTGGCGACCTTCGAGCGCGGCCGCGTGCACCCGTTCGATGACTTCATCGCGGCGGTTCTGGTCGATGGCGCGCGTGACGATCGGACTGCGTCCGGGCGGTAGTTCGTCGATCACCGACACCTCCAGGTCGGCGTAATACGTCATCGCCAGCGTGCGCGGTATCGGCGTGGCCGACATCATCAGCTGGTGCGGGGTCTTGCCGTTGCTGCCCTTGTTGCGCAGGCTGAGGCGCTGGCCGACGCCGAAACGGTGCTGCTCGTCGACGATCACCAGGCCGAGCCTGGCAAATTGCACCGTGTCCTGGATCAGCGCATGGGTGCCGATCACCAGTTGCGCTTCGCCCGATTCGACCAGCGCGGTAGTGGCGACCTTGTCTTTTTTCTTCAGGCTGCCGGTCAGCCACGCGACCTTGACGCCGAGCGGCTCCATCCAGCCGGCGATTTTGCGGAAGTGCTGGTCGGCGAGGATGCCGGTGGGCGCCATCAGCGCCGCCTGATAGCCGTTGTCGATTGCCTGGGCAGCGGCCAGCGCGGCGACGACGGTCTTGCCGCTGCCGACGTCGCCCTGCAGCAGGCGCTGCATCGGATAGGGATGGCGCAGGTCGGTGCGAATTTCCGCCAGCACGCGGGCCTGGGCGCCGGTCAGTTTAAACGGCAGCACGGCGGTGAACGCGGAGGTCAAGGCGCCGACGGTCTGGATCACCGGCGCACCCTTGGCGCGGCGCGCCCGCTGCGCGCGCTTGAGCGAGAGCTGCTGCGCCAGCAGTTCGTCGAACTTCATGCGCACCCATGCCGGGTGCGAGCGGTCCATCAGCGCGTTCTCGTCGATTTCCTGCGGCGGCGAGTGCAGCAGCCGCACCGACGGCTCGAACTGCGCCAGGTTCATCGTGCGCAGCAGGCTGGCCGGCAGCGTGTCGTGCCAGTCGACGCGCGCCATCGCCGCATTGATGGCGCGTCGCAAAATCGCCTGCGACAGCCCTTCGCCGGACGGATAAACGGGCGTGAGCACGGTCGGCAGCGGCGCGCCCTGGACAATGACTTTATAGGCCGGATGGACCATCTCGGCGCCAAAAAAGCCGTGCTTGAGCTCGCCGCGGGCGCGTACCCGCGTGCCCTCGGCCAGCTGCTTGACCTGGCTGCCGTAGAAATTCATGAAGCGCAGCACCATGTCGCCCGTCTGGTCGGCGATCGTCACCAGCAGCTGGCGGCGCGGGCGCAGGCTGATCTCGTTCTTGGTGACGACGCCCTCGACCTGCGACACGTGGCCGCCGCGCAGGCAAGCCTCGTGGATCGACACCACCTGCGTCTCGTCCTCATAGCGCATCGGCAGGTGCAGCACCAGGTCCATGTCGGTGTGCAGGCCCAGCCTGGCGAGCTTGGTTTCGTTGGTTTTTGGCGCCGGTTTTAGTTTGGATGAAGGCATGTCGCGGTTTTTGCAGGGCAAGTGGCGTAAAATAGAGGGTTGCCTTGCGTGAGTGAGCCGTATTGTACGGCCCTTGACTCCAATTTTCACAGAATTACCACAATGTCTCCGCTTATGTGTCCGCCTATGTATTCGCTTTCCGATTTCGATTTCGACCTGCCGCCCGAACGTATCGCGCAGATTCCGCTTGCCCAGCGCAGCGCCTCGCGCCTGCTGCAGCTCGACGGCGACGCCATCGTCGACCGCCAGTTCGGCGACATCGTCGATCTGCTCGCGCCCGGTGACCTGCTGGTGATGAACGACACGCGCGTACTGAAGGCGCGCTTTTTCGGCGTCAAGCAAACCGGCGGCAATGTCGAGGTGCTGGTTGAACGCGTGCTCGACAGCCGCACGGTGCTGGCGCAGGTGCGCGCGTCGAAGTCGCCAAAACCGGGCAACCGGATGCGCCTGGCCGATGCCTTCGACGTCGTTGTCGGCGAACGCGCCGGCGAGTTTTTTACCTTGACGTTCGACGCCGACGTGTTCGCGCTGATCGAAGCGCACGGGCGCCTGCCGCTGCCGCCGTACATCGATCACGCCGCCGACGCCTTCGACGAACGGCGCTACCAGACCGTCTATGCGAAGCAGCCGGGCGCCGTCGCCGCGCCGACCGCCGGCTTGCATTTCGACGATGCGCTGCTGGCGAAATTGGCCGCGAAAGGGGTCGATTTCGCCTACGTCACGCTGCACGTCGGCGCCGGTACGTTCCAGCCGGTGCGGGTCGAGGTGCTGGCCGAGCACAATATGCATACCGAGTGGTACACCGTGCCGCAAGCAACCGTCGACGCGGTGGGCGCTGCCAAAGCCGCGGGCCGCGCGGTTGTCGCCGTCGGCACCACCAGCCTGCGCGCGCTCGAATCGGCGTCGCAGTCGGGGGTGCTGGCGGCCGGCAGCGCCGACACCGCGCTGTTCATCACGCCAGGTTATACGTTTAAAACGGTGACGCGGCTGATCACCAATTTCCACCTGCCCAAATCCACCTTGCTGATGCTGGTGTCGGCGTTTGCCGGCTATCAACCGATCCGGCGCGCCTACGCCCACGCGATTGCCAGCCAATACCGCTTCTTCAGTTATGGCGACGCCATGCTGCTGACGACCGGTCAACATAAGAATCCTGATGCTTGAATTTAGCCTCCTAAAAACCGATACGAGCGGCTTGTCGCACGCGCGCCGCGGCCGCCTCAAGGTCAACCACGGCACCATCGAAACGCCGATTTTCATGCCGGTCGGGACCTACGGTTCGGTCAAGGCGATGGACCCGGACGAGCTGGTGGCGGTCGGCTCGCAGATCATCCTCGGCAATACTTTTCACTTGTGGCTGCGCCCCGGCACCGAGGTGCTCAACAAGTTCGGCGGCTTGCACGGCTTCATGGGCTGGAACGGGCCGATCCTGACCGATTCGGGCGGGTTCCAGGTGTTTTCGCTCGGCGCCATGCGCAAGATCACCGAAGAGGGCGTCAAGTTTTCCTCGCCGATCGACGGCAGCAAACTGTTCCTGTCGCCGGAAATTTCGATGCAGATCCAGCGCTCTTTGAACTCCGACATCGTGATGCAGTTCGACGAATGCACACCGTACGAGATCGACGGCCGTCCCGCGACGATTGACGAAGCGGCGACGTCGATGCGTATGTCGCTACGCTGGGCCCAGCGCTCGATGAACGAGTTCAAGGGCGGCGAGAACCCGAACGCGCTGTTCGGCATCGTCCAGGGCGGCATGTTCGAACACCTGCGCGACGAGTCGCTGGCTAAACTAGAGGACATCGACTTTCCGGGCATTGCCATCGGCGGTCTGTCGGTGGGCGAGCCGAAGGAAGACATGATGCGCATGCTGGCGCACGTCGGCCCGCGCCTGCCGGCCAACAAGCCGCACTACCTGATGGGCGTGGGCACGCCGGAAGACCTGGTGGCGGGCGTTGCCAACGGCATCGACATGTTCGACTGCGTGATGCCGACCAGGAATGCCCGCAACGGCTGGTTGTTTACGCGCTTCGGCGACGTAAAAATCAAGAACGCGCGCTACAAGGACGAGTCGGGGCCGCTCGACGAAAGCTGCGATTGCTACTGCTGCAAGAATTTTTCGCGCGCTTACCTGCACCACCTGCACCGCTCGAAAGAAATCCTGGGGGCGCGCCTCAATACCATTCATAACCTGCACTATTACCTGAAACTGATGCAGGAGATGCGCGATGCGATCGACGCGGACCGGTTTCATGCGTTCCGCCTGCAGTTCAACGCCGACCGCGCGCGCGGCGTCTAGCCGCTCCGAAGCATGGCACCCACCAAATAATAAACGGGTCTGACCCGTTTGTTATTTGGGGTATGGTCCCAGTTCCAAAGAAAAAACGGGTCTGACCCCATTTTAAATCTTGGCAACACCTTGCAAAAAAGAATTAAGGCTCTCAGATAGCCGGAAGTGACTCGGCCTGTCCTGCCAGTGCTAGAATACAGCGCTGCTTTTTTTAACCAAGTAAGAACCAATAACTGGAGTAAACGTGTTCATTTCTAACGCTTATGCGCAATCGGCCGGCACCGCAGCCGATGTCGGCATGATGGGTAACCTGACGACTTTCGCGCCGCTGGTCTTGATGTTTGTAGTCATGTATTTCCTGATGATCCGTCCGCAGCAAAAACGCGCCAAAGAACAAAAAACGATGATGGACGCGCTCGCCAAGGGCGACGAAATCATCACCTCGGGCGGCATTCTCGGCCGGGTATCGAAAGTGAGCGACACCTACGTGACGGTCGAAATCGCTGCCAACACCGACATCGTGGTGCAGAAGAATTCGATCACCACCTTGCTGCCGAAGGGCACCCTGAAGTCGCTGTAAGCCTGCCGGGCGGCCGCGTGCCGCCTACGCCTGCTCACCCTTGAACGCTGGAAGATTATGAATCGCTATCCCCTCTGGAAATATATCCTGATCGTCGTCACGCTGCTGCTCGGCGCGCTGTACACGGTGCCGAATTATTTTGGCGAATCACCGGCGTTGCAAGTGACGACTGGCAAGACAGCCGTCAAGGTGACCAGCGCGACCACGGACCAGGTCGCCCAGGCGCTCAAGAAGGAGGGCATCGCGCCTGACCGC
>Ga0326735_1000197_pt1 | contig 13905 bp, 12 predicted proteins | sample 37_GP2_1092_FD_207945 | JGI IMG/M metagenome (GOLD analysis project Ga0326735, IMG submission 207945) | Glacier ice microbial communities from Ngari, Tibet, China - 37_GP2_109.2 | ecosystem: Environmental > Aquatic > Freshwater > Ice > Glacier | place: China: Ngari, Tibet | collected 2018-07-31
CCTTGGGCCAACACCACTTTTACCGCCTCGGCCCGGAACTCAGGGGTGTATGTCGTCAATTTCATAAGTAGCTCTCCATTTGGTAAGTTTATCAAATGGAAGCGTCCGAAAAAGTCAGGTTACCTCAGTATGTGGCCTGTAGTCTTGATCGTCGTCGTCATCCCCGTATTGCGAAGATCCACGAGAACTGTGGTACGCGTCGTTGTTAGAGTTGAGTTGATTGGATCGGTTGTCTGCGTCGGATTTACTGGACATAAGTCTTCTCCATTTCGATATTTTTAATGCTATACAGTTTGGTACGGCGGCGCCCGGTCACATTCTGACTGGTGCATGGGCGGCCCCTTGGTCGAAAGTCGAAGTTAATAAAAAAATATTTTACCCCACAAGCACACCCATGCGGGGCACCGCCATCAGCACGCTTTTCGCGCCCCATATGGGTTCATACGGCACATTCGAGCGACTACGCTCGCTCGCATTCAAGGGCCTCCGGCTCTAACTGCAAATGACGGCGCATATCGGCAAGCCTCCTGTTCAGTCTGCGCGAAGGACCGCTGTCGACCCCCTGCCGTCATTCGATTCTCTGCTGCATTTTAACGCCCGGTATCGAACTGGAGCAGTCACTCGTTGAGGCCATTCACAGGCAGCAAGTCGGCCTAGCGGCCTGTCAGAGCACTTCTAATTGACGACCGCTTTAGCCACTTAGCTGACCGTCTCAACGTTTGACGAGAGGCAGTTGTTAGCTAGCTGGCCTGCCGAACCTTAATCGTCATCGTCGTCGTAGAGCTCCGCATCCTTTTGAGATTGACATGATGAGCAAAGATCGCCGTTTACGACGCTGTGTACGGGTTCGTTATTTTTTGCTGCCCCTAGATACAGAGTGCAATAACATCCCGCACATTGATAGTGATAAGCCATGAAACCTCCTTGATAAATAATGTTTGACGCGAGGGGCCGCCGTAGCGGCGAAGCCGCGAAGAGAACCCACAAGCGCTGTTTGCGGGTGCCCCCGCGCTACAGAAACGTTAGGCCAATGCAACGCCAAACCTACTTTTTGCCACCGCCAGCCGGTGTATTGCTACGCCCATCCACCGGATGGGTTACCCGTGTCACTTGGCCATCCAACGCCATTCCCTTGACCACGGCCACCGTAGGCACCATGGTGCTTGGCCAGTGTGATCCCCTCTCGTTGCCGCTCGCGGATCACCTCCCGCTCAAATTCGGCGATGTTGCCGCTGACCGAAAATTGACCAGGTGCTCTTGGGCAAAATTAAGTTCGATCGTACTGGTAATCGGTAGTGTTGCAACGTTCGGAGGCTGTCGGGGCTTTCGCTGCGGACCGCGTTGGCGCGACGGCGGAGTTTGCAGGTTGGACCGCACCCGACCGGCGATAAACGGAGGACGAATGCGCAAGGATCGGCGAGGGACGAGTCATTTCGTCGCCTGGGCTGGCGCGATATAGCGGAAGATAAACTTGGGCGCGGAGAATCGCATGGATGCGAATGCCGCCGGCGCCCCGGCTTCCAGGATCGGCCGACTATAGCGGTAGCCGTTGACGGAGGATCCCGCGGTGTTCTGGAAGAACCGCCCCATCGGGTCGACCATCAGGTAGGACTCCGTCATGTCCTGGTTGTCTTCCACGTGGCGAATCGCCGCAAGGTGCGCGTGACGCCTAACGAAGTCGTCGAATGCCTGCTGGGACACCGCCAGGCGGTCGTCGACCACCGGGAGCATGCGCAAGACCTTCCACTTTTCCGGGCGCAGGCGCTGAATCACGCCTGTCATGTCGTCCGACTGGTTGACCTTGTTGACGACGGTGTTGACTTTCACCCTCAACAAGGGATTCCGGCGCCGGCCTTCGTCCACAGCCTCGGCGAGGCGGGCAATATCAAGTTGGTGGCCACGGTGATCGATCCTCCCGATTTCCTGGTTATTTCGCGCGATTGGCGAGTCGACGCTCAGGCCCAGCAGGCTGATAGAAGGCGCCATCAAGGCCATGGTCCCGGAATCCAGTCGGCTGCCGTTCGTGATCAAGGAGACATCGAAGCCGATGTCGCGGGCGACCGGCAGCATCTCGAGTACCCACCTTGTATAGAGCAAGGGCTCGCCGCCCGCAAGGTTCAAACGCACCGAGCTCCAGTCCATACGCTGCCGCAACGGATTGCCGTCGTTGTCGGGATGGAAAAACGCGTAGAGGCGGTCGAGCAGCTCCCTCGTGCGGACGGGATCGTGGACGAGTTCCCGTTGGCGATCCGGCCTCTCCCACTTGGCGTAGCAGTATTTACAGCCGTAGTTGCAAACTTCGGTGATGTGCCAGTTGATGACCAGCTGGTCAGCCGGCTTGGAGGCGAGCGGTTGATCAAGGACCATGAAATACTCCTGGATTGAAAAGAAGGTGTATCGTGCCAATGGTATTGCCAAAACAAAACGAAAGTTCGCGGCCCCCCCTCTCGACATCCCATGGCCGGTTAAACGGGAGGGAGGGGGAGGCTGCGAAGTTTCAGTGACGGGACACCGGGACGGCGCGATCATGGCGGTCCATACAAAATTTCTGCTTACCTACATGGCCACGATCCCTACATTCGAAGAATTGTTACTTGAAGTTCACCAAAGCTTCGGCTTGAAGTTCGACCAAAAAGACAAGAACAAGCTGCCCAAGATGGAAAAACCGCTCGCTGAGCACCTCGAGCGCGTCGAGGGCCTGCTTGGGGACATATTCGCCGCGCTCGGGCTGGACGACATGGCGCGCGCCGACGCCATGCACAACATCCTTGAGTGGGCGAACTTCGACAAGACGGTTGAGCTCAATACCTGGACCTTTAATGCCGACCGGCGCCACATCCTGTGGCACCTGTCAAGCCACTCGTATGCACCCGCCTTGGGCCGCAGGCTCGCATTCTGGGCATTACACGAACGGCTCGACAAGGGGATGCCCGGTGGTCGTTTCTGGTTCCTGCCCGCCGAGCGCGTGCGCGACGGCGTGCGCTCGCTTGTCATGCCGGTCGCTCAGGTAGTCGACTGGTTGCGCGACCTGCTCGGCGCGCCGATGGAGCAGGCGAGGGTAGGACTCGGCGGCCAAGCGGCGCAAGCGCGCCAGCAACGGATAGACGACGCCAGGAAGGAAACCGATGTTTACGCGTCCATGGCGCGCGAGCTCGACAACTGGCGCCAGGGGCGGCTGCCGCATGTCTCGACGATCAAAAAGTACTTCCCAGACGACGCGCAACTGCACTTCAAGGGGGCGCTGCGGCCAATGCCCGACTTGCCGTTGCCTGAACGCCTGAGGGAGTCGATTGACTTCGTGACTGGGAGGGGGCTCGATGCCGACTCGTTGCGCGACGAGATTCCGATGACGGAACCTGGAAGGCTCGAAGCTATCCTGGCGTACCAGGCATCGGACGACGACGCCTGGCGGTTCGTCGAGCTGGTCGAAGAGCGCTGGTCGGCCCCGTCAATGGCGATCATCCGCTGCCGGCTGTTGGTCGCGCGCATGGTCCAGGATGGATATCGCCGGCTTGTGCGCTTCCTGTTGGGCGAGGGCTTCGACGAACAGTGTGCCGATCCGGCGCGTAACAAAGTGCTCCAGCTCCTTGCTCTGTTTAAGGTCGGGTACAACCTGACGATTCAGGCCTCCGGGGAAAGCCGCGCTCCGGGAGAACAGGACGCCTGGTTCGATAGCCGGCTCTCGCCCTGGGACAAGGAAGGGATATTCCTGGCGATAGCGCCGTCCCGGCATGCAAGCGGTGCCCTTGAGTTGTCCGGGTTGCTCACGCGTGCGTTCGCCAAGCTGCAGCCCGACAGCCCGCTCGACGACTTGTTCGGGCACGACGAAGCGTCCGCTGGAGCGGTCGCCGAACGCGAATGCCTGCGCTTGGCCGCGCGCGACGAGGAGATGGCGGCGATTCGGTCGTGTGTCGATTCGCTGGCAAGAGGTGCGCCGTTCCGGAAGTTGCAACAACAAACAGACTACTGGGTAGTGAACCAGGTCGCGCAGTCCTCCGAGCTGCCGTTGCACATCAGGGAGATGGCATGCGCCCGCGCACGCGAGCTGGCGCGAACGCCAAGCGAGGCGCTGGGCGCGATCATCTTGCAACTCCATGCCTTGTTTCATCGCGACCGGGCAGACCGGCCCAAGGACATGCGGCAGCAGGTCGAGCGACTGCTCACGCTGGCCGAGGCGAGTCCGGCGTTTGGCGAATGGGACGCAGTGCTATTGCAATACAAGGCCAAGCACCACCTGGCACTCAACGAGTTCGAGGCGGCCCGCAAGTTGTTCAATGCTGCACTCGACGCGTGCCAGGTACGCAATTATGGCCCGTCCCGCGGCGAGATCGCGCGGGACGCCTTCGCCGTCGTGGTCGAACGTCCCCCCGTCGGCTTCAGCCTGAGGAATTACGAGGGCTACTTGCGTAACATGCTGGCCTTCGGGGCGCTTTTGCCAGACGACGATGGGATCCTGCCCACGCTCGAGGACACGGCGTGCGCGATGTCTGAGTACTTCTGGGAATGCCTCTACGCGCCATACCCGGGCGTCCCCGTCGAAGAGCCGCTGGCGCGAAAGCACACCGATGCGATCGTCGGGGCCGAGACCATGGAGCTCGTCTTGCACGCGGACTGGGAGGGCCTGGATGCCTGGATGGGGAGGAACGCGCAGCTGCGCGACAAGCGGCTACGCCACGTGCGGGGCGAGACCGTCCTCATGACTTGGCTGCGCGGACTTTATCAGGCTCGCACGCAGACGGCGCAAATCCTGGAGCTCGGGCCGATCGAGGAAGTCTTGCCTATTGCCAACGTGCTAGTACGCCACCTGCGCGAAGCAATCTATCGCTTAGTCAAAAAATGGCCGAAGCTCGTCAATCTCGCGGATTTCAAGAGACATACACCATTGCTGCTCGCCGCGCGGAATGGTGACGCTGCCATGGTGGATGTACTTCTCGCGGCGGGAGCCGACGCAGAATGGCGGGACTGGCAGGGAAAATCGGCGATGGATCTTGCACTGGCGTCGGGCGTTTCGCTTTGCGTGGAGGCGCTGCGCACGCCCGAGCGTTTCCAGGCGAATTGAGGCTAACGATCGCCGGTGCATTTAGTCCGTTTCTCGTTGTGGTTCAGAAATGGGCTTTTGGGGGTAACAGAGGCGAGCGGATTACTTCCAGATGAGCAATGGAATTCAGTGTTCCGGGAGTAGTTACAGGAGGCGACCTGCCTCCGACTGCTCAGGCTCGTTGTGGCTGAAGCGGCCCCAGCCCAAGGAGCGTGGATCGGCGATGCCACCATCGTCGACGCGATTCTGGACCGCATCATGCAGCGCAATCACCGCTTCACACTGACTGGCGCTTCGCTGCGCGCCGAACGACCAAAAACCGCCAAAAAGGAGAAAAATATCCACCTATCGTGACCGCAGGCATTAGAATTTAACCGCGTAACACCACCTGATGCGCAGTGGTCACGATCGGCCAGAACGAGCGGTCACGTTCGCCAGAATACTCAGCAGTGCATGCGGTCGATGACAACGCCGGTCAGTGTGCATCGGGTCACTGCAACACGCCCGTAGCGTCTTCATGTCAAGACATTATGGGGATAATGTCGGATTTAAGATCGAGGCCAGCGACAAGGCTAAAGCTTTGATGCTGCTCACTTGGTTATATGGCCGCCGACCACACTTCGTGCACCAGTTTCCTTGCCAATTGCATGCGCCTGTTGCTGCATGCAGCCGCCTACATCCTGTATCAACAACTGCGCACCCAAGCCTTGCAGCATACCGCGCTGTCGCAAGCACAACCCTCGACGGTCATCGCCAAACTGTTCAAGATAGCCGTTCAGGTTCGGCAAAGCAAACAGCGGATCACGCTGCATCTGCCCAGAGTCTGCACGGTCAAAAGTTTACTGGTTGTATGCTTGGTGTCTCCTGCTTCTTCTGTTTCACAAATGTTTTTTTTCGTTTGTACATCTGGCGCAACAAGTATAAGTTGAATAAATTATAATATGTAGATGAGATTAACATCCGGCCGAAGCCATCCATAACCGCATATGAACGAACTATTTCCAGACCAGTTGGACCGCTTTTACGTTCATACTGAGGCGTCCCAGCATGTCATCCATCATCTTGAAAGACCGCGTTGCCATCCCCTGTTGGTACTTGGCGGGCCGGGTACCGGCAAGACGGCACTGTTGCACCATCTGAGTATGCATTTTGAAAGTGCAGGTCACCTTGTGCTATTACTATCGCTGCGAACAATCCGTTCACTGGAAGAGCTAGTGCCCCAGCTAATTGCCCGGCTGATCGACAGTTCACCTAGGCGCGATACAATGCTAAGCCTGCGTAAAGCGTACAACACAGTGAGCCTGGCCGATGCGAGCACTGCCATGACAAGGGTGCTCGAAAGCGTGTGCCAAGAACTCGTCAGCGGCCAGCGCATTTTCATCTGGCTTGATGGACTGAACGAGGTCATGCCGAACGATGTAGAGCTGTTTGGCCAGCGTTTGATCGAATGGATTGAAGAGGTCTCAACCGAACATGGCAGCATCGTGCTGACTTCGCGTCCGATGAGTTTTATCCGATCAGCGTATGAACGTCGCCACCTGACCACCATTCAACTGGGCAATTGGACAGTATCAGAGCTGACTGAGATGGTCGAACGCCGGGTACGCTCGCAAAATCTGAAATTTCCCCAAAGGCTGATCAAAGAAGCTATCGACGCGAGCGGCGGGTCACCATTGCTGGTGATGAGGATATTGGAGCATGCTGCGGAAACTGGTCAATGGCCGCGCGATACGCCGTATGCCGTTCAATATTCCGCTGCCGCAGTAAGTTTCAGCCTGTCCAGCTTTGAGTCGTTGTGGGGGAACCGTGAAGAGTTCTGGTCGATTCTGCTGACCTGCTGGGCGGCGAGGCGCATTCAACCGGACCAGCTTGAGCACGCGATTTATGCAGTTACAGACCAAGTTTCCCGCACGCGAATTGCAGCGTGGATTAACAAGGCCGAAGCGAGAGAATTCATTAAACGCGACGGCAATAACATGGTCGTGCAAGAGGTGCTCGATAATGCAGTAGTGCACGAGTTGCTTCCCGTCGGGATCGACTTGGATCGGCTTTTTTTTGGTGACGAAGCAGCCGAACGCGACAAACTCCTTGCGACCAGTTTCGACGAGCCCAAGGATATCCATGAGATCCTGAACGGCTTTAAGACCATCGTCCTCGGCGACCGCGGTGCCGGCAAGAGTGCAATCTACCAATCCTTGATTCAGCGCGCGGGCGACGCTCAGGCGAATGGGACGATTATCGCGGCTTCGAAAAATTCGTCCGAATTTCTGAGTAAGATGGGTTCGGCCACCAATCCAACAGCAGAACGCTTCAAAGCCATCTGGCTGTTATATGTCGCTTCGTTCGCAGCTCGCGAAATGCAGAGCCGGGTCGATACCACAACCGTAAGTGGTAAGTGCTATCGTGACGACTGCCACCGCTTGCTGCGGAGTTTGGGGCAGATTGACGACATAAAGGCCCCTTCGTTGATGTCGAGGCTGGCGTCGCCCCTACGCGCCTTTCTGCCAGAGAAAGTCAGCTTTACCGTCGGTCCCGTGAAGATCGAGCAAGCATTCAGCAACGCTGAGAAAAGCAGCAGTAATGCGGTCGACATCAACGACTTCTTGCATCGTACAGCAACGGTACTGGAGCAAAAAGAACTTCGCTTAGTCATCGTGTTTGACCAGATTGATGAAGCGCACAAGTACCAGAAATCTCAGGAGCAACTGGTGCAGGGTTTGCTCATGGCCGAGTCAAAGCTGGCCCAAACGCTGTCGATCAGGTTGGTCGTGCTACTGCGCACCGACCTATACGAGATCTACCATATCGAAGAAAAGAACAAGTTTGTTTCGCGCACTGCGCAGTTGACCTGGAAGCCGCCGCAACTGTTGCAGCAACTGCTTCTCAGAGCCTATTCGAACGCGCAACTCAAACATATCGCCGAACGCATCGCCGGTATGTCGATTGATCAGCACAGCCGGGAACTGATCCAAATGCGCCTCCTGTTCCCGGCCGAAATCGAACGCAAGGAATTCTGGCACTGGCTGATGGATGGGCTTACCACCGGCAATAAACGGGTCTCGCCGCGCCAGATCGTTCTATTTATGAACCTGTTGAAAGAAGAAGCTAAGGGCGGCGGCGATGCGCGGCGCATTCCGTTGTACAGCGAATCGCAGGTGCTGGCCGCCCTAATTGAATTGTCGCGCCTGAGCTATAACGAAGTCATCGACGACTTCAAGGTCGCGACCGTACTGGTACAAAACTGTAAGGCTCAAAACCTGGATCGCATCAAATTCACTGATGTGGCAAGACTCTCCGATCCCGACCAAGGAACCCCTGCGGCGCAGGTGGACCAACTGCGCCGCCTAGGTTTCTTTGAACACGCTGTCGGTGAGGACGAGGGTGAGTTAGTGTCCGAACTGCAGGTGGCTGCCTTGTACCGACGTTTCTGGACTTGAGTGTCTCTTACATTGGAAGTCATGCCCGTTGTCACTGTGGGCATGATCAAGGTCGTGGTGAGTTTATGCTGATTTTCCGTGGATCTAAATTACTTCTGCCCCATCCTTCAAGGGTAAGCATCCAGCCATCCCACCTATGAATGCCATGATCGGGCGTGGTTCAAAAAGGGCTGTATTCCAACAGTCTGGAACCGGCCCTGTCCGACCTGTTGAAAATATAGCGTTCATACTTTCCAGTCTGTTGGAAATATCAGAGAACCTTTTCCAACAATCGCCAGCGCTATCAATCGGCCCCTGATTGCCTCGCGCACGTACGCCCGTGGAAATTGTGGGTTTGCGTTTCACTGACTGATTCCATTGGTTTCCAGCATTCGATACGCTGGACTTTGACGCGCCCCCGGCCTGATGCCGCTAGATGGGGCGCCGACCATCGGCAGCTGACGCCCCGTCGCGTACATTTTCGCATTGCAAAGACGGAGGTGTCACCGTTGCAAATCCTTGGCAATAGTTGTTCCCCGAGAAAACCCGCATGCTGTATAAAAAACCAGTTAAAATCGTTTCAGCTACGGCAAAGAGGGAATCGATAATGCACTGGGACCAATTAGCAAAGACGAACCAACTCGTCGAAGAAACAGAACGGCTGAAACGCTTAGGCATTCTATATATTGGCAGCACTGCCACCGAAGCCCTGCGCTATTCGGCGATAGAAGACGTCGGTGCTACCTTTGCCGCGCAACACGCCGCCAGTCAACGCATCGACGCCGAAGAGCATTTGCGACAACTGGCCGGCAGTTTGAATGTTGGCGCTACCTACGCCGCGCAATATGCCATTAGCGAGCATCTTGAGGCAGAGGAACGCTTGCTCCAACTGGCAAGCGGCGTCAATTTTGGCGCCACCGCGGCCTGCTTGCAGATCGCCGAGGAGGCGCGCTACAGGCAGAATATCGGCGATTTTCTCGGTGGCGGCGTGGCGGTTAGCCTGGCGGCGGCCGAAGAGGAGCGCCTGCGGCACTTGATGGACGACGCCATGGGCGCGGGCTATTTGACGTCGGCCAGCAGGGCACAGATGTCGGTTCTCTCGAATACAGAACAACTGCGCGCGACCACCGAAGGCCGGTTCCTGCTGCCGGGAATTGCTGAGACCGAGCAAATGCTGGACGTCATGCGCGGCACCTTCTTTGGCAGCTTGCAAGACCGCTACGGCAACAAATTGCCCGGAGCGCAAGCGGCGATGTTGGCGATGCAGGCGCCCTGGCTCGACAGCCTGCGCGCCTTCCAATCGGTCCAGGGGTTTGCGGAATTGCAGGCGATCGGTGGGTCGCTGGCGATCGCGCCGTCTTTTGGCGATGATTTTTCCAACGCGCTGCGCGTCGACCTTGGCGACTGGCGCGATCCGATCACAACGTGGCAGTCGGCGGACTTTGAGCGTGCCGATGCGCGCCGCGGTTTTTACGTTGATCGAGGATTTAATACCAACTTGACCGATTTTCCGGACGCAGCGTTTGATGAAAGCCTGTCCATTGCCGGGATCAAGGGCGATTCGCCCATCCTCGTAGTCGCCTATGGCGAATTGACGTCGCTATTCATCGACGGCGAGGAGAGTAAAGCGCTGGCGCGGACCAACGTCGCTCACGATCGCTTGCAGCGATTGGAGTCCCAGCTGAGAAAATTCATCGACCTGTCGATGACCAAAGCGTATGGCGCTGATTGGCCCAAGCACCGTATGCCAAACGGCGTCTATGACAAATGGATGTTTAAGAAAGCTGCCGATAAGGGCCGGAAAACAGAGTGGCCGTTGATTTTCTATGCGGACTTTACGGAATACGTTGGCATCATCTGCAGGAGCGACAACTGGAAAGAGGTGTTTGCAGCGACATTTGAACGCATGGAAAGCGTGCGGGAATCGTTCCAGCGCATGTATCCAATCCGGCTCGCGATCGCGCATACGCGCCCTATCGACAAAGAGGATGAGTTGTTGCTTTTTGTTGAAACGAAACGCTTGCTTAGGGTCATGCAACCAATACAGTAGCGCGACCTCTCCTCGTTTCGGCCATCGCTTGCTGGCTAGTCTGGGCCGCTATGCATCGTTCGGTGTTATACGCCTCAGAATGGCTTCTTTGCGTCTTGCTGAGTAGCACATTACAGCATGTCTTTGCTCCGCTGTTCAGCGGCGCGGCCCTGCCGGCGCGATCCGCGTCGAGCTGGCCAGCGCCGCCCGGTTGACGGTCGTGCACCTCATGCGCCGGGCTCGGGTATGATTTTTTGAAATAGTTGTGATTATTTTGGAAAGAACTACGATGCCAGAGCGACACCTACTAACGTGGCCAAGTACATACTTGGCAGTCTCACCAGCTGTAGATTTACGAAATCGACAGCACAAAATGAAAAAGGCGCTTGCGCGCCTTTTAGCTAAGGATGTTTCGCTTCTACGAGAGGCGTTCCCAGCGTTGTCACCTGTTACTATAAATAGGTTGTCACGACTTGTCAAGTGGCGCACCCGTAGTCAAGCCCACGCCGGTCGGGTGTTCCAGCCCCTTGGAAAGCCCAAGTGCATGCGTGGGTCCACATGAGTACAGGACGCCAACAAGGCGAGCAAGCTGTCGCGCCACCAGCCATTCAGACCCAACTCTCGCATCAGGAGCTGTATCACGACAGCGCGGCTGTAAAAACTTGTCGGAGCGCTGAAATCCCCGCTGTAGGTCTTATGCGCCTCAGGCGAAAACGCCGTAATCGGGTTGTTCCAGAGTCGATCTTGGTGCGCGCAAATGTTGCGCAAATGGGCCAGGGCGTGGAACCACGAGACCAGCAAATGCTCGGGATACGACCAGATGTAGCGGCCAACAATTTTGCGCCGGTCGATGCGCAATGCCTCGAAAAAACGGGATAGGGCGCCGAAGGTAAGTTTCTCGCAGACCAACCAGATCGGCGGCAGCACGGGCGCGTGGTACTTGTCGAAATAGTGCGTCAAGGCCAGACCCTTCCTCACGCCCGCGCCCTGAATGATTTTACCCATCACGCCATGAAACTTGATGTCGTCGTCAAAGTGCGTTGCGTCGAGATACCAATGCGGCGTATGGAGTTCGGCGAGCGGATTAATGATCGCCGTGCGCAATGCCACTTCCAACTTTTCAATCGCGTTCAGTGTCAGCAGCCGGATTTCACGGTCGAAATTGTAAAGCGCGACGATAGAGCTGAATTTCGATCGTGGGAGAAAATTCCGGGCCGCCGCGTTGCTCTGGAAGTGCCGCATGTAGATCAGCAGCCGGTAGTAACCAATGGTTTTCAATGCGTTTTCTGCATCGCCTCTACTGTCGATTATGAGGCCCTTGTTCCAAAGCCGGTGCAGCGTTTTCGGGTATGGTTCAGCAATTTTTGAGTATACATATGTAACTTTTTGCGTCTTAATGGCAGCAGCTTTAGCGTTTGGTTTCTTCGATGCCACGTTAACTTTCAGTGAATGATGATCTAGTTGCGAACTGCCGGCCGACATTGGCCAGGAGGCAACGGCTTAACCCGGCGCTCAGCGCTTCGCCCGCGATAGCACCAAGGCGGCTGCTAGAAGGATGAGCAGGAACGTACCGGCACCAAAACGATGCTGGTCCAAGATGCCGTCACGACTCTAGCGTGGTTGCGCGCATTTTTCGAAGGCAAATTCGCTGCGTTCAGGGCACTCCTAGTGGGCGCCATTAGACCCTGATCTGTCCAAACATTCCCGTATGGATCACCGCATCCCACACTTTCTTGATAGCTGTTCCGGTTTCCTGGCTCACAAACAGCGACGAGCGGGCACCGTGCGGCCTACCTAGGAAATACGGCCGCATCGATTCCCAAGTCTCCGCTACTTCGGCCGACTCCCAGCACGGAACCTCTTTCGCAAGTATCAGAGCCATTGCAATGGACAAGGGAATCATCCCATCGGCTTGCAGCCGCTTGTGCCAGTGGCATTTGACCAAAATAGGTGTCGCGCTGATGTTGTACAGCTTTACGCTAAGTCTCTCCGCAGTGATAAGGGCGGCAGGGTGACTTGGGAGTGCAGCAACGGAATCCAAAATTTCCTGGCCGTCACTGTACGGGCAGGTGATAAATCCGTTCACAAAAAATCGTGTGTGATCGAGTCCTTGATAACCGCATTGCTCGCCGGGTGTCGTTGCCGGGCTGCGATTGTCGTGGTAGCTGACCAAAGGATGCCAACTCGGATAGGCATCGACTACTGGGCCGTACTCATCAACTATGTCGAGCAAGAAATCTTTGATGACCGCCCTTTGAGCCTGGTCGATCTCTTTGTCGCGGGGAGTTAAGTAACTGACAGCCTCTTCAAAACCTGATCGTGCTGCTTCGTCTGCGCGGAATGCCATGGCAACCTCCTGAAAAAGTGATTTAACGCATAATATCATTAATTTATGCATGAAAATAAAATTCTATGCACATTAATTATGTATTGTGTTCGAGCAACGAGTGCTTGGCTCAAGGCGCGTTTTCTGGCTGGATTTACTATTGATAAAAACGGTTGAACTAAACCGCTCACGCGGTGGTTGGCCTCGCGCCGCGCGACCAGGTGCCGTGGCATCGCTGACTTCACGCGGTCCTTGCGCTGACGAACTTTGAGGTGAAACCTTGGGCTTGGGGATTGTCCCCGGCTTCCAAGGAGATTTTTCATGACACCTCTTCGTGAACGCATGATCAATGCGATGGTACTGCGCGGCTTTGCTGAGCGCACCCAGTGGACCTATCTCACAGCAGTCAAGCAAATGGCGCAGTATTACGATTGCAGCCCAGAATTGCTGAGCGACGAACAGGTCCAAGCCTACCTGCTGCACCTGATTCAGGTGCGCCAGCGGTCGCGCTCGACGGTCAACGCCACCTCTTGCGCGATCTGATTTCTGCTGTGCGATGTTCTTGGTGACGCCGAACGACGCGTGAAGATCCCGCTGGGACGCTGCCCGCAACAACTGCCGGAACTGTTGTCACGTACCGAGGTGGCAGCGCTACTGAACGCGGCAGTGTCGATGAAAGCACGCACATTCCTGATGACGGCCTATGCCAGTGGACTGCGGCTGAACGAACTGTGCCATCTGCGCGGTTGCGACATTGACTCCGCCCCCGACCGCATGTGCATCCGTGTCATCCATGGCAAAGGTGGAAAGGATCGTTACAGTATCCTCATGCCAGACCTGCTTGAGCAATTGCGTTTGTATTGGAGAACCTGCCGGTTCGGCGCCAACGCCAGCGACTGGCTGTTTCCGGGCCGCCGCCATCCTTTTCAGCCGTTGGATTGCAACAGCGGCCAGTACTATTACTATTCCGGGCGTGGTTCAAACCAAGGTTACAGTCCGGCGTAAATTTTCCCGCTTTGGAGCGATACTGTCGCTCCTGAACCTGACGACGGCGACCGTATGACTTCTTTATACCCGGCGGCCAAACTGCCCGACA
>Ga0326735_1000198_pt1 | contig 13903 bp, 11 predicted proteins | sample 37_GP2_1092_FD_207945 | JGI IMG/M metagenome (GOLD analysis project Ga0326735, IMG submission 207945) | Glacier ice microbial communities from Ngari, Tibet, China - 37_GP2_109.2 | ecosystem: Environmental > Aquatic > Freshwater > Ice > Glacier | place: China: Ngari, Tibet | collected 2018-07-31
GAACAGCAGAAGCTGGCGCTGGCAGGCGAGGCGCTGGCCCTGGAGCGCGCCGCCGCCGGTGCCGAAACGGCCGCGTTGGCACTGGCCGCCCAATTGGTCGAAGCGCAACGCGAATCTGCCGCAGCAGGACAGCAGGAAAATGCGGCGCTGGCATCGCGCCTTGCCTCCGAGCGCGCCGCCGTGCTCGCGTGCGAGGCGCGGCTGTGCGCCGAACGTGAAAAGGCCGAGCTAGCTCACCAGCTCGAACTGGCCGAGGAAGCGGCGGCCCAGGCGATGACGGACAAGCTCAACGCCCAGCGCCTGCTGCTCGACAGCGCCCAGGCCCACGCCGCGATGCAGCGCAAGGTGGCGTTGACCACGCAGGCGATGGCCGACGCCAAGGCGCAGTTGCTGGAACTGGAAACCGGCCGCCACGCTGCCGACCGCCGCGCGCTGGCCGCCACCGCCGAAGCGGTGGCCCAGCGCTCGGCCGAGGCCAAGCAGCGCGCGGCGTCGGAATCGATCACCCGCGAAGTCATCGGCCGCCTGCTGACGCAGCCATCGTCGGCACCCTCGAAGCTGTAATTTTGGAATAGTTCAGCAGCAGCGGTTCACAGTCCCATGCCGGTTACTGCTGGATCGCCACTTTCTCGACGAAATACTCGGTCTCGCCGAAACAGGCGCTCGGCACGCCCTTGTGCTGGGCGTAGCTGAGGGTGACGCGCTTGCCCATTGCCGCCATCAACTGGCGGGCGACGCCATCGTCGCGCACCGAGAAGGTGAAGCGCTCGGGGATTGCGCCTGGCATGCTCGAGAGCAGGATTTCGCCTTCCCACGTCTTGCATATCCAGCCCTTGCGGGAAAATTTCTGCAAGAAGCCAGCGCGTTCGCCGTCCGAGTACGATATGTGCAGCGAAGCGTAGGTATAGGCGGCGAGGATGGCGATGACGGCGACGACAATCGACAGCAGGGTAAAGGTCATGCGTTTTGGCATGGTCATGGCAGATCTCGTGGTTGGCGGAATGGGCGCTCATTCTGCCATGAACACACGAATAATCAAATGATTACGAACGGCGGCGTTAAAGCTGCACATCGCTTACGCCAGCTTGTGTCGCAGTAGTGCGGCGTTTGGCACCACTCGGGCCGGTGCAGGCGCATCGGAGGTCGCGGCCGCTTCGGGCTTCTGCGATAATTCCGTATTGCATTGTTGCATATAAATACAACCTGGAAAACCGATGGACTTCACTTATCTCGTCACCCCCGTACTCACCTGGCTGGTGGTCGGCCCGATCAAATTTTTGATCACCAGCGTGCGCCAGCGCCGCCTGGCGTTCGACCTGGTTGGCAACGGCGGCTTTCCAAGCAACCACAGCGCGGTGGTGACCAGCATGGCGACCCTGATCGCCTTACGTGAGGGCATCAACGACCCGGCGTTCGGCGTGGCGGTGACCCTGGCCTTCGTCATCATGATCGACGCCAACAGCCTGCGCCAGCACGTCGGGCGCCAGGCCGCCGCCATCAACCGGCTCACCAGCGCCGGCCCCGGCATGGGTTCGAATATAAAGCCGCTGCGCGAACGGATGGGACACACCCTGGCGGAAATCGGTGGCGGCATCGGCACCGGCATCGCGGTCGCGTTCGCCATCAATTATTTGTCCAGACAATTCTGACGCCCAACCAGCCCCGTGCTGTCCGCTGCCGAGCGCCTGAAAAAGCAGTTCATCGCGCCCCAGTGCATTTCAGGCATCGAAACCGGCAGTGTGCAGCCCGCCGGTTGACCGGGTTGTACCGCTCAAGGATACTGTCCGCTGGCTGTTTTGCTCGCCCAGGCTTACCAGTTTAAAACAAGTTCAAAAATAAATTTTTTTGGAGAGATGACAATGCTGCGCAAAACCATGCTCGTCCTCGCGGTCGCCTCGGCGCTCGTTGCCTGCAACAAGGATTCGAAGAATTCGAAAGACGAGAAGGCCAAGCCGGTCCAGCTGCAGATTGCCGCCGAAGACTTGTTGACGGTGCAAAGCAACGCGCTTGCCTCCGGCCCGGTGATCACCGGCTCGATCCAGCCCGAGCGCCGTGCCGACCTGCGCGCCGAAGTGTCGGCCGTGGTGCTGCAAGTATTGAAAGAGAACGGCGAAGTGGTCAAGCGCGGCGACGTACTGGTCAAACTCGACGAAACCGCGATTCGCGACAGCCTGGGTTCGGCCGAAGCGTCGGCCCAGGCGTCGTCGCAGGCGCTGGTGCAGGCCGAGCGCCAGCTCGAGCGGCTCAAAACGTTGCGCGCGTCCGGCATGACGTCGTTGCAGGCGCTCGACGACGCCGAGGTGCGCCGCAACAGCGCCCAGAGCGAAGCGGCGGCGGCCCGCACCCGCGCCGTGCTGGCGCGCCAGCAATTGCAGCGCACGCTGGTGCGCGCGCCATTCGACGGCGTCGTCAGCGACCGCAAGGTGTCGGCCGGCGACACCGCCGCCATCGGCAAGGAATTGCTGAAGGTGATAGACCCGACCAGCATGCGCTTCGAAGGGCGCGTCTCGGCCGACAAGATCAGCGCGGTGAAGATCGGCCAGCCGGTCAGCTTCCGCATCAACGGCTATGGCGGCCAGGAATTCCGCGGCGTCGTCAGGCGCATCGATCCATCGGCCAACGACGTCACGCGCCAGGTCGAGGTGCTGGTCGGCTTCGCCAATGGGGTCCAGCCGCGCGTGTCCGGCCTGTACGGCGAAGGCCGGATTGAAGCCGACAGCGTCGCCGCGCTGATGCTGCCGGAAGTGGCGCTGGTGCGCGCCGGCGACAAGGCCTTTACCTGGCGCATCAAAGGCAACACGCTCAGCAAGGTAGACCTGGTGATCGGCGCGCGCGACGCCCGTACCGGCAATTACGAGGTGCGCCAGGGCCTCGCCGCCGGCGACACGGTAATGCGCAGCCCGAGCTCCAGCTTCAAGGACGGCCAGAAGGTCGAGCTGAGCGCCGCCAGGGTCGCCAGCGCCGCTACGCCTGCCGTCACCGCCGTGCTGGGGAAATAACATGTTTCTTTCCAATTTCAGTATCCGCCGGCCGGTCGCCACGATCGTGCTGATCGTGGCGATCATGGCACTGGGCCTGATGGCCCTGAGCAAATTGCGTGTCAACCAGGAGCCCGACGTTGAGGCGCCGATGCTGTTCGTCAGCATTCCATATCCGGGCGCCTCGCCCGACACGGTCGAGCGCGAGATTATCAACCGCATCGAAAAGCCGCTGCGGGCCATCGCCGGCATGGAAAAGGTGGAAAGCGTCATGAACGAGGGCAGCGCCTTCGTCCAGCTCGAATTCGGCTTCAAGAAGAACTTGATCGAGGCGTCCGACGAAGTGCGCAACGTGATCGGCAGCGTGCGCTACAAGCTGCCGCTCGAAATGCGCGAACCGATCATCACGCGCTGGGACACGTCGGCGCAGCCGATCATGAACCTGGCGCTGTCGTCGACTTCGCTGACCCACGCCGAACTGTCGCGCCTGGCGGAAGACACGCTGGCCGACCGCTTTCGCGCCATCGACGGCGTGTCCAACGTCAGCGTCGGCGGAGCCCTGCGGCGCGAGCTATCGGTGCTGCTGCGTGCCGGCAAGCTGCGTGAGTACAACGTCTCGGTGGGCGACGTGGTCAACGCGCTGCGCACCCAGAACACCAATGCGCCGGTAGGCAAGGTGCGCGGCACGCTCGACGAGAAAAGCATCCGGCTGGTCGGGCGCATCGAAACGCCCGAGGAATTCGAGCAGATCGTCGTCAAGCGCCGTGGCGAGGAAGTCGTCCGGCTGGCCCAGGTCGCCCAGATCAAGGACGATTTTGCCGAAATCAACAGCTTCTCGATCCGCAGCGGCAAGCCGAACGTCAGTATCCAGGTCGCGCGCGCGCGCGACGCCTCCACCGTGTCGGTGGCCAAGTCGGTGCGCGAGATCGTCAAGGAGATCGAGAAGGAACTGCCGGCCGGCACCAAGCTCGAAGTGACCCGCGACGGCGGTAAAAATGCCCAGAACAGCCTGAACAACGTAATCGAGTCGCTGGTGCTGGGCGCCGTGCTGACGATCTTCGTGGTGTACGCCTTCCTCAACTCGTGGCGCTCGACCCTGATCACGGCGCTGTCGCTGCCCACTTCGGTGATCGCCGCCTTCATCGCGGTCTGGTTGTGCGGCTTTACGCTCAATTTCATGACCCTGCTCGGCCTGTCGCTGGCGATCGGGGTACTGATCGATGATGCGATCGTGGTGCGCGAAAATATCGTACGCCACATGCAGCGCGGTTCGGACCGCCGCACCGCCGCTCTGGAAGGCACCGCCGAAATCGGCATGGCGGTTGCCGCCACCACGTTCTCGATCATCGCCGTGTTCATTCCGGTAGCGTTCATGCCGGGCATGTCGGGCGAGTGGTTCCGTCCGTTCGCACTGACGGTCACCTGCTCGGTGCTGGTCAGCCTGGGCATTTCGTTTACGCTCGACCCGATGCTGTCGGCCTACTGGGGCGACCCGGAGGACCATCACACGGCGCCGAAGAAAGGCCTGTCCAGGCAACTGGGCCGCTTCAACGACTGGTTCGACCACCAGGCAGGACGCTACGGCAACGTGATCGCCTGGGCGTTGCACCACCGCGTCTGGATGGCGCTCATCGCCGGCGCTTCGCTGGTGGCGGCGATCGCGCTGCAGGCGACGGTGGGCGGCTTCGGCTTCATGCCGGCCTCGGACTCGGGCATGCTGATGATCGACGTACGCACGCCGTCCTCGTCCTCGATCGAATACGCGCGCCTGAAAATGGAAAAGGTCGCCGAAATCGCCCGGTCGATGCCGGAAACCAAGGACACCAACAGCAACATCAATGCCAGCGGCGGGCGGGTCTACATCGATATCGACAAGCGCCATACGCGCAAGCGCAGCGCCAAGGAATTCGCGGTCGAACTGCGCGAGAAGATACGGCCGCTGGTCGGCGCCGAATACGTGGTCATCGACGACCTGAACGGCGGAGCGCGCAAGCCGGTCCAGATCGACTTTACCGGCCCCGATTCGCGCAAGTTGCTGGAAATCACCAATGCCTACATGGACAAGCTGCGCCAGGTGCCTGGCGCGGTCGACGTTGGCCTGTCGGAGCAGGATCCGAAGAACGAGTTGCAAATTGAACTCGATCGCGGGCTGGCCAATTCGATGGGCATTTCCGTCAACGACGCGGCGCAGGCGCTGCGGGTGGCGTTTGCCGGCGTCGAAGTAGGCGACTGGGTCGATCCGACCGGCGAGACGCGCGACGTGGCGGTGCGCCTGCATCCGGACGACCGGGTCAGCGCCGAGAACATCGAGCGTCTGCCGATCGCGGTGACCGGCACTACCCAGATGGTGCCGCTCGACCAGATCGCCACCATCACGATGGGCAAGGGCCCGTCCCGCATCCAGCACACCGATGGCATGCGGACCATCTCGGTGTCGGCCAACGCGCAGGGACGCTCGAGCGGCGAAGTCACCAGTGACGCCATGAAGCTGGCGAAGTCCTTCGACTACCCACCGGGCTACGGCCTGAAACTGGGCGGCGCGGGCAAGAACCAGCAGGAACTGTTCACTGAAATGACGATCTCGCTGCTGTCGGGCATCGGTTTGATGTACCTGATCCTGGTGATGCAGTTCGGCTCGTTCACGGCGCCGCTGGCGGTCATGATGTCGCTGCCGCTGTCGCTGATCGGGGTCGTGGTCGCGCTGTTGGTCACGGGAAGCACCATCAATTTGATGAGCCTGATCGGCATCATCATGCTGATGGGCCTGGTTGCGAAAAATGCGATCCTGCTGCTCGACGCGGCGCGCAAGCGCGAGGCCGAAGGGTTCGGGCGCGAAGATGCGCTGATGGAGGCCGGCCGTATGCGGCTGCGCCCGATCCTGATGACCACTTTCGCGCTTATCGCCGGCATGTTCCCGGTCGCGCTGGGGCTGGGCGAGGGCGGCGAGTTCTACCGTCCGCTGGCGATTGCGATCATCGGCGGCACCATCACCTCGACCATCCTTACCTTGCTAGTGGTGCCGACCTTCTACGACAGCATCGAGATCGCGCGCGACCGCATGGTGGTCAAGTTCGGCCGCCGCGCCAGGCGCATGAATCCACTGCTGGCCTTTTTGATGACGTTCGTCGAAGCCATCCTGACCTTGCTGCTGGTTCGCCTGGTGTTCCGCACCATTGCATGGGCGGTGCGCACGCTGACTGGCCGGGGCAGCAAGACGGTCGCGCCTGGCGTCGTGCTCGACAAGGTATCGACATAGGGGTGCCAGCCTGACAGGCTGGCAAGCTGGCAAGCCCGGCGCAGAAGGGCCCGCGTGAAGCGGGCCTTTTTTTCTGGTCAGCAAAAGTACGTCGACCAGGTTCTGCGCCGGAGTATTAACCGCCGCTTCGTGGCGTCGTCGTGCCGCTGCCGCTTGGCGAGGCCGGCGTCGTGCTCGGAGTGGTCGGCGCCGTTGTGGTGTCACCCGGCGAGGTACCGCTGCCGCTCGTGCCGCTGCCACTGGTACCACTGGTGCCGCTGGTACCGCTAGTGCCGGTGCCGCCGGTGCCGCTGGTGCCGGTTGCGCCTGTACCGCTAGTCGTGCCTGAACCCATCGAGTCGGAGCCGGTTGTCGATCCGCTGGTGCCGGTACCGCTGGTGCCGCTGGTGCCATTGGTGCCGCTGGTGCCAGTGCCGCTGGTGCCGCTGGTGCCGCTGGTGCCGGTGCCGCTGGTGCCGCTGGTACCGGACGAGCTGCTTGGCATGGTGCTGGTGTCGCCGCTTGCTCCCGATGGTGTCGCTGTGGTATCGGTCTTCTTGCAGGCACCGAGCATGGCGGCCATGACGGCGGCGGTCAGGATGATTTTCGATGCGCTTGAAATAGCTTTCATTGTGTAACTCCTCGTTCACGTCTATCTTGTGCCGCCGGCGCCTGCCGTATTGGGAACAGGCGAGCAGCAGCGCCAGGTCAGCCCCGCATTGAGCCTGATTGTTTCCCGGGAAGGGAAAAACCCGGAAACCAACGCAGCGAGACACGCGGCCCCGTTCAGTGCATGAAATCGACTGTAAAAATTAGACTTGGAACATTCCGCCCGGTTCGACAAATTCTCGATTTGTTGGCAAATTCGGCCAGAATGATGGTGTCCTTTGATATATCTCAATTGAATCAAGCTAAATCACGGGGGGACGCACAAACTAAATTTTTTTATAGAGTTCCTGAAGTGCGCCGCAAAGCTTGTGGTAGTCGCTCGCCACCCGAGATCGATGCCACGGAGCGGGGACGACGATGAAGCACGGGATATTGCCGGCTGCCGCCGTGCAAGCGCGCCGACAATCCAGTCAGCATAAAAGCCAGTTCATGGCCGCGCGAAGCGCTCCATCAATGCCGGCACTTCGCCGGGCAGTTCGCGCGCGAGGTAACCGAGGACGCCGAAGCGCTCGGCCAGCAGTTCGCCGGCGCGCGCGTGCAGCGCCACGCCCCAGCAAGCTGCCTGCGTGAGGCTGGCGCCGCGGGCGGCGAGGCCGGCGACGATGCCGGCCAGGGTGTCGCCGGAGCCGGAGATGGCCAGCCCGACGTTGCCGCCTTGATGCTGCCAGCGTGCGCCGTCGGGCGCGTTGATCAGGGTGCGCGACCCTTTCAGGGCGACCACCGCGTTCCAGCGCTGCGCCGCGCGCATGGCGTGGCGGTCGGGGTCGGCGGCGATGTCTTCCTTGGAGGCGCCGGTCAGGTGCGCCATTTCGCCGGCATGCGGGGTGACGATCACCGGCACGTTGAAGCGAAAAGCGGCGCCGGCATCGGTATCGACGTTGGCATTCGGCTTGCCGCCGGCGCCCAGCACGACCCGCATCGCGCAGGCGTCGAGCACCACGCTGGTGTTGCTCGCCTCAAGGCGCGGCAGCAATGCCCGCACCAGCACGGCGGTGGCCGCTTCATCCTGCATGCCGGGGCCGATCAGGATGGCGTTGACCTTGTCGGCCAGCGGGTCGAGCTTGCCGATGGCTACTTCGGTGAAGCCGCCTTCATCGGTTTCGGCCAGGCCGATCACGCGCGCCTCGGGCAGCGCCAGTGCCACCAGCTGGGCCACGCTGGCGCCGGTGGCGATGGTGAGCTTGCCGGCGCCGGCGCGCAAGGCGGCGGTGGCGGCCAGGATCGCCGCCCCCGGCATTTCGCGCGAGCCGCCCAGGATCAGCACGTGGCCGCGCTGTTCCTTGTCGGCGTCGGCAGAGGGCATTGGCAGCGGCCAGGCGCGCAGGGCGTAGTCGTCGACGGTGACGCAGTGGTTGGCGGAGGTAGGCGGATTCATGGGGCCGGACCTCCTACGCTTTCGGAGCAGCGGGCACATCTTTTGACGCCGTCACGGCAGCGCCGGCAGCTTCGAGGGGAGCGACAAAATTGACCAGGTCGAGGGCGAGCTTGCCGCGCTTGCCCTGGCGCGGATCGAAACGGTACGAGGTAACCGAGCAGTTCGGCACGTCGCTGCCGCGGTCGTAGGCAAGGATGGTTGCTTCGTCGAGCCGCTCCAATAAATAGCGGAAACAGTTGACGGTAACCTGGTGGCCGACGATCAGCACGCGCTCGCGCGCATATTCGCGGGTAATGGTGTCGAGCACGCTGCGCAGGCGCAGGATGACGTCGCACCAGCTTTCGCCGCCGGGCGGGCGGAAATAAAACTTGCCGACGTGCTGGCGCTGTTCGTACAAGCCGGGATAGCGCTGCGAGATGCCATGGGTGGTGAGGCGGTCGAGGATGCCGAATTCTTTTTCGCGCAGTCGTTCATCAACCCGGCTGACGACCTGGCTGTCGGCCTCGCTGCCAACCGGACTGTAGGGATCGATGGCCTGCCTGACGATGCGCGCTGTTTCGGCCGCGCGCAGGTAGGGCGAATGCAGCACCACGTTTGGCCGGGATCGTTCCGGCATGGCGGCGAACCAGCCGGCCAGCGCTTTCGATTGTTGCAAACCCAGGTCGGACAAGGGCACGTCGATGTCGCGCTCGGCAATGTCGATCATCAGCCCCTTGGCCGCTTCCGCAGCGTCGCGCGCGACGTTGCCGGCGCTTTGGCCGTGCCGTACCAGCCAAATTTCTTGAGGCCACTTTTGGTCCATCGTTCACCCGCCATGCACGCTGCACGATCGTCATGATAGACGGATTCGGCGCCCGTTTAGCGCACGATATGGAGAGCCTAGCGCGGACGGTCAGGCCACCAGCTGCTCGCTGTCCAGCTCGACCTCTTCGGCACGATCAAATACCGCCATGTCGGTCTGGCCCAGCATCCGGCTGGCGAAGGTGCCGGCGGTGATTGAGCCGCTGACATTGAGGGCGGTGCGGCCCATGTCGATCAGCGGCTCGATCGAGATCAACAGGCCCGCCAGCGCCACCGGCAGGTTCATCGCCGACAGTACGATCAGCGCGGCAAAGGTGGCGCCGCCGCCGACGCCGGCCACGCCGACCGAACCGATCGTGATAATCGCCAGCAGCGGCAGGATGAACGCGGTGGTGAACGGATCGATGCCGACGGTCGGCGCGATCATCACCGCCAGCATCGCCGGGTAGATGCCGGCGCAGCCGTTCTGGCCGATGGTGGCGCCAAACGAGGCGGCGAAATTGGCGATGCCTTCGGGCGTGCCAAGGCGGCCGGTCTGGGTCTGCACGCTCATCGGGATGGCGCCGGCGCTGCTGCGCGAAGTGAAGGCGAACGCCAGCACCGGGAAGATTTTCTTGACGTAGCGACGCGGATTGAGGCCGGTCGCGGCGATGATCGCCAGGTGCACGCAAAACATGAGCGCCAGCGCGCTGTACGAGGCGCCGACAAAGCCGATCAATTTCAAAATGTCGGTGATGCTCGACTCCGACACCACTTGCGTCATCAGTGCGAACACGCCGAACGGCGTCAGGCGCAGCACCAGGGTCACCATCCGCATCACGATCACGTGGGCGACCTTGATGAAGTGGTTGAAGGAGGCGAACAGGTCCGGCTTCTTGTCGGCGATGCCAGTGGCGGCGACGCCGACGAAAATCGAAAACAGCACCACCGCGATGGTCGACGTCTTGCGCGCGCCGGTCATGTCGAGAAAGGGATTGGCGGGAATGAAGCTGAGGATCATGGTTGGCAGCGAGATCGCCTGGGCATCCGGCAGCTTGCCTTGCAGGTACTGGCCGCGCGCAAGTTCGGCCGCGCTCGAGGTCAGGCCGACCGCGGAGAGGTCGAACAGCTTCGCCATGGCGATGCCGATCAAGGCGGCAATCATGGTGGTGACCATCAGGACGCCGATCGTCAGCACGCTGATTTTGCCGAGCGATGCGGCGTCCCGTAGTTTCAAGATGGCGGCGATGATCGACACCATGATCAGCGGCATGATGATCATCTGCAGCAGCTTGACATAGCCGCTACCGACGATGGCAAGGTAGGCGCTGGTGGTGGCCACGGTCGGCGAAGCGGCGCCGTACAGCGCCTGGAAGGCGGCGCCGAGCAGCACGCCGATCGCCATGCCGGCGAACACCCGCCTGGTGAACGACACGTGAAGGACCTGCATGCGGAACAACGCGAAGCAGACGGCAAGGGCCACGGCCAGGTTGAGGATCAGGGGAATGTTCATGGTCTTCCTTGGAGTCGGCGGCGGCGCTTGCGCTCATGCGGAGCGGCAACGAATTCAATGCATTTTATAGATATTCGTGCCCCGTTGCAGCGGGAGCGGTGATGCGCGGTGATCAGCGGCCGTCAGTGACCGTCAGTGACCGTTATTGACCGTCAGTGACCATCATCGGCCAGCTTATTGCGCGAAGCCCCTGTGCCTAAGTCGGCGGTCTCTGCTTGACGATCGCCTCGGCCTGTGTGATATTCATCGCCATGACATTCAACGCTTCCTCGCCAACCGTTATCACCGCCATTGTGCTGTGTTGTGATGCCGCGCTTGGGGAAAGCGTCGCATAGCGATCGTGTTTTAAATTTCCTCAAGGGCCACAGCGTTGAACCAGCTGTGGCCCTTTTTGTTTCAAGTTGCAATTCATCCGGAAAGCAGCATGGCACTTCACTTGTATGACACTTACACCCGCAGCCTGCGCGAACTGCACGCAATCGAGCCGGGCCGAATCGGTTTGTATGCGTGCGGCCCGACAGTCTATGATTACGCGCATATCGGCAATCTGCGCACCTACCTGTTTGTCGACCTGTTGCGGCGCACGCTGGAATACAGTGGATTGCAGGTCAAGCATGTGATGAACATTACCGATGTCGGCCACTTGACCTCCGACCAGGATACCGGCGACGACAAGATGGAGAAGGGCAGCCTGCGCACAGGAAAATCTGCCTGGGAGATCGCCAGCGAATACACCCAGGCTTTCAAGCAAGATCTCGCCCTGCTGAATATTCAAGAGCCCGCCACATGGTGCCGCGCCACCGATCATATTGCCGGGCAAATCGAATTCATTGCCGACCTCGAGCGGATGGGCTACACCTATCGCACTGGCGACGGCGTCTATTTCGACACATCCCGGCAGGCCGGCTACGGCTACCTGGCGCGACTGGACCGTGCCGGCTTGCAGTCAGGCAAACGGGTCGACATCGGCGAAAAAAAGCAGGCAACCGATTTTGCGTTATGGAAGTTCAGCGGCACCGTTGGTGTGCGCCAGATGGAGTGGGAAAGTCCTTGGGGCGTCGGTTTTCCCGGCTGGCACATCGAATGCTCGGCGATGTCGGCCCGGCATTTGGGCGAATATTTCGATATTCATTGCGGCGGCGAAGATCACGTGCCGGTACATCACAGTAACGAAATAGCCCAATCCGAAGCCCGATACGGAACGCGGGCAGCCAATTTCTGGCTGCATGGCGCTTTCCTCAAAAGCGCCGGAGGCAAGATGTCGAAATCGGGCGGCGCCTTCGTGCGCCTGCAAACGCTGGTTGACCGCGGTATCGATCCATTGGCTTACCGTTATCTTTGCCTCACCACGCACTATCGCAGTCAATTGAATTTCTCTGACGATGCGCTTACCAGTGCGGCGAATGGATTTGATCGCATGAGCGTGCTGGTGCACCGGCTGGGCGCGCCGCTTGAGCCGGATGACGGCTATCTCGCCCGGTTTCAAGTCGAACTCAATAACGACCTGAACTTCCCGCGGGCACTCGCACTGGCGTGGGAATTGCTGAAAAGCGATCTGCCTGACGGCGTCAAAAAGGCGACGGTATTGAATTTTGACGAAACGTTCGGCCTGCGACTGGCTTTTTGGCAGCCTGCCGTTGTCAGCATTTCGCCAGCGTTGACCGAATTGATGGCGCAGCGCGAGCGGGCCAGGAATGAACGACGCTGGCTGGACGCCGATCGCCTACGCAGACAAGCGAGGGAACTTGGCTACGAACTGGACGATACGCCCCAGGGCCAGCAAACACGCAGGATATAAATCGCTGCATATTTGCTCCGGCTCCGGCTCCGGCTCGTGCGACAGCGGAGAGCGGCCAGACAGCAAAAAGCCCACGAACGTAAATTCGTGGGCTTGATACTTATTCGTGGTAGGCCGTGCGGGATTCGAACCTGCGACCAACCGATTAAAAGTGCCTGGATCGGCCTCTATGCGGTGCAGTTCCTTGGTGCTACCGAATCCATGCCGTGGAAACTTCCTTGCTGTGCCTAATTTATTGCCAAAGGTCTCGATTTTATTCAGTTCGACCAGACCATGACGGCGATGGACTGTGCTTGCCCTTGATGTATCTGGCTCCGACCATAGAGCGACCAGACGCCGTCTTCGATCCTGCTGGTGGCGTCTCGAGTGCCAGTGAGCAAGAAAGAGTTGGGTAATGTGCGCGCTGACAATTTGCACACCTTGCATGCCAGCCCAACAGATCGAACCGGAAATGCTCTTTCCGGTTCGCAAGTTAAGTCCGAAATGGCAGGTGTATGGGGCGGATGGATGGTCCTTGTCGTAGGTGCAATCCAAGTCTCCTTTTTGGCGGACACGCAGGCCTGACAATGTACCGCACGCGTCCTTCTGGTCAGGGCCGATCGACTCGAACATTTCCTTTGCGAGCGGGCCTTCCACCATGAACGAGACTTTGCGATCTGCCTTGGTCGGAGCCTGCTGTTCGCCCAAGTCGCCTGAGTAAACGAGGTACTCGCCATTGAATGGCTTATATGAGCCATCCCAGGGTTTTTTTGTGTCAGCGTAGGCCAGCGAAAAAAGCAAAGTTGTTGCGACGATGAGTGCCAAGTGTCTTCTCATTTTTCCCTCTACATGGCGGTGTTGACTAAGCGATCTCGAAGTGAAAGTGATTGTCGTGTTTGTCGCGGTGCCTCACCCCAGGAATTCGATTATCGTTAAAGTAGATCCTCATTTTCCCCGGGGCAAAATTCTGAAAAATATTGATCAGTTTCTCGGTGGCGATGCTGTCATAGTCTGAATCAAAATAACGCACGCTTTGATGGCGGCCATCTTTCCGGACGGGGCGCACATCCACTTCCAGTCCTTTCATATGAGAGCTGTGATCCTTGTGTTTGACGCCGTCGGCCAGGCTCATGTTTCCGATCCCAAATTGGCGGTTATCGATCAACTGCCATTCCCGTTCTACGAATAGTATTATGGTTATTAGTCGTGGATCTGCATACTGACTAGCGCCGTTCTCCGGCGTGCCGTACACGTAATATCCCGCGCCCTCGGGCGCTTGCGGAAGCATGAAATAGCCGCGCGAATCTTGGGGTTGGACTTCGAGCATGATGTCTTCCCGCGCTACGCGACTTTGTTGGCTGGCAAATCCCAGCCGCCTGCTGTATTACCGCCCGCTCCGCCACCAATTTTCTGCTGGGTGTACTTCCATTTCACCTTCGAAAATTGTGACTGTTCAGTGTGAGGCGTACCGTGCGAAAAAGGTTGTAAACAATATAGATGCGGTCCATCATGCTGGTCATGAAGAAAAAGCCGTCCCCGCCTGATTTGACCGACCTCACCCGTGGTGAGCTTGAAG
>Ga0326735_1000199_pt1 | contig 13832 bp, 12 predicted proteins | sample 37_GP2_1092_FD_207945 | JGI IMG/M metagenome (GOLD analysis project Ga0326735, IMG submission 207945) | Glacier ice microbial communities from Ngari, Tibet, China - 37_GP2_109.2 | ecosystem: Environmental > Aquatic > Freshwater > Ice > Glacier | place: China: Ngari, Tibet | collected 2018-07-31
TACTGGGCAAAAAAATCGTCGTTGGCGCGCTTGAAGGCTTTCGGCTCGACGGCGCCGGTGCGCACCAGGAACTGGCCCCACTCGTAGTCGGAGTCGAGCGGCAGCAGCGTGTGGTCGAGGTCAAACAAGGCCAGTTTGTTCATGGTGTGCGGTTCATGGTTTAAGTTCGCCTTCGACCTTGGCCTGCTGCAGCAGGTCGCGTAGCAGCGGCAAGGTCACCGGGCGCTGGGTTTCGAGGGAATACTGATCGAGTGCGTCCAGCATCGTCGACAGGGAGCGCATGTCGCGCCGAAAATGGGACAGCAGGTAGGGTAACACGCTGGCCGACAGCGTCAAACCGCGGGCGTCGGCCGCATGCGTCAGGGCGGCGATCTTCTCGTCGTCGGACAGGCCGTGGATCTGGTACACCAGGCCCCAGCCCATGCGCGTGCGCAGGTCTTCGCGCACCGGCAGCACCGCGGGCGGCACCGGGCCGGTCGACACCATGTAGGCGCCATGCTCGCGGATCTGGTTGAACAGCGCGAACGCCTCGATCTGGGCCTCGGGCGATAGCTGCCCGCAGTCGTCGAGCAGGTACAGGCTGACGTCGGGCGAATAGGTGAAGGCGCCCTCCAACGCGCAGGCGCCAATGTAGCGCGAAGCGGGGGTGGCGGCCAGCGCGTGCAGCAGGTGGGTTTTGCCGGCGGCGGTCTCGCCCCACAGGTAGGCGAAGTGTTCGCGCGAGCTGCGAGAGGCGAACTGATGCATCAGATGCGCCAGTTCGGCGTTCTGTCCGACCTCGAAGCTGTCGAGGCTTTGCGCCTGGTCTGCGCCCAAATCGAGCACCAGCTGTTTCATGGCGATCGTTTCAAAGGGTTAGTCTCATACAAGTTTGCTGGCATGTGCTGTGTGTACATCAGGCATTATAGAAGCTGCTGCGCAGATAGTGGTGGCGCAAGTGGCGAAACGCCACCATCAACACGGCCGAGGCGGGCAGCGCGAGCAGCACGCCGACGAAGCCGAACAGCTGACCGAAGGCGAGCAGGGCAAAGATGACGGCCAGCGGATTCAAGCCGATGCGCTCGCCCACCAGGCGCGGCGTCAGGAAAAAGCCCTCGATGAGCTGGCCGGCGCCATAGATCACGGCCACCGCGACCAGGCCGCTCCAGTCGGCGAACTGCAGCACCGCGGCGACCAGGGCCAAAATCAACCCGATCCCGAAGCCGAGGTAGGGGATGAACACCAGCAGGCCGGTAAGGATGCCGACCGGTAGCGCGACGTCGAAGCCGGCGATCGTCAGGCCGACCGAGTAATACGCCGCCAGCACCAGCATGACCAGCAATTGGCCGCGCAGGTACTGGGCCAGCAGGATGTTGACTTCCTGCGCCATGGCGAGGGTCTGCGCCACCCAGCGGCGCGGCACGGCGCCGCTGATCCGGTCGAGCATCTTGTGCCAGTCGAGCAGCAAGTAAAACAGCGCTACGGGAATCAGGATCAAGGTCACGATCCAGCCGAGCACGCGGGTGCCGCCGATGCGCGCCGACGACAGCAGGGTGGTCCAAAGCTGGTCGACGTCGCCGCTGGCGAACTGCTGGGTCAGCAGGCCGCGAAGGCCGGTGCCGTCGAGCTTGACCTTGATGCCGATGGCCGCCAGCCGCGGCGACAGCTGCTGGTCGAGGCGGACCAGGAAAGCGGGAATGTGTTCGAGCAGCAGCGGGATTTCGATTTCCAGCACCGGGATGACGATCAGCGCCAGTGCGCTGACGGCCGACAGGAACACCAGCATCACCAGCACCACCGCCAGCGCGCGCGGTACCAGGAGCCGGCCGATGCGGCGCTGGGCGAGGTAATCGACGCCGCCGTTGAGTGCGTAGGCGAGGATGGCGGCGGCGATGAACGGGGTCAGTACCGGTCCCAGCGCATACAACAGCACCACGAACGCGAGCCATACACCCAGCCAAAACCCCGTTTGCTTCTGTTCCGGCGTGAAAGAAAATGGCATGTATTGGTGGTCTGTTTTGGTTAATTGTGTGGTGGACGGGCCGTTTTGATAAAATAGCGAATTGACCTTTGCGATCGCCTCGCGCGTGCAATTGTTCTGCCGCCTTCTATTTTACCGCCTTCGCTGCCAAAACCACCATGAGCCAACCTTCAAATGTTTCACTTTCCTACCGCGATGCCGGTGTCGATATCGATGCGGGCGATGCCCTGGTGGAGGCGATCAAGCCGCTGGCCAAACGCACCATGCGCGAAGGCGTGTTGAAAGGGATCGGCGGTTTCGGCGCCCTGTTCGAGATCAGTAAAAAATTCAAGGAGCCGGTGCTGGTGTCGGGTACCGACGGCGTCGGCACCAAGCTTAAACTCGCGTTCGAACTGAACCGGCACGACACGGTCGGCATCGACCTGGTCGCCATGAGCGTCAACGACATCCTGGTGCAGGGCGCCGAGCCGCTGTTCTTCCTCGACTATTTTGCCTGCGGCAAGCTCGACGTGCCGACCGCCACCGCTGTCATAGGCGGCATCGCCAAAGGCTGCGAGCAGGCCGGTTGCGCCCTGATCGGCGGCGAAACGGCCGAAATGCCGAGCATGTACCCGGCCGGCGAATACGATCTTGCCGGGTTTGCCGTCGGCGCGGTGGAAAAGTCGAAGATCATCGACGGCACCCGGATTGCCGCCGGCGACGTCGTGCTCGGCCTGGCTTCGTCAGGCGTGCACTCGAACGGTTATTCGCTGGTGCGCAAGATCATCGAAGTGGCCAAGCCCGACCTCGACGGCGACTTCCACGGCCGCAAACTGGCCGACGTGCTGATGGAGCCGACCCGCATCTACGTCAAGCCGCTGCTGGCGCTGATGGAGACGATCGACGTCAAGGGCATGGTCCACATCACCGGCGGCGGCCTGGTCGAGAACATCCCGCGCGTGCTGCAGCCGCACCTGACGGCGCTGCTCGATTCCACCGCATGGACAATGCCGCCGCTGTTCCACTGGCTGCAGCAGCACGGCGGCGTGGCCGACGCCGAGATGCACCGCGTGTTCAACTGCGGCATCGGCATGATCGTCATCGTCGCGCCAGAACAGGCCGACGCCGCCTTTGCGCAGCTGAGCGCGGCCGGCGAGACCGTGTTCCGGGTCGGCGCCATCCGCGCGCGCGCTGGCGACGAACACCAGACGATCGTCATCTGAAGATCGTCAACTGACGGGCGCCGCCAGAGCGCGCCCGATTAACTCTCGCCGGCTTATTTGTTAAGAATCTTGGCCACTGGCGCCGCGCGCAGGCGGTGCGCGTCCGGCATGCTGGCGCCGAGCAGAGGGCGCAGGTACTGGCGGAAGGCGTCGGTGACGTCGGTGCCGCTGGCGGCGATGAATTCGTCCTCCATCACGCGCGTCTTGCCGGCCACCGATTCGAGCGGCACCAGCGCGTACTCGACCGAGTAATCCCCGCTGCGGCGGATGGCAACCGAGCCGTCGTGCTCGCCCCACATGGCGTACTGCACCGCCTTTTCGCCCACTTCGCGCGCTTCCCGCTGGTCGACGTCGGACACGCAGCCGATGAACGAGCGCTGCAGGTAGCCGAAGGTGTCGCCGCGCACCCGCTTGATACCCAGTTTGTCCTTGATTTCATTGCACAGCAGGTCGGCCAGCGCGCCGGTGCCCGACAGCTGGACGTTGCCGTGGGCGTCGCGCTCGACTTCCTTCGACAGCAGGCTGGCGATCGCTTCGCCGGAAGCGTCGTGGATCCCTTCGGACACGGCGATCACGCAGCGGCCGTACTGCGCATAGGTCTGCTTGACGTCGGCCAAAAAAGCGTCGAGCGAGAAGGTGCGCTCGGGCAGGTAGATCAGGTGCGGGCCGTCGTCGGGAAATTTTTTTCCGAGCGCGGCGGCGGCGGTCAGGAAACCGGCGTGGCGGCCCATCACCACGCCGACATACACGCCGGGCAACGCGGCATTGTCGAGATTGGCGCCGGCGAAGGCTTGGGCGACGAAGCGCGCCGCCGACGGGAAACCGGGCGTGTGGTCGTTGCCGACCAGGTCGTTGTCGATAGTTTTCGGAATGTGGATGCAGCGCAGCGGGTAGCCGGCCTTTTGCGCTTCGAGGCTGACGATGCGCACGGTGTCGGACGAATCGTTGCCGCCGATGTAAAAGAAATGCTCGATCTCATGGGCGCGCAGGACGTCGAAAATCTGCTGGCAGTAGGCGATGTCGGGCTTGTCGCGGGTCGAGCCGAGGGCCGACGACGGCGTCGCCGCCACCAGCTCGAGGTTGGCGACGGTTTCGCAGCTCAGGTCGATGAATTGTTCGTTGACGATGCCGCGCACGCCGTGCAGCGCGCCATACACCCTGGTTACCTGCGGGAAGCGGCGCGCCTCCAGCACCACCCCCACCATCGACTGATTGATGACGGCGGTCGGACCGCCGCCCTGAGCGACCAGAATTTTTCCCGATGACATGCGAACCTCCTTTGAGTGTTGGCAAACTGCTTCCAGATTACTGCAAATTACGCCCGGCCGGCCTTTAGCAGGCTCTCAGGCTCTGCAACAACTTATTCCGGCGCCCGGATGTGGTCGATGAAACTATTGCTGAGCGCGTCCGGCGCGCGTGTCAGCAGGCTGACCGCGACCAGTACCGCCATCCCGGCCGGCACGCCGAACACGCCGGCCGAAATCGGCGCGATATGAAACCACTGGCCGGCCGCGCTGCCGCCCAGGATCGGATGGGTGTGCAGCATGTAGTAGGTGCAGACGGCGAAGCCCGACACCATGCCGGCCAGCGCGCCGATGTGGTTGGCGCGCTTCCAGAACACGCCCAGTACCAGCGCCGGAAACAACGTGGAACCGGCCAGCGAGAACGCCGCCCCGACCAGCGAGAGGATGTCGGCCGGCTTTTGCGAGGCGACGTAGGCGGCGCTGAAGGCGACCGCCAGCAGCAGCAGCTTCGATATCGTCACCCGCTTCTGGGTCGAGGCGGCCGGATCGACGACCTTGTAATAGACGTCGTGCGACAGCGCGTTCGAGATCGCCAGCAGCAGGCCGTCGGCGGTCGACAGCGCGGCGGCCAGCCCGCCGGCCGCTACCAGCCCCGAAATTACGTACGGCAGGCCGCCGATTTCAGGCGTGGCCAGCACCAGCACGTCGCCGTCGATGGCGATTTCGGCCAGCTGCACAATGCCGTCGCGGTTGATGTCGGCAATCGCGATCAGCGGATTTTGCTTGTCGACGCTGGCCCAGTACGAGACCCAGTTCGGCAGGTGCGAGAATTCGCTGCCGACCAGCTGGGTGTAGATGTCGTATTTGACCATCACCGCCAGCGCCGGGATGGAGAGATACACCAGCAGGATGAAAAACAGGGTCCAGAACACCGACACCCGCGTTTCGCGCACCGACGGCGTGGTGTAGGAGCGCATCAGGATATGCGGCAGCGCCGCGGTGCCCAGCATCAGGCAAAATACCAGCGCCAAAAAATTGTTGCGGCGGCTGTCGGACTGCTCGCGGTCAGGGCCGGGGAACGGCGTCGCGTGCGGCTCGGGCGGCAGCGCGCGCGCCAGGTTCGCCGCCTGCAGGTCGGCCCACAGCCGCGCCGCCTCGTCGGCCGTCTTCGGATAGGCCGCCAGCCGGCGCTCGGTGGCGCGGATATCGATCAGCGAACCGGCGCGCCGCCGTACCGCGTCGAGCTCGCGCAAGATGTCGAGCCTGCCCGCTTCCCACGACGCTGGCAGGGCCTTGATGCGCTGCGCGTATGCATCGGCGCGCTGCGTAAAGATGGCGCGCACCGCCAGCTCCTTTGGGTCGCTTGCCAGCTGCGCCTCGCGCGCCGCCAGCTTCGGCAGCACGGCGCCGTATGCCACATGTGGCAGCGGATTGTCGGCGTGCTTGGCCGACAGCCACATGGTCGGGATCAAAAAAGCCACCAGGATGATGATGTACTGGGCCACCTGGGTCCAGGTGATCGCCCGCATGCCGCCAAGGAAGGAGCACACCAGGATCGATGCCAGGCCGAGGAAAATACCGACCGAGAAATCGACCCCGGTGAAGCGCGAGGCAATCAGCCCGACCGCGTAGATCTGCGCCACGACATAGGTGAACGAGACGATGATGGTGGCGCCGACCGCCATCAGCCGCACCGGGGTGCCGCGCCCGCCGGCGCCGCCGGCGTAGCGCGCGGCCAGGAAATCGGGGATGGTGTACTGGGCGAACTTGCGCAGGTAGGGTGCGATCAACAGCGCCACCAGGCAGTAGCCGCCGGTCCATCCCATGATGTAGGCCAGGCCGTCGAAGCCGCGCAGGTACAGCCCGCCGGCCAGGCTGATGAAGCTGGCCGCCGAGATCCAGTCGGCGGCGGTGGCCATGCCGTTGAACAGCGCCGGCACGCGCCGCCCCGCCACATAATATTCCGATACATTCGAAGTGCGGCTGAACACGCCGATGGCGGCGTACAGCACGATAGTGGCGAACATGAACAGGTAGCCGATCCATACGCGCGGCATGCCTTGCTTTTCCAGTATCGCCAGCGCCAGCAGGAAGGCGCCGAAGCAGCCGGTGAAATACAGGTAGTGGCGCGACAGCCGCGCAAAGCGCGCGCGGGCCGCGATCATGGCGTCTCTCCGCGCGCCGTTTTGCCCTCATGTGCTGCCCCTGGCCCCAGTTCGCGCGCGTAGCGCCGGTCGAAATGATGCACGCCGGCGGCGTAGGCGCCGACGATGGCCAGGTAGACCAGCGCAGTGCCTTGCGCGGCCAGGTAGAACGACAGCGGCCAGCCGAACAGCGACAAAGCGGCCAGCTCGCGGGCGAAAAACACGCTGCAGAAAGTGGCGGCCAGCCACAGGGCCAGCAGCACGAAGCTCAGACGCCGGGTGCGCTGCCAGTGGCGGCTGCGGGCCCCCAAAACCGCCAGCTGGCGCTGGGCCGCGGCGCCGGCGTCGTCGAGGACCGGCGCGCTCGAAGCGGGAAGCGGGAGGGGGATCGGGTCAGTCGGCATCGTCATCGGGCGCATCAAGGGTTGGGAAGGTCACACGGAACAGGCTGCCGGGGGATTTTTTCAGCATGCCGCTGCCGCTGCGCGGGTTGTTGAAGACCTCGACTTGGGCGTCATGCTGGTGGCCGATCTCGCGCACGATCGCCAGCCCCAGCCCGCTGCCGGCGGCGCCGCTGCCGAGGATGCGGTAGAAGCGCTCGAACACGCGCTCGCGTTCGGCCGGCGCAATGCCCGGCCCGGTATCTTCGACTTCCAGGACCGGGTCGATGCCGTCGCGCCGCACGCGCACCGTGACGCTGCCGCCCGCCGGCGTGTAGCGCAGCGCATTGTCGATCAGGTTCGACAGCAGTTCGCGCAGCATCATCGCGTTGCCGGCAATCTCGACCGAACCGTCGGGTTGCTCGAAACCGAGGTCGATCTGCTGCACGAACGAGGCTTGCACCCAGTCCAGCAGCGTGGCGCGCGCCAGCGCTGCCAGCTCCACCGTCTCGAACGCCAGGCCTGCCTGCGGCTGGTTTTCGGCCCGCGCCAGCGCCAGCAGCTGGTTCACCAGCCGGGTGGCCGACTCCGAGCTCTTGGCCAGCTGGATAAGGGAATGGTGAATTTCGTCCGGGCTGCGCTGGCGCAACGCCAGTTCCGACTGCATTCGCATGCCCGCCAGCGGCGTCTTCATCTGGTGGGCGGCGTCGGCAATGAAGCGTTTTTGCATGTCGATGGTGTGCGACAGCCGTCCCAGCATGTCGTTGAGGGAACCGACCAGCGGCGAAATTTCTTCCGGCACCTGGCGCGAATCGATCGGCGACAAATCGTCCGGCCGGCGCGCGCGAATGCGCTCCTGCAGCTGGGCCAGCGGCGACAACCCGCGCGCCAGCGCGAGCCACACCAGCGCCAGCACGATCGGCAGGATGATGAACTGCGGCAGGATCACGCCCTTGATGATCTCGTTGGCCAGCTGGGCGCGCTTGTCGAGCGTCTCGGCCACCTGTACCAATGCGAGGCGCGGCTCGTCGCCGCGCGCTGCCACCAGCCGCAGGTTGACGTAAGAATAGGCGACCCGCACCGGGGTGCCGCGCATGCTGTCGTTGCGAAAGCGCACGCTCGGGCCGAACGCGCGTTCGCGTTCCTCCTCCGTCGGCGCCGGCAGGTCGCGGTCGCCGTCGACGTATTCGGCGCGCGGCCCGGTGATCTGAAAATAGACATTGTCGACGTCGTCGGCGCGCAGGATGTCGCGCGCGCTGCCGGGCAGCCGCGACACCACCTTGCCGTCGGTGTCGACTACCTGCTGCGCCAGCACGGTGACGCTGTCTTCGAGCGCATGGTCGAACGGCTGGTTGGCGATCGACTTCGCCACCAGGTAAGTGATTGCGATACTCATCGGCCACAGCAGCAGCAGCGGCGCCAGCATCCAGTCGAGGATTTCGCCGAACAGCGAGTGCTGGATGTTTTCGTCCGGCTCCGGATTGGCCGGCTGGTACGTCTGCCCGGCCGGCGAAGGGTCAGCTGCGGCGGGCGGCGCTGCTGGCTGGTCGCGCGGCTTCACTTCGATTCGTGGCCCGCGTCAGGCGCCGGCCGCGCCGCTTCGGGGTAGCGTTCGAGGCAGTAACCGAGGCCGCGCACGGTGGCGATGCGCACCCCGCCCACTTCGATCTTCTTGCGCAGCCGGTGCACGTATACCTCGATCGCGTTGTTCGACACTTCCTCGCCCCATTCGCACAAATGGTCGACCAACTGCTCCTTCGACACCAGCCGGCCGGTGCGCGCCAGCAGGATCTCGAGCAGACCCAGCTCGCGCGCCGACAGGTCCAGCATCTGGTCGTTGATGTAGGCGCTGCGCCCGACCTGGTCGTACACCAGCGGGCCGTGGCGGACCACGGTGGGGCCGCCGCCGGCGCCGCGCCGGGTCAACGCGCGCACCCGCGCCTCCAGTTCCGACAGCGCGAACGGCTTGGCCATGTAATCGTCGGCGCCGAGGTCGAGGCCATTGACGCGCTGCTCGATCGAGTCGGCCGCCGTCAGGATCAGCACCGGCAGCAGCGACGAACGCGAGCGCAGGCGGCGCAGCACTTCCAGCCCGCTCATCTTCGGCAAGCCGAGGTCGAGAATCAGCAGGTCGAATTCCTGGGTCGATAACGCCGTGTCCGCCTCCTGGCCGTTCTTGACGCAGTCGATCGCATAGCCCGATTGACGCAAGGAGCGCGTCAAACCATCGGCAAGCACGCTATCATCTTCGGCAAGTAAAATACGCATGGCGGCAAATCCCTGATATCGAAGTGCACATTGTGTTTCATTTGAGCGCGCAACGCGAGTTTTTGGTGCAGACGGAGCCGTTTTGACATTTTTGGTGCACGTTGTGCATACCGCTTGCAAAAACTACTGTATGCCTGTACAGTACTGAATTATTCTGCGCTGGAGCGATTGCTCCGGCCTTTTCTAGCATCCCAGACTGAGAGAAAATCATGGACGAGAAGAAAATGAATTTGAACGCTGCTGAAAAAGGCAAGGCGTTGGCCGCCGCGCTGGCGCAGATCGAAAAGCAGTTCGGCAAGGGCTCGGTGATGCGCATGGACGGCAACGCCCCGGTCGAAGAAGTGCAGGTCGTCTCGACCGGCTCGCTTGGCCTCGACATCGCGCTCGGCGTCGGCGGCCTGCCGCGCGGCCGCGTGGTCGAGATCTACGGCCCTGAATCGTCGGGCAAGACCACCTTGACCTTGCAGACCATCGCACAGATGCAAAAGCTCGGCGGCACCTGCGCGTTCATCGATGCCGAGCACGCGCTCGACGTCGGTTACGCGCAAAAGCTCGGCATCAACCTGTCCGAGCTGCTCATTTCGCAGCCCGACACCGGCGAGCAGGCGCTCGAAATCTGCGACGCGCTGGTGCGTTCGGGCAGCGTCGACCTGATCGTCATCGACTCGGTGGCCGCGCTCACACCGCGCGCCGAGATCGAAGGCGACATGGGCGACTCGCTGCCCGGCCTGCAGGCGCGCCTGATGTCGCAAGCGCTGCGCAAGCTGACCGGTTCGATCAACCGCACCAACACGCTGGTCATCTTCATCAACCAGATCCGCATGAAAATCGGCGTCATGTTCGGCAGCCCCGAGACCACCACCGGTGGTAACGCGCTCAAGTTCTACGCGTCGGTCCGCCTCGACATCCGCCGTACCGGTTCGATCAAGTCGGGCGACGAAGTGATTGGCAACGAAACCAAGGTCAAGGTCGTCAAGAACAAGATCGCGCCGCCGTTCAAGGAAGCCCACTTCGATATCCTGTACGGTTCCGGCACGTCGCGCGAAGGCGAAATCCTCGACCTTGGCGCCGACAACAAGATCGTCGAAAAGTCCGGCTCATGGTACAGCTACAACGGCGAGCGCATCGGCCAGGGCAAGGACAACGCCCGCACGTATCTGGTCGAGCGTCCGGCATTGGCGCGCGAGATTGAAAACAAGGTACGTGCCGCGCTCGGCGTGCGCGAATTGCCGCCGGTTCCCGGCGAGGAGGCGGCCAAGCCTGCTCCCGTCGCCAAGCTGAAAGCGGTCGCCGAATAAGTATGGCGGCCTGACGAGATGGCCGCGCCACAACTGAGCCTGAAAGGTCGTGCCCTGCGTTTTTTATCGATGCGGGAGCACAGCCGGCTCGAGCTGGGGCGCAAGCTGTCGAAGTATGCGCAAGAGGGCGACGACGTCGACGCCTTGCTCGACTTCCTCGAAAAAAACAACTGGCTGTCGCAGGAACGTTTTTCCGAATCGCTGATTCACCGGCGCTCGGCGCGTTACGGCAACAGCCGCATTGTTGCCGAATTGCAGAGCCATGGCGTCAATGGCGCAGCGCTGAAAGAGCTCAAGTTCGGGCTTGCCGACAGCGAAGTGGCGCGCGCCTGCGAAGTATGGCAGCGCAAGTTCGGCGCCGTCGCCCTCGACGCCGAGGGGCGCGGCAAGCAAATGCGCTTCCTGATGCAGCGCGGCTTTTCGCACAACGCCGTGCGCGCCGCGATGCGGGGCACCTGTCCCGACGACGATTAAGCAAAGCGCCTTCCGCTGTATGCGTCGGCAACCACCGTTGCAAACGCATGCTCCTCACCGGCGGAAGGCGCCGCGCTTTTTTTACGCCACCATCTGGCAGACACCAATTTACCTTCGTGCCCCCGCCGTCACCACAACTTTCCCAAAGATGCAATAAGGCCGGTCAATTCCGGTCAAAACTAATGTTGCAGCGCAACTGAGGTCACGTGTGTGCTAGAATTTTAGTGTTTTAGCAGCGTCGCATGAGCGGTTGTCTCCGTAGAAGCTGCGGGGGCGTGCATCAGCACACGGCTGCATCACTCTTTTACCGCCGCATTGCCGGCCTTGGTGCCTATGCCCCTGTCTCCTTCCGTGCCTCGCACTTTGCGCCATACCCGTGCTATCCAGGTAGACGCCTACGCGCGCGACGATGGCCTGTGGGACCTCGATGCCCGCATCACCGACGTCAAAACGCGCGACATCGCGCTCGCATCGGGCCTGCGCGAGGGCGGCGATCCGGTGCACGACCTGAAACTGCGCATCACCATCAACCGTGAACTGGTCATCGTCGACGCCGAAGCGGCCTCCGACGCAGTGCCCTACCCGGGCTATTGCGACACCATCGCGCCGGCCTACAAGAGCCTGATTGGCCTGTCGCTGACGAACCATTTCCGGCTGCGCCTGAAGGACCGTCTTTCCGGCGTCCTCGGCTGCACTCACCTGACCGAACTTTCTCTCATCCTGCCCACCGCCGCGATCCAGGCCTACGCCAACGACGTCATCAAGACGCGCGATGGCGATGGCGCCGATGAATCGACCGTGCGCCCATTCCAGCTCGACCGCTGTTATGCGCTGCGCGTCGACGGCCCGGCGGTGGCGAAATATTATCCGCGCTGGCACGTGAAACCTGTGCCCAGTTAGCAGTTGTCGTTGACGCTTCAATCATCCGTAGTTCAACCGTATTTCTAAAAATCAGTATCAGACGAAGGGAAGCCAGCATGAAAATCCATGAGTATCAAGGCAAAGAAATCCTCCGGAAGTTCGGAGTGACGGTACCGCGCGGTATCCCGTGCATGTCGGTGGAAGAAGCCGTCAAAGCGGCCGAAACCCTGGGCGGCCCGGTCTGGGTAGTCAAGGCGCAGATCCATGCAGGCGGCCGCGGCAAAGGCGGCGGCGTCAAGGTAGCCAAGTCGCTCGAGCAGGTCAAACAATTTGCAGAGCAGATCATGGGCATGCAGCTCGTCACGCACCAGACCGGCCCTGAAGGGCAAAAAGTGCGCCGCCTCTTGATCGAAGAAGGCGCCGACATCAAACAGGAACTGTACGTGTCGATGGTTACCGACCGCGTCAGCCAGCGCGTCGTGCTGATGGCCTCTTCCGAAGGCGGTATGGACATCGAGGAAGTTGCACACTCGAACCCGGAAAAAATCCACCAGATCGCCATCGATCCGGCCGTCGGCCTGACCGACGCCGAAGCCGACGACATCTCGACCAAGATCGGCGTGCCGGCCGCATCGATTGCCGACGCCCGCGTCCAGCTCAAGGGCCTGTACAAAGCCTATTGGGACACCGACTCGTCGCTGGCCGAAATCAACCCGCTCGTGGTCGACGGCTCCGGCCGTGTCATCGCCCTCGACGCCAAGTTCAATTTCGACGCCAATGCGCTGTACCGCCAGCCTGAAATCGTCGCCTACCGCGATCTCGACGAAGAAGATGCGGCCGAAGTCGAAGCGTCGAAATTCGATCTCGCCTATATTTCTCTCGACGGCAACATCGGCTGCCTGGTCAACGGCGCCGGCCTGGCGATGGCAACCATGGACACCATCAAGCTGTTCGGCGGTGAGCCGGCCAACTTCCTCGACGTCGGCGGCGGCGCCACGGCCGAGAAGGTCACCGAAGCGTTCAAGATTATGCTGAAAAACCCGGGCCTGAAGGCAATCCTGGTCAACATCTTCGGCGGCATCATGCGTTGCGACGTCATCGCCGAAGGCGTGATCGCCGCGTCGAAGGCGGTCTCGCTGCAGGTGCCGTTGGTGGTACGCATGAAGGGCACCAACGAAGACATCGGCAAGAAGATGCTGGCTGACTCCGGCCTGCCGATCATTGCCGCCGATACGATGGAAGACGCCGCGAAAGCCGTTGTCGCCGCTGCTGCTGGTAAAGCCTAATCCGAAGGAATAAACATGTCGATCCTGATCAATAAAGATACAAAAGTAGTCACCCAGGGAATCACCGGCAAGACCGGTCAGTTCCATACCCGCGGCTGCCGCGACTACGCGAACGGCAAGGAATGCTTCGTCGCCGGCGTCAACCCGAAGAAGGCCGGCGAAGATTTCGAAGGCATCCCGATTTTCGCCACCGTCGCTGAAGCGAAAAAAGAAACCGGCGCCAACGTGTCGGTGATCTACGTACCGCCATCCGGCGCCGCCGCCGCGATCTGGGAAGCGGTCGAAGCCGAACTCGATCTGGCGATCTGCATCACCGAAGGCATTCCCGTGCGCGACATGATGGCATTGAAGGACCGCATGGCGAAAGCCGGCTCGAAGACCTTGCTGCTCGGTCCCAACTGCCCGGGCCTGATCACGCCGGACGAAATCAAGATCGGCATCATGCCGGGCCACATCCACCGCAAGGGCCGCATCGGCGTGGTATCGCGCTCCGGCACGCTGACGTACGAAGCAGTCGGACAGCTGACGGCGCTTGGCCTTGGCCAATCGTCGGCGGTCGGCATCGGCGGCGACCCGATCAACGGCCTCAAACACATCGACATCATGCGCATGTTCAATGACGATCCTGATACCGATGCGGTCATCATGATCGGCGAGATCGGCGGACCGGACGAGGGGAATGCCGCGTACTGGATCAAGGACAACATGAAAAAGC
>Ga0326735_1000200_pt1 | contig 13812 bp, 12 predicted proteins | sample 37_GP2_1092_FD_207945 | JGI IMG/M metagenome (GOLD analysis project Ga0326735, IMG submission 207945) | Glacier ice microbial communities from Ngari, Tibet, China - 37_GP2_109.2 | ecosystem: Environmental > Aquatic > Freshwater > Ice > Glacier | place: China: Ngari, Tibet | collected 2018-07-31
ATCGAAAACAGCAATTTCTTCATTCATACCGAGTCTGGCGAATACGTCCTGACGATATTCGAGAACCTGCGCTTCGAACAGCTGCCGTTCTACCTGAACCTGATGCGCCACCTGGCGCAGCGCGGCGTGTCCGTGCCTGCGCCGATCCCGAACCACGCCGGTGCGATCATCAACGCGCTGCATGGCAAACCCGCATCCATCGTGACCAAGCTGGCTGGCTGCAGCCAGATGGCGCCGCAGCCGACCCATTGCGCGGCGGTCGGCACTATGCTCGCGCGCATGCACAAGGCGGCCGCCGACTTCGAACTGCGCCAGCCGAATTTGCGCGGCATCGACTGGTGGCGCGACACCGTGCCGGTGGTCATGCCACATGTGCGGCCCGAACTGGGCGCCATGCTGCAGGCCGAGATGGCGTATCAGGAAGCATTTGCTGCCAGCGGGGAGTACCGCGAACTGCCGCGCGGCCCTATCCACGCCGACCTGTTTCGCAATAACGTGATGTTCGAGGGCGAACGCCTGACCGGTTTCTTTGACTTTTATTTCGCCGGGGTCGATAGCTGGCTGTTCGACGTTGCCGTGACGGTAAATGACTGGTGCATAGACCTCGACACCGGCGCGCTCGACGTCGCGCGCACGCGCGCCTTGCTCGACGCTTATCACGCCGAGCGCCGGTTTACGCCGGCGGAAGTCCGCGCATGGCAGCCAATGCTGCGCGCCGGCGGGTTGCGCTTTTGGCTCTCGCGCCTGTTCGACTTTTACACGCCGCGTGACGCCGAAATGCTGACGCCGCATGACCCGACCCATTTTGAACGCATATTGCGGCAACGCATCGACGGCTTCGTGCCGTCCTTGATCGCAGGAGAGACAGCATGACGCAAGTTCCGGCAGGCACCGGCTGGCAGTGGATACGCCAGGGCGCTGCGCTGTTCCGCAAGCAGCCGCTGGAAATCTCCACGATGTTCCTCGGTTATATGTTCCTCACCATCGCCAGCGGCATTATCCCCGTGCTCGGGCAAGTCTTGCCGCTGCTGCTGGTGCCGGTGTTTTCGATGTCCTTCATGCAGGCATGCGTGCAGATCGAAGAAGGAAAGCGCATTTTTCCCAACCTGCTGCTGAGCGGCTTTCGCTTGCCGGCATTCCGCAAGCTGCTGATGCTGGGAGCCTTGTACCTGCTGGCGGTGATCGCCACCGTGGCGGCCTCGGCGGTGTTCGATGGCGGCACGTTCTGGCGCGTGATGAGCGGCTCGCTGGCGTTCAATAGCGAGACCCTGCGCGAGTCGAGCGGCGCGATGATTTTTTCCGCGATCCTGTTTACGCCGGTGATGATGGCCTTCTGGTTCGCCGCGCCGCTGGTGGCCTGGCAAAACATGGGCATCACCAAAGCGATTTTCTACAGTTTCTTCGCAGTGCTGCGCGCCAGCCGCGCCTTCCTGATTTACAGCCTTGCCTGGTTCGTACTCGGGGTGATGGTGCCGGTGATCGTCAGCGCGCTGCTCGCCGTATTGATCGGCAAAGCGGTCGTGATGATGGCGGTGCTGCTGCCGATTTCGCTGGTGATGACGGTGATTATGTACTGCTCGTTTTATCCGATGTACACGACGTTTTTTGACAAACCTGGCGCCGCCGAGGCAAAAGCGCTGGAAGATGTGCCGCAAGGCTGAGGTGCGCAGAGTCGGCGCAATTGGCGCCTGCTGGTCGCTGGTCGCTGGTCGCTGGTCGCTGGTCGCTGGTCGCGCAGCTCACCGTAGGGCTCGACGCCCCCCGCCGCAATGTATTCTGGGCGCCGCCCAGGCCGCATGCTTTTGAGGTCTTGACGGACGTATTCGAATCACGACTGCATGCGGCCCAGGCGGCCCAGTGACTATATTGCATCCTACAAAATCAATACGCGAATTGCTACGAATTTAAGCTGCGGTATCGAAACCTACTCGGTGCGCAGCGCGGTATCCTTTTTGCAGATACACCAGCTTGCCCCTCACCCCAGCCCAGCTCTGTGCATCGTCAGGCGCAGCCTTCTTGCTAATGATGAGTTCCCACGCATCGGACAGCTCGGCGTTCAACTCGATGAAGCCGCGCTGATCGGCCGGCACGTCGGCTTCCGCATAAATAGCCTTCACCGGACAGACCGTCACGCACAGCGCGCAATCGATACAAAAATCCGGCGCGATCACCAGAAAATTTGCGCCCTCGCGAAACGCGTCCGCCGGACAAACTTCGACACAATCCGTGTGCTTGCAGTTGATGCAGTTTTCCGTCACTACAAATGTCATGCTTCACCCTCCCTGGCTGGCCAATACGCGGTGCAGTCCGGTTACCGGCTGCTACGCGAGCGCAAGCATACGAGAGGTCTGCGAGAGGCATGCTGAGGTAAGTCATGGTTTGCTACAGTCGCAGCGCCGCTTCAGAGCTATCCACTGACGCGCACGCGGCTGGCTCCTGCGCAGTATCCGTACTATCCGCTGACGCGGATCGGAGTTGCCCCTTCACGGCATCTGTAAGCGCGCAGACAAGATTTTGCAGCGGCGCGATTATCCGTTGACGCGCGGCGGGACCTTTTCCAACTTCGCAATTCCCAGGTCAAGCAGCTTCATTCCATGCCGGCCGAAGTTGATGTGCGCGCGCGGATTGCCGCCGCCGCCTTCGATATTGACGATCACGCCCTCGCCGAATTTCGCATGCGTCACCGTTTCACCAATGCGCCAGCCGATATCCTGCTTGCTGAATTTTTGGGCAATCTTGTTCGCGCCTGCGCCCGGATTCTCTACCCAGTCAGCCTTGCGATGCGCGAACCAGTTCGCCTGGACTTTCGGCGCCAGCCATTTCAATGCCTCGTCGGGCAACTCATCAAAGAAGCGCGAGCGCAGGTTATAGCGAGTCTGGCCATGCAGCATGCGCGTCTGGCAAAAACTCATGTACAGGCGCCGCCGTGCGCGTGTGATGGCGACATACATCAGGCGCCGCTCTTCTTCCACGCCGCCCTCTTCCTTGGACGCGTTTTCATGCGGTACCAGGCCTTCTTCCATGCCGGTGATGAAGACCGCATCGAACTCGAGCCCCTTGGCGGAATGCACGGTCATCAGCTGCATCGCATCCTGCCCGGCGTGCGCCTGGTTATCGCCGGCCTCGAGCGAGGCGTGCGAGAGAAAGGCAGACAGTGGCGACATCACGCTCACCAGCGGCACATCGGCGTCGATGATTTCGATGCCGTCGGCGTTCGTGATGGCTGCGGGCACCGCACCATCGAGCTTCGGCCCCAGCAGCGCCGGCGCATCCAGGCCGAAGCCTTCCTCGGAAACAAACACGGTGGCTGCATTGATCAGCTGCTCGAGGTTTTCGATACGATCCGCGCCTTCTTTCTCGGCGCGGTAATGCGGAATCAGGCCGCTGGCCTCCAGCACCACGCCGACCATTTCCGGCAGCGGCAGCTGCTGCGTCTCGAAGCGCGCGCCTTCGATCAAACGCACGAAGCTGCTCAGCGAGGAGCCAGCCTTGCCAGTGATATAAGGCACGGCCGCATACAGCGAGATGCTGTACTGACGCGCTGCATCCTGCAATTGCTCGAGCGAGCGCGCGCCTATGCCGCGCGTCGGAAAATTCACCACGCGCAGAAACGCCGAATCGTTATGCGGGTTATCCATCAATTGCAGATAAGCGATCGCATGCTTGACTTCAGCGCGCTCGAAATAACGCTGACCGCCATACACGCGATACGGAATCCCGGCCGAAAACAGCGCATGCTCGATCACGCGCGACTGCGCATTCGAGCGATACAGCACCGCGATCTCGCTGCGCAGGGCGCCCTCGGCGATCAGGCTCTTGGCTTCTTCGATCAGCCACTGCGCCTCCTGCAGGTCGCTGCTGGCTTCATAGATGCGCACCTGCTCGCCATGGCCGGCGTCGGTGCGCAGATTCTTGCCCAGGCGTTTGCTGTTATTCGAGATAAGCTGATTTGCCGTATCCAGAATGTGACCATGCGAGCGATAGTTCTGCTCCAGCTTGATCAAATTCTGCACGTTGAACTCGCGCTCGAAGGCGGCCATGTTGCCCACGTTCGCGCCGCGAAAAGCGTAAATGCTTTGATCGTCGTCGCCGACCGCGAACACCGCGCCGTGCTCGCCGGCCATCAGCTTCAGCCATTTGTATTGCAGATCATTCGTGTCCTGGAATTCGTCCACCAGGATATGCCGAAAGCGCCCCTGGTAATGCTCGCGCAGCGGCTGGTTACGGCTCAACAGTTCATAAGTGCGCAGCAGAAGCTCGGCAAAATCGACCACGCCTTCGCGCTGGCACTGCTGTTCGTAGATCGCATACAGTTCGGCGAATTTGCGGCTGTAGTCGTCACTCGGCTCGATATCGCCTGCCCGCATACCCTGATCCTTCGCGCCATTGATGAAGTACATCAAATTGCGCGCCGGGTACTTCTCGTCATCCACGTTATTTGCTTTGAGCAGGCGCTTGATAAGCGACAGCTGGTCCTGGGTATCGAGAATCTGAAACGCTTGCGGCAAGGCAGCGTCTCGGTAATGCGCGCGCAGCAGGCGATTGCACAATCCGTGAAACGTGCCGATCCACATGCCGCGTATATTAATTGGCAACATGGTCGACAGCCGCGCCATCATTTCTTTGGAGGCTTTATTGGTGAACGTGACGGCCAGGACGCCATTGGGGGAAACTTGCCCGGTCTGAATCAGCCAGGCGATGCGGGTAGTCAGGACACGCGTTTTGCCGGAACCTGCACCCGCCAAAATCATGGCCGGCTGGGCGGGCAAAGTGACTGCGGCGAGTTGTTCGGGATTCAGGTTCTGGAGGAGATTTTGCATGCAGCGATTATAGCTGCGCAGCGGCGCAACAAAGTGAAACCACTGTAGATATCGACAGTGCCGGTAAGAACCAACGCTGCGCATTTACCATGACGAATTCAACACTATGCAGCGCCAAAGCAACGAATCCCGGCTTTTTTCTCCGAGCGACCTTTCAAAACTTCATCTTCGAAGAAAAATCCACGATGATCAAATTGTTGACTGGAGGCACTAAATGAAGAACTCGATTGCAGTGATTGAACGCCGCGCGCGGCTTGGCATGGGCATTGTTTCAGTGGTGCTGGTGCTTGGCCTGATTGCCTTCAACGCGGGCCTGATCAGCCAGCAGGCCAGCTACAAGCCAGATCACTGGTATCAGTCCATCGATCATGGCAGCTATATCGTCATGCGTGAATTCCAGGATGAATCTTTGTGCCGCAAGGCAGAAGATTCATCGGCTGGATGCCGCTCAGGCAAGGCACTGGCGGAGCAGTCACGTGCCGAAGCAACCTCGATCAATATCAGGTAACCGGCAATAGTCGATCAGCGATTGCCCTTGACCACTGAGGTGTGGTCGACGGTACGCAGCGTCGAGTTGCCAGTCGCATCGGTCGCCACGAACTGGATCTGATAGGTGCGACCGGCGACGTTTCGCAGCGAAAACTGCCAACCGCCCGTAGTCTTTTCGAACTCCACATCCTGCGCTTCAAGGCGCTGGTTTGCGATGACCTTCGGATGGGACAGCTCGGGCGCGGCATCATAATTATCGGTCGCGCTGGCGGTGACGCCAAACGTTGCCCACGCACTGTTTTTGCGCGGATGCTGGCCGCCGACGTGCAGGTTCAGCACCGGCGCGACGGTGTCGCCCTTTTCGATCTGTACGTTCAGGCTTTGGTCACCGTAATCCATATTTGCGCGGCCCTCGACATAAGCAGCGTCCGGTTCGCGGATCATGATCGAAAAATCCTGCACCGTTGTAGCAGGCAGAACAGGCGCGCCGCTGAGGGGTGAACCGGAACGCAGTGGAATTGCGGATGCTCCCGGCCATAACGTCGCGTGGTAGCCGATTTCTATCCATTCCAGAGCGAACTTGCTGCTTTCCTCTGGGAATGCGGCTTTCACATGCCAGCCGGAGGGACTTCTGCTTTGCTCTGGTGCGATCCATGTAGTCTTGCCGTCCAGCTTCGGCAGTATGCCCAGCTCCGCCGCGCCAGTCCCCAGGTCCGGGTGAAACAAGCCAATCAACAGCCGCCGTATCGGATGTGCTCCGTTGTTCTGTACGACATAGGTGTACTGCACTTCGCAGCCGACGCGGCGCGCCCAAGCGACTACGCGCACCGGCGCCATCGTTGGCGCAACAGCCGTGGCTGCCCCAGTAGCCGCCGCCTGCGCCGCTCCCGCTGCTACCCCGGCGAGACCGGCTATCAGGGCGCCCAGCATGGCGCTTCGCGCTGTCATCATGGTTCGCATTCGATCCTCCTATTTACCGGTATGGAAATGCAGCGGACTGGCCTTTGCATCAGGGCGGACCATGCCACAGTAGGCGGCAGTCCGGTCGGCGCTGGCTGCAGGCAGGCCGGCGATGTCGACGGCATTGCCGGCAGCGTGAGCTGCACTCGGCTGCGGATCGCGCACCAGCTTGTGCTTGATCCATTCAAGCCGGGCAGCATCGCGAGTTGCCTTGCACGCAGCGCTGGTGTTCGTTCGTAGCGCATGCCAGGTGTCCCATACTTCTTTCAGGTGCTGCTGATACTCGAACGGCACATATGCGGCAACTGGGAATACGCGGCTGCGCTCGGTGCGCGCCACCAGGCAGGCCTGACCGGATTTTCCGGCCGCGCTCAAATGCTCCAGGTCGCTGGCGCCGACATACTTTCCGCGTTCGTGCTGCAACGAAATCGGGTCGGTCATCGCACGCAGGGGCGGCGTCAGGCATGGCTCTGGTTCCGGGATTGGCGGAGTCGCCCCCCCGCCGACCGGCGGGCCATTCCGAATATTGCCGACACAAACAGGCAGCGCCGATGGATAGCCTTCAGGGCCCGTGACCGGCACCCGTACTTTCGGCATTTCAGTGAAATCAGCGGGACACATTGGCGCCAGGCTGGCAGAATTTTCAGCGACTGGCCAGGTAGTCTCGAAGCCGCCCTGCTCGGTACAGACGCAGCTGCGCATCGGCGCGCTGAATTGACAGGCGGTGGGAATATTGGCCGACTGGGTTAGCTGAATAGCAGCAATCGCGCAGGCTTGACTCGGCGTGGCGGCTGGCACCGAGCCGAATACCAGGAAGCTGAAATTGCTGCGCACTGCGCAATTTGCGCCCGGGATATCGTTCAGGACTACGGCCGGACAGGCTACGGGAACGAATTCGGGCGCCGTGGCCGCTACGCCTTGAAGACAGACCAACAAACTCAGCAAGCCGGGAAGTGACTTTGGAAAAACCACGCTGTGTTCCTCAAAATGCTTCGATAAATGATTTTTATCAAATGCATCTCTAGAATCGCACGGCTCGCAAAATTTTAAATCCTGATATTTCTGACAGGTAGGCCGGTGACTCCTTTGCTTTGAGCGAAAAAGCGAAGGAACGTCGGCGTGGAACGGATTGGAATCGTCGTGACCGATGTTTTCCTTCGCTGGCATTATCCAGATCAGGTTCAAGGGTATTTCTCACCCGCGTCACGAACATCGGTGCTGCAGGCCCCCTAGCACTGCGCCGTTTTGAAGCCGGCGCCCGCGATTTATACGGCATGGGGCGTGAAAGTCGCGCGATGCGTCCTTTATAATGCTTGTTTCAAGAAACCAGAAGTCAGATCATGGAATTAGCCAAGTCGTTCGACCCCGCAGACATAGAAAAACACTGGCGCGCAGAGTGGGAGCAGCGCGGTTACTACACCGCTACCACCGAGGCAGACAAGCCCGCGTTCAGCATCCAGCTGCCGCCGCCGAACGTCACCGGCACGCTGCACATGGGCCACGGATTCAACCAGACCATCATGGATGGCCTGACCCGTTTTCACCGCATGAAGGGGTTTAACACAGCGTGGATTCCCGGCACCGACCATGCCGGCATCGCCACGCAAATCGTGGTCGAGCGCCAGCTCGACGCGCAAAAAGTCTCACGTCATGACCTCGGCCGCGAAAAATTCCTCGATAAAGTCTGGGAGTGGAAAGAACAGTCCGGCTCGACCATCACCGGCCAGATGCGCCGCATGGGCGCCTCGACCGACTGGAGCCGCGAATACTTCACGATGGACGACAAGATGTCAGGCGCAGTCACTGAAGTCTTTGTGCGCCTGTTCGAGCAAGGCCTCATCTACCGCGGCAAACGCCTGGTGAACTGGGATCCGGTGCTCGGCACCGCAGTCTCGGACCTGGAAGTGCTGTCGGAAGAAGAAGACGGCTCGATGTGGTTCATTCGCTATCCACTGAGCGATGGCAGCGGTCATGTCACGGTCGCCACCACGCGCCCGGAAACCCTGCTCGGCGACGTGGCCGTTGCCATCGATCCGACCGACGAGCGCTACCTGCATTTGCTGGGCAAGACGCTGAATCTGCCGCTGACTGATCGCCAGATTCCGATCATCGCCGACAGCTACGTCGACAAGGAGTTCGGCACCGGCTGCGTGAAGATCACGCCAGCCCATGATGCGAACGACTATGCGATCGGCCAGCGCCACGACCTGCCGCAGATCAGCATCTTCACGCTGGACGCGAAAATCAACGAAAACGCGCCGGCCGAATATCAGGGCATGGACCGCTTTGTCGCACGCAAGAAAATAGTCGCCGACCTGGAGGCTGTGGGCCTGCTCGAATCGGTCAAGCCGCACAAATTGATGGTGCCGCGCGGCGACCGCACCGGCGTCGTGATCGAACCGATGCTGACCGACCAGTGGTTCGTCGCGATGAGCAAGCCGGCGCCGGAAGGCACGCATTTCCCCGGCAAATCGATCGCCGAAGTCGCGCTCGAGAAAGTCGCCAGCGGCGAAGTGCGCTTCATACCGGACAACTGGAGCACCACGTATAACCAGTGGCTGAACAATATCCAGGACTGGTGCATTTCACGTCAGCTGTGGTGGGGCCATCAGATCCCGGCCTGGTACGATGAAGACGGCAGAATCTACGTCGCGCGCAGCGAAGCCGAAGCGCAGGTCCAGGCTGGCGGCAAGACCATCACGCGCGACGCCGACGTGCTCGATACCTGGTTTTCCTCGGCGCTGGTGCCGTTCTCCACGCTCGGCTGGCCGGAAGAAACTCCCGACTACAAAATGTTCCTGCCGTCGTCGGTGCTGGTCACCGGCTTCGACATCATCTTCTTCTGGGTCGCGCGCATGGTCATGATGACCACGCACTTTACCGGCCAGGTGCCGTTCCGCGATGTGTACATCCACGGCCTGATCCGCGACAGCAATGGCCAGAAGATGTCCAAGTCCAAGGGCAATACCCTGGACCCGATCGACCTGATCGACGGTATCGATCTCGAATCACTGGTGGCAAAGCGCACCGCCGGCCTGATGAATCCCAAGCAAGCCGAAAGCATCGCGAAGGCCACGCGCAAGGAATTCCCGAACGGGATTTCGGCGTATGGCACGGACGCGCTGCGCTTCACCATGGCCAGCTATGCCTCGCTCGGACGCGATATCAATTTCGATCTGAACCGCTGCGAAGGCTATCGCAATTTCTGCAACAAACTGTGGAACGCCACGCGCTTCGTGCTGATGAATACCGAAGGCAAGGACTGCGGCCTGGAAGCGCGTAACGACGCAGAGTATGTCGACTTCTCGCAAGCCGACCGCTGGATCGTTTCACAGCTGCAGCGCGCGGAAGCCGAAGTCGCAAAGGGCTTCGCCGATTACCGCTTCGACAATATCGCCTCGACCATCTACAAGTTCGTCTGGGATGAATACTGCGACTGGTACCTGGAAGTCGCCAAGGTGCAGGTCCAGCACGGCAGCGAAGCACAAGGCCGCGCAACGCGTCGCACCCTGCTCGGCGTGCTCGAGACGATCCTGCGCCTGGCGCATCCGATCATTCCGTTCATTACCGAGGCGCTGTGGCAAACGGTCGCGCCGCTGGCCGGCCGCACATTGAATCCTGCCGGCGACACCATCATGCTGCAGCGCTATCCGCAGTCGCAGCCGGAAAAAATCGACGCACAAGCCGAAGCCTGGATGACCCAGCTGAAATCGCTGACCGACGCCTGCCGTAATCTGCGCGGCGAAATGCAGCTGTCGCCTGCCCTGCGCGTGCCGCTGCTGATGGAAGCGGCCGACGCCGCCGGCAAGGCGCAATTGCAATCCTGCGCGCCGTATCTGCTCGCGCTGGCCAAGCTGTCCGAAGTGCAGGTGGTAGACCGCCTGCCTGAATCGCCGGCCCCGACCTCGGTAGTCGGCCAGGTCAAGCTGATGTTGAAGGTCGAGATCGATATCGCCGCCGAACGCGAGCGGCTGAGCAAGGAGATCACGCGGCTGGACGGCGAGATCACCAAGGCCAACGGCAAACTGAGTAATGAAAGCTTCGTCGCCCGCGCCCCGGCGCAGGTGGTCGCGCTGGAAAAGGAACGCGTTGCCAGCTTCAGCGCGACGCTCTCCAAATTGCGTGAGCAGTTCGAGAAATTACCCGCCGCCTGAGCTTCACTCACAAGGAGACTTAGTCATGAAAAAAATAATCAGCGCAGCCTTCGTCACTGCCACTCTGCTGGCCGGCGCTGCAGCCCAGGCGCAGGAAACGCCGGCCGGTTTGTGGCGCACGATCAGCGATGTCACCGGCAAGCAAAAGTCGCTGGTACGCATCACGGAAAAGAACGGCGAGTATCAAGGCAAGATCGAGAAGCTGTTCCGTGAGCCGGGCGAAGAACCAAACCCGCTCTGCGAAAAATGTGAAGGCGAGCTGAAAGGCAAGCCGGCGCTGGGCATGGTGGTTCTGACCGGCATTCGCAAGGATGGCGCGGATTACGTTGGCGGCAAGATCCTCGATCCGAATGACGGCAAGGTCTACAACAGCAAGCTGACGCTGATCGAAGGCGGCAAGAAGATGAACATGCGCGGCTACCTCGGCATACCCATGCTGGGCCGGACCCAAGTCTGGATCCGCGAAGAGTGAGGTGACCATCCATCCAGCGCGCCGGATGCAAACCTGATCTACAAATCGCCCCCGCCGATGCGTGAACGCATCGAGCTGATGCCGGCGACAATCGCCTGCCTGGTGAGGATGTCATGCATAAAATTCTTCGATGGATGGTGCTGGCTTAACCGATGCGCTTGGCCGGCAATGACGGCGCCGCAGTGCGGGCTGCGATGGACGCTGTAATCGGCGCTGAATGCGGCACGTTGCGCGCGCTGACGTTGACGGTAATGACTGGCGCTTGTGTGGTGCTGTAGGCCAGGCTGCAAGCGACGATAACCGCGACGACGAAAATGGCTTCCATGTGTTTGGCGATGTTCATTTTGCTTCCTTCAGTGTGGGCGTTCACAATGACTGCACTGTAGACAAGCAAAAGTGACTGCACCAAGCGTATGCGATGAACTGCACGATTCACGGCGCAGGATGCGGACTGCGGTGGGGCAACTATGACGCCCGGCCTTGGCGGAACGTTAAGGGTGCGTCAAGACGGTGAAGCATCCCACAGTTCGCCGTTCGGTCCGGTACGCGGCGCTGCGACGCCGAAATGCGCATACGCCGCCGGCGTGGCGATGCGCCCGCGCGGCGTGCGCTGCAGGAAGCCCTGCTGGATAAGATAGGGCTCGAGCACGTCTTCGATCGTGTCGCGCTCCTCACCGATGGCGGCCGCCAGATTATCCAGCCCGACCGGCCCGCCGCCGAATTTGAACAGCACCGCTTCCAGCAATTTGCGATCCATCAAATCAAATCCCACCGCATCGACGTCGAGCATCTTCAGCGCGGCATCGGCCATGACTTTGGTAATCTGGCCATTGCCCTTCACTTCCGCGTAATCGCGCACCCGGCGCAGCAGGCGGTTCGCGATGCGCGGCGTGCCGCGGCTGCGGCGGGCGATCTCGAAGGCGCCCTCCTCGACGATGGGCGCATGCAGCAGGGATGCGCTGCGCGTCACGATGCGGCTCAGTTCCTGCGGTGTGTAAAACTCCAGCCGCGCGACGATGCCGAAGCGGTCGCGCAATGGATTAGTCAGCATGCCGGCGCGGGTAGTCGCACCGACCAGCGTGAACGGCTGCAGGTCGAGCCGCACCGAGCGCGCCGCCGGACCTTCGCCGATCATAATATCGATCTGATAATCTTCCAGCGCCGGATACAGGATTTCTTCCACCACCGGCGACAGCCGATGGATCTCATCGATGAACAGCACATCGTTCGCTTCCAGATTGGTCAGCAACGCCGCCAGGTCGCCGGCGCGTTCCAGCACCGGACCGGAGGTCTGGCGCAGGTTCACGCCCATTTCGCGCGCGATGATGTGCGCCAGCGTGGTCTTGCCCAATCCGGGCGGGCCGAACAGCAGCGTATGGTCGAGCGCTTCCTTGCGCTGTCGCGCGGCCGTGATGAAAATCTCCAGCTGTTCGCGGATCTTCGCCTGGCCAACGTATTCGTCCAGCTGTTTCGGCCGCAGTGCGCGCTCGATCGCTTCTTCGTTCGGCGAGACAGGCGTCGCCGCGACCACGCGCTGCTCGGTAAAGTTATCTGTTTGAATACTCATGGTTTCTTCCTCGATCTTGATCCTCGATCTTGATCCTCGATCTTGATCCTCGATCTTGATCCTCGATCTTGATCCTCGATCTTGATCCTCAATCCTGATCCTCGGTCTTGATCCTCAATCCTGATCCTCGGTCCGCCGGCATCAGCCCTTGGACAATGCTTTCAGCGCCAGCTTGATGCCGTCCGAGACGCCCGAGCCGGGCGGCACCTGCTTCAGCGCCAGCAGCGCTTCCTTGTCTGAATAGCCGAGCGCCACCAGCGCATTCAGTATATCGGCGCCGGCGTCGCTGTGATGCGCGCCGCTCGGCGCGGCCAGGTCGGCGCCCAGTTTGCCCTTCAATTCGAGCAGCAGGCGCTCGGCGGTCTTCTTGCCGATGCCGGGAATCTTGGTCAGCCGCCCGGCTTCCTGCATGGTGACCGCCTGCGACAAATCCGGAATCGACATGCCGGACAGGATGGACAGCGCAATCCGCGCGCCGACGCCGGAAATCTTGACCAGCTGTTTGAACACATTACGCTCGTCGGCGGTGGCAAAGCCATACAGCAGATGCGCGTCTTCGCGGATCGCCAGGATGGTCAGCAGGACGACCTTTTCGCCCAGCGCCGGCAAGTTATAGTAGGTACTCATCGGCACATCGACTTCGTAACCGACGCCGTTGCAGTCGACCAGCAAATGCGGTGGATTTTTTTCAAACAGGGTGCCGGAAAGTCTGCCGATCATATCGTCTGTGGTCTGGTAATGTGTGGGGGTGTCAATGCGGTGGAGCGGCCGCGGCAAGCCTCGCGCGCGGTCCAACTATTTGTTTGAATCATACAGGACAGGGGTGCGCCCATGCGCCGAAAAGCCAACATGAAAGTTCAGCCCGGCGCTGCGCGCAAAATGCTGCACGGCGCGCTCAGCTTGTTCGGCATTCTGTGGGCCGCGCCGCTGACGCTGATCGGCGGCTTGTTTGCCGTGCCTATCCTGCTGTGCCGCGGTCGGGCCGCGCCCAGCGGCGAGCCGACCCCTGCGCTGATCGTCACCGGACGGCTGGCCGACTACCTGCTGCGGCGCCATCCCTTCGGCGTGATGAGCGCGATGGCGATCGGGCATATCGTGATTGCCGAACAAACCAGCCTGACGCGCCAGATCCTCACGCACGAACTGACGCATGTGCGCCAGGCTGCGCTGTGGGGTCCGCTTTTTCCATTTGCGTACGTCGCATCCAGCCTGTGGGCCAGCCTGCGCGGGCGCGACGCGTATTGGCACAATATCTTCGAAATCGCCGCGCGCAAGGCCGAGCAGCATTCGTAGGGTTTAGCCGGTCACTCGGCCCAAGCCGCTCGTTGCCCACAAGGTCGTGCAGTGTAT
>Ga0326735_1000201_pt1 | contig 13761 bp, 14 predicted proteins | sample 37_GP2_1092_FD_207945 | JGI IMG/M metagenome (GOLD analysis project Ga0326735, IMG submission 207945) | Glacier ice microbial communities from Ngari, Tibet, China - 37_GP2_109.2 | ecosystem: Environmental > Aquatic > Freshwater > Ice > Glacier | place: China: Ngari, Tibet | collected 2018-07-31
AAAATACCAAGCTCGCCACCACACAGCTTTCGCCAATTGTTGGTTAATGAGCAATGCAAAAATAGTAAGCGCCAAAATGCCAAGCGGCCAGATATTCAAAGGCGCAAAGCTCAGTGGCACTAAGCAGCCGGCGAGTAGGGCGATGGTGAGTTGCAACCAGTTAGGAAGGTTGTTTATGCGTTGGATAAGGTTGGATGGGGTCATAAGAAGGCAAGTGGCGTTGCGAGATTATAATGTAAAACATTGTCGTCATCCTCGCGACTCGTCAGAGCGGCGAGGATGACGACTCCCTGAATAACTGGAATCGCGTTATATACTTTAAAATTCCGCTCAGGATGAGCGGCGTTCTATTTTTATAAAACGGTTAAACGCAGCAAATGAATTTGGCGATTATCGGCATAGAGCACACGGAACTGAAATTTTTCAATCACGGCGACTTCATTGCGTTTGGGGATATGACCAAACTCTTGCATTAAGATGCCGCCAATAGTATCGAAATCTTCTTCACTGAGCTCGGCTTTAAAATACGCGTTAAATTCTTCGATGGGTGTGAGCGCTTTAATAATGTAATCCGTATCGCTCATGCGTTTAATATAAGTATCCGTTTCTTCCTCGTCGGTTTCATCTTCAATTTCACCAACAATTTCTTCCAGAATATCTTCAATGGTTAGCAGGCCAGAAATACCACCGTATTCGTCCATCACTAACGCCATGTGATAGCGATTTTCGCGGAACTCGCGCAGCAAAACATTCACGCGCTTGCTCTCCGGTACAATATTGGCTGGGCGTAAAATACTTTCCAAATTAAAATTTTCGGTGCCGTTGAGCGCAAGCGGGAGTAAATCTTTGGCGAGCAAAATACCTTTAATGTCATCCAAACTTTCACCAATCACCGGAAAACGCGAGTGGCCGGATTCAATGACTTGCGGCAAGAAATCCTGCGGCGAATCGTCCATGCGAATGGCGGTAATTTGCGAGCGCGGCACCATGATTTCGCGTGCTTGTAGTGAAGATACGTCAAGCGCACCTTCAATGATGCTGAGGGCATCTTGGTCAAGCAATTTATTATCGGCAGCGTCTTTAATGATTTCTAATAATTCATCTCGTGAGCGTGGCTCATCGCTAAAGGCGTGCAGTAATTTATCCAGCCAGGATTTTTCGTGTTTTTCTGTTTGGCTGCTGTAGTCTTCCGACATTTTAGGTTTACCTGATTAAAAAAATATGTCCGAATGGAACTTATGTCCGTATGGAATAAGAGTGATGAACAAATTAGCTTGTGGCTGTTTCAGTGGTTTTAGTTTCAGCGCTCTCGGTTTCTTCAATATCGTCAGTATAAGGAGCTGGGAAATTTAACTGGGTAATTAATCGCGTCTCCAAAGCCTCCATTACATCTGCCTCGTCATCGTCTACGTGATCGTAGCCGAGTAAATGCAGCGTGCCGTGTACCAACATATGTGCCCAATGAGCATCAAGTGTTTTGCCTTGCTCTTGTGCTTCGCGTTCTACCACGGGCGCACAAATGACTAAGTCACCCAATAACGGCACGCCCACTTCATCGGGAATATCCGCAGGAAAGGAGAGTACGTTGGTGGGTTTATCTTTACCGCGATATTGTGCGTTTAGCTCTTGGCCTTCCACTTCGTCCACAATGTAAACACTGACTTCAGCTTGGTTTAGCTCATCACTTTGAAGTGCGGTGCTAATCCAGAGTTCAATGTTTTCTATGCTGGGAATCTTTGTGCTGGAGCTGTTCACTTCAACATCAATTTGGTACGACATGATTTAGTTTGCCTGATTATTGTGGTTATTATTTGGATTTGCTTTTTCAAAAGCTTCATAAGCTTCAACGATGCGCATCACTATAGGGTGGCGCACAATATCTTTGGAACTGAAGTGAGTAAAGCTAATGCCAGGCACGCCTTCTAAAACTTCAATGGCGTGGCGTAAGCCTGAAGCCATGCCGCGCGGTAAATCGATTTGGGTTGGGTCGCCGGTAATAATGGCGGTTGTACCAAAACCAATGCGCGTTAAAAACATTTTCATTTGTTCGCGGGTGGTGTTTTGGCTTTCATCTAAAATCACAAACGAATTGTTGAGTGTGCGGCCACGCATAAAAGCGAGCGGAGCTACTTCAATAATGCCGCGCTCCATAAGTTTGCCAACGGTATCAAAGCCCAACATTTCAAATAAAGCGTCGTATAAAGGGCGTAAATATGGGTCAACTTTTTGGGCGAGATCACCGGGCAAAAAGCCAAGCTTTTCACCGGCTTCAACTGCAGGGCGCACTAATAAAATACGTTCAATTTGGTCTTTCAATAGCGCTTCAACCGCGCAGGCAACCGCGAGATAAGTTTTACCCGTACCCGCTGGGCCAATACCAAAATTAATATCGTTTGATTGCACTGCTTTCACATAACCCAGCTGATTGGCACCGCGTGGTTTGATGGTGCATTTCTTCGTGCGGATTAAGGTGATGCCGGAATTGTTAGATTCTTTTGCATCAAGATCTGCGGTGCGATGGGTTTCAAAAGGGGGGTGCAATTGTTCCATAAGGGCTTCAATACCTGAGGTTTGCAAGGCGAGGTGAACTTCATCGGGCGTTAATTCGGCAGCGGCAGTTTCAGCGTAAAGGTGACGCAATAATTTGGCAGCGGTCGCCGTCGCGGTGCGTTCGCCTAGAAGTGCAAAGTCGTTGCCACGATTGCGAATTTCAATGGTGAAGTGCTTTTCTATTTGATGCAGGTGTTGGCCAAGGAGGCCACAGAGATTGGCAAGGCGGCGGCTGTCATTCGGCTCCAGTGAGAACTGGATAGAGTCGGGGGCAGTAGTGGTCTGTTCAGAGCTACTAATTTGGCTGTTCAAAGTGTTCGATAAACTCGTATGACTTAGATAAAACCAAGACTAAACCATATCGACTAGCGGATAAAGCAAAAAAATGGAAAGTCTTGATCTAGCGGGGCTGAATGGCGGCTAAACAGGTGTTCATCCGCATTCGATAAGCCTTTATTTAACCCAATCTTCATCCAATTCAGAGCTGATCAATACACCGCGTAGGGAATTGGTCAGCGCTTCCTCAATCACGATATCGGCAAACTGGCCAATTAAATCGGTGTTGTCGCAACGGAAGTTCACCACGCGGTTGTTCTCCGTGCGGCCGGCGAGCTGGCCTGGGTCTTTACGCGAGTAGCCAGTTACCAAAATACGTTCGGTATTGCCCACCATGCGGCGGCTGATTGCCATGGCCTGCTGAATTAGGCGATCTTGCAGGATCTTCAGGCGCATTTTCTTGGTTTCTTCGTTGGTGTCATCCGGCAAATCCGCCGCTGGCGTACCTGGGCGCGGGCTGTAAACGAAGCTGTAAGAGGTATCGAAATCCATATCGTGGATGAGCTTCATGGTCGCTTCAAAGTCGGCTTCGGTTTCACCTGGGAAGCCGATGATAAAGTCCGATGAGAAACTAATGTTTGGGCGATTTTTCTTGATTTTGCGCAGTTTGGATTTGTATTCCAACGCGGTGTGGCCGCGTTTCATAGCCATCAAAATACGGTCAGAACCGCTTTGTACGGGCAAGTGTAGGTGGCTGACCAGTTCCGGTACTTCGTTATACACATCTATCAAGGCATCGGTAAATTCAACGGGATGCGAGGTGGTAAAGCGAATACGGTCAATACCCTCAATGGCCGCCACACAGGTAATCAGCTCGGCTAAATCCATGGTAGTGCCATCGCCATTGGGGCCGCGATAGGCATTCACATTTTGGCCAAGCAAGTTCACTTCGCGTACGCCTTGTTTGGCGAGATGGGCGACTTCGGTAAGCACGTCCGCCACGGGGCGATTTACTTCTTCGCCGCGCGTGTAGGGCACTACACAGAATGTACAATATTTAGAACAGCCTTCCATAATCGATACGAAAGCGCTTACGCCATCGGCATCCGGCTGAGGCAGTCGGTCAAATTTCTCCACTTCCGGGAAGCTGATATCCACTACCACGGCGCCATTAACACGCTTGGTTTCCATCATTTCTGGCAGGCGATGCAGGGTTTGTGGGCCAAAAATCAAATCCACGTGCGGCGCGCGTTTGGCAATAGCCGCGCCTTCTTGGCTAGCCACACAACCGCCAACGCCAATCACTAAATTCGGGTTTTTCTTTTTAAGGGTCTTCCAGCGGCCAAGTTCGTGGAATAGGCGCTCTTGAGCTTTCTCGCGGATCGAGCAGGTATTAATCAGGATAACGTCTGCATCTTCCGGGTTTTCGGTAGCCACCATATTGTGCGATTCGCCCAGCAAATCACGCATGCGCGACGAGTCGTACTCGTTCATTTGGCAGCCGTGGGTTTTGATATACAGCTTTTTGGTGGGTTTTTCGGTGGTGGTAGACATGTGGCGCGCCTGCTTAAAAACTAGTCAAAAACGAGGCGCGCATTATAGGGCAGTTGGCGGGGGAAGCCTATAGTTGATTGGGCTATTTACTGCTCGCTAAAAACCATAGGTTATAGGGTCTTTAGGGTGTTTTTCAGGCCGGAGAACGCCATGTTTTGAAAGTGCTCATCAATAGCGCTAGCGGATAAATGTTTGCGTTCGAGCGCCCAGATACTGGTAGACCAAATTGCGCCAACTAAGTGTTGAATACTTAACTCAATTTTAATGCGCTGTGCTTTGGTGTTTTGCTGTGTCGTTAGTTCCCGGACGACCAATTCACGCCCAACCAAGTCGGCTAGCATGCGCAAAAAATAACGCTCAACAATAAAGAAGTCATCCCGGCCCACAATGTCGTCATAGAGTTTATGGTGGCTGAGAATGTGGTTAAAAAAATGAAAGGTAAATTTTAGCCTAGGCGCCTTAGAGGGTGTTTTGTTTGGCATTTCTGCTTTTACGGCTACCAGAAAATCATCACGCATACGATCTATAGAGACTTTAAGCACGTCTTCTTTGCTGGTGAAGTGCGCATAAAATGTTGTTCTACCAACTTGAGCGCGTTTGAGAATGTCTTGTACGGTGATTTTTCCATAGCCTTTTTCTCTCATCAATTCATGAAAGATATTTAACACGGCATCTTTTGCGCCCCATTTTATTTCAGAAGCAGGCTGTTTTGGGGTGGACATTGTCATAGTTAAAAATGTTCAAGGAGAAGATAGAACCGAACAAAGTGGGTGTTTTTGTTCTTCGCAGTTAGGGCGATAAATCTTATTGTGCAGTTTCACTTGCTGCAGCCAAAAGCTTAACGGATTTTGCTGCGCAATAACACTAAAGGATTCGAGTCGCGCTATGAGTAATAAGTCGAATAAATTGAATGAAGTTAATTCTAGTCTTTCGGTGCCTTGCCTGGTATCGCTACGCAATCTATCTAAATCTTACCTGTCCGCGGGTTCGTCAGTTTGTGTGTTGCGCAATATTAATCTTGATATAACACCCGGTGAGCGCGTTGCGATTGTGGGGAAATCCGGCAGCGGTAAAACAACACTTATTAACCTAATAACCGGTATTGATAGCCCTAGTGCAGGCGATATTGTTATTCAAGGTCAGTCCATTACAGCGCTCAGTCAAAATGCTTTAGCTCAATGGCGAGGTAAACATATAGGCATTGTGTTTCAGTTCTTTCAATTGCTGCCAACGCTAACCATTCAAGAAAACATAATCCTGCCGATGGATTTTTGTAATCAATTTCCGCGCAATAAACGCGCTGCACGCGCTTTAGAATTATTGGATCGTGTGGGTATTGCTGATCACGCTCACAAATTGCCTGCGGCTTTATCGGGCGGGCAGCAACAACGTGCGGCTATAGCCCGCGCGCTAGCCAATGATCCTCCATTATTAGTGGCCGATGAACCCACGGGCAATTTGGATTCCGCCAATGCCGATCATATTATGCAGTTGTTTACAGATTTGGCTCGCGAAGGAAAAACGATTATTGCTGTGAGCCATGAACGCGATATTAGCCGTTATGTAGATCGTATTATCACGCTGAAAGATGGTGAGATTGATACGTCGGCGCAGGTGACTTTATGAGAACGGCGCTGCTCAAACTATGGGGAGACATAGGCGCAACACCGGGGCGCTACGCCATGATGGTTATTGCAATTGCCATAAGCTCTGCAGCGATTATTGCAATGTTATTGGCTTACTCGGTGCTAACGCGCGCTGTTCAGAGTAACTATATGGCAACCAATCCTGCTGCCGCACAAATAATGTTGGGGCAGGTAGATGTGATGGGCGGAGCGGATGTGGTAGACAGGGCAGAAAATATTCTATCGTTGGTGCGAAAAAATCCAGCCATTAGTGATGCTGAAGTTGGCGCGAACACCTACTTTAAAGTTGAAGTTACTCCGAATCAATTTGTTACGGCGTTGATTTTTATAGTGCCAGACTTAGAAAAGGTGCGTATTAATAAAGTTCGGTTAGATGCTGGCGAGTGGCCAAAGCGCGGTGAAATTTTATTAGAACGCAAAGCCTTGGGTGTTGCGAAACTATCGCTAGGTGATCGGCTTAATTTAATGGGTGGGAATAACGTTACGCATTCGTTGACTGTGAGAGGTACGGTTCATGATCCAGCATTAGGGCCTGCGGATACGGAGCATATAATTTATGTGTATATGTCACAGGCTACTTTTTTAGAGCTGAATGAATCAGTCGGTGAAAACTTTATTAAATTTACCGTTTCACCAGAACAGTTGAACACTGCGGCTATTGAGAGCATTGCTGCGGATACCGTGAAAAATATTACGCCGCTTATGGCTGTACATGAAGTTAGAGTTCCACCTCCAGCGCAACATCCACATCAAACTCAAATGACCTCTGGCTTGCGTATGTTGCTCTTGTTTAGCGTGCTCGCTGTAGTGCTGGGTGCGGTACTGATTGCAACTACGCTATGGGGTTTGCTCGCACAGCAAGTTCGGCAAATAGGCATTATGAAAACTATAGGTGCTAGCTCGGTGCAGATTTTTTCACTCTATTTGATATTGGTAACCGCTATAGGTGTGTTGGCCTTATTGATAGGTTTTCCGCTAGGTATTTTGGCCGGTAATAGTCTTGTTGTTATGGCTGCAGATTTATTGAATTTGAACATTGTGAATGCTTCATTGCCGATGGGTTTATGGTTCTTCAGTGTGATTTTTTGCATCGGGTTACCAGTGGCTATGGCGATTTACCCTATTCGTGTAGCAGCCACAAAAACAGTTCGTGCTGCACTGGATGATTACGGTGTCGCTGAAGTTTTTTCTGGCGCTAACAAAACCTATCTAAAGTTAAATTTTCTGTCACCTATATGGGCTATAACGTTACGTAATATTTTTCGGCGGCGTGGGCGCTTAAGTTTTACAGTACTCTTGTTGGCAGCTGCGGGCGCTACATTTTTATCCAGTCAAAATTTATTGGCATCATGGGATGCATTGGGGTTGAAAGCTCAAACTCATCGGCATTATCAAATTGAAGCCAACTTCTCTGAATCCAACTCTCAAGAAGCTATAAATGCTGTTTTGCAAAAAATGAGTGGAATTAATAAGGTGGAGTTTTTTAATAAATATGGTGTATCCCCAGTAGCAAAAAGTGGCTTAGCCATTGAACGAGTTTATCCCGATGGTGGTCATGGCAGCTTTACGTTATATGCAGTGCCTGTTCAAACAACAATGTTTTCACTAGAACTCATTAACGGGCATTGGTTAAGCGCGCAAGGAGACGATGAGGTTGTACTCAATGAAAAAGCTCATATTTCATTTTTTCCCCATAAAAAAATCGGCGATATGATCGATGTGCGTATACAAGATAAAAATAATCGCTTTCGCATAGTGGGGATTATAAGTGAACCGCTTGGTGGTGCGAGCTTATATGTTAATCAAATATATTCAACGCCTAATAGTTTCCGTTTAAGGTTGGATGATGTTAGTGAATCCAATATAGACAGATTTGCAGTTCAACTTGAGCACGAATTTAAAAGTGTAGGCATTAGGTTAGGTTCTAGCATCACTACAGAAAATCATCGCAAAAAAAGCGGTAATGGACACTTAATGATTATGGTATTGATTTTGGTAATGATTGCAGTTGCCATGATTATCGTCGGTATTTTAAGTTTAGCAACAGTGATGAGTACCAGTGTAAGCGAGCGCTTAAGAGAGTTTGCAGTAATGCGTACTTTGGGTGCTAAGAATGTAACAATTTTTTCTATAATTATTAATGAGTCGCTATTAATTGCCTTAGGTAGCTTTTTGGTCGCACTGCCTATCGCGGGAATTTTTTCAATGCTAATGGTAAAAATGTTAGCCGGTATGACTATGGAGCCGCTGAGCGTTGTCGTGTCTGTAAATGGTGTTTTGAGTTGGTTGTGTATTGTGGTTGTAGGTGCCGTTTTGGCGGCTACGGTTCCTGCCTTGAACGCCATGCGTTTTACAATCAGGGAGGTGCTGACATATTCGTGAATAAATGTGGGTGGGTATTAAATGTTTCTTTTAAATTATTAAGGAGTTGGTATGAAGAAAAGTTTACAGGTCGTTATTATTCTTGCAGTGGTCGTGGTAATTATTTTTGTGTTAGCGCACCAATTGGATGTGGGTGGTTTTATGGAAAGGATGCATGGGGGTTAACGAATTATTGATTTTGCGGCTCACATAAACGGATTGAAAAGCGGCACATCAAACCGCTCAAAGTCACGCACATTGCGGGTGACTACCGTGAGTTTATGGGTAATGGCGGTAGCGGCGATCATGGCATCTTCATAGAGTGCGTCTGATTGTTTGTGCATGAGTTTTGCCCAAAGCCGAAAGGCTTCGGTAGTCATGGGTAGTACGTGAAAAGAAGCGCTGACTTGATTCGCCCAAGCTTCAATTTCTTGTGCTTTGGCGGGATCTTGTTCGCGGGTGATTTCTATGCCCGCTTGAATTTCTGCCAGGTTGACGGCGCTGATAAAAATATCAGTATCGGCGATAGGTGCTATCCATGCTAGAACGGCACCGTGCGGGCGGGGTTTTCGTAGCTCAGAAATAACATTGGTATCTAATAGGTACATAGGGCGCTACAGCTCTGCTGTCGCGCGCCGCGTCGCTTGGCCGCGTGCGGGAATATTCAGTTCTGTGCGGCCAATATCGCTCATGAGCAAGGCTTTTAGGCTGGGGCGTGCTTCTGCCGTCAGGCGTTTCCACTCGGCAACGGATACTAGCATGGCGGCTTCTGTACCGCGCCGTGTTACCAGCTGCGGGCCGTCTTTTAGGCAGGCATCTAACATTTCGCTAAAGCGCGCTTTGGCATCTTGTACTGGCCAAGTATTCATGGTGAACCTCTATATAACCCTTCGGATGACTATATGGATGACTAGTTGCATGCTAGGGTTAGTGTAGGCTGTTGGGTGGATAAGTGAAAGCATTTTTTGGATGGGTTATGGTTGCGTTAACTATTTATTTCTAACAGTGCACTAACCCCCTCCCAGCCTCCCCCTTGAAAAGCGGGGAGGGGCTGACTCCCTGTGCGATTAGCCTTGTGCGAAGCTCGTTCTTGCTCCTCCCTGCTTTTCAAGGGGGAGGTTGGGAGGGGGTTGCCGTTAGTTAATCCGTTATTGGTTTTTTGCGCTGTACTATCTATCACAGCGAAAACTGCAACTCTTTTTCCAGTTCAACAATTAAATTTCGCTGAGTTATCGGGCACACAAATTCCAATCTATAAGCTAACAATTGCAAACCCACTTTTGCTTTAGTTCCGTATAATTTATCGCCAACAATTGGGTGGCCGATATTCGCTAAATGCCGGCGAATTTGATGTTTGCGTCCAGTTTCAATATGTACATCCAGCAAAGTTGCATTGTTCGCGACGCCGATTTTTTTGATATGGGTGATGGCTGATTTTCCATCCAATTCAAAATCCAAGGTCATGCCACCTCCGGGTAATTCGCAATCATCCACTACCCACGCTTGATAATGTTTTTTGATATCGCGCCCCTGAAACAACACAGATAATTTAGCCGCGCTTTGGCTGTCGTGGGCGATGATCATTAAGCCAGCGGCATCGGCATCTAAACGATGCACTAAAAAACATTCGCGCTTGCGCGTGTCATCAACCGGCTCGTGATTCACTTCAACCCAGCGTAAAATGCTACAGTGGTCGCCCCATTGTGAGCCTTGTGCAAGCATGCCGGCGGGTTTGTACCAAATGCTGTAGGCGCCGCCATCGTGTATGATTTGCGCGCTTACAGGTTTGCGCGCGAGCACTTGTTCGTCGTAAAAGAATTGAATTTTTGAGCCTTTGTAAATAACTTTAGTGGCACGGCGCAAGCGCAGAGTTTTGCCTTTTAGTGTCCACCACACCGCGCCTTTGTTCATCGCATCTTTAATGCGTTGCTTGGAAAGGCCGGTACCTTCCGCCAATAAATCCAGTGCGGTTTGCTCGGGTTTGGTTACGGTAAATTCGTATTTTTGCGGTATTTCGAATGAAGTATCAGTCATTATTTAGCATATCAAGTGAGAAAAATTGTGGCAGAAAAGCCAACTATTCATAAGTTAAACCTTACGCTATCCAATATGGATACCAATGTCTACGGCGATTACAACCTCACCATCGCACTGCACCCATCCGAAACTATCGAACGCATGATGGTGCGTATTCTAGCCTTTTGTTATCGCGCTGCGGAGAATTTAACCTTTGCGCGTGGGTTGTCGTCGCCAGAAGATCCTGAACTTTGGTTAAAGCACGATAACGGTACTATTTTAGAGTGGATTGAAGTTGGTCAGCCCTCGCCAGATCGTTTAAAAAAAGGCTCTAGCCAATCAACCGCGGTAAAAGTATTTAGCTATGGCCGCGGCTTGGATGTGTGGTGGAAAACTAATTCTGCGGCAATTAATGCGCTGCCCAAAGTCACCAATCATTACTTTGATGCCGATGAGCTGCAAGCTCTGTGTGCCTTAGCAGATAAGACCATGAATCTCACCGTTACCATTACTGAAACTATCGCCTATGTTGCCAGTGCAACTGATAACGTTGCTGTCACCTTAATGAATATGGAGTCGCTCTAGGGAACCAAAATGAATATCATTGAAATTAATGTAGAAAACGCCAAGCAATTCTTGGTGGATGAATCTTTTATTCGCCCGGTATTGATTGATTTTTGGGCAGATTGGTGCGCACCTTGTAAAAGCCTGATGCCCATTTTAGAAAAGCTTGCTAATGAATACACCGGTGCTTTTTTGTTGGCCAAAGTGAATGCGGACGAAATGGGGATGATTTCCTCGCAGTTCGGCGTGCGCAGTTTACCTACCGTTATGTTGATGAAGGATGGGCAGCCGATAGATGGTTTTACCGGCGCCTTGCCCGAAGTACAAGTGCGCGAATTGCTAGATAAATATTTGCCTAAGCCTTGGGAGAAGTTTGTAAATGACGCCCAATCCTTAATCATGGCCGGCGATTTTAATACCGCACTGCCGCTCTTGCGCCAAGCCTATGAAGACTCTAAACACCATGCCGCCATCGCCTGTTTAATGGCGCAATGTCATTTGGAATTAAACCGGTTCGATAATGCGGAAGCGATTTTGGCGACCATAAAAATCGCGGATCAAGATGCCCACTACGAACAATTGCTGGCGCAGGTTGCGCTTAAAAAGCAAGCCGCTAAAACACCCGAATTAGTTGCGCTTGAAGCAGCTCATGCCAATGAGCCAGACAATTTACAGTTTGCCTACCAACTTGCGATTCAATACAACGCGGAAGATGCATATCGCCCAGCGCTTGAGTTGTTAATGGCTATTTTACGCAAAGATCGTAACTTTGCAGAAGGCGCGGTAAAAAAGACCTTTATGGATATTTTGGCTGCACTGGGTAAGGGCGATGCACTGGCGATAGAGTTTCAACGCAAATTATTTACGTTGCTTTACTAGTTTTAGCGCGCAGGAAAATAGTTATATATGACAAACCTCGCTAAACTATGCGTTTCGCTGGGCTCTAGTAAATTCGCTATTGCGGTTAGAGTCTTTTTAAATTTTGAGGGTTAAATGACGTTATTCTGCAGAGCAATTGTATTACTGGCGGTAACTTGCACCTTGTTTGCGTGCGATAGCCGCAAGAATACCCATGGCTCAAACCAACTCCCCGCGTTTGTCTCCCAGAAGGGTAATGTTTATACCATTACTCAAGGGCAAACTCGGCTTGAAATTAGTGCCAGTGTTGCAGGCCGTATTGGTTCATTAAAAATAGACGGTACCGAGATGCTACTCACCGCCGATAAAACCAATAATTTAATTTGGGGTAGTGTGTTTTGGTCTAGCCCACAAAGTGAATGGAGTTGGCCGCCCATAGAAGCTTTGGATAGCGCCCCTTATAACGTTAGCCTTGCCGAGGAACGTATTGTTTTTACGAGTAAAATTGACCCCGTAACGGGGTATCAGTTTGTGAAAAGCTATGGTGTTAATAACGAAAAAAAATGTGTGAGCATTATTTATTCTATTCACAACCATTCCAAAGTTGAAAAAAATGTGGCGGGTTGGGAGGTGACGCGTTTTGGCCCAAAAGGTATGGCATTTTTCCCTCAAGGAAATACTGAAAGCACCAGCGGTATTTTTTATCCCTTAGCGGTTGAGCATGTTGGCGATATTACTTGGGCTAATTATAACGTAGCCCATCTTACGCAAAATCATCACAAGCTAATGACCGATGGCAAAGAGGGGTGGATTGCCTATACCAATGCGGGGAAACTTTTAGTAAAAGAGTTTGCTGATGTGCCGGTAGAATTAATTGTCTCGGGCGAAGGTGAAATAGAATTATTTGCCAACGTTGAAAAAACATTTTGGGAAATTGACCAGCAAGGTGTTATGACTAAGCTTGCGCCGGGTGAACATTTGGATTGTGAGGTGCTCTGGCATACGCGCACTTTACCAGCTAATGTACCGGCTCAAGTTGGCAGCAACGAGCTTGTGACTTATGTGCGCGATGTTTTAAAAGGCGTACATTAATACACCGATTGCTCATTTTTTCTTCCGCTGAAAAATTTCTGCAATCCGGTGCGGGTAAACCTAATCTAGCGGCGATTTTTGCGCGTTTTTAAACGTCGAATTTTATCCGCTTCTTCTTTTTCTTTGGCTTTAATTTCATCTGCAAGCGTTGCATCAATAACTTCTTGCGTTGTCATCTCCGGTGTTTCAAACGTAATCCTGCCGAGTAAGCCTGCACGCAATTCAGTAATTAATAGCGAAGACACTTTTTGAATATCTACACCGCCACCTTTGCTGGAGCAGCCGCGCTTTACGCCAATTGCTTCTAATAATTCAATATCGCTTGCGGGAAGTGTTTCCAGTTTGTAGCGAGTTTGTAACGCTTCCGGGTAAGCCTTTAATAAATACTCGGCGGCGTAAAGTGCGATATCTGCGTAATCAAACACCGTATCTTTAATTGCACCGGTAATTGCTAAACGATAACCACAGGATGGCGGTGTTAATTTCGGCCACAAGAATCCAGGCGTGTCAGTTAATAAAAAACCGTTGTCCAATTTAATTTTTTGTTGTGATTTAGTGATGCCAGCTTCGTTGCCGGTTTTTGCCACTACGCGGCCAACGAGCGTATTAATGAGGGTGGATTTTCCAACGTTAGGAATTCCCATAATCATTGCGCGGGCACTGTGGATGGAAGAATTTTTTTCGGGCGCGAGCGATTCACATACTCGCAATAGCTGACGAATTTGCTCCGGATTTTGTTGGCTAACAGGGATTGCAGTAACGCCTTGAGTCTTTTCTAACTCTGCTATCCAAAGCTCGGTAATCACAGGGTCGGCCAAATCGGCTTTGTTTAACAATTTAATGC
>Ga0326735_1000202_pt1 | contig 13750 bp, 16 predicted proteins | sample 37_GP2_1092_FD_207945 | JGI IMG/M metagenome (GOLD analysis project Ga0326735, IMG submission 207945) | Glacier ice microbial communities from Ngari, Tibet, China - 37_GP2_109.2 | ecosystem: Environmental > Aquatic > Freshwater > Ice > Glacier | place: China: Ngari, Tibet | collected 2018-07-31
AGGGCAGTGCGGGTTCGAGATGGTCTTGAAGCCCTACACGTCTGACACCTTGATGCGTGCTTTTCACAAAGCCATTGCAGCGCGGAGGTGAGGCCGCCGTGGATTGGCGGCCGTTTTTTCGGCCTTAATCATCCCAAGAGCCAAAACACCTTGAATCCGACTTGGACAACCGCCCCGCCATGCTCGACGACATCAAAAAAACACTCTGGGCCACGGCCGACAAGTTGCGCGCCAACATGGACGCTGCTGAATACAAGCACCTGGTGCTCGGCCTGATCTTCGTCAAATACATCTCCGACACCTTCGCCGCGCGCCGCGCCGAACTCACGGCCCGCCTGAGCAACCCGGCCGATCCGTATTACTACGGCGACGCCGCGCCCGAGAATCTCCAGGCCGAACTCGAAGAGCAGCGGGTGCAGGCATTCGGGGTGGCCTGGCGGGTTCAGGCGCTGGCGGTTAGAGCTCGTTTGGTTGTGCGCGTAGGAAGCTTAAAAAAACCTTCTTGACTGGCCTTGCCTGGTTCCTCAATGATCCGGCTCCCTGGGCGCGTCTTTGATGGGCCAGGGCGTACTCCGCATGACAGCAATGGGCCGAAGACAGGGGCCGCACGGAAGCAAACCAGTTGGCGCTCTATTTGGCAAGACGGCGCCCGGGGTGTTTGTTGCAGCAACCCCAACGAACAGGCAGTGACAAGGTGATATGGACCGCGTGGCTCACGAAACGAGCGCCTGGAAATTCAAATGCAATGCCCCCAGGGCGGCGAGGCTTGGCGAAAGCTGGGTGTAGCAAATGACGAGAGGGGGGATCATCGTCATCGTCTTGCCCCTGTGGTCAAACGGGTGTCGAAGCCTAATCAATCCCATTGGCTAGCGCTGCCGTAAAACGCTTGCCATGTGCTGGCTATCCTCCAATACTGAGGCGCATGACAAGCACCGAACACAACGATCGCATTCACCGCGCCAGAGGCGCCCTTCTTGGCTTGGCCGTGGGCGACGCCATCGGCACCACAGTCGAATTCAAGCCCCGCGGCTCCTTCGAGCCCTTAACTGACATGGTCGGGGGCGGGCCATTCCATTTGGCGCCTGGGCAGTTCACGGACGACACCTCCATGGCGCTGTGCCTGGGCGCGAGCCTGATCGAGAAAGGCTTTGACCTGCACGACCAGATGACCCGCTACACGCGCTGGTCCAATGAAGGCTACATGTCCAGCAACGGTCGGTGCTTTGACATCGGCATTGCCACGCGCGCGGCGCTGCAGCGCTTTCGGCGCGAGGGGAACCCGCTGGCCGGCTCCACCGACCCCCACAGCGCCGGCAACGGCTGCCTCATGCGATTGGCACCCGTCCCTATTCGCTACCTGGACCAGCCCGAGCAGGCGGTGCGCCTCAGCGAAGAGCAAGCCCGAACCACCCACCAGGCACCCGAATGCTTGGCCGCCAGCCGCCTGTTTGGCGAGCTCCTGGTGCGGGCCCTGCAAGGAAAGCTCAAGGAGGAGGTGCTCGCCCCCCACGCCCTGGCCGGCCAGCTGCCAGGCACGCTGGAGGCCATCGGCCAGGGCCGCTACCGGCACAAAAGCCGCGAGGCCACCGGGGCACCGGCTACGTGGTCGACAGCCTGGAGGCGACGCTGTGGTGCTTTGCCCAGACTGACAATTTCCGGGACTGCATCTTGATGGCCGCCAACCTGGGCGACGATGCCGACACCACAGCCGCGCAGGCGGGCCAGCTGGCCGGGGCGTTTTATGGCGAGAGCGGCATTCCCGCCGAGTGGCTGGACAAACTGACGATGATGGAAACCATCCGGGACATGGCCGACGCCTTGGCCGGGTAAGCCTGCAGGGCTACAGCGCCGGATTACCCTGGTGCCAAGCTGGCACTACTTCTGCCTCAACGTTGTTGAAGCATCTTTCTTTGTCCAGGCCGCTGCCTGAAAAGGTGAGGGCCGTAATTCAGGGCTGGGCGCCAATGCGCTTGGCCGCGCGGATTTCCTTGCCGTAGCGCAGCAGCGTCAACCGGATCAATTCCGGCAACTCGACTTCCAGCCCCGTCGAAATCTTGAGCAGCACGCTCAGCGAAGGCTGGTTTTGCGCCAGTTCGAGCTTGGCCACATAGGTCCGGTTCACGGTGCAGCGATGCGCCAACTCCTCCTGCGACATCGCCAGGGCGCTGCGGCGCGCTTTCAATTCAGCCGCAAAGGCTTTCATGAGGGCGAGGTTTCGGACGGAACGCATGGACCGACTGTCCCTGCGCATGCCCATTTATGCACCCGCTTATATGGTACAAACGCTTTCGAGTGATACATCTTTTGTCTTGCACCGCAGGCACAACTCTGCGGCGTTCCCAGCTCGGACCTGAAAAATACCAATGAACGACGACCCGCAAAAAATCCCTGATTCGGTGGGCTACATTCCCCGTGTTGTCTCGGCCCTGCGCGACTTGGACGGCGTTGCTAAGGCCTCGGCGGTCAGGGACGCCATCGTGGCGAGCATGACCGAGCACGGCGAGCCGTTCAACCAGACCATTTTGAGTACCGGCGCCATCAAGTACCAAAATGACATCGCCTGGGCGCGCATGTACCTGGTCAATGCGGGCATGCTGGAGCCGGTCAATGTTTCCGGACATGGCATCTGGAAACTCACCCAGGCCGGATGGGCGATGCCCCTGGATGTGCAGACGGCAATCAACATCTATAACCAACCCACGGGGAAAGCCGACATCGCGTCCACGGATACGCAGGATGCGCCATCGGACGACGCGCTGCAACAAGACTTGCCGGGCACGGACTCCTGGGCGCATCAGCTCAAGAAAATCTTGAGAAGTTTGCCACCCCAAGGCTTTGAGCGGCTCTGCGCGGCCATCATGACCGCCAACGGATTGCATGCGACCAAAGTGAATGGTCATTCGGGGGACAAGGGCATTGACGGCGAGGGACTGCTTTCCTTTGACAAAGCCGGGCTGGTCTCGATCCGCGTGGCCTGGCAGTGCAAACGGTTCAAGGACGGAAGCGTTGGTTCGGACGCCGTGCGCAATTTTCGAGGCTCCCTGGACCATGCCACGGCGCACGGCATCATTTTCACGACGTCCACCTTCACAGCCGAAGCTGTGCAAGAAGCAACGCAGCCTTCCAAGCAGCCGATCAAGCTGGTGGACCTGGGCGAGCTCATTGCCATGCTTCAGCAACTCAAGCTCGGCGTCAGTGCCTTGCCGGTCACCGCGATTGACTTGCCCTTCTTTGACGAGTATTTGCACCCTGTGGTGAGCAACCCGACCAAGTCGCTGCTGCCTGGGATCAAGGCAGTCTCTTCAGCTGCCTGTTCCTGAACGGAAACCTCATCCACCCAGACTCGCTATCTGCGCGAAGAGGGGCTATCGTGGTGGCATGAAAAAATGGTAAGGCCAATCACCTTGTGCAACTTGCCGGCTTTTCAGCCGCCGGTGTCTATGGCCGTTTTCTTTCATCGCAACGTCAGCCTGGACCAGAAGCACCAGGATTCAAAAGAAAAGATCGCCAGCTATGAAAACATACCACCCCCGCGCCAATGACGAGGGCGCGGCCGTCGAGCTCAAGCAGCCGCATCAGCCGACGGCGCTCACGACCTGGGACAACCCCAACCAGCTGGCCACGGCGACGCCCGATTCACCTATGCCGGCTGCGGTCGCCGGATTGGCCATTGCCGCTTGGGCGACAGCGCCGACAAGTAATGAAGGCTGGAAGCAGCTGGCGGCGGCCATGGCGTTTGACGAGCCGCCCATGAAGACGGCACCCAGCAGGCTGCCCGCTTCGGGGGCGGTGGTGGTCGAGCCCGATGGCCGCATCTGGGTGGTCTCGCCCAGCAACCGCTTTGGCGGCTACGCCAACACCTTTCCCAAAGGCAAGCATGAGCTCGCGCAAGCGCTTTGCCTGCGTGCCAATGCGCTCAAAGAAGTGTTCGAGGAAGCCGGGCTGCAGGTGGAGCTGACCGGCTTTCTGTGCGATTCGATTCGCTCGACCTCCGTCACGCGGTATTACTTGGCACGCAGGCTGGGCGGCAATCCGGCGGGCATGTGCTGGGAAACGCAGGCGGTCCACCTGGTGCCGGCCGCCCAACTCGCCGCCTTCGTTTCGCACCAGAACGACCAGGCCATACTTGCTGCGCTGCAAAACGCAACACCGTAAAAGGAGAGCCGGTCATGTGGATTTTTCTGTCAGATAGCTTTTTCAGTGTGGTTCAAAAGCCGGGCGACACCGACCTGCTGACGGTGCGGGCGCGCATCGAGGGCGACATCGAGCGGGTGTTCCCGGACGCCCAGGTTCAGGCCAACCAGGGCACGGACTACAAATACCGGGCGAAGGTGCCTCGGGAGGCCGTGGCCAAGGCGCTATATGACCAGGCAATGGCCGTCGATTACGCCAATTTTAAAGGCACGGTCAAGGACAGGAAACGTCATAATGCCTACATGGGCGTTTGGTCGGCCATGTATGGGGCACAGAAGCGGTGAATTTTCAGTGACTTAAAAAGACTGATGCCGGTAGTAGCGGTTTGCGATTTGCCTGCTCCAGAGCGGCCATTGGCAACCAGTAATTAGCGGACGGCGATATTGCGAACATTTCATCAAAGCGGGCACCAGCCAATGACTAGGGTCCGACATTGGAGCCAGTTGCCGCATTGCGGACATTGGGCGAATCGAATTCTCAAGGCGGGTCGCTCAGTCTGAAAAAGTGAAATATGACCTTGGTCGGCAGTTGTGCAGTGTGTCCCGTCGTTTGGGACGGACGTCTTCATGAAATCCAATTTTTGGTGTCAGAAGGCAGGTAACGATTATGGTCCGTTCCTGGTCATTGATAGATTGCCTCGAAAGCCTTTTCTTTCTGCGACACTAAACGCGTGAATTAGGATTAGGGAACCATCCATGACGGCATATCTATATGGCAATATTGAAATACACGATGCAGTTCTATACGAGCAGTACCGTGCGCCGGTGTCCGCAATTATTTCGACGTACGGGGGGCGCCATCTTGTTCGAGGTGGTGCTGTAGAAGTGTTGGAAGGTGATGGCAAGGTCTCACGTCAAGTGATTCTTGAGTTTCCCGATATGGATTCGCTCAAAGCGTTTTATTACTCACCCGAATACACATCTGCCAAGGTGATACGACAGAAAGCCGCGACAGGAACTTGGGTGGCTATGGACGGTATGCTGCCTTAGCTTGAAACACTAAGGTGTTGCTTATTCGGATTGAGGTTCTGAAACTGTGCACGGTGTACTTCGCCATTGCAGCGTTGCGGGTGCTCATGGCCATCCGGTTCAAGCGCTCTGAGGGGTGGGGACGGACAACCAGGCTGATGGCTGAGCGCCACAACTACGGTAACCGCCCGAGTGGCCGAATGTTCAAAGCACTTAGTAGTCGTTCACGACCGTCCGCTTGTCGGTCCCCCAGTTCGACGCAAATCGGATCCGGCACGGGTCATGCGTAAACGTGCCCATTTCCGCGCGCGAGAATACTGCCTGACTTTCCAAATCACCGACATTCATCCTCCAAGAAGGTGAGTTCAGCCTGTTCTATTAAATGCGGGAAAACCCTAAATTAGCTTACAAAGTTATCAGATAACATGAATATATGTCAGATTTAAAACTGAGTGCAGTTGCTAAGCCCAAGCGGTTTCCCGATGAGATTACGGCTGTCTTGATGCAGCGAATGGATAGCGGAATCTACCTGCCGGGCAGTAAGCTGCCGTCGACGCGTGAACTGGCAGAGTTATTTCATGTCAGCCCACCAATAGTGCGCGAGGCGCTATCTCGCTTGAAACACGATGGCTACATCGAACCGCGCCAGGGATCAGGTGTCTTCGTGAAGGACAGGTTGTCAACACCCAGTTTGAGGTTGGATTTCGAATTGGATGCCGGTCGAAGTCTGCTTGCAGATACCTACGAGGTTCGTCTGCATGTTGAGCAATCCTGTGCAGAGTTGGCGGCATTGCGTCGCACCCCACAAGATCTCGCTGCAATTTACTTTGAGTTGAAGCAAATGGATTTAGCCGTCAAAAATCGCACTGATGGCACGGGGGCTGATGTGCGTTTTCATCTCGCTATCGCGGCGGCCACGCATAACACAGCCATGCTTATGCTGCTGAAGTTTCTGTATGGATCCTTGGCCGACAGTGTGAAGGTGGCTCGTACCAACAGCGACCGCACCCCAGGTCGTCCAGAGAAAGTTCAGTCAGAACACGAGGCCTTGTACGGGGCCATTGAAGCTGGTGACCCGCAAACGGCCAGAAAATCGGTGCGAAAGCACCTCGAAGGCGCAGCTGGAAGATTGGGATTGCCCATAGGGTCTCAGTCTGCATTAAAAGTACCAACAGCCATTTCAAGCATACAAAGGAAGCAGTAATGCCACAACCCGCCTACTTACCCTTCAACGCAGACGTTACGGCGCCAGCGATGGCATTGCCTGTAGGTGCATGCGATTGTCACTTTCATGTTTTTGAGTCGTCTTCCAACTACCCACTTGCAGCGACGCGCAGCTATACGCCTACACCTGCACCGCTCGCGGCCTACCAGGCGATGGCGCGCACATTGGGATTGAGTCGCGCTGTATTGGTTCATCCCAGCGTATACGGGCCAGATCACCGCAGCTTTGAAGACACATTACGCCATAACCGCGAGTGGATGCGAGGGGTTGCCGTGGTGTACCCCGATACATCTGCTGACGACATTTCACGCTGGCACGACCTCGGTGCTCGCGGAACACGCTGTAACGCACTCTTTGAAGGCGGCGCGGCGATGCAAGATTTACCAAGAGTCATTTCCAAAATCAAAGACTTCGGCTGGCATTTGCAAGTGCTAATGGACGTCAATAAAGATGCTGAAGTGGTGGTACAGATGGCTGACCTAGGCGTGCCGTTGGTGATCGACCATTATGGGCATGTCAACGCAGACCAAGCTATGAAAAGCAAAGGTTTTGGTAACTTACTCGCACTAGTGCGGGAAGGACGGGCTTGGGTCAAGCTCTCAGGCACTTACCGAATTTCACCACAGCGGGTGGGTTTTAGCGATGTAAGACCTTTGACCGAGGCGCTACTCAAAGCCAACTCAAAGCAATTGGTCTGGGGTAGTGACTGGCCGCATCCATCCATTGCAGCCCCCATGCCCAACGATGGGCATTTAATTAATGCATTGCTGGACTGCTGTAGCCCAGCGCAATTGCAGCAGGTCCTCGTAGATAACCCTACGTGCCTGTATTGGAACAACTAATTTCACTTCAACCCACCTAGAAAAACAGGAGACAACATGAAACGACTCACTACTTCGAACACAATGGCCGGTCTGCTTACTGCCATCGGCCTTTGCTTGAGCCTGCCCACTGCACAAGCGCAAGAAAAGACAGTTATCAAAATCGGTTGGACTACATCGGACGGTGCGCAGGACCCGTATGCGATAGGGGCCCGTGCCTTCAAGGCCGCTGTAGAGCGCGACAGCAAGGGCACGCTGGAGGTGCAGTTGTACCCGAACCGCCAGTTGGGCGACGAGCGCCAAATGCTTGAAGGCATGCGCTTCGGCACGATCGATGGCGGCGTGATCACCAATGCCGTCATTGCTCAGATTGAGCCCGGCTTTAGCGTGAACGATCTTCCCTTCCTCTATTCCAGCGAGGAACAGGCACATAAGGCGTTCGATGGCGCACTCGGTGCCGAACTCAGCAAGCGCTTGGCCGCGAAGGGCATTGTGATGCTGGGCTACCTGGAAGGTGGCTTTCGCAACATGATCAACAACAAGCGTCCTGTATCTGTACCTGCCGACGTGCAAGGGGTGAAGTACCGCGTAATGCAAAACCCAGTCTTTATTGACATGTTTAACAACATGGGTGGATCAGCTGTTCCCATGGCATGGGGCGAGACCTTCACTGCAGTTCAGCAGGGGACCATCGATGGTTTGGAGATTCCCTTGGCCGTGATAGAGGCGAACAAATACTACGAGGTCACCAAGTTTCTGTCGCTCACAAATCATACCTATTCGATGAATGGTTTGACAATGAGCAAACGCACGCTTGACAAACTTAAGCCCGAGCAACGAGCGGCAGTTATGTCAGCCGCGAAGAGCGCTACTGCAGAGCAACGAATCGCGGCGGGTGCCGATGCCAAGAAGACGCTGTCCACCTTGGAAAAAAACGGCATGAAAATCAATGCAGTCAGTGATGTCGCAGCCTTCCGCAAGAGTGTCGCGCCGGTGTATGAAAAATTCCGCCAGGCCGGCAATGGCCAGTTGCTGGACATGGCGTTGGCAGCAGTGAAGTAAGCAGATTTAACTGTCCATGCAAATGACCTTGCAAAAAGGATTTGACTTGTTAGCCACGATGGTGCGGGGCACCGTCGTTGCCCTGGCCATCGTCATGCTCGTTACGTTGTCGCTTCAGATTGTTATGCGGTTCTTCATCGGTCAAGCCTTGAGTTGGAGTGAAGAATTGGCACTGGCATGCTTTAGTTGGAGCATGTTACTGGCCATTGCCCTGGGGGTTCGAGACCGAATACATGTGCGAATGGATTTGCTGACAGATCACTTCCCAACATCGGTTCAAGCAGGTCTTGAAAAGCTGATCGCAATAGCCATTGCTTGTCTGGGACTGTTCCTGGCTTGGTCAGGCACCAGCTACGTTCGGGACGCTTTCGGAACCACGTCAGCCGCAATTGGCTATCCAACAGCCTACCTCTACGCATGCGCGCCGGTAAGCGGCGCTCTGATTGCACTATTCTCACTTGAATTCCTGCTAATTGGTCCAGCTGCCCTGAGGTCAGGTGCCAGCACATCCCCTGAAAAAAAGAAATTCCAGTGAGAAAGACATCATGTCAATGATTGCGTGGATCCTTACTGCGGGCTTCGCCGGGCTGGTGGTGCTGGGAGTGCCCTTTACATTTGCAATTGCACTGTGCATAGTCGCCGTCATCACGGTGACGGGCATTGATCCGATGCTGTTCCCCCAAACCATGGTGGCAGGCACCCAGAGTTTCAGTCTGTTGGCTATCCCATTCTTCATGCTGGCAGGCGAACTGATGAGCGCCGGTGGTTTGTCGAGCCGGCTCGTCCGTGTGGCCGATGTGTTTGTACGGCATCTGCCTGGTGGCATGGGTCTCGTTGTGGTGGTCGCGTCTCTAGTGTTTGCGGCGGTGAGCGGGTCAGCACCTGCAACCACGGCCGCCATTGGCGTGGTAATGATTCCGGCAATGGCTGAACGCGGCTATAGCAAAGCTTATGCCACTGCATTGGTGGTTTCCACGGGAATTCTGGCACCCTTGATTCCCCCATCCATCGCCTTTGTGATTTGGGGTGTCATTGCCGAGCAATCGATCGCCAAACTGTTCCTCTCGGGTGTGTTGCCCGGCTTACTGATGGCCGTTGGCATAAGTGTGATTGTCGTTTTAAAGGCATTGCGCGATAAGCGCCCACTTGAGAAAGCAGCCACCGGTGCCGAAAAGTTCGCCGCCCTCAAAGAGGGCATTTGGGCGTTGTTGGCGCCCGTGGTCGTGCTCGGAGGCATTTACGGCGGCGCCTTCACCCCAACCGAAGCCGCCGTCGTAGCCTGTGTTTACGCGTTGTTCGTGGGCGTTGTGATCGAGGGGAGATTAACTATTGCACAACTCCCACAGGTGGTCAGCCGCGCCATGGCCATCAGCGCCATCGTGATGGCCATCATTGCCGTTTCAACTGGATTTGGTTTTTTGGTGGCTCAGGAACAATTGGCGACCAAGTTGGCCAGTTGGTTGGGTGCCAATATCCATGATAAATGGATCATGTTGGCGGCGCTTAACCTGGGTTTCTTTGCACTAGCTGCCGTGATGGACGAGATTGCCATCATGGTGATCCTCGGACCGATGCTTATCGGCATAGCAAACCAATTTGGTATTGACCCTATCCACTTTGGCGCCATCATCGTTACCAACGTGGCCATCGGGATGGCTGCACCTCCCGTTGGATACTGCCTATTTGTTGGCATGGCCATTAGCGGCGTCAAGCTTGCACCCGTTGCCCGCTCGATCATGCCCTTTGTGCTGATGATGCTAGTAATTCTGGCCCTGGTGACCTATGTGCCATCCTTTGCACTAGCACTTGTGAATTGACTTGAAATGTTATGACTGCAATTCAACTTGAGCATTTCCTTAGTGAGCTCCGCGCATGTGTGGGTGCCGCCAATGTGCTGACCCAAGCGCTCGATACTTGGAGTTATACGGAGGATTGGCGAAAAAAATATCACGGTAAAGCGCTTGCAGTGGTCAGTCCGGGCAGCACAGAGGAGGTGGCTGCTGTCATGAAGGCGGCCTGCACATACAAGGTGCCTGTCGTCACCCAAGGCGGCAACACCGGTTTGTCTGGTGGTGCCACCCCCGACGATTCTGGTTTGCAAATTGTCCTCAGCACCCGCCGTCTGAACCGCATTCGCCACATCGACACGGCCAACGATGCTGTGATTGTGGAGGCAGGTGTAGTTTTGCAAGTGTTACAGGATGCGGCGCTTGAGTGTGATCGCTTGTTTCCCATGACTTTGGCGGCACAAGGCAGCTGTACCGTGGGCGGCAATCTCGCAACCAATGCCGGTGGAACGGCTGTACTGCGCTACGGAAGCATGCGTGACCTCACACTGGGTCTCGAGGTGGTCACTCCTGATGGCAGCATTTGGAGTGGTTTGCGCGCATTGCGAAAAGACAATACCGGCTATGACCTGAAGCAACTGTATATCGGATCGGAGGGCACACTGGGTGTCATTACGGCCGCAGCATTGAAGCTATTTCCGCGACCTAAGTCCATGCTTACGGCGATGATGGCCTTGGAGTCCCTACAAGGTGCTGTGAATTTTCTCGCGGCAGCTCGTGGTGCTTTGGGACCCAGCTTGACTGCGTTTGAAGCGATGTCCTCACCTTGTGTCCCGCTTCTGGCCAGACATTTTCCGGACTTGCGCTGGCCCTTCAGCGAACTTTACCCTGTAGCGGTTCTGGTCGAGATCTCCGACTACGACAGCGATACCCATGCACGCGAGGTGCTTGAGGGCTTGGTTGTTGATGCAATGAAAAGTGGTACGGTGGTTGACGGTGTGGTCGCGGAGTCCATCGCCCAATCGCGAGCACTATGGTCCTTGCGGGAGAGCATCTCTGAGGCACAAGGTATGGAAGGCGCTCACATTAAGCACGACATTTCACTGATCGCTTCCAGTTTGTCTGCGTTTGTGATTGAGGCCGAGAGAGCGCTGGAGATGGTAGAACCGGGTGCGCGTGTTGCGTGGTTTGGTCACCTGGGTGACGGAAATCTTCACTTCAACGTTCTGGCTCCTAAAGGTGCTGACGCACAGGCTTTCGTTTCGCGCCAAGGAGAAATTAATATGATCGTTCACGATCTGGTGGCAGCCTACAACGGGTCAATCAGTGCCGAGCATGGAATAGGGCAGTTGCGGCGGGACGAAAACCACCGATACAAGAGTCCGTTGGAGTTGACGTTGATGAACAGCATCAAGCACGCGCTCGACCCACTTGGACGTATGAATCCCGGAAAGGTGCTTGTTTCCATCTGAAGCAAGCGTCCGCCGAAAACCAAATCCCAAAGTGACTACCTCATTGATGCAGAAAAAATGTCATTTGATTGCGGGAAAGAAGGCAAAGGGGAGCCACCGTTTATGGCCTGCTTGCAAGTGACCATAGGATCAAGATCGCCGGCCCACAGTTGAAATACGACCTGCCGATGCCAATGTCGGATACCGGCAGGTAACCTGAATTTATGTAGAGCCGTCTTTGCTACCCAGCGAGTCGCACTTTTCTTAAAGTGAAAACCAAAATCAGAGTGACTGCTTTGGCTTTCATGACCATGTAGGTGAATGACAGGTATTCACTTAGACAGGTGCCCGAATTGAGCGTTTCCAGAGTTCACTAACGCAGGCTGACCGGTCGTAGAAATCATGAAATTTTCTTGCCCGGAAGCGGCTGCTCGCGACTGACTCTTAACGCTGCATTGCAGACCTTCAATCCGAATCTCGGATTTGGAAAAGCTGCCTGTCGGCTCCAAACGGGCTGCGCCACGAAGGATCTGCCGTTGCAGGCAACATGTCCAGAATCGACCGTATATGGTCAGCCGTAAAACGCATGTCCGTAAATTAGCTTTACTTAGTTTTGAACACCCCGCATGATTCGGACACTATTTACGAACATGCAGGACCTTTCAAATGACCCGAGTTTTCGCCTACTGCCGAGTTTCCACAGTAGACCAGACCACCAGCAACCAAGTTCAGGAAATCGCCGGCGCGGGCTTTGAGGTCACCGCGCAGCGCACCATCACGGAAATCATATCGGGCTCGGTTGCCGCATCCGAACGCAATGGATTTCGAAAACTACTGGATAAGCTGGAGTCCGGTGATGTCTTGGTGGTGACCAAGCTCGACCGGCTGGGGCGTAACGCCATGGACGTGCGCGTGACCGTGGAAGCTTTGACGGAATTGGGGGTGCGTGTGCATTGCCTAGCCTTGGGGGCTCTGTCGCATTAAGCGGTTTTTGTCATCAAATGACGTTGATTTCATTGAAGATTTTTTTGCGATAGTTGCTTAATGCGACAGAGCCTACGAAAGCGTCCTCAAGTTAGAAACGCGCATCGAGGCGGGTTGCATGGCGCACGCGAGGAGAAAATTTGATGAGCTGATTAAAGAAAACCAGAGCCCAGTAGCTGCCCAGGCCGTGCAGCGCATCGCCTGGCTGTACCGAATCGAGAAGGAAGCCCGGGAGTTGCCCGAGCACGAGCGCCTGGCCATGCGGCAGGCCAGGGCCGGACCGCTTTGCGAGGAGCTGCACGTTTGGCTGCGCCTGGAGCGCCAGCGCGTGCCCGACGGCAGCGCCATCGCCGGCGCCATCGGCTACAGCCTCAAGCGCGGGACGGCGCTGACGGCGTACCTGCTTGACGGCAACGTGGCCATCGACAACAACCACATTGAAAATCTCATGCGCCCCTGGGCCACGGGAAGAAAGGCATGGCTGTTCGCCGGCCAGCGCACCGCTGTCGTCATGAGCCTGGTGCAGTCGGCCAGGATTAACGGCCACGACCCGTGGGCGTACTTGAAAGACGTGCTCACACGGCTGCCCGGTCACTTGAACAGCCGTATCGACGAGCTGCTGCCGCATCGCTGGCAGCCTGCGGGCTGACGCTTCGCTAACCCGCAGCATATTTCGACAGGCATATTCAAGGTGCCATTGCTGGCTGCATAACTTACACAAATCACACAAATTAAGGATTGAGCCAGAGTTTCCTTAAAAGTACATTCATATGTGTGTAGTGTGTTTCAAGCCAGGAGAGCGACATAGCAGTTTTGAACGTCGGCCCGTCGGATATGTATCTCACAATTGCCGCGGCTATGGCGGTTGCGCAGCCTGGGAACACCATTGTCCTGGCAGCTGGGTATAGCAACGAGACCGCTACCGTCACGGTTAGCGGAATCACGGTCACTGGTGGCACCAATTCGCTGGGTATCGTCCTGACGATGGCAACCAACGTGACCGGATTGACGCTTGGCGGCGCCGCTCCGATCGACATCTTCGATAGTGCAGGCAGCAACGGCATCATCACTGGCAACTCTGGTGCCAACCTCATCACCGTGACAAATGGTATCGACGTGGTTGATGGCGGGGCAGGCATTGATCGGCTTGTCATCGATTACCGGGGTGGCGGCGTGGTCACAGGTAGCTCGGCGACTGGCGACTTCACTGCCGCGGACGGCAGGTCGGTCACGATTGTCGGCAACTCGATTGAGAATT
>Ga0326735_1000203_pt1 | contig 13653 bp, 16 predicted proteins | sample 37_GP2_1092_FD_207945 | JGI IMG/M metagenome (GOLD analysis project Ga0326735, IMG submission 207945) | Glacier ice microbial communities from Ngari, Tibet, China - 37_GP2_109.2 | ecosystem: Environmental > Aquatic > Freshwater > Ice > Glacier | place: China: Ngari, Tibet | collected 2018-07-31
CAATCCTGGTCAACATCTTCGGCGGCATCATGCGCTGCGACGTCATCGCCGAAGGCGTGATCGCGGCATCCAAGGCGGTCTCGCTGCAGGTGCCGCTGGTGGTGCGCATGAAGGGCACCAACGAAGATATCGGCAAGAAGATGCTGGCCGACTCGGGCCTGCCGATCATCGCCGCCGATACGATGGAAGACGCCGCGAAAGCCGTTGTCGCCGCTGCTGCTGGTCAAGCCTAATTCGAAGGAAACAACATGTCGATCCTGATCAATAAAGATACAAAAGTAGTTACCCAGGGAATCACCGGCAAGACCGGTCAGTTCCATACCCGCGGCTGCCGCGATTACGCCAACGGCAAAGAGTGTTTCGTTGCCGGCGTCAACCCGAAAAAGGCCGGCGACAACTTCGAAGGCATTCCAATTTTCGCCAGCGTCGCCGAAGCGAAAAAAGAGACCGGCGCCAACGTGTCGGTGATCTACGTGCCGCCAGCGGGCGCTGCCGCGGCGATCTGGGAAGCGGTCGAAGCCGAACTCGACCTGGCCATCTGCATCACCGAAGGCATTCCAGTGCGCGACATGATGGCACTGAAGGACCGCATGGCGAAAGCCGGCTCGAAGACCCTGCTGCTGGGACCGAACTGCCCGGGCCTGATCACGCCGGACGAAATCAAGATCGGCATCATGCCGGGCCACATCCACCGCCAGGGCCGCATCGGCGTGGTGTCGCGCTCGGGCACGTTGACGTATGAAGCGGTCGGCCAGTTGACCGCGCTCGGCCTTGGCCAATCATCGGCAGTGGGCATCGGCGGCGACCCGATCAACGGCCTCAAGCACATCGACATCATGCGCATGTTCAATGACGATCCGGATACCGATGCGGTCATCATGATCGGCGAAATCGGCGGACCGGACGAGGCAAATGCCGCCTACTGGATCAGGGACAACATGAAAAAACCGGTGGTGTGCTTCATCGCCGGCGTCACCGCGCCGCCGGGCAAGCGCATGGGCCACGCCGGCGCGCTGATTTCGGGCGGCGCCGACACCGCGCAAGCCAAACTCGACATCATGGAAGCGTGCGGCATCAAGGCGACCAAGAATCCGTCCGAAATGGCGCGCCTGCTGAAGGCGATGCTGTAATTTCAAGCACGCACGCGGGTCAACCAGCCTGGCAGTCGTGATTCACACCCAACGGGGAGCGGCAACGCTCCCCGTTGCTCGTCTGCACCGCAGAGCACTATAAAGCACTACAGAGGAAAACCGGCAGTGCTGGCTTGCCTTGCCAAATTTTGCCAAAACAGCGGCAAGGTGACAATTTATGGCGTTCGATTGACAAAAATCGTCATCCGGACTGACGATTAATGTCGATTGTTCCTGGTTTCATGCGTAAAAATTGACAAAAACGTGGTTTTCCCAGCTGGCACATCTATTGCTCTATGTAAAGTCAGTAGCACGACACGTATCACTGACCCCTAAGGAGCAACAAAATGAAATCGATGAAAATGGTTAAGAAGGCACAAGCAGGTTTCACCCTGATCGAGTTGATGATCGTCGTGGCCATCATCGGCATCCTGGCAGCGGTGGCCATTCCCGCTTATCAGGACTACATCAAGAAAGCTGCTTACACGGAAATCACCGGTGCCATGGCGCCGTACAAGATGGCAATCGCCGAGTCGTTCCAGAATGGCGTCGCCCTGTCTGGCATGAGTGCAGCGACCGCCGCCGGCGCCGTCACCGGTGGCATTCCAGCCACCCCTGCCGTCAGCACTGCCAAAGCGTTCAACAGCATGGACATCACTGCTGGCGTCATCACCGTCACGCCAAACGCCTACAAGGGTCTGGCTATCACCGATACCTGCGTCCTGACCCCGTCGGCTGACGGCGAGCGCCTGAAGTGGGTCTACAGCGGGGTCTGCGTCGACAAGGGCTTTGTCAAGATCTGATGAACGCCAGCGCCTGCTGAGCATGACAAAAGACCGGCTTGCCGGTCTTTTTTTCGTCCGCAACACCAATCGGCATGGCCGCAGTCGGCACCACGCACAATATCTGTTTGAACCCGAATACGTGTCAGAGCGCGGCGTTCCAGTCGCCGCTTTTTCCCCCATGCTTTTCCAGCACCCGGATATCCCCCATCACCATTCCCCGATCGACCGCCTTGCACATGTCGTAAATGGTCAACAGGCCAACCTGCACTGCCGTCAACGCTTCCATTTCGACCCCGGTTTTCCCATACGTTTCGACTTGCGCGCGGCAGTGCACGCTGTTGGCCGACTGGTCTCGAAAAGCTAAGAAATTTGTTCTCGTCCCACTGAGTGGGACAAAAATGGGACAGGATTTTTGCCCTGCCACAGACCCAAGTATACGTTTAATATTGACTAGTTTACAAGCGAACTTTGCTACACTTCATAGTTTCCAAACGTCAACCTAACATTTTATGCCTAAAAGCCAGAAAACGCCGGTCATCGAACGCATTTTTGATTTATTGTATAACGCCAGCACAGGCACACTAAGCAGGACGGTTGTTACCGCAACGGATATTCAACAGGCGAAGCAGTGGTGTAATAGCAATCTTGCCACAACCATCAAAACAGACACCAATCCTTCTAACTTCATGAAGGACATTGTGCGGTCAAGATCGGCAATGGAGCGGATCTGGCCTGAGCGCGTCCGTAACCTGGGCTGGACCGGAACCCAGTACACGGGCGATGGGAACCTCTTGGAGTTCATACCGTATGTTGAAGGTGAGGCCGAGATCGATTACAAGCCGACAGCGGCTACACCGATTTTCGAAGTGCAAAGCCTCAGCTTGCCCTTAGCTTCAAAAGCGCTGGGTCGAAAGGACGAGCCTTGGCTGCTACAGGTTGCCGTGAATCTTCGAGTAATCGAAACGCACTTTGCGGTTGGCGAGAATCGCCAGATCGAGGCGTTAGAACTCAATCATTTGCAGATGGATATCAAGCTTCGCAAGGTTCAGATCGACGCACTGTTTCTTGCGAAGCGCAGCATGGAGGACAGCGACGCACACGAGAGCGTGTTGATCACGGTTGAAGCGAAGCAGGAAAAAGAGCGAATACTAATCGAACAGATCGCACGCCAAGTGAAGGCGGCGTTCGCGTCAACCCATAATGAGTTAGTTATCCCGACCGCAATCGTAGGGATTCGGAAGAAGGGTATTTACGTAGTTGAGTTCAAGGCAGTGCACCGATCTGATATTGGCTCCTTCACCTCCCCTGAATTTCACAGGGAGGCAATGTTTATTCTAAAGCCAGCGGTACAAGGAATATAGCGCGCCGAACGTCGTCACAGTTTTGCAAAGACTACGTTTCTAGCTTTACATCGTTTTCGTCAGTCGTGCGTCTGGACCTAGCGTCCGGCTTCCGTGCTCGTTGTGCTATAACGTTTCGACCGACTGTAAAGTACGCTGCGGCCTGGCCCATGTTCATCTTTAAGAGAGCGGGATCGCCAAGTTGCATCGTTCCCTTTGGCTTGCTAGGTGCCATCCCCAGCGCTGTCATGATGGTCGAGGCCACTGCGCGGCCCAGCAGTGGCGGTACGCTGTTTCCAATCTGTCGAAATCCATGCCATTTTGTAGCATGAAGGCGGAACCAATCAGGATATGAATGCAGACGTGCTGCCTCACGAACCGTCAGCACGCGAGCATATACAGGGTGTATCGGGCGTGGCGACGTATGTGCACCTCTTGCGCTGTCAGTGCCCGCACGAAGAGTGTTGCAAAGCCCCTCAAGATGCAAGCGCATGAATCGGCTTATCGATTCGGTCTTGCCCGGTGGGGTTGCCAAGAATCGTGCCTTCGAAACGTCTGTATGCTCGGTGATCAAACTGCACGTCAACATGTCAAAGTCAAAGGCACGGGTATGGCTGTAATCAGTTGTGTCACCCAGCATCCCTCGCAACTGACGAGCATACTTCGAATCTGTGGTCCATTTGACTTTTACGGTGTCCGAAGCTGAAAGTTGCGCGAAGTCGTCCGCATCTGGGAGATCGGCGATTGCATCGCGAACAGTCGCGCTCTCCGTTGCCTCGGCGGGATACCTTGGCGTAACCTGATCATTTCGGGCCGCCATCAGAAACAGCCGTTGCCGAGACTGAGGTACGCCATACTTTGCAGCGTTCAGAACCTGATAAGGAAGAAGGACTTTGTATCCGCTCTTCCCAAGTTCTTCGACTAGTTCACTGAGGAACTGGGCATGCTTTCCAAGGGTAAGTCCCTTGACGTTCTCAAAAACGCAATACTTTGGTTGCAATTCACGAACTAAGCGCACGTAATGCGAGACCAGTTGGTTGCGCGTATCGTCGAAAGCCCGTTTGCCGATCATGGAGAAGCCTTGACAAGGAGCCCCGCCGAATACAACGTCTATCTCGCGATCATGTATTGCGGCGAGTTCGCGAATTTCGTCCCCTGTGAGATCGACGACGCTTGCGCAAATAGTCTTGGTTTTGGGGAAGTTGTACTCGTGAGTTGCGCAGTGAATGGGATCAATTTCAACAGCCGCAGCAATGTCGAATCCTGCTTGTTCAAAACCTAACGACAATCCTCCTGCTCCTGCAAACAGATCGATTCCTATTGGACGTGCCATGTAACTCTACTCCTGCAAAATGCCGATTTAAACGTGAACTACATCTTATCTTGCCAGTCGGGAAAAGTCGATCGAAGTTTTCTACTTACCGAGAAATTCAACCAATTTATTGGTGGTTTCGTCAAAATTTTGCAGCTCGCATTGCCACAAAATCAGGACGTTCCAACCCAAGTTGTTAAGTTGCAATATGTTCTCCGCATCGCGCTGGCTGTTCCTTGCGATTTTTGGTTGCCAGTATTCGATCCTTGACTTGGGAAGCTTGCCCTTGATGCAACCGTGACCATGCCAAAAGCATCCATGCACGAATACGACCTTATTGCGGCTTGGAAAAACTATATCGGGGGAGCCCGGTAAGTCCTTGCGATGTAGCCGGAATCGATATCCTAGTTTGTGAAGAAGGCTGCGGACAGCCATCTCCGGCCCGGTATCCTTCGAGCGCACAGACTGCATAATCTGTCGCCGTTGGAGGGGCGACCGGGTGTCTACCAATGACTTGCCCGAGTTAGTAGGAGGTCTTCACTCTATCACGCGGCTGACCAAGGCTCCGGCGTGCAGGATTGAACATGAAAAAAGCCGCTGCCAGTGAGGCGCTGGGGCTAACTGTTGAGCAACTGATGGGCGAGGCCGGACTTTAGGTGCTTGCAGCGGCGGTCCAACAACGGCAGCGGTGGGCCAACAACTATGGCGTCACCAAAAAATTAAAAAAAATCCGGCGGGGTAAGGCTCTTAGCTTGGCGGGATCGCGGGAAACTGGAAAGTATCTACGAGGTCGGATGCGATGCTGAACTAGCCGGGCCGGGGGTAGCAAACGCCGCCAGCATCCACGAAATATCTTGTACAGGTCGTTCGGCTGCTGGCGCTGCGTGGCAGAAGTGGCCAGCCTCAGCAAAATGAGGCGTGGCGGCGTCTGTAGGGCTTAGGCTGGGGCCTTCAGGATGCGGTAGACGCTGGCAATGCCGATCTTCAAGTCCTTCGCAATCTGCTCCTTTGTATGGCCTGCTGCCAGCAGTGCATGAACGCTTGCAGCCTTGGCCCGTGCGGTAGGCTTCGCACCTTTGTACGTCCGCTGGTCAAGCGGCAGGGACTTATCGGCCAGCTTGGCGGCTTCGATGCCTATGCGCTGACGAACTAACATTTGATCCCGCTCGAACTGCGCTACGCTGGCGAAGATGTTCAACATCAGAGTGCCGGTGGCCGTGGTCGTGTCAATGTTCATATCCAAGATGCGGATTGATGCGCCTACAGCAGTAAGGGCCTTGGTGATGTTCACCATGTCTGCGATGTTGCGTGCTGCACGGTCGATTTTGGTGATGGTCACGATATCGCCAGACTTCAACCCTTGCATGAGTGCCGTCCATTGAGTACGGGCCTCCATATAGGTAGCGGATACTTGTTCCGAGAACACGCGGTCACAGCCGGCCTTGGTCAGTTGGACAATCTGGTCTTCAAGCCCGTACTGCTGGTCAAAAGTTGACGTTCTGGCGTATCCGTAGTTCATCTGAGGCTCCTGTTTTATCAATCACTGCTTAGAGGTGGTGATAATGCAGTCTATCAAATAAAAAATCAACCCTTATGATAGGCTTCCTGACGAGTTATCAAACGATCATTGGGGCAAGGCCCGTGGTAGGCTTCTGGTTCAAACATTGGAATAGTGAAGGAGATTTTTTTGGACGAAAAAGATTTGCGATCATGGTTCAATGAAGAGCAAGTTCCAACATGGACTTGCCCTACTTGCCACGTGGGTATCTTGAAGCGCCAAGGCAAGTTCTTAGTTCACGCCGATCATAAGACCGCGCAGTACGGTGGCGAGGACTGGTTCGAGCCAGTGGAATCGGGTTATGTGTTCATGGGGCATTTGAAGTGTTCAAATTGCTCGGAAAATGTAATCGTAAGCGGGGTAGGGGGTATCGAGGAAGACTATGATGAGTGTAACAATAGAGAGTACGTGATAGTATTGAGTCCAAGATTTTTTTGCCCTGCACTACGGATCATCAACCCAAATGTGAATGAAAGTGTCCCAAAGAACGTCAAGACAAATTTGGAAAAATCGTTCGAAACGTTCTGGTGTGATTCCGACGCGTGCGTCAATCGCTTGCGCACGGTGGCTGAGTTCTTACTCGACGATTTTGGCGTTGCTAGAACTAACGAAAAAGGTGCTCGTTTACCGTTCGATGCTAGGATTGCGAAGATGACTGATCCAAGATTGTTGGCGAACAAAGATCTCATAATGAGCCTGCGCCATATGGGCAACGACGCCAGTCACGGTTCTATAGGTATCAAGAGACAAGAACTAATAAATGCTTTTTCGGTTGTGAAACACTGTTTAGAACAGTTGTATCCGAAACAGGTCGACCATTCGAAAATTCTGCAATTTGTAGAGAAGGTTAACGCTAACAAAGGATTCCGGGAAAAGAAACCGAAGTGAACTGCTAGAGATCCGCAGCCTTGTATTGAGCCGATTACGTTGGCAGGATCAAAAGGTCTCCAAACATCTTGCGCAGAACACCTTGCAGCCATACACTGTCGAAAAGCAACGAAGGACATTCAACAATGCATACTGCATACTTTGAGGACAGGACATTTTTCGCTCAATCTTTCGCTCGTCTATCGGAGGAAAGGTACTTGAACGAAGCTATGGTCAAAGGGCTTCCTTTCATTTATAGACTTGGGGCAACGTTTCCAGTACCCTTAATGATTGACAATTGGAGCGGAGCGATGCTTGATGAATGCCAGCGAAACTAGAATCGGCGCGTATCAATGGTGGCGGTGGCCGCTGATGCCAATTGCTGCTGTCGCCGGTTCGTTTATCGGCGTAGCTGCATTAATGTTCTTTGGCTGGTTAAGTCTGCATGTCTTCGGCGGCTTCAACGTTAGCGGCTGGCTTATGCGGTATTTCTTTCCGATTGTCGTCGGAGTTTTTGCAGGATACTTCTTTGCTTTCTTTTCGTGCAACGTCCCGCCACGCGGCAAGGTCCTGTCGGGGATAATCATGACAACCATTTACGCCATAGTGAAAGCGGCCTGGGTGTACTCGGTCTGGGTGTCGCCGGAATCATCTATGAGTCGTGGTGTGATGGAATCGATCATCGCCGTAGTAGGTGTCATGTCGGCTGCGGCGTACGTGGCGATCTTTCATAGTGAAAGAGTCCAAGGATAGGCATAACTGTCAGGGTTGACAGGTGAGAACGGCATAATTCCGGCGTCGAGGTCGGCAGCGTCTTTGGCAAGTTGGGCGGCTACGCCGGCCTTATCAGCGGCTACCAAGGTCACGAAGCGAGTACGGACTTCGGCAGTGCTGGCTGTGCCATTGTCGAATACGACTTCGTAACGGCACTGCTGTACGCGATGAACGAAAGAGATAGGGACGCCAGCGGCGTGTAGTTCGATCATAATTCCGTCCGGTTTGATTGTTCCCTGTGAAGGGTTGTTCTTGTGTGCCATTCTTGTTTATTACATAGCATGTGTATCAGCACCGTCCCGGTGTCCGCAGAACATGTCGTTATTCTAGCGATACCGAAGAGACTACGGCCTTCCGGCCTGTGCTTTCAGAACTACCCATTGCCAACTACTACCCTCCCACAATTTAGAAAAAACATACTGGCGCATGTTTAATAGGCTTAGGCATCGCCTAGTTGGAAAACACATATTACATGCTATGTCGTACTACATGGCTGCGCCATGCTCTTGCAAGGGAAAGGCAAACCCGTGAGGGTTTGGTGGTAGAGGTTGTATGTCGGTGGGTGTCGCATGGAATGCGGCTGTTCTGACGTTGCTTGCCAGAGCTATTTTACTATTCCGGCTATGCTTGCGCATGCTTCAACCTTGCCCGACTGTTGCTCACGCCTGCCTCGCTTCCGCACGGCTTTTATATAGGTGGCGTTTAATCACAGCCTCGCTTCCGCACGGCTTTTATATAGGTGGCGTTTAATCACAGCCTCGCTTCCGCACGGCTTTTATATAGGTGGCGTTTAATCGATTCCAACCCAATCGGCCCCAGTTGGAAGGTGCCAATGCTTACGTGCAACATGAAATGCATGACGTTCAATTATGCGAAGGCACATTGCTACCTTTTGGGCATGGCGAAGCGAACAATTCATCTCTTTTTGAATCGCCGCTGTCGAGATGATATCCAAGTTTTGAAGGAAGCGAACCATCCTCTTTTTTGAGAATGGCCTCGTGTTCCCGCCAGCGTCGGCAATAACAGTGCCAGAAACGATATCATCGAACATGGGAAGCTCGGACAGCGCCTCGCTTGCAAACATAAAGTTCTGAAGGTACGGCTTGATCCTATTGACTTCGATCTTCTTCGGCCTGCCTCTACCTTTCTTCGTTTCAGGAGCAGTTTTGAGCGCGGGGCTAGGCTTTCCTGCGTCACCTGTTGTCGTGCTGCTACCACAGCGCGGGTTCCACCAACTAAGCACTTCATCAGGGTACGCTTCGCTGTAGTTCTCAAGTCGAAGGTGCAGATTGTCCAATCGGCAGTGGATCTCCTTTGCCTGCCTTTCAAGCAGCCATTGCTGCTTACGAGACACTGGCCTTGCTGTTTTGACGTTCGTGGTCGTGCGCTCTGCTGTTGGCTCTGCATCGCACGGGCTGGGCGCAATGTCATCTGGCCCACAAGCTGTAACTGGAGGGGGTGTGCAACCGGCAAGCGTGATTGCCGTGGTCGGCCTGAACGAAGTGCCTGGAGCGGCTTCGTGGAAATTGTGTGGCGGGAGCGGCGGCTGTGTGCCATTGAGCAGAAACCCGGCGCGCTCCATGGTAAGCGGTAGGTTGACCTCAACAGGGTCTAGGTAGGCGAAACTGGTTGGAACGAACGGGGCAGGCTTAGCGAAAGCGTGAGCGGAATCGATAGGGGTCATGTAGTTGATCCTTTCTTGGTAGGTGGTTAGCGAAAAGCGCGTTTGGCTGATTGTTCATGGCGTTCTTTAGTAAATGAATTGGTTGGCAAACAGTCAGGCTGTGAGCAATTTCGATTCGTTCAGGCGTGTGGGGTCATCAGTCGAATTCCTTTCGAGTTTTTAGCGGCCAAGGTGTGGGACGATACTGCTTAACGCGAGGTCGGTTGCAGTCCGAGCGGAATTATTGACTATTGGCATGCACTTGCTAATAATCACCGTCAAAAATCTTTAACACGCGTGAAATTGCTAAACCATTCCACAGTTTTTTGTTTAGTCCATAGCATATAAAGCCGGCACATTTCTGCTGTGTGGATCGACCTACGATTAGTAACGATGAGAGGCTCTGCATAGGTCGCGATGTTGAGACGGTAGAATTAATCAACCGACCATCACTCGTTTACTGGCGGGGCCACAGAAGGCCCAGGGCAGGGCTCCATGCATTATTTTAGAAAGTCCGACAGTGCTCCTTTAGTGAGTGCATGTCGGACGACCAAGGCCCTTATCAATGAAAGCGGTAAGGTAGCTGCCTTATTGGTTTTATCTACCTGCCAGCGGATGCCTCATGGTTAGATTGGCAACTGGCGGAAGCGTGGTGGCTTCGGATGGGACCAGAACGCTGCTGTTGCTGCCTTGTGTATGTCATTCGCCTGTTCATATTGTTCGTTAGCAATGGCGAGCTTAGCATTTACTGCACTAAACTTAATGACAGCGCGCTTGTGTACGTTTTTAGCATGCCCGTGTTCGGCATGAGCATCATTAAAATCCTCATCTGCGCTGTCATAGCGTTGCTTGGCTAAGCGGTACTTGCAGCAGTCCTCGCTGAGTGCACGATACCGCAGGAAATCTGGAAGGTCTTGGAGTTTAACAACTTCGCACGGAAGTTGGAGGTCGATTGCCATAGCCACTCCGTCATCATTCGCAACGACGATTACTACTTCCGTTAAGTTGCTTTGGGCGTAGAACTGCTCGTCCTGCAATTCGGGCGAATAGTGCAGATACAGATCAGTACCGCAGTGGTAGTAGTCCACGTCCGAAGAATTACCGAGCATTGAGTGGCAGCCAGTGGCGATAAACTGGGAGTTGATTGCCGAGGTGATGTGTTTGTTCATGTTTCTGATCCTTTATAGAATAATTGTGCCCTTTCGGACGTAGCTCCACCCTCCAAGGACGATGCTCGGTAGTGTGGTGGACAAGGTGAGTTATGGGCGCGGCCGCCCACGGCGTTACAGCAGTTCGCGCTTTAAGGCAGTATTGCTGCGTGCTCGGACGAGGCTGGCCAAATGGCGCTGCACCCAAGAGATGGGGTAGAGATAGTTGCACCCGAGTAACGCGTACTCAGGCCCCTTGCCGCGTTTACGCCATGCGCCAAGGGTTGAAAGCTTTACACCAGCAAGCTTAGCGAAGCCTTCTTCATCGAAACAGTCCACCAGTCGAGCAAGTTTGGTAACTGCGGTTGTATCTACGTTCAAGTTCATGATTCCTCCGGGTTTGTTGTTGAGGACTGAACTATAAAAAATAAAAAACAAGCAGCTCCGGCTACTTTGCAATTGAGTCGGGTTTGTATTTTTTTGCAATGTTTCGGATGGTCTGTTGGGACACTCCGCATTCATTAGCAAGACCGGCAGTGTTTCCGTATCCTTGCCCTTTCTCCCTAGCTTCCCAGTAGCGTTTGGCGATGCGCTCCCATTGTTGAACGCTGTCGAACTTGCGAGGCTTCGAGGCGCGCTCACTCTGCGCTTTACTTTGCTTCATCGCCATAGACGATAGTTCGTTAACAACGGTAGTGTTCCAAATTCGCTGGAACGTGTCAGCGATTTTGCGCTGAAGTTCAACAATCGATTCTGCTTCTTTAGCTGATATGTGATCGTCGAGTTCCCAGTCGCTGTTCAATATCAGATCGGAGTATGTTTCGCAGTATACAACCAAGTTGACATGAGATTTGTTGTTGCAATCCATGTAAGGCACCAGCCATTTGACAGCTAGCCATGAGCACACCGCAAAATCAATAGGCGTATGCTCGGCAGTAAAGGAGTCGAACGGGTTAGCAAGTTTCTTCATGCGGATTTGACCTCACCTTGTTCAAAGCAGACATAGTAGCGTGTGCATCTTCGGGTTTCATATGTAGTTCCAAGATCAAAATCGCAGCATGGGAGTTCGGGCATGAACATCAACCGACAGAGAGGCGCCAAGAATCGTTTGATACACTACCCGCTCACTCTCTGCCTTTTCCTTGGACTCCCAGACGTAGCACAAGGCCGTGTTCTTCGTCAGCGAAGCGCCGTTTTGCGTGTCGTTCGTTACAAGCCTTCCGTCTGCTGCTCGCAAGACATATCTTGTGCTCATTGCTTTTCTCCGCGCTGTGCTGCTGTGTTAACGAATAGAGTTTTCCGATCAGGGTCGGATCAGTCCAATTTTCTAGCTAATGCTTCGGCTTTCGGATGATAGTACCGCTTGAGCATTTGAATCGTTTGATGGCCTGTTACGGCGGCTAACTCAATGACGTTTGGAAGCTTTTCCGCGAGTCGACTTGTGGCAGTGTGCCGCAGGTCGTGAAAGTGCAGATTGTCGATTCCTCCGCGTCGGCAAGCATCTACGAAGCAGTTATGCATGGTCATGTAGGAGATCGGGAAAACAGGTCCGACGGTTCCGTGGTTCGGCAATTTTTCTAGTATGGATACGGCTTTCCTCGACAGCGGGACAACGCGCGATGAACCATTTTTTGTCAGGGGGAGCAGCGCAGTCTGTGCAACGAGGTTAACGTTCTCCCATTGAAGTGCCAGCAATTCACCCCGTCGCATGGCGGACTCCAGCGCCAGCGTTACTAACGGGACCATCCATGGGCTTCGTCTACGAAGTGGTTTGAGTTCTTCAAGTAGCCGTATCTCTTCCGATGCAGCGAGGAGCCTACTCCGTCCTTGCGGTGTCGGGGGCTTCCGTACGAGGGCGCATGGATTTGACGTTGGCAAACCCCACTCTTTCCGGGCGTGCGTGATGATGCCAGACAAGATACTCAACTCGCGAATGATCGTTCCTGCACCAACGGTTTTCATGCGCTCATCGCGATACTTTGCTACAACTTCCGGCACTAGGTTCGCCATACTGTAATCGGCGATCTTCTGCCTCAGCATGAAATCGATGCCTTCAGCCTCGCGCTTCGCTCCGCGTTTGGAAGGGGTCACTTCCTTCATGTACCGTTGGAGTACGTCGGCAAGAAGCAGGTCTTCTGCATCTCGGATGCTCCGGTACGATCCTTGATCCATTCCAGATTCAATGCTTCTAGCCCATTTCTGTGCTTCGGCCTTGGTGTTAAATGAGGCTACCTCTTCTGGGTAACCCTTACGGCGTACACGAGCTTGCCATACGCCCGACCGTTGTCGAATTGATGCCATACGCTTCCTTTTGGGACAAGCGTGGGACAAGAACAGATTTTCTTCGCTTTTGACGGCTTGTACAGGCTCAGGCGGCTGCACAGTGTGTTGGGTTCATGGTTGAGTCAGTAAGGAGTGTTTCTCCTGTCGGATCAATCACTTATCAAGCTCTACCGTCCAGTCGCCGCTTTTTCCCCCATGCTTTTCCAGCACCCGGATATCCCCCATCACCATTCCCCGATCGACCGCCTTGCACATGTCGTAAATGGTCAACAGGCCAACCTGCACTGCCGTCAACGCTTCCATTTCGACCCCGGTTTTCCCATACGTTTCGACTTGCGCGCGGCAGTGCACGCTGTTGGCCGGGGCGTCGACTTCGAAGTCGACCGTCACGCGCGTCAGCGCCAGCGGGTGGCACAGGGGAATCAGGTCGCTGGTGCGCTTGGCGGCCATGATGGCGGCAATCCGCGCAATGCCGAGTACATCGCCTTTTTTGGCGCTGCCCGACACGATCAGCGCGAGCGTTTGCGGCTGCATGCGGATGACGCCGGCGGCAACGGCGACGCGCTGGGTGTCGGCCTTGGCGCCGACGTCGACCATGTGGGCCTGGCCGGTGCTGTCGAAATGGGTCAGGCCTGCGCCTGCGGTAGTGTCTGGGGTAATCATCAAGAATGCTCGATTCAAAGCAGAATGGAAGTGGGCGGGCGCCAGCCGGTCCGGCCTGCGCCGGCGTGGCGGCGGTTGCGGGTATGATAGCACCGTGAAATCGACAACCGCTCCCTTGGCCCGCCGCTTG
>Ga0326735_1000204_pt1 | contig 13645 bp, 11 predicted proteins | sample 37_GP2_1092_FD_207945 | JGI IMG/M metagenome (GOLD analysis project Ga0326735, IMG submission 207945) | Glacier ice microbial communities from Ngari, Tibet, China - 37_GP2_109.2 | ecosystem: Environmental > Aquatic > Freshwater > Ice > Glacier | place: China: Ngari, Tibet | collected 2018-07-31
GGCGTGCGCGGCATGTTCGACAGGCTCAAGGCCGAAGCGCCGCGCTACGCCCATATCCTGCCGCAATTGCCGCGTTTGATGCATCGCGCGTTGACGCTTGCGTCCGAGCCGAAGCAAGGCGATGCGCGCCTGCTGCAAGCGTTGATCCTTGAACAGCAACGCACCAACCGCTTGCTCGGCTTCGTGGTGTATGCGGTGGGCGCCTTCGTGGTCGGTTCGGTGGCGCTGGAAATGGTGTGGCGCTGGCGCCATGCATTATGATTCATGTGCTATGAACAAGGGCCCCCCTTCGCGGCGGGGTGCCGCACGCGCTGCGCGAATTCGTGGCCGCCGCGAGGACTGCTGAACCGCTGCTACTGCCGCATTTCGGCTGCGTGGAAGATGCGCCGGTGAGCGATTCGATCGCCGTCTTTGCCGGCAAGCAGCGTTCGATGATGTGGCGCCGTCGTTTTTGCTCTGAAAAAACGATATAATCCGGGGTTTTGATTTTATATCTGACGTGGGTTGAAACCCGGTTCTTCAAGGCGGCGTGAAAGTTGAATTCCCCGACCTGAAGGCCTGTCGCTAATTAATTGCTGATTTTTGCGGAGTAATGATGCCGATTTATGCTTACCGCTGTGACGATTGTGGTTACGCCAAGGATGTCCTGCAAAAGATGTCCGATTCCCCGCTGACGGTTTGCCTGTCTTGCGCCAAGCCGACGTTCAAGAAACAATTGACCGCTGCCGGTTTCCAGCTGAAGGGAACCGGATGGTACGCGACCGATTTCCGCGGCGGCGCCGCGCCCGCGGTGACGCCGTCCGGGTCTGCTGCCGAGGTGGCAACTGCAGCACCTGCAGCGGCAACGCCGGCAGCGGCGCCAGCCCCGCCGAAGGCGGCCTGACCGACGCCATATATCCACCGAGGGGAAGCCGATGCGTAAATACTTCATTACCGGTTTGCTGATTCTGGTTCCGCTGGCCATCACGGCCTGGGTCTTGAATCTGGTGATCAGCACGATGGATCAATCGTTGCTCTTCGTGCCGGAGCGCTTTCAGCCGAAGGCGCTGTTTGGTTTCGATATTCCCGGGCTGGGCACGATTCTGACCGTGCTGATCGTTTTCCTGACCGGATTGCTGACCAGTAATCTGGTGGGCAATTACGTGGTGCGGCTGTGGGAGCAGGTGTTGCGCCGCATTCCGGTCGTCAATTCGGTCTATTCGAGTGTCAAGCAAGTGTCCGACACGCTGTTTTCATCGTCCGGCAATGCCTTTCGCAAGGCCGTGCTGGTGCCTTATCCGCACCAGAATTCGTGGACCATCGCCTTTTTGACCGGGGTGCCGGGCGGCGACGTCAGGAACCACCTGATCGGCGATTATGTCAGCGTGTACGTGCCGACGACGCCGAACCCGACTTCCGGCTTTTTTCTGATGATGGCGCGCAGCGATGTCGTCGAGCTCGACATGAGCGTCGATGCGGCGCTGAAGTACATCGTTTCGATGGGCGTGGTCGCACCCGGCCATGTGCCGCTGCAGGCGGCTGCCATGTCCGCTACCGCCACCAGCAAGCAATGAAGCTGGGCATCAAGCGCAACAAGCGCATCAAGCATATCAAACACATCAAGCAGCACGTATAAATTAACCTGAACCGAGAATCATATGTCCATGCGTACCCATTACTGCGGCCTCACCACCGAAGCCTTGCTCGGCCAAACTGTCAGCCTGTGCGGCTGGGTCCATCGCCGGCGCGATCACGGCGGCGTCATTTTCATCGACTTGCGCGACCGCGAAGGCTTGGTGCAGATCGTCTGCAATCCGGAGCAAGCCGAGGTGTTCAAGGCCGCCGAAGCGGTGCGCAATGAATTCTGCCTGCGCGTCACCGGAGTCGTCAACAACCGCCTTGCCGGCACCGCCAACAGCAATTTGAAGTCGGGCCAGATCGAAGTCGTCTGCAGCGTGCTCGAAGTGCTGAATGCATCGGTCACGCCGCCGTTCCAGCTGGACGACGACAACCTGTCCGAAACCACCCGCCTGACCCACCGCGTACTCGACTTGCGCCGTCCGCAGATGCAAAACAATCTGCGCCTGCGCTACAAGGTGACGATGGAAGTGCGCAAGTACCTCGACGGACTCGGCTTCATCGACATCGAAACGCCGATGCTGACCAAGTCGACGCCCGAGGGCGCGCGCGACTATCTGGTGCCGTCGCGCGTCAACGCCGGCCATTTTTTTGCGTTGCCGCAATCGCCGCAATTGTTCAAGCAATTGCTGATGGTGGCCAACTTCGACCGTTATTACCAGATCGTCAAATGCTTCCGCGATGAAGACTTGCGCGCCGATCGTCAGCCTGAATTCACCCAGATCGATTGCGAGACGTCGTTCCTGTCCGAGCAGGAAATCCGCGACATGTTCGAAAACATGATCCGCATCGTGTTCAAGAACACGCTCGACATCGCATTGCCGAATCCCTTCCCGGTCATGGATTACGCGCTGGCGATGGCCAAGTACGGCTCCGACAAGCCCGACATGCGCGTCAAGCTCGAATTCACCGATTTGACCGACGTTATGAAGGATGTCGACTTCAAGGTATTTTCAGGCGCCGCGAACATGGCCGGCGGGCGCGTGGTCGGCTTGCTGGTGCCGGGCGGCGCCAAGGAAGGCAGCGGCATGCCACGCTCCGAGATCGACGCCTACACCCAATTCGTCGCGATCTACGGCGCGCGCGGTCTCGCTTACATCAAGGTCAACGACAAGTCCAAGGGCCGCGACGGCTTGCAATCGCCGATCGTCAAGAATTTGCACGATGCGGCGCTGGCTAGAATCATTGCATTGACGGGCGCGCAGGATGGCGACCTGATTTTCTTCGGCGCCGACAAGGCCAAGGTCGTCAACGATGCGATCGGCGCGCTGCGCGTGAAGATCGGGCACAGCGATTTCGGCAAAAAGGCCGGCTTGTTCGACGATGCCTGGCGTCCATTGTGGGTAATCGACTTCCCGATGTTCGAATACGACGAGACGAGCGAGCGCTGGAATGCGACGCACCATCCGTTCACCGCGCCCAAGGATGGCCATGAAGATATGCTGGAAACCGATCCGGGTGCCTGCATTTCCAAAGCATACGACATGGTTTTGAACGGCTGGGAGCTGGGCGGCGGTTCGATCCGCATCCACCGCGCCGACGTGCAAAGCAAGGTGTTTCGCGCGCTGAAGATCGATGCCGAGGAAGCGCAACTGAAGTTCGGCTTCCTGCTGGATGCACTGCAATACGGCGCGCCGCCGCACGGCGGCCTGGCGTTCGGGCTGGACCGCATCGTCACAATGATGACCGGTTCCGACTCGATCCGCGACGTGATTGCTTTCCCGAAAACCCAGCGCGCCCAATGCTTGCTGACCCAGGCGCCATCCGAAGTCGACGACAAGCAATTGCGCGAATTGCACATCCGCTTGCGCAGCGCGGAGCCGAAGGTCGGCTAAAGTTTGGGCTTGTTCTTGTTAAAAAGGCGCAGGGAGCTGCGCCTTTTTTGCGATTTTTTTTTGTTTTTTGATCTTATGAACCATAAAATTCCCATCTCCGTGCTGGTCGTGATCTACAGTCCCGACCTAGAGGTGCTGTTGATCGAGCGTTGTGATAAACCAGGTTTCTGGCAATCGGTAACCGGTTCCCTCGACAGCCTGGACGAACCATGGAGTGCGGCGGCGGCGCGCGAATTGTTCGAGGAAACCGGCATCGAAGTAGGTAAAGATGGCGCCGGGCAGTTGAACGACTGGCGTTTGTCCAATAATTACGAAATCTATCCGGTCTGGCGTCACCGCTACGAACCCGGCGTCACGCACAATGTCGAGCACGTGTTCAGCATCGAAGTGCCGCGCACAAGCGTCATCACCTTGAGTCCGCGCGAACACTTGCGCCACGTCTGGCTGCCGTATCTGGACGCGGCCGACCGGTGTTTTTCCTCGTCCAACGCGGAAGCGATATTGCAGTTGCCGATGCATGCCGGCCCCGGCCAGAAGCGCGCCTGAAACCGGACCTGTGCGGTTAAAATAAGTCCCATGAAAATTCGCGTCGCAACTTACAACATCCACAAGGGTGTATCAGCCATCCGCGGCTTGCCGCGCGTGCATGCATTGAAGCAAGCGATCGCCTTGTTTGATGCCGAGGTCGTCTGCCTGCAGGAAGTGCAGGGCCGGCACGACCGCAACGCGGCCCAGTTCGGGCTGGCGAGCCATGGCCATACCCATTGGCCGGAGACGGCCCAGCATGAGTTTTTCGCCGGCGAGTCGCATCATTCGGCTTACGGCATGAATGCGGTCTATGACCATGGCCATCACGGCAATGCCTTGCTGAGTTCGTATCCGATCGCCTCCACGCACAACCACGATGTGTCGGACCATGCTTACGAGCAGCGCGGCATCTTGCATTGCGTATTGAAAACGCTGGCCGGCGATGTGCATTGCTATGTCGTGCATCTGGGCTTGTTCGAGGCCGGGCGCGGACGCCAGGCCGATGCTTTGATCGAGGCGGTGCTGAAATCGGCGCCCAGCGACGCCCGGGTCGTCATCGCCGGCGACTTCAACGACTGGCGCAATCAGCTGGGCGCGCGCTTGCGCGACAAACTCGGGGTCGTCGAAGTGTTCGACCAGATCAAGTCGGGTTCGGCGCTGGGCAACATGGTGCGCACGCTGGCCAGGCGCAAATCTGTCCCCCACCGGGCATCCAACCCGGTGTTCAGGCCGGCGCGCACCTTCCCTGCCGCATTGCCATGGTTTCGCCTGGATCGCATTTATGTGCGCGGTTTCACGGTCGAATCGGCCGAGGTGCTGCACGGCTCGGTGTGGGGCAAGCTGTCGGATCACGCGCCAATAGTTGCATCGCTTAAATTCGAGTAAATTGTAGCCATGCGATCAGTCAATTTCATTGCCCACAACGACGTCAGGCTGCTGCTGTGTGGAAACGATTATTTCCCCGCGCTGATCGCGGCGATCGACGCTGCCGAATACGATATTTATTTCGAAACTTACATTTTCGCCGGCGACCAGACCGGGATCGAGGTGCAGGCCGCGTTGACCCGGGCCGCCGAGCGCGGCGTCGTCGTCAGGATGATCACCGACTGGTTCGGCACCGGCAGGGCGCGTATCAAGCGCATGCAGGCAGAACTTGCGACGACTGGCGTGCGGCACCGCATCTTCAATCCCTGGTTCAAGCGCGGCGTCACGCGCACGCACCGCAAGATATGCGTAATCGATCGGATGGTGGCGCTGGTGGGCGGCATCAATATCAACGATGACATGTTTTGCGACTACGATCACCGCATCGCGCTGGCCGCGCCGCGCTGGGATTTCGCGGTCGAGGTGCGCGGGCCGCTGGTGGCGGTGATCCACCTGGAGGCGCAGGCGCAATGGGCCAGGATGGGCAAGCTCGGCTTGCTCAAGCGCATCGAACTGTACCGTGACATGCGCGCGGTCGGAAAGAGCGTGGCAAAAAATCCGATGCAGGCCGGTTTCGTGGTGCGCGACAATTTGCGCAACCGGCGCACGATCCAGCGCGCCTATCTGCAGGCGCTGGGCCAGGCCAAGAAGAGCGTGCTGCTGGCCAATCCGTATTTCGCGCCCGGGCGCAAGTTCAGGGAAGCGCTGTCCTCGGCCGCCAAGCGCGGCGTCAACGTGACCTTGTTGATCGGGGTCGGCGAAATATGGCTGCAGGATGCAGTCGCGCATTCGTTTTATCCGGAATTGCTGGCCGCCGGCGTCAATCTGGTCGAATACCGCAAAACGCAATTGCACGGCAAGGTCGCCGTCATCGACGACGACTGGGCCACCGTCGGCTCCAGCAATTGCGATGGATTGAGCCTGTTCCTGAACCAGGAGGCGAACGTGGTGATCAAGGATACCGGTTTTGCGCTGGCCTTGCGCACCCATATAGAGCAAGCGATATCCGAAGGTTTCGTGATCCATCAGGATGACTTCGCGCATGTCGGACGGGTGCGCCGCATCGGCTATGAACTCGCCTTCATGGCGTACAAGCTGGCCATGCGCATTTTTGCGATCGGAAAATATACATGAACGTCAGGCTGGACAAATGGCTGTGGGCGGCGCGCTTCTTCAAGACCCGCACGCTGGCCACCGATGCCATCGACAATGGCCAGGTGCGCGTCGCCGGTGAGCGGGTCAAGCCGGCCCGGCCGGTTCATATCGATGACGAATTGCGCATCAATCAGGGCGACGATGCGTGGGAAGTCGTCGTGCTGGGACTGTCCGACCAGCGCGCTGCGGCGCCTGTGGCCCGCTTGCTGTACCAGGAAACGGCGCTCAGTATCGCGCGCCGCGACCAGGGCGCCGAGCAGCGGAAATTGTTCCGCGAACCGGGCGCCGGCCTCAAAGGCCGGCCGACCAAGCGCGAGCGCCGCCAATTGAGCAAGGCCAGCACAGAACTGTGACGCAGGCAGCGGCGCTGCCGCATGCTGCGTTGCATTAATAGAATTGCCCCTCTAGTGTCCTGTTTGACTTTTTATCGCCGTTGGATAATAGTACGAGCGTTCGGAATTATTCTTATCCGGAAAAAACGCCGGTCTTCGCGCCGTCGTTTGTCGATGGGTCAAGGGGCTTACCTTTAAGTGGAAATATCATAAATACATCGATCAAATTCATGCGCAAGGGCGAACTGACACGCGCCGCAATCCTCGACGTCGCACTCGACTTGGCCAGCCGCGACGGACTCGAAGGGCTGACCATCGGCTTGTTGGCCGACCGCATGAACATGAGCAAGTCGGGCGTGTTCGCGCATTTCGGTTCGCGCGAGGATTTGCAGATGGAAGTATTGAAGCTGTATCACCGGCGTTTCGAACAGGAAGTGTTTTTTCCCAGCATGACGCAGCCGCGCGGCCTCTTGCGGCTTCAGGCGATGTTCGCGGGCTGGGTCAAGCGTGTCAGCGTCGAGATTGCTTCCGGTTGTATCTACATCAGCGGGGCGGTCGAGTATGACGACCGTCCCGGCCCAATCCGCGAGGAACTGGTGGCGATGGTGCGGGCATGGCAGGGCGCGCTGTTGCGCAGCGTGGTGCAGGCGATCGACAGCGGTGATTTGAAGCCAGGCATCGACGCCCAGCAATTGGTGTATGAAATGTACGGCTTGATCCTGGCGCTGCACCACGATGCGCGTTTTCTGCACATGCCGGGCAGCGTGGCGCGGGCCGAAACCGGTTTTTGCCGCTTGATCGAATATTATCAACATCAACATCAACATCAACATCAACATCAACATCAACATCCGCAGGCGCCTGGCGCAGCGCCTGCGGCACCAAAATCCTAAACCTCTGCGGCCATTGTAGCTGCAGCCATTCGTCAATCATCGTCGTCAGGAGACATCATGGGTCAATACACAGCGCCAATCCGGGACATGCAATTCGTGCTGCATGAATTGCTGCAAGTCGAGCACGAGTTGAAGCAGATGCCGCACTATGCCGAAGTCGACGCCGACATCATCAACCAGGTGCTGGAAGAGGGCGGCAAATTCACTTCCGAGGTGCTGTTTCCGCTGAACCACTCGGGCGACCGGGAAGGCTGCCGCCATGACAATGTCACGCACGCGGTGACGACGCCGAAGGGTTTCAAGGAAGCGTACCAGCAATACATCGCCGCCGGCTGGGGTGCGCTGTCGTGCTCGACCGAATACGGCGGTCAAGGCTTGCCGCTGGTGCTCAACAATTCCTTCTACGAAATGATGAATTCGGCCAACCAGGCCTGGACCATGTACCCGGGCTTGTCGCACGGCGCCTACGAGTGCCTGCTCGAGCACGGCACCGATGAACAAAAAAAATTGTACCTGCCGAAACTGGTGTCGGGCGAATGGACCGGCACCATGTGTTTGACCGAAGCGCACTGCGGCACCGATCTGGGCATGCTGCGCTCGAAGGCGCTGCCGCAGGATGATGGCTCGTGGCTGATCACCGGCAGCAAGATTTTCATCTCGGCCGGCGAACACGACATGACGGAAAACATCTTGCACCTGGTGCTGGCGCGGGTGCCGGATGCGCCGGAAGGCTCGAAAGGAATTTCGCTGTTCCTGGTGCCTAAGTTCCTGCTCAACGCCGACGGCACTGTCGGCCAGCGCAACCCGATCACGTGCGGCGCGATCGAGGAAAAAATGGGCATTCACGGCAATGCGACCTGTCAGATGAACCTGGACAGCGCGCGCGGCTGGATCATCGGCCAGCCGAACAAGGGCTTGAATGCGATGTTCGTGTTCATGAATGCGGCCCGCCTCGGCGTCGGCATGCAATCGCTCGGCCTGACCGAAGTGGCTTACCAGAATGCGCTGGTGTATGCGAAAGATCGGATCCAGATGCGCAGCCTGTCGGGCGTCAAGGCGCCTTCGATGCCGGCGGACCCGATCATCCATCACCCCGACGTGCGCCGCATGTTGCTGACGGCCAAGGCCTACGCCGAGGGCGCGCGCGCCTTCACGTCGTACGCGGCGCTGCAGATCGATCGTGAATTGCACCACCCGGACGAGATGGCGCGCAAGGATGCGGCCGACGAAGTGGCGCTCTTGACGCCGATCATCAAGGCTTTCATCACCGACAATGGCTGGATCGCGACCTCGGAAGCGATGCAAGTGTTCGGCGGCCACGGCTACATTGCCGAATGGGGCATGGAGCAATACGTGCGCGACGCCCGCATCAACATGATCTATGAAGGCACCAACACGGTCCAGTCGCTCGACTTGCTGGGCCGCAAGGTGCTGATGGATAACGGCGCCAAGTTGCGCAAGTTCGGCGCCAAGATCGAAGCGTTTGTCGAGGAAAACGGTCTGGACGAGGCGATGAACGAATTCGTCACGCCGCTGGGCGATCTGGGCGCGAAAGTGTCGAAGCTGACGATGGAAATCGGCATGAAGGCGATGCAAAATCCGGACGAGGCGGGCGCCGCAGCCGTGCCTTATCTGCGCGTCGTCGGCCATCTGATCTACAGCTATTTTTTCGCCCAAATGGCCAAGATCGCGCTCGAAAAGACGGATGCCGCCGAAGCCGCCGGCGACCATTTCTACCAGGCGAAACTGGCCACCGCGCGCTTCTATTTTGCCCGCCTGCAGCCTGAAACCGCGATGCTGATCCGTCAGGCGCGCTCTGGCGCCGGCAACCTGATGGCGCTCGACGCCGACTTGTTTTAACAGATTCGTCTCAACAGAAAGAGGATTGCCATGACCAATTTCATCGTTAAAAAAGTAGCCGTGCTGGGCGCCGGCGTGATGGGTGCGCAAATCGCCGCCCATTGCATCAACGCCAGGGTGCCGGTCGTGCTGTTCGACTTGCCGGCCAAGGACGGAGTCAAGAATGGCATCGCGCTGCGCGCGATCGAGAACCTGAAGAAACTGAGCCCTGCGCCGTTCGGCAACAAGGATGACGCGGCGCTGATCCAGGTTGCCAATTACGACGACGACATGGCCTTGCTGGGTGCTTGCGACTTGATCATCGAAGCGATCGCCGAGCGCATGGATTGGAAGCACGATCTGTACAAGAAGGTCGCGCCGCACATTGCGCCGAACGCGATCTTCGCCTCGAACACATCCGGCCTGTCGATCAACACGCTTGCCGACGGCTTCGACGATGAGCTCAAGGCGCGCTTTTGCGGCGTGCATTTTTTCAATCCGCCGCGCTACATGCACCTGGTGGAACTGATCCCGACCAGCGCGACGGCGCCGGTCATCCTGGACCAGCTCGAAGCCTTTCTGACGACGACGCTGGGCAAGGGCGTCGTGCGCGCCAAGGATACCCCGAACTTCATCGCCAACCGGGTCGGCGTGTTCGGCATGCTGGCCATCATGCACGAAGCTGACAAATTCGGCCTGTCGGTCGATGTCGTCGACGACTTGACCGGCACCAAGCTCGGCCGCGCCAGTTCCGGCACCTTCCGCACCGCCGACGTCGTCGGGCTGGACACGATGGGCCATGTGATCAAGACCATGCAGGACAACCTGAGCGACGACCCGTTCTTCAGCCTCTACCAGACCCCGGCCGTATTAGCCAGGCTGGTCGCGGCCGGCGCGCTGGGCCAGAAATCGGGCGCCGGCTTCTACAAGAAGGTCGGCAAGGATATTTTGCGCCTTGACTTCGCCAGCGGCGAGTACGTGGCCGGTGGCGGCAAGGCGGCCGACATCGTGGGCCGCATGCTGAAGGAAAAAGACCCGGCCAAAAAGATGAAGGCGCTGCGCGAATCGACCAACCCGCAGGCGCAATTTCTGTGGGCGATCTTCCGCGACGTTTTCCACTACATCGCCGTCCATCTGGATACGGTAGCCGACAATGCGCGCGACATCGATTTTGCGATGCGCTGGGGCTTCGGCTGGAACGTCGGCCCGTTTGAAACCTGGCAAGCGGCCGGCTGGTCGCAGATTGCCGGCTGGATCAATGAAGACATCGCTGGCGGCCACGCTTTGTCCAGCGCGCCGTTGCCGGCCTGGGTATTCGAGAGCCCGGTTCTTGAGCAAGGCGTGCATGCGCCTGAAGGTTCTTACTCTGCATTGTCGAACAGCTATGTGGCGCGCTCGACGCTGGCCGTCTATCAGCGCCAGCCATTTCGCGCGCCGCTGTTCGGCAGCGGCGCCATCGACGGCACGACCGCGGGCACCACCGTGTTCGAGGATGAATCGGTGCGCCTGTGGCACCAACATGACGAAGTGCTGGTGATCTCGCTGAAAACCAAGATGCACGTGATCGGCGAAGGCGTCATCCATGGCTTGAAGATGGCGCTGGCCGAAGCCGAGAAAAATTACAAGGGCCTGGTGATCTGGAATGCGGATGCGGCCCAGGGCGGCGCGTTTTCGGCCGGCGCCGACTTGCAAGCGGCGCTGCCGCTGTTCATGCAAGGTGGAGCGAAGGCGATGGAGCCTGGCATCAAGCTGCTGCAAGACACCTTCATGGCGATGAAATATGCGAGCGTTCCCGTTGTGGCCGCCGTGGCCGGGCTGGCGCTGGGCGGCGGTTGCGAGATGGCGCTGCACGCGTCAAAGCGCGTGGCTGCTATCGAATCGTACATCGGTCTGGTCGAAGTCGGCGTCGGCCTGATTCCGGCCGGCGGCGGCCTCAAGGAAGTTGCCGTGCGCGCGGCCAGGCAGGCGCAGGGCAACGACATCCTGCAATTTCTGAAGGATGGCTTCACCAGCGCGGCCACCGCCAGCGTGTCGAAATCGGCGCTCGAAGCGAAAAAAATGGGGTATCTGACGGCCCAGGATGTGATCGTCTTCAATCCCTATGAATTGCTGCACGTGGCCAAGGTCGAAGCGCGCGCGATGTTCGATGCCGGCTACCGGCCGCCATTGGCGACGCTGGTGCCGGTCACCGGACGCTACGGCTGGGGCACGATCAAGGCGCAACTGGTCAACATGCAAGGCGGCGGGTTCATCTCGGCGCACGATTTCAAGCTCGGCGACATGATCGCGCAGATCGTCTCCGGCGGCGATGTCGATCAAGGCTCACTGGTGAGCGAACAATGGCTGCTCGACATGGAGCGCAAGGCCTTCCTCGAATTGCTGAGCCATCCGAAGACCCAGGAACGGATCATGGGCATGATGCAGACCGGCAAGCCGGTGCGCAACTGATCCGACCGACCATTTTTTGAGAGACTACAATGAGCAAACAATTACAAGACGCCTACATCGTCTCGGCCACCCGCAGCCCGATCGGCAAGGCGCCGCGCGGCATGTTCAAAAACACCCGCCCGGACGACTTGCTGGTGCGCGTGCTGCAATCAGCGCTGGCCCAGGCACCTGGGCTGGACCCGGCTTTGATCACCGACGCGATCATCGGCTGCTCGTTCCCTGAAGCGGAGCAGGGCTTCAACATCGCACGCAATGCGGTGCTGCTGGCAGGCTTGCCGAAAACCGTGGGCGGCGTCACTATCAACCGTTACTGCGCGTCGGGCCTCACGGCGATATCGATGGCGGCCGACCGCATCCGCGTCGGCGAATGCGATGCGATGATCGCCGGCGGCGTCGAGTCGATGTCGATGGTGCCGATGATGGGGCACCATCCGTCGATGAACTTGACCATGTTCAGCGACGAGAACATCGGCATGGCGTACGGCATGGGCTTGACGGCGGAAAAAGTCGCGACCCAGTGGAAGGTGTCGCGCGAAGCGCAAGATGCCTTCGCCGTCGAATCGCACCGCCGCGCGATCGCGGCCCAGCAAGCCGGCTTCTTTAAGGACGAGACCACGCCGATCGAAATCATCACCCGCACGCCGAACCTGGCCACCGGACAGATCGACGTCAGCACCCGCACGGTCGACACCGACGAGGGCGCGCGGGCCGACTCGACCCTGGCCTCGCTGGCCAAGCTGCGCCCCGTGTTCGCCGCCAAGGGCACCGTCACGGCTGCGAACAGCTCGCAGATGTCGGATGGCGCCGGCGCGCTCCTGATCGTCAGCGAACGCTTCCTGCGCGAGCACAATTTGACTCCGCTGGCGAAATTTTCGTCGTTCGCGGTGCGCGGCGTGCCGCCCGAAATCATGGGCATCGGCCCCAAGTTCGCGATCCCCGCAGCCTGCAAGGCGGCCGGCATCACGCCAGAGCAGCTCGACTGGATCGAGTTGAACGAAGCGTTCGCCGCGCAGGCGCTGGCCGTCATCGGGGACCTGAACCTGGATCCGGCCAAGGTCAATCCGATGGGTGGCGCGATCGCGCTCGGGCATCCGCTGGGCGCCACCGGCGCGATCCGCGCCGCGACGACGATCCACGCGCTGCGCCGCAACAAGCTGAAATACGGCATGGTCACGATGTGCGTGGGCGCCGGCATGGGCGCTGCGGGCATTTTCGAAAGCATGTAAGCGCTCGATGCGATGGCAATAAAATAACAAGCCAGGGGCGCGGCAGGCATCAGGCATCAGGTATCAGGCATCAGGCATCAGGCTTGAATCATTGCGGCGCCTTTTCCCAATCTTGGAGACCCGATGGACATTTTGTGCAGCAAGGTGGACGGCATCCTGACGATCGAATTCAATCGCCCCGAGCGAAAAAACGCGATCACTTCAAGCATGTACCAGAGCATGGCCGATGCGTTGAAGGACGCCGAGCAAGATGGCGCGGTGCGCGCGATCCTGATCATCGGCCAGCCGGAAATTTTTACGGCCGGCAATGATCTGGACGACTTTTTGAAGAGCGCCGCGCCCGCTTCCGGCGAGCGTCCGGTGTTCCAGTTCATGCAGCAATTGAAAAGCGCCAGTAAACCCGTCGTGGTGGCCGTGTCCGGCGCCGCAGTCGGCATCGGCACCACGTTGCTGATGCATTGCGACCTGGTTTATTGCGCCGACAATGCAAAGTTTTCGGTGCCCTTCGTGCAACTCGGACTATGCCCGGAATTCGCATCGAGCCTGTTGTTCGCGCAGATCGCCGGCTACCCGCGCGCGGCGGAAAAACTGATGCTGGGCGAAGCCTTCCTGGCCCAGGAAGCGCTGGCGATGGGGCTGGTGGCGAAAGTCTTGCCTTTGGTCGAATTGATCCCGTTCGCGCGTAGCCAGGCCGCCAAGCTGGTCGCATTGCCGGCCGCGTCGATCCGCGCCACCAAGCAATTGATGAAGGCCGGCCGCGCGCAAGCGATCGATGCCGCAATGGTCGAGGAAAACAAGGTGTTTTGCGCGATGCTGCAGCAGCCGGAAGCGAAGGAAGCGTTCACCGC
>Ga0326735_1000205_pt1 | contig 13599 bp, 15 predicted proteins | sample 37_GP2_1092_FD_207945 | JGI IMG/M metagenome (GOLD analysis project Ga0326735, IMG submission 207945) | Glacier ice microbial communities from Ngari, Tibet, China - 37_GP2_109.2 | ecosystem: Environmental > Aquatic > Freshwater > Ice > Glacier | place: China: Ngari, Tibet | collected 2018-07-31
CCCGATCCTTTACGGCGCCAATTTACCGAGGCGCTGCGCGGGTCTGCGTGCCCAGTGCTGATGGGAGAGGGTCCGTTGGCATACGCTTGGGATTGGGAGGCATGGATAGAAGATCGATGGACTGATCGTACCGGCTTAGTGCCCACAAGATAAATATATACACATAAAAATATTTATTGGAGTATGATATTTTTTATAGAGTGCGCTTCTGATGGCGGACTTATTTTTAAAAAGATAATATATGGATATCGAAAAAGTCAGTAGATTACAAAAAATTCTAACTTTTGACACAGCCGATTACCCGCGTTGGGCTGGGGATGAGGGTAAATGTTTTGTGGAAAATGAAGAAGAAGAAAAAATAACTATCGTTGGATGGAAATCTGAAATGGGATCTTCAACTAATAATTATCGCTTAGTAATACAGAAAAAAGAAAGTAAATTAAAAAATTGGATTAGTTTAATTGGATTTACAGATACCAATAAAAATATTAATTTAAAAATATATGATATTGGGATGGATGATATATTAAATAGAATACTTGAAGCTGCGGAAAGTGGCTGTACTTCAGTTTCTGGTCTAGCTTATTCTTGCTCTAATCAAAGTGATTTAAAGTCTACCCAGCATGTTGGCCGCCCATTAACAGTGAGCGGTAAAAGGGTTCAAGTTTATCTTGATGATGTGAGTATTAAAATTGCTGAGCGAATTGGGGAAGGTAATGTTAGTCAGGGAATTAGAGTCGCCCTTGCCAGAGAAGAAAATTTACAAGTGTAAGTTATATATCGCGCCACCTTTCAAAAATAACATTAAAAAGGAATTACCCCCCATGGATTTATCGAATTTGTCAGTCTCTGATCTTCGTACGCTACAAGAAAATATCAAGCAACAATTGAAAAAACGCGAGCAGCAGGAGATTGCAAGCGCCCGTGAACAGATCCTGGCGATTGCTCAAAGCGTCGGTTTACCGCTGAGTGAGCTGGTTAACGGCATCAAGCGTCCGCAAAAAGAAAAAACAACAGTCTCTGTGCAATACCGCCATCCAGACGATGCGACTCTGCAATGGACCGGGCGTGGCCGTCAGCCAAAATGGATTAAGGAATGGGTTGATGCCGGTAAGTCTTTGGACCTGGTGCGCGTGTAAATTCATTAATAAGCAAGCCTGAACCTATAGACGGTCTAAGCGACGATGAGCGCAAGCTGTTGATCGATGCATTGACAGCGCTGCGCCAGGTGCGTGAGCAGGCTTGTGACGTTGCCGACGCGGCGGGAAAGCGCCAACCGCCGTTGAGCCAGTTCGACATCGATGACATCAGGCGGCTTGCTCGGCGAATTGGCGGTCGTGCCGCCCTCACCCACTGGCAAGATGACTAAATCGGAGGTGCCGATGAAAAATAAAATGACATTCGCTCTTTACTTGCTCTTCATGGGAGTAGGCATTGCTGGGCTTTTTTTCTTTTCAAATCGCGGCGATTACCTGACGGCCATGATTTTTACGCCAGCTATTTCGAGTGGCTTGATGGCCTCGTATTTTAGCTTCCCAAGGGGAAAAAAGCCCAATTCATGAGCCTGACCACAACGCCCAGCCACGCAGGCTTGCTCGGTCGTAGCAAAACCGTGCTGTCGGCGTCGACTCCACGATCATGGCGCGCAGGATCGCCGCCGCCTCGGCATCGAGGCCGGCGCCGGGGTCGGTGAATAGCACTGCCCCAGCGCCTGGCAAGTCTTGGCCAAAATTATCGGGCGAGTCGTCAATGGCAATCCAGCGCTCATGCTCCCTGCCATGGGTGCATAACCATTCCCAACACTCGCGTTCGCGCCTGCGTAGCTGCATGGCGCCGTTGTCGATGCCGGTCAGGCCAACGAAGCGATGACGCACGTCCAGCTCGAAATATGCCGCCAGTTCGGCCACACTGCCGGCACCCTTGCGCCAATCTGACGACACGACGACCTCGATATGCGGGTGATCGCGCAGGACAGCAGAAAACCGGGGCGCGTGGCGGAACAGGTCTTGGGTTGTGCTGCCGCAGTCGTGCAACACGCCATCGTAGTCCAGGAACAGAATCATGCTCACCGCCAGAGCCGGCGCAACTCGAATTTCAAGGCGATTTGCTGGCCCGACATCAAGATGTTTTCTCCTTCGCGCCAATCTCCGCAAAACACATCATCAGCAGTTGAACCTATAGCGCGTAGCTCAGCAGCCAAGTCACGCACATCGGAGCGCTCTAAGCAGCGTCCATCTTGGCGATGAAACCGGCATTGGTCAGGCGAACATCTGCTTTCATTGATTTTTTCTGGGATCGCAATTCAGTCCCCCCAGTTTCCGCACTGGCATTGCCGGAACATTCCCAAGCGTTGCAAGCCCAAGGCGATAGTGCCAGTATGCCCAAGAGCGTTCATTGAACTGGCCGATTTCTGCGTGGGTCAACACATCACACAAGTAGGCGTCATCCACTTGAGTTGCGACGGCTTGAACATCGTTATAGTCGCCAATGTTCGCCACTTGGGCTACGAGACGTTCAGGCATTGCGACAGCCTCATCTGGCGCTTTCCACCAGATATACTTGGCGAAACCATTCAATGCTTCTCTGTCAACTTGAGTCATGATTGATTTTCCGATTACGCGACCTGTATCGCGATTCAAACCGATACCGCCTCGGCAAGCACCAATTCTTTGAACTTCGCAGGCAGGGCATTCGGGGTCAGAACATCCACTGTCACACCCAATAGGCGTTCCAATTCGACCTGAATAGCGGCCACGTCCATCAGAGTCGTCATCGGCGTCGGATCGATCAGAATATCCAAATCGCTGTCATCAGTATCCTCACCACGGACGACAGAACCAAATACGCGGGCATTGAGGGTGCGGTGCGATTCGACGATTCGCCGGATTTCCTCACGATGCGAAGCAAGCGCTTGAGAAGGTTTCATTGGCATTTCTCCGATCAGTTCTCGATTGTAGGGACGGCGCAAGCAGGCATGGAGCCACTCGGGTCCATTACGCGATTCGTAGAAGGAACAGTTATCGGCACCGTCATGCCCACAGCGCACTACGAACGGCGCCCAAATGATGTGCCAGCTTGGCGACATTTGACCAAATTTTAGCAGGCTCTACCGATTCCCGTTGTGCGGTTTCCTCGATCGCCATCACCACGACTTGTACCGGCGCCTCGTCCAAGAAGTGGAGTAAGTTCGCTTCGAAGCCGCTCACTGCCTTACCGCTGGCGAGAGCCTTTTCCAGCTGCTCGCTGGTTATCTCATCACGGTAGCTTACACTGGAAATCTTTGCAGCCATCCAGAGTCCGTTTTTGCGCTGGCGAGAGGTGAGCGAAGGCCCGTCGAAACTCAGGCCGAGAACACCCAGCAATTTGATAATGCGTTGAAAGCTCAGATCGTTGATCGTGCCGGCTTCCAAGCGCTGAATTGTCTGGCGTGATAAATCCGCCAACTTGGCAAGACGCTGCTGCGTCAGTCCAACAGCCTGGCGCCGGTGACGGACCTGCTTGCCGATTGTTTGAATGTTCATATTGCCTCAAAAAATCAATGTACAAAATATTGTACTTCAATATTCGTTCATGACGGGTTGCCTCTATTGGCCTCGCCTACGTTGCGCGAAGAGTGCTGCGCTTCATGGACGCATGGACCTAGAAGCACGCTACAACATCAAACTCAAACCGCGTCGCGCACCTGTGTGGCAGATTCCGCTCAACTAGGCGACTTCATATGGTCCTGAGTACAGTGACGTTGCCATTATCATTAACGTCAATCAACTCTCGGTGGCCATTAGGCCACTTGCGCATGATCGCGTCAGGAAAATGCGGATCACGGTAGGTGATTGGCCGTCCTGCAGCCAAGTGTTCCTTAGCTGCTGCGCCGTCATCATCATCGGCCAACATGCTTTCCTCGATCTGCTGATGCAACTGGTCATCTAGTCGGGTGAGTCGTTCATAATCTGGACTACCAAATTCCCTGCCGACAGGTGCCATACTTTCCCAAGCACTTTCTTCGTCGGTCAAAGGGCTGTACTGGTAGGCGGTGAGTTTTCCTGCCTTTGCCTCGGCAAGAGCGCGCAGAGTGCCTTTCACAAATCGGCTTTGCAATTTGTTACGCCGATCAATCAGCCTCTTCCTGGTTCTATTTTTCATTTCGGTCGCTCCAGTTTTTTCACTGATGGAACCCGATCCAACGCTGTACGCAACGCCCGCTCTTCGTGATCTCGAAAACCATCATCACACAAAACCAGTTCGGCGCAGCCATGCGGAAACAGGCTTGCGTCGTCATCGAGGGCCAGCCAGCCGGCGCCGCTGCCGTTCAGGTACGCCAGAATCTCGCGGTGGCGACTGCCCACCACGTCGCCGGCATTGCGGATCTCAACTATGGGTGTGACGCCGATGATTCGGGCTGCAATGTCCGGTGCGAATTGTGCCCTCAAGAGTGCCAACGGCACGACTTCTCTTTGCGTGCTGGCGATCACGATCTGAACGGACGAAAACTCACGCAAGACCTTTTCCAATCGGGGCATGTAGCAAAACGCCTTCGCACTGGATCGATCAAGAAAGGGATGCAGAACGCCGTCGAAATCGAGAAAAATAATCATTGCAATTTGTTTCGCAGAAAATCACAAAATGCAGTGGCCGCTTCGGGCGTAAGCCCTTCGGCACCCTTCAGCAAAAACAGATTGTTTGAGCACACAAGGTCATCATCCAAAAATAGCCGCGCCTGGTCGTCCAATGCAACCCATGGCTCGCCGCCATGTCCATTGCCGTCGATATACGCCAGCACCTCCAACAGGCGCGTTCCGTCTTCGCTGCCCTGGCTGCAAAGAGGAGTATGGCCGATCACACGATCAGCCAGCGATTCCGGCAAAAAACGCAGCAACGCCTCTGGCCGAAAATGCTCGCGCCAAGTGGATGAAATAACGATTTTAACTTCAGGGAATGGCTCAAGGGCTGCGGCAAGCCGCTCGGCGTGCTCGAACAAATTATTCCCTTTAACCTGCCTGCCGTCCATCGTCAGAAGCCCGCGACCGGATTCTTTCAGGTGGCGTCGTTTGGCCGGAGGACACTTTTTCAACGTGACATTTTCATGATGTAGTACACCATCAAAATCGAGAAAAATAATCATATTCGCTCTTTCTTATCAAGCGTGGCAGCACGGAATTTGTCGATCAGTGCCTTGCCTGCCGGAACATCTAACGTCACGCCCAGTGTATGCTCAAGTTTATTTTGAATAACGGCCACTGCCGGCGTTGGCCCGATCAAAATATCAGGATCACTTCCGTTGTATCGTGACCTTGAAAAATGGAACCGAAAATCGCTATTTTTCGAGCATTATATCTCACTACAATGCTCAGAAAAATAATACGATAAATTGAAATTGCGATGGATGGAGCCGTATTTCCCCGATTAAATTGCCATATTTTTAAATGTCAAGTATCACAATAACGCCTATCCATTACAATTTTCATGTTTGCTGGTTCATAAAATCCAGCCTCCCCAATCTTGAGAATCACATCAAACAAAACATGGCTGACCATTGATCTTGGAAGATAACAATTTCGTGTAAATGGTACTTGTTCACGGGTCGAAGTACGTGAGCGTTCCGCACTTCGCAGACATGCTCCAACCATATAATTCGATGCGTGAACTCGATCCACCTTTTTTCTTACTAAAAAATCAGCGGCATCCTTGGCGCCGTACCATATGAATCGACAAATCTGTCCAACAGAAAAATCTCGTAGCATGTCTTCCAACATGTGATTTACAGCAGAATAACTTTGAACTCTCAGATTTCTCTCTGCCGCGCAATAATCATAAAATTGTCTGCACTCAAATAATCCCAAGTCCCTCCAAATTATCTCGACATTGGGTATCCAATGGTCTGGCCAATTTCCTGTAAATCCAGCAATTTCTATTTCCTGTATTAATTTTCTGATTGAATTTTTATTTATAAACCAATAAACTTTCTGCGAATCAAATAGAACCGAGTCTCCATCAACCCAAATCGCTCCTGAGGGCGATTTTTCCGATACCGCGACCAGCGCTGAAGCTCTCAAAAAATCTAGCATTTCCTCCTCCATTGAGGATGTTGGCGCATATGGAATCGGACTTGCTGCCAGTGCCGTAGTAATACCCATATCATCTACTGAAACGCATCTGAACAATGCAAGTAACGCCATCGCTTGATATAGAGAAATCTCATTTAGCGCAAAATTTGTGCTTGCACATTTGATTTGCTCAGCAGTAGTCGCATTTCCAATTTTAACCAAGGCGAGCAACTTTGCATCAGCTGCCTGTTTACGAAGTTCAGTGACACATCGATGGCAAACGCAGGCTTCACTTTCAACATGGCTGCACGCAGAACATCGAATTCGGCTGCGATAGGAAATTGAGCGAGTCCGAGGTGGAAGATCACGAACCATGGAGGCACTACACCAGACACAATTCTGGTCCAGTCTTGTTGGCGGTAAAACTTTTATCAGTCGATTTTTCACAACATTGATACGGAAATGCTGAACCAAAAAATCCAGACTAGTTCCTGCATTATATGCAACTACCAATTCACCAACTTCCGTGGCACTCAAGTGTGAAATTGCGGGGTGGAAGCCTAGACTCATTGGGCAACTTCGATAGGAAAAAATAACAGAATAACCCATATTTGCCAAATTGTCACTCATAGAGCGTGGCCCGATAGTGGTCGTCTCTAGACAATTTGGAGATGACAAACACAACTGAAACATCATCAGAATATCAGCGCGCGTTTGGGCAAAAACTGGCCCGGCTAAGGAAAGTCCGGGGCTGGTCTCAGGAACAGCTTGCGCTTGAGAGCGGCCTTGCACGAAGTTACCTTGGTGGCGTGGAGCGTGGCCAAAGAAACATTGCTCTTCTAAATATTTGCCGTTTGGCAGAAACGCTAGGCGTCCCCCCATCTGAGCTACTGAATTTCACCGATTAATTACTATAAGTAATATCTCTAATTATTTATTGTTCGCCAATTCGAAAATTTCGTTATTGGCAGAGAGAAGTTATTTACATTATTTTTTAATTTTCTCAAAAATTATGAGAAGTATAGCTTTGTGTCTACGCCGATATTAGATACTTTCGAAAAGGCCAGAAGCAGTATTCGGTTGAAAGGAAATAAGACTACGCAGATACTAATAATGTCGCCCTATTACTTTATCGAAAAAAGTCTGCCTAGCGACTTTTGCTGCAAAAGTTTAAAAAATAATTTTTTCATGCAACTACCTTCCTACTTGCGGTAAAAATTTAAAATATCGTAATAATTGCCTTGGATTTCACGGTGACTTCGGCACATTTTTGTCGGAAGGGTGGCCCAAGTTTCAACGTTTCCTGAAACAGAACGACTGTACCTACCGGGTCGGGATATTCCCTGCTGACCATGGTGGCTGTATCGACCTGTACTTCAGCGAACACTTCGGGCCACGTCCGCGCCAATTGACAGATCGTATTTTCGAGGCCAAGACTCCGGCACCGCAGCGCGTCTTCCTTGGCTACGGTGTTGATTGGGCCGCTTGGGATCAAGGAAACTGCATACACGTTCCCGCTGCTGCGATCGCTTCGCTCACCGGGGATGCGGGCACTGCGCGCCAGCGTGCGGAGGACCTTTTTATCCAGCGACACGATCTGGCAGGGCAGTGGCTTTCGTGCCTATTGTTGTAGTTATATTCAGAATTTCTTAATTGGTTTTTCTCGGCGAATTGGCACCACTTGATCGCCCGTCAGTTTTTTAAGTTTTTCCCGGACTTCGAACAGCTCATACACCAAACTCATTTCGCGCCCAAGCGCTGCATCAAGTTTGTCCTCAAGATCCGACATCTGACCGCTCATACGGTGCGCCCGGTCAGCTGCCTCCCGCTTCGGCTTCGACTGCTCTGCTGCTGCTGCGTCAATGCGCGCAATCAGGTCAGCGTAGCCAGTGCGCGATTTCTTGATTGAGCCCTTAGTCCGATCAGCCTCAAGAGACACAGCATTATTGGTGATTTTTGTGCCTTTTATCACCCTGATCGGCTTGCCAGAAACAAGCCGATCCAGCGCTTCGCTATACAGCTTTATTGACTCATTGTGTTCCACGCGCCCCCCCCCTTATTTTTGCATTGATTGGCTTTTGGCACGATCGAGTCCCGACTGCAAAACGATCAGTTCCGCTTCTTCGATCCTGATCTCTGCGCATGATGGGTCTTTTAGCTTGAGTCCCCTGATCTTGTTTGTCTTTGCTGCGATCATCCGGGCTATGTTCCCTTTGTTTGCAATCAAGTGCTTGCAATCCGTTCCCAGGCATTCCAAGGACAAAACAATCATCGGATTTTTATCACAGGAACCAGGGTTGACACATCCGCCAAGCGGTGTGGATCGGTACGCAATTTCGCCTTTTTTGAAACTCTTTAGCGTCGCTACGCGATCGAGAAAAATCCGGCCGTTTTCATCGTGACTACGTGCTTTCAACCACGCTGCATGGCCACCGAAAATTTCAGATTCATCTGACAGCAAAACTGACGCCGCATATGCCAAAAACTGACTCACTGGCTGCGCCTCTTGCCACTCGGATCCGAAGTGTTTATCTTGAGTCTTTGCCTTCTCGCCGATGAAGTTCTGGGAAAATGCAGAGCCACGGCAATAATATGTCGACATCTCTGCTGTGATGTGCTGCAGCTGCCGCTTCAGCGAGGGAAGCGATACAAGGCCTGAACTCTGCGCATAGAGCGCCAGGGATCGGCGCAGCTGGTGTGTTTGCAAATACCAGCGCGATCCAACCACGAACTTGTCTTCCGTCGCCCACGATCTGCTAGGGTCGACCAAGTAGAGCTCATGCTGATCTTCTTCCGTGATCACTGGGCAGAGAATAGACCTGATCCAATCCGTCATTAACAATTTAGCTGGCCGCTCCCCCGTGGAACCGAGACCCCTGTCACATCCGTCGCAGCCATTTCTTGGAAGCAGGAATGATCCTTTGCGGCTATTGACCAAGTTTAGCTTCACGCCTTCTGCATCGTATATTGCAGTGGCAAGTTTCTGCGCAGTCCTGATCGCTTCTGCTGCGACTTCGATGGTGATCCATTGTGCCTTTTTTTCCTTGCCTCGACTTAATTTGGTAGTCGTTCCATTAACGATGTAGTGTATGCGCGAGTCGCCGCCCCTTCTCGACTCTTCAATACAGTCCCACGGCAAATTCTTTACTTCGTCAGCGCGCATTCCGGTGTACGCCTGTATCTGCAGCGATAGTAAAATTTGAATCTTATTGAAAACCATGGAGCACCCCTTGACGCTTTGGCTCGCACCCGTTGTCGCCCAAAATTCTTCAAGCTCAAACTCCTGCAGAAGATCATTGAATGTCGCTTGACCCCAATGAGGCGTCTGCTCGCGCCCTTTTAGGACAGAGGGAGTCGACCTTAGTACGCGATACAGCGCGACAAGATTGTCGACTACCGCACCGGATTTTGCAGTTTCCTCAGACAGTCGCGAAAGGATCGACGAGTAGATTCTGGTGGGTATCGGGGCCGTCTGCTTTTTCGACTCGACATACGCCTTGTATGCATCACCAAGAATCGGCAAGACGCCATCGGCAATGTTGAAGCCCGTCGCGCCTTCCCCAAGAAACTGCAGCATCGCCATCACCTTGAAAATGCACATGCTGTGATTAATCGGCGTTGCTATCATAAATGCAGAATCTGACAGAGCACCTGCAATGCTGATGCCAGAGGATTCAGCCCGCACTGCAAGAGCGCGCAACGTTATGAGATTATCATAAAGTGTCCCCGTGCTTGTCGATCTGCGTGCGGGGTGCCGGTAAATCAGCAAGAACATGATCCAGTGCAGTTCTCCTACCAGAGAGTAACGAATGGTGGTTGCGTCGCCGCTTTTCCAGAACTTGAAATAAAGATGTGTTGAATCACCCGACGCATATGGTGTGAGATCCCAGGCAATATCGCCGTAACGCGACAAGACTTTCCCCTCAATATTCCTGGATACGACGAAGTCTGAAGGTGGTCGCCCGACTTCAAAGTCATGAGAATCAGGAACGCTTTTGCCTGGGATATACTCAATGAGAGCGTCGTGAATCATAGGATTCCTAGTTCGTATAGTTCTGACATCTTCAAGCTCCAGTAGTCATCCAAACCGTCTTTCAGGACTTCTTGCGAGATGCGGTCAATTGTGGCAGACATTGAATCATTCACCGCGCGGATATCCCGCAGAATCTCGTCGATCCGTGTAATTGTCGCACCAAATACACGGTCGTATTCTTCTGCGCTGACGGCGAGTTGCGAGGTCTGTCCAACCACGAACTTCGCGCTAAGCAGCTTCCGGACATCTTTTTCATCGGCATGTGCTCGGTATTTGTCACAGAACAGACATCCTTCCGGGTTCCTACAGTCGGGCTTGACCGGTGGATCAAAAACAATGGGCACTGGCTGGTTCTTCGATATGCAGCTACCAGCGGCGCGTTCTTCTTCGATCTTTGTATCGCGACCGTTTTCCACGACTGAATGCACCTTTTGCAGGAAGTCGCCGATCTCATCTCGAGCCAGTTCAGCGCTTCCGTTCGAGTAACTGCGCAGTGCTGTCGGTAAGCTGTGCTGCATGATCTTTGCGCCGATCGCGGGATCGTGGTTGCGAATGACATGGTCCTGTTTCGATGCGCGTGTTCCCCTGTTACCCAGATTGATCTGCTTGAATGATGGGTAGATGATCAGAAAAGAATTAATCAGGTTATTAGTGTTGTTATGTGTGAGTGTAGCTGGTCCTATAGAACCAGGCGTCCCAGGGGCATTAAACTGGAAGAACATGCGGTCGAACGAATCGCCATCGAGCAGCCATTCGCGCAGCTTGGCAAACTTGCGCAGCAGCGACATGTAAGTGACGCCAATTTCGTAAAAAACTTCCCGGTTCGCAGCCCGAACCTTGATTGATCGAAAACCTTGGCGCGCTGTATCTGGCTTCGCGATCTGCGACGCAATTTCTTCGGTCCACTCGATTCTCTCAATATCCGCACGGTTAGCCCCGGTAATGGCCTCAAACACACGAATGAAGATGCTATTTCCTAGCGAGGCAAACCGAATCCGCGATGGCGCTCGCATGTCACCATTGGCATTAGAAATGACTGCCAGTGTTTTTTTGACGCCGCTGGTTGCGGTATACTTACTTTTATAGAAATGAAATACTTCATCAGGATTTTTTATCCTCCCATTTTCATAGTCGTATGCTCGGCAAGTTTCGCCGACAACGGAATCTGGATGCCTAGCCCACCCTTCCTTAAAAGGAAAGAGCCACATCTGATTATTGGCATACCCGACAAATTGTGGCATGTTCATAGCGTACGGGAATTCCTTCTTTTCAACGACCAGGTCGAATATGCCATCAAACACTGCCAGATTGATGCTCATGAATTTGCCAAATTTATCCTGCGTCGGCACCAGGGTGTTTGAGACCAAGTTCCGGTCGAATTTGATCAGATTGATACCAAGAGCGATGTTTGATATATCGAAGTACTGATTGAGAACTATAATCACGTGATTCTGATAACCATTTGCAGTTATCATCGTGATCCAATTGGTATCGAACAAGTGCCGCAGGTGTGCCACATAGCCTCGCAGAGCGCTGCGTCCTGCGGCAATATCCGCAAGTACGCTCCCGTGTTCGTTTGAATCGCACCAGTCCAAAAATTTGATGAAAGCGGTGTAACGAGTCGCAATTGTTGCAACTTCCAACTCTCTTGCTGCTGACTGCTGGAGAATTGTGTTAGTTATCTTCCAGATGGCTTTGGTACGAGCATTGCCCAAAGAATCAACGTCAACCTTCCGGCCAAGGCCCATTGCCATTTTTTCGTTAGATCGCTTCAGATAGCAAAGAGCCCCAAGATCGATGTAATAACTGGACTTCAAGACGCTTTGCTCTGGATGAAGGACCATGACACCCTCTGCGGCAGGGAGCGTGAACACAGTGATTGGTCGATTGCGGTATGTCATGACCCCACCATCATTTTTGCAACCATTTCTTCAATTTTTATTTCAAATTGATCTTGCGCATTCTCGAACAAGGCACGATTTTCTCGGTAACGCAAATACCTCTCCGTCGTCACTGGCGAGCTGTGACACATGCGCGCTTGCACATAAGAAAGTACCTGCGTGTATGTCATCTCGCCTGCGTCCATTTTCAGCTTCAGATCGTCGACAAGGTTCATGCCAAAACTGGCTCGCAGGTCATGAAATTGATATGAAAATTGCGAATCATATTTATCCCGTATGTACTTGATTATGTAATCCTTCATGTATGCACGAACGGCTTGGCCGTTTTTTACATGCCGGATCTTTCTTTCACCACTCTGATTCTGCCTCTCTTTTGCTTCGTACATCGGCGCACTTCTCTCACTCAAGAAAAGGTATTGATCATCGATGTCTCCGCCGAGCGCTTTCATGCGGCGATTCACAGCGCGCTCGCTCGTCACGTAAGTTCGCAAGCGGTTCATCAGCCATCTTGGGATCTGGATAGTTAATAGCTTGTTGCCTTTGGTGTCTATTCCAGTTCCCGGTCCGCAGCGCAACTGAACATCGGCATCCCTGTACTGCTGCATGATGTGTCGCTTCCTGATAGTCAGGACGGTCTGAATCCTCGCGCCCGTGGTCAGAGCCAAAAGGTGAATCAACGTCTGCTCTGTATTGCCGAGGTGGCCCAGCGCTTCGAGGATCCACGCTTGCTCTTTTCTTGGCAATGACCTGAGTTTTCCTCCGTCGTCAATAGTGTCAGCGTATGGATTGTCGGACGTCACATTCTTAATGCCGACGTCAGTCGTCTTGGTCTTAATTGTCGAAGAAAAGCCGACTGAATTAACCAAAGGTATGAATGCGTCGGTTTCAATCCATGGCGGATTTTCCGGGGCAAATAATTTATTATTTATTAGAAATCTATAGAAATTGATGACATTCGACATGCGTCTGGCTGCCGTCGTGCGCGCCATGCCACCCGCTTGAACTGCAACATTAAGAAATCCTCGGTAGCGATACGTAGGGCGCGACTGCTTGGCATCCGAAAAAACGAGATAGTCAAATTCGCGAGTGTCGATGAAATTTCGGAAATGCTGGAGGTCTTCAGCTTTTGTGCGATACGTTGACATCGTGAATGTGTACTGATGTTCTAACGAGCTCAGTATCCAGGCGTTCGCTTCGTCCCAGGGTGTGCCGTCTGCTTTGACGACGATGGGGTACACAGTGAAGTGGCGAGGAGTCCACGAAGGCTTGCCATCGGGCCGCAATTTCTCAGTTTGGAGTAATTTTTGACGGCTGAAATAGTTCGAACCGTCCGGTAGATCAACTCGGACAGCCCCAGGGTCATCAGGGGCGCAAGTCTCTGTAACTGTGAACTCTCGTAGAACGATTCGACTCGCCATCATCAGCCCCAACTGTCATGATGGTGTCCATTATTTATCAACTTATCAGTAAGGTCAAGTAGATCATTACTTATACGTGTACAACTACGGCGTGACCAGCTATGACATGGGCAACGCGTACGGCCACATTGCACTGTCAGCCGACGACATCGTTGCAGCCTGCGCTGCAGTGAAGGCCAATGGCGGCCAGGTCTCGCGCGAACCGG
>Ga0326735_1000206_pt1 | contig 13574 bp, 12 predicted proteins | sample 37_GP2_1092_FD_207945 | JGI IMG/M metagenome (GOLD analysis project Ga0326735, IMG submission 207945) | Glacier ice microbial communities from Ngari, Tibet, China - 37_GP2_109.2 | ecosystem: Environmental > Aquatic > Freshwater > Ice > Glacier | place: China: Ngari, Tibet | collected 2018-07-31
TGTGCAGGGTGACATCGGCGTCATGGTTCGCGTGTTTCGTTCATATGTGTTTCGTTCATATGTGCTTCGATCAATGTCAGGATTGCCTTGGTTTGATACGCTCGCGCCAGCGTGGTCAACTGATCGACAAAAAGGTGATAACGGCAATCCATGGTGAGCAACTGCGCCGCATGCTGTGTCATTTTTCGCATGTTTCCTGCCAAGGCAATCTGATACAATTTTTCGATTTCTTCGCGCGGCGGTATCGGCGTTGCCGTTGCGGCGCCGCTGCCAGGCGCGTGGGCGCCGCTGCGCTCAATTTCGCCTGCGTCAGCGGCCGTCGTGGCGCCGCCTTGTAGCGCATGCGCGGCAGTGGCGTCGGATCCTGGCGCGCCAATGGCAAGATCGAACCAGAACACACTGCCTTTTTCTACTACGCTGTGAACGTGAATGTCGCTTCCCATCAGTCCAATCAACTGTTGACTGATGGGCAGCCCCAAGCCCGTGCCATGCACCTGTATTTGCTGGTCGCCAAATTGCTCGAACGGCTCGAATATGTTCGCAAGCTGATCAGGAGCGATACCGACACCGCTGTCCTCGATCTCGAAGCGCAGGCATGCCTGATCCGCTCGCCCTGTCACGCGCAGGATGACATGCCCGCGGTCGGTAAACTTCACCGCATTGTTCAATAAGTTGAGCAAGACCTGGCGTACCCGCCTTTCGTCCATCAGCACCGAACTTGGCAGATCGGCCGCCAGATCTGCGGACAGCAGCAGGCCTTTCTGCTCCGCGCGCACGTGCAGCAGGGCCATCACGCCGTGGAGAAAACTGCGCAGATTGCATGCACTCACATGCAAATCCGATTTTCCCGACTCGATTTTTGCCAGATCAAGCAAATCGGTAATGAGCATGAGCAAATGGTCGCCACTGTCGTTGATCGTTTGCAGGCTGGCGATTTGCTGCGCATCGAGATTGTGATCCCGCTGCAAGATTTGTGAGTAACCAAGAATCGCGTTCAACGGCGTGCGCAATTCGTGGCTCATGTTCGACAAGAACGCACTTTTTGCTTCGTTTGCAATCTCAGCCTTGTCTTTGGCGATCGCCAGATCAATGGTGCGTTCCTTGACACGCTGTTCAAGCGCAGCATTCATGGCTTGCAAATCCTGCTGCGCGTCACGCCGCACCTGCACCTCCTGTTTCAAGCGCTCGGCCAGTGTGCGTACATCATCGATCGTATTGACTTTGGTTTGCAGAAAAAACAACAGATCAACGGTCGCGTCATGCAGCGCGAAATCGTTGAACGACAAGCCAAGGCTCTTGACGCCTCTCACATCGCGCACCAACGGGGAACAAAGAAACATCATGGAATCGGGCCGGGCCTGGTCGATGACGATCATTTGCCCTTTGATGACATGCCCGGTCTGGCGGCACTCGACAAAAAAAACTGAAAACAATTGACCGGAAATGGCGTCCAGCGTCATTGCAAGGCCGGTCGGCGTAATGATGCGGAATAAATCACCAACATCGGCGCCGCGCGTCAACTGTGGGCAGAGACGGGGAAGATTTTCTCCGTATTGCAGCACTTTCCCATCTTGATCGAACACAAAATGGAAAGGAAATACTGCCGACATTGCTTCAGGTGGGATCCCTTGCAACAGCGTCGATGACGGTTTTACTTGGCGCATGTGCAGGACGACCGGATTTTCAGCGGTGCCGGTAGCGGACAAAGAATTGTTCGTGATCCAAGCCTTGTTCGGCGCCGCCCACGTGCTCAACCTCGACCTCGGTATTGAAGCGTTCACCTAGCCCGGCGAGCAATCCCGTGACCATCGGCCCGAAGCCCGAACGGGACGAATAATAATGCAGGTGGAACGACTCCGCGGTTTCCTTTGTGACAGTAAAAGACGGCGGTTTAAGGTCGGGCATCCATTGACCGATACGCGAATGCATGTTGTTGAGATTTTTGATAAATTCCAGAAAACTGTTCCCCGACATGTCAAACACGTAATCATAGTGCCGGTATGCGAAACCGATCCAGTAGTGGCCAAAGTTTTTGAGAATGTTGCCTGGCGTGGCGCCGAGAATGGTGCTCGCGGCAATCACCAGCTTGTCCGTGACCTCTTCCGGATACTGATCCATCGAAATGAACACGTCGTCAACATCCGCCTCGGCGCGAATTTTTTCCCACATGGCTTCGCCAAGGCCGGTGACAACCATTTCTTTCACCGCTTTGTTGACGAGTCCGTACATTTTATCCTTTTGCCAATCACCGCAGGCACGCAATTCCCCCAGTGTAACAGGTGTTTCTCAGGTACAAATATTTACCTGATATTCTGTTGCGTACAGCACTGCTCCGCGGCGTCGGTGCATCGGTGCGCGGACGGTAACGCTGTACTCATCAGTACAACCCCGGCTTGCCTCAGTTTTCCTGCGGTACAACGGGCTGGCGCTCGTTCTGGAACTGGCGCTCGTTTTGGAACTGGCGATCCTGCTGAAACTGCCGCTCCTGCTGGATCTGCCGGTCCATTTCAGCCTCCCGCTCGCGCGCCTGGCGGTCGAAGCGTCGCTCCGCCGCCGGCCCGTCCGGCACCTGCTGCATGTCCTCCGGCGGGGCCGGCGTCGCCCTGTCCCCGCCCTGCATGTCTTCTTCGCGCATCTCGCCGCCCTCTTCGATCGCGTCCATTGCTTCCTCCGGCTCGTCCTGGCGAGGCGCCGCGCTGCGCGGCGGTGCGCCAGGAAATTGGGCGGCGCCATCGAGCTTGCCGGTCTCGAGCGCCGCCTTGAAAAAGTCGCCCACCAGCAGCAGCGCGTTATGGCCGCCCTGGCCCCAGTACGCGCTGCGCATGTTGACGCGGTTGTCGTTGAAACCGACCCAGGCTCCCGCCACCAGGTTCGGATGCATCAGGATGAACCAGCCGTCGGCGTTGTTTTGCGTGGTGCCGGTCTTGCCGGCGACGTCGGCATGGATGCCGAAGCGGTGCCGAATCCCCGTGCCGGTGCCGCGGTTGATCACCCCGCGCATCATGTCGATCAAGGTCACGGCCGACGCCTGCGACATCGCGCGCTGTGGCTTGACGGCGCTGAAGCGGGCGATTTCCTTGCCGTCGCGGTCGGTGATGTGGGTGACGAACACCGGCTTGCGGTACTCGCCCTGGGCGGCGATGGTGGCATAGGCATTGACCATTTCGAGCAACGTCACCGGGCTGGTGCCGAGCGCCAGCGACGGCACCGCCTGGAGCTTGCTCTGGTTGACGCCGAGCGACCTGGCCAGGCTGATGATGTCCGGCAGGCCGACGTCCTGCATGACCTGGGCGGTGATGGTATTTTTGGAAAACACCAGGCCGTCGCGCATCGTCATCTGGTTGCCGGTGGTGCCGCTCATGTCGGTCGGGCGCCACAGCTTGCCGTCGCCGGCCTTGATGCTCATCACCGCGTCGCGGTAGGGCCGCTCCGGCGCCATGCCTTTTTCCAGCGCGGCGCCGTACACCATCGGCTTGAAAGTCGAACCGGGCTGGCGCTCGGCCTGGGCCACGTGATCGAATTGTTCGCGCTGGAAGTCGCGGCTGCCGACCCAGGCCTTGACGTCGCCGCTGGCCGGGTCGAGCGCCACGAAGCCCGCTTCGAGGCGCGATTTGGCCGCGCGCAGCACGGCGACGAAGTTGCGGTCGGCCTTCAGGCGCTTGAGCGCGACCGGCCCCGCTTCGCCGTTCTCGACCGCCTTGCGATAGGTTGGCGACTCGCGCACGAAGGCGTCGCCCAGCGCCGCGTGCGACTGCCAGAAATACTGGAACGGATTGATCGCCCCGTGCACCGCGGTGTAGGCGCCCGTCGAGCTGGAAACGCTCACGCCGCTCTGGCTCCATTCGACGTCGGCCACCGCCTGCAGCGCGTTGGCCTGGCGCTCGACCGCGTGCAGGGCGGCTTGCTGCAGCGCGAAGTCGAGCGTGGTGTGCACCACCAGCCCGTCGAGCTGCAGGTTGTAGTCGTTTTCGTCGGCCCAGTCGATCAGCCACTTGCGCACGTGGGCGGTGAAGTGGGTGTCGGTGCCGGGACGCTCGGCCTGGCGCGCGAAATGCACCCGCAGCGGGCGTTTCTTGAGGGCGTTGAAACGCGGCTGGGTGATCACGCCGTGCTTGAGCATCTGCCCCAGCACGACGTTGCGCCGCTCCAGCGAACGGCCCGGATTGGTGACCGGGTTGTAGTAATTGGTTCCCTTCAGCATGCCCACCAGGGTCGCGCTTTCGAGGATGTCGAGTTGAAAGGCCGACTTGTCGAAATAGGTGCGCGCCGCCATCTCGATGCCGAAGGCGTTGTACAGGAACGGCACCGTGTTGAGATAGGCCTCCAGGATCTCGGTCTTGCTGTAGGTCGCCTCAATTTTCAACGCGGTGATCAGCTCCTTGAGCTTGCGGTTCAGGTTGCGCGAGCGTCCTATCTCTTCGGGAAACATGTTGCGCGCCAGCTGCTGGGTGATGGTCGAGCCGCCCTGGGCGTCGCCCTTGAGGCTGTAAAAAACAGCGCCGGCGGTGCGCTTGAAGTCGATGCCGTGGTGCTGGTAGAAGCGGTGGTCTTCAGTGGCCACCAGGGCGGCGGTGACGTTGGGCGAAATCTGCGCCAGCGTGACCCGCTCCTGCAGCCCCTGGTCGAAACTGGCCAGTTCCTTGCCGTCGGCCGACACCAGTGTCGAAGCACGCGCGGTGCGCGCCTGCTTCAAATCGCGGATGCCGGGCGTGAGGGGAATAAGAATCAGCACATACACCAGCAGCAGCGCCGACAGCGTGGCAATCCCCCACAGCACGATCAACACCGCCCGCTTCACCGGCGGCTGCATGGCCAGGTAAGCGCGCCCCCGCGTGTAGCCGGCCCGGGCCCTGGTTCTGGTGGTGTCCAGGATCGGTTCGAACCGTTCTCGCGCGCGTTTCAGATGGTCGTTCACTATGGTTGTTCCGCTATGATTGTTGATCCCGGCGGATCCCAACGGGCAAGTATATCTGACGGCAGCAAAAACTTTTGGCGAGTCTCACTGTGGTAAATTGTTTGCCTTTGTAAATAATTGATTCTTTCCATCGCGCTTTTCAGCGATCCGCCATGCCCGCCACGCCTATCACCCCTGCCATGTTGTCAATTTTTATCCGCGGCGCTCTGATCGCCGCCTTCGCCACGCTGACCGGCTGCGCCGCGCTGGCGCCGCCGCCGCTGTCCTCGTTCGTCGTCATGACCGACGACGGCGTTAGCGTGGCGCGGGTGCTGACCGCGGGTGCGGTCTGCCCGCCGTTCCGCCTCGACGGCCTCGACGTCGCCATGTCGGTGCGCGCGCCAGCGGCCACCATCGCCCAGCGGCCGACGGCGTCAGCGGCGACCGACGCCAAGCCAAGCGCGTTTCCGGTGCTCGCGTGCGAAGCGCACATCCCGGCCGGCACCACGCAGGCGTCGGTCGGCGGACAGCCGCTGCCGCTGCCGCGCACGCAGCTGGCGCGCATCGTCGTCATCGGCGACACCGGCTGCCGGCTGAAAACCAGTGGCGCCTTCCAGGATTGCAACCGCACTCTTGCCTATCCGTTCGCCCGCGTTGCCGCCCTTGCCGCCGCGTGGAAGCCGGACCTGGTGGTGCACGTGGGCGACTACCACTACCGCGAAAATGACTGCCCGGCCGAGCGCCCGGGGTGCGCCGGCAGCCCATGGGGCTATGGCTGGGACGCCTGGGACGCCGATTTTTTTACCCCCGCTTCAGCATTGCTGAAGGCGGCGCCGTGGGTCATGGCGCGCGGCAACCACGAATCGTGCGCGCGCGCCGGCCAAGGCTTTTTGCGCTTTCTCGACCCGCGCCCACTGCTGCCCGGGCGCGACTGCAACGACGCGGCTGATGACGGCGTGGGCGACTTCAGCGACCCGTACGCGGTCCACCTTGGCGCCGGCGCCCAGATGATCGTGCTCGACACCTCCAGCACCGTCAACAAGGGCTTTGCGGCGCTCGACGCGCGGATGGCGCACTACGCCGACAGCTACCGCAAGATGGAAGCGATCTCGCACCAGGCGCCTTACAACATCGCCGTCTTCCACCACCCGATCCTCGCTTTCGGCGCGCTCCGCGACAAGGCCGGCGCCGCATCTCTGTTCAGCGGCACCAAGGGGCTGCAGGACGCGTTCGGCGCCGTCGACCCGGGCCTGATGCCGAAAAACGTCCAGGCGGTGCTGTCCGGTCACATCCACCTGTGGCAGCAGGTCAGTTTTTCAAGCGCGCACCCGACCCAGTTCGTCAGCGGTTTTTCCGGCACCACCGAAGACACCGTGCCAATGCCGCAGCCGCTGCCGGAAGGCGCATCGCCGGCCCCTGGCGCCGTGGTCGAACACTTCAGTTCCTGGGTCGACGGCTTCGGCTACATGACGATGGAGCGCACCGGCGCCGAACAGTGGGCCGTGAACGTGTGGGACACGCACGGCAAGGTGCGCAACACCTGCACCCTCACCGGCAGCAAATCGACGTGCGCGAGGCCGCAGGTAGATTGACCCCGGCTGACCCGGGCTACCTCAACCCCGCCACAGCAATTCGATGCCGAAGCGGCGCACGACGACGGCGAACAGGCCGAAACAGGCCGCCGTCAGCAGCATCGAGGCGGCCAGCGCCGGCCAGAAGCCGATGCGGTTCATCAACGCCGGAAATGCCAGGAACATCGGCAACGTCGGGATCACGTACCAGAAAGTGTACCAGGCGTGGCTGGCGATTTTCGCCTCGGCGACGCCATCGAGGCGCAGCCACACCAGCACCAGGATCGTCACCAGCGGCAGCGCGCCACAAGGCCACCGAGACGGTCGCTGCGCTTGGCCAGTTCAGCGATGAGCACGACAAGGCCTGCCGTGACCAGGTATTTCAGCATCGTCAATGCCATCGTCGGCTCCGGGATAAGAATGCCGTCATTGTAGTCGCGCCCGGGTTTTCCGGTTCATGCTGTGGCTGGGTTCATAATGTTGCGTTCGCCGCTGCACCTTTTACGGCGCCGGCGTCGGCGGTTTTTCGCAGTTCGCGCCGGCGCAGCAGCAAAAAGGCGGCCGGCACCACGAACAGCGACAGCAGCGGCGCGGTGATCATCCCGCCCACCATCGGCGCGGCGATGCGCTGCATGACTTCCGAACCGGTGCCGGAACCGGCCATGATCGGCACCAGGCCGGCGACGATCACCGTCATCGCCTTCGGCCGCACCCGCAGCAGCGCGCCGTCGGATATGGCCGCCATCAGGGCGGCCTCGCTGCGCTCGCCCGAGCGCTCCCAGGCGTTCTTCAGGTACAGCAGCATGATCACCCCGAACTCGGCCGACACGCCGGCCAGTGCCAGGAAGCCGACGGCGCCGGCCACCGACAGGTTGTGGCCCAGCAGCCAGAGCAGCCAGATGCCTCAATGGAAAAGGACCGGCAAGGTGCCGGTCCGTGGAGAAATTTCTTAGCCGTGGCCGCCATGACCCGTTGGCTTGCGCACATTAAACTCGATGTCGGCAGGCTTGTTCGTAACCGGCATCGCCTGCCCACCTGGGGAGCTGCTCCGTACTGGCTGCGGCGTTTCGCCTTTCCATTCGTAGGCAACGGTTCCTGCCGGATGCTTGTACCAACCGGGGTCCTTGTAGTCGCCCGGCCTCTGGTCCTTGCGCACTTTAAGAACGGTGAACATGCCGCCCATTTCAACGCCGCCGAACGGGCCCTCGCCCGACGTCATCGGCAGGGTATTGTCGGAAATCGGCATTTCCATGCCGCCCATCGAGCCGCCCTTGTCGCCCATCACCATATAGTCGGGAATCAAGGTGCTGATCTTCCTGGCGACGCCTCGATGGTCGACACCGATCATGGTCGGAACGCTGTGGCCCATCGCGTTCATCGTGTGGTGCGACTTGTGGCAATGGAAGGCCCAGTCGCCAAGATCGGTCGCAACGAATTCGATGGCCCGCATCTGGCCGACGGCGATGTCGGTCGTCACTTCAGGCCAACGCGACTCTGGGCGGGTCCAGCCGCCATCGGTGCCCGTCACCTCGAACTCGTGCCCATGCAGGTGAATCGGGTGGTTCGTCATTGTCAGGTTGCCGGCACGGATGCGGACGCGGTCGCCCTGGCGCACGTTCATCGAGTCGATGCCAGGGAAAGCACGGCTGTTGAATGTCCATAGATTAAAGTCGAGCATGGTGTTGATTTTTGGCGTGTAGCTGCCCGGCTCAATGTCATAGGCGTTCAGCAAGAACACAAAATCACGGTCTACCGCGTGCTGCCGCGGATCCTTCGGGTGCGTGATCCAGAATCCCATCATGCCCATCGCCATCTGCACCATCTCGTCGGCATGCGGGTGATACATGAAGGTGCCCGGACGCTTCGCCACGAACTCATAGACGAAGGTCTTGCCGGGCTGGATGCCTGGCTGGGTGAGGCCGGTTACCCCGTCCATTCCGTTCGGCAGGCGCTGACCATGCCAGTGGACGCTGGTGTGCTCGGGCAGCTTGTTGGTGACGAAGATGCGCACCCGGTCACCTTCGACAACTTCGATCGTGGGTCCCGGGCTTTGGCCGTTGTAACCCCACAGGTTTGCCTTCATGCCGGGAGCGATTTCGCGCACAACCGGTTCGGCCACCAGGTGAAATTCCTTGACGCCGTCCTTCATGCGCCAGGGCAGCGACCAGCCGTTCAGCGTGACGACCGGGTTGTACGGTCGTCCGTTGGGCGGCGTCAGTGGCGGCATGGTGGCGGCCGACGATTGCATCGGCGCTTCGGGCAGCGATGCCGCGCCAACCTTGCTCACCAAAGTGGCGCCAACCATGGCAGCGCCTGCGTTCGACAGGAATGATCGGCGGGATGTCATTGTGTAGCTTTCTTTATTGTAGCGGTAGCGGCGGACGGGGCGGGCAGGCGGCCGCCGAGCGCGGTTTGCAGGTTGGTGTCGGCGATCCAGTAATCTTTCAGCGCCGTGATGTAATCGTTGACCGCGGCGGCCTGTTCGCGCGAGCTGGCCAGCAGCTCGAAAACGCTCAGGAGCATGCCGTTGTAGCGCAGCAGCGTCTCATCCGATTTCTTTTTTTGCAGCGGGATCACCTGGTCGCGATAGTGCTTGGCCAGATCGAACGAGGCGCGATAGTCAATGTAGCTTTTGCGGGCATCGCTGCGCGCATTGGTTGCCGCGTACGCAAGCGTGTTTACCGACTGCATGTAGATTGCCTCGGACTTCGCAACCCGCGCAGAGCCCCAGTCGAATAGTGGAATTTCAAGCGACAGCGCGTAGCCGCGTGCCGCCGGTGCACCGGGTCGGTTCGTTTCAGCGTACCCCAGGTCGAGCACATTGATGAAGCGCGTGGTCCGCGTCATGCCGAGCGAAGCTGCAGTTTGCTCAGTGTCAAGTTTCGCCGCCTGGATGTCGAGCCGGTCGCGTACCGCAATGCGCTCGATATCCTCCAGTTCGGCGGCAGACCCTGGCAGCTCAGGGAGGCGGTCAAGCAGCTTGTAGCTTGCCTGCTGGCCCCACAGGCCCATGAGCTTCGTCAGCTCTTCGCGGGCTACCACGGCTTGCTTTTGCGCGCGGCCAACTGCAGCGGTCGTTTCAGCGTAGAACGACTGCTCCCGGATGAGGTCAAGCTGGCTCCAGTTTCCTGCCTTGGCCATTCGGCCGGCCAGATCGGCGCTTGCTTCGGCCGCGCTATTGACCTGCCTGGCGTACGCAACGCCTTGCAGGGCGGCGACTGCCTCGTAGTAGGCACGGCGCGTTTCAGCGGCGTGCTTTTGAATCTCGTTGGCAACCAGCAGTTTTGTTTGCGCGAAGCGGCGCCGCTCGATGCGCTGGGCTAACGGTGCGGTCAACAGGTTGACGATATTCACGGTCAGCGTGCGCTCTATCTCGACGTCGTCACCCTGGCGTGTGCGCTTGAAACCAAAGGCAGGATTTTGCAGCCGGCCGGCTTGCACAAGGTCAGCTTCAGCAATACCAACACTCCAGTAGGTCGCCTGCAGGCCACGGTTGTTCAGCAGTGCCACCTGCACCGCGTCATCGGCCCCAAGCGGTTTGCGCAAAATGGCATTGATCGCGTCAACCAGTGCGCGCGCATCGACGTCATTTCGCACGACCTGGACGTCTTTGCCGATGCGCGCCTTCGTCAGGTCGGAAACGGCGCCAAATCCACCGTCTTTGGACAAGGAGGCACAGCCGCTCAGCAACAACATGAGCGCGCCCGTTGCGGCGAATGGACGAAGCTTCATGTAACGTCCAGCGTTCATTTCGCATCCCCCTTCGTGTGATGAGCGTGCGGATCAGGCGCGGGCGCAGCAGCCGGCGCATGATTTTCGGGATGGGCCGCCGTAGCTGTCGACACGGCGCCGGTTTTTGGAGTCATCGCTTCGGCCTGGGAGCCGCAAGCGCTCCCCATGGTCAGCGTCATCGAATCATAGGAAGCTACCTGCGCGTTGAGCGCCTTCCAGTTCTGTGCCGGCGTCGACGTGCCGGGAGCGGCCGGGCGGTACGTCATTGCCGTTTGATAGGCCGTGGCGGGAACGCTCGCGTTGGCGTCGGCCACCTCTGGGTGCGGGTGTATTTTGTCAGTGGCGTGTGCAAGGGTCGCGACTGCGCTCAGCGCAAGCCAAGCGGCCGCAGGCGCGAGCCGGTATAAATATGACATGAAAATCCTCAGGAATGACAGTGTTCGTTACAAACAGATGACTACCAGTAATTACCGATGATCCGACTGCGTTCATGTGCCGGTGAGAACGAACGCAGTCAGCCCAAGATCAGGCGAGTGAGGATTGCGGGGGGCGTTCGGGGAATGCGAGGTCGACCGTCGGATAACGGCCGGAGTCGAAGGGAAGGAATTCGAAATCCACTGCCTGCATGGGCAGGTCGGACGACCTTGACGGGGCCATTGACGCGCCGACATAACATGCGGCGCACGAACTGCATTTTCCGCTTGCGTGATGATCGGTCAATGATCCATCGTGTGCATTCGAACCGCTCGCGTCTGCCGTAGTTGCAATAAGGTCATGATCAACGCCATGATGTTGCGATGCAGGCGGAGAGGCATGGTGCGAGTTATCCACCGCGGCGTTCAGTTGCGCTGTTTGCGCACCGGAAGAAGACGCGCACAACATCGTCGTCGCTGAAGCAAAACCTTGAAAAGGCACCGCAAGCAACATCAGCCAGACGATCAGCAATCGAAACGTTATATTCACGAAGAACAGCTTAACACAATCGTGAAAGGCCGCGCAGTCTGACACCAGCGTCATGCCGACGACACATTGAACGTGGCTTGTGTGGATAAAAAACAGGCGGACGACACAACTGCGCAGCCTGTAGGCGGGCCTGGGTTGGCAGCTTGTTTTTACGCTGACAAGGAAAACACGCTGGAGTAATACTGACCGGACAAGTGTGCTGTTCAAGCGCGTCACAACGTTTCTACGTTGCGCTTCTGCAATGCTTAGCCTAAGCCAGATGATTAATTTATATTCGAGCGGCGAGGCCCTTTTCGTCCTTCAGTGTATGGTTCAAGCAGTTATAGCGGATAGATGCCAGGCGTCTCCTCTGTCACGACCGGTCGAGTACCGCGAAACGGCGGCGGCTTAAAAACGTACCAACCCGTAAAAGAAAGATGTACAAGCATGCATATGCTGGAAACGACTGAGCAATCCTTGACCACGACAGCAGAAGGACGAGCCGCTCCGGTCAGCGAGCGACTCAACAACAAATGTTTTTGCATGAGTCTTGACCACGCCGCATTGCGCGACGCTTTGGCCGGCGAATTGGGGTCGCCCGAATTGTTGGCACTGGTTGAGGAGCGATGTCCCTACCTTTTTTCCGCCAGGCCAGTGTTCATCTCCGACAGCCATGCTGAGCGCATGGCCAATGTGGTGCGTGCCGTCGAGTCGGTGGTGGCACTACCGGCTTACCGAAGCCGTGTTCTCGAGGGTGCGCCGGCAATTGTCAGGCATGACCCCGGCGGCGCAAAAGGCGTTTTTTTTGGCTATGATTTTCACCTTCGTGAAGACGACATCGGACTCATCGAAATCAATACCAACGCCGGCGGCGCCATGCTCAATGCGGTGATGGCGCGGGCGCATCGCGCCTGCTGCCTCGATCACAAACAGTTGGCTGTTGCGGCGGCCGCTGCCGCTCATCTGGAAAAAGATATTGTCGACATGTTTCATATGGAGTGGCAGCGCTGCGGGCGCGACCGGCAGCTCCAGACGATTGCCATTGTTGATACAGAACCGCAGCAGCAATATTTGTATCCCGAGTTTGTATTGTTCCAGCGCCTTTTCGAGCGTCACGGTTTGCGCGCCGTCATTGCCGACCCTTCCGAGCTAAAACTGCAAGACGGTGTCTTGTGGCACGGCCAGATTGCCATCGACCTGGTCTACAACCGACTAACCGATTTTTTGCTGGAGTTGCCTGCAAGCGCGGCTTTGCGCGCCGCCTACCTTCAGCGTGCGATCGTGCTGACACCGCATCCACAAGCACACGCGCTTTTCGCCGACAAGCGCAATCTGGCGTTGCTCAGCGATGCGGGCCAACTGCAAGCGCTTGGCGTTCCTCAGCAAGTTCAAGAAATCCTCCTTGCGAACATTTTACCTACGGAAGTTGTCAACGCCGCGGATGGCGAGAGACTCTGGAGCGAGCGCCGGCAACTCTTTTTCAAACCCACTGCAGGCTTTGGCGGACGGGCAGCATACCGCGGCGACAAAATCACCAAACGGGTCTGGCAAGACATTCTGGCGGGCGAGTATGTAGCGCAAAAAATCATGATTCCTGGGGATAGGGTCATTGGCAGCCGCGAGGATCCTCAATTGCTGAAGTTCGACCTGCGGCTATACATCTACCATGGCGCCGTTCAGTGGACCGCGGCGCGACTGTACCAGGGGCAAACAACGAACTTTCGCACTCCCGGGGGCGGCTTCGCGCCAGTCTACAGTCTGTTGGATGCGGAAATCACGTCCGAAATCGACGGGATAAAAATGCCCCCGGAGGTCGCGGTGGCATGTTGCTTGGAAAATTGTGTGTAGAGGCAGCGACGCTCCCCTTCAGTTGCTTGTACCAGCAAGAATCTTTGTAGTCATTGCGCGCAAAGTCTTTCAACAAAGCGGATCGAATGCGCGTAGCAGAGCCACTTGCAATGTCCTTGCCAGCCTGTGCTAACATTATTATGTGAAAAACGTGCTGAAAGCCTTGATCGTGTGGGCATTGTTGCTGGCGGTGCCTCTACAGGCATTCGCGTCAGTGACGATGCTCCTGTGCGCGCCTGCATCGGTCAGCGTGGAAAGCGATCATCATCGCGTGGCTATCGAAGCGCCACATCAGCACGAAGCACCTGGGTCGCCCACTGCCACGTCTCTTGCCAGTCAGGTCCAGGACGCAAATTCAGTTCAAAGTCATGACAAGTCCGATACCGTTCACCATCAGGCCGGCAGCAAGTGCGGCGCATGCGCCAGCTGCGGCTGCGGTGCCGGCATGGTGCCGTCGTTGCCGTCCACGGTGGCCGCCGTAGCGCCGCATTTCGAATCCGTTCCTTTCAACCTGGGCCATGTGCCCACGGTTGACCTCGCACTTCCTGAGCGCCCTCCCCGCGTCTGACCCTCAATTGCGGCCACCT
>Ga0326735_1000207_pt1 | contig 13567 bp, 14 predicted proteins | sample 37_GP2_1092_FD_207945 | JGI IMG/M metagenome (GOLD analysis project Ga0326735, IMG submission 207945) | Glacier ice microbial communities from Ngari, Tibet, China - 37_GP2_109.2 | ecosystem: Environmental > Aquatic > Freshwater > Ice > Glacier | place: China: Ngari, Tibet | collected 2018-07-31
GTGGTGCGGCGTGCCGAGCGTGATCACGCGCGCCACCTGGTGCGCGCCGTGCATCCGCAGCCAGGCACGCGCCACCAGTCCGCCCATGCTGTGGGCCACGACGATCATTTTCGGCGCGCCGGCCGCCGCGCACAGCGCTTCGCACGCGCGCTGTACCGCCGGCACGTAGCCGTCGATGTCGCCGGTGACAGGTTCCAGGTCGAGCGTGGCGTGGCTGATACGCTCGCCGTCCAGCAGCGCCGTCAGCGCTGTCCAATAGCCGCTGTTGCAGCCATACCCGTGCAGTAGCAGCACCGGCGGTGGCAGAGAAGTCCCGCCAGCGTAGATCACCTGGCGCGGCGCGGCGCGCGGCATGCTCCACGACGACTGCAGCATCGAGGCGGCAAACTCCTCGCTGAACAGTCGAAGGCCGGCGCCGGCGCCAAGGCGAAATTCGGCTGGCGTGGCGCTGGCCGAGCGGCTGCTGAGGAAAAAATTGTTCGCATTGATCAGCAGGCGCACCAGCAGCACCAGGCCAGCGCCGAGCAACCCCGCCGCCAGCGCCGACATCCCCAACCAGCGCCACGCGCCAGCGGCCATCGCCAGCGCTGCCGCCGCCTGCGCCAGCAGCAGCAATCGCAGCATCCGGCGCGCGCTGAGGGGGCTGCGCTGCGGGCCGCTCATTTAGCGCCTGGCAAGTTTCAAGATATGGCTGGCGATGCCGCGCAGGATATTCACTTCTTCGGTTTCCAGCCCGGTGCGGGCGAACAGGCGCTTGATGCGCGGCATCAGCTTCTTGGGATTGTCGGCGTCGAGGAAATCGATCGCCACCAGCGCCTGCTCGAGGTGGGCGTACATGCCGTCGATCTGCGCCAGGTTCGCCGCGTCGCCGTGGAAACCAATGGCGGGGGGCGCTGCGGGCGCATCCGCATCCGCCTCGGCCGCCACCCGGCATTCGTACGCCAGCACCTGGGCTGCCTGCGCCAGGTTGAGTGACGAATAAGCCGGATTGGCCGGGATATTGATGAGCACGTTGCATTGCTCGACGATCTGGTTCGGCAAGCCGAAGCGCTCGTTGCCGAAGATGAGGGCAGTGGTCAGCGCAGTTTCCCCTTCGACGTGCGCAGCCACGTGACTTGCAAAGGCGCGCGGCGTCCACACCGGCGGCGAAAATTCGCGCAACCGGGCCGACACCGCGGCGGCAAAATTGCACCCTTCCAGCGCCTGCCGGATGTCCGTGACGATGCGCGCGCCGCCAAGCACATCTTGGGCGCCGCTGGCGAAAGCGATGGCCTCAGGGTCGCTCAAGGCGTCGGCAAAGCGTGGATTGACCAGCACCAGATCGGCAAACCCCATGGTCTTGATGGCCCGCGCGACGGCGCCGATATTGCCGGCGCGGCTCGTTTCGACCAGCACAAAGCGCAGTCGGTGAAAAACAGAAGTGTTGATTTCGGGCGGGTTCATTTAAAATAGCGCTACCGCGCAGTGCGATCAGGTTGAAAAGCGGGCCACAGGCGAGCCAGGTGCAGTCCATGCAGAGGCTACCCTGACCCGTGAATTTTAACCATTTCGCCGCTGCCCCGCTCTTTAATTCACTTTTGTTCATTATCGTTCACGGCGCCTGCCCGCGCGGTGGCGTTAGCGTTCTTACAACGGAAACTCATCATGCATCCAATGCTCAACACGGCGATCAAGGCCGCTCGCCGCGCCGCCACCGTGATCAACCGCGCCGCTTTCGACATCGATCGCATCGCGATCACGGAAAAACAACACAACGATTTCGTCACCGACGTCGACCAGGCCGCCGAACAGGCGATCGTCGAGACGCTGCTGAAGGCCTATCCCGGCCATGCAATCCTGGCCGAAGAGTCCGGCGCTTCCGCCAACTTGAACGACGAAAGTGAATTCGCCTGGATCATCGACCCCATCGATGGCACCACCAACTTCATGCACGGCTACCCCAACTATTGCGTCTCGATCGCGCTGCAGCAGCGCGGCATCATCACCCAGGCGGTGATCTACGACCCGGTGCGCAACGACCTGTACACCGCGTCAAAGGGCGCCGGCGCGTTTCTGAACGAAAAACGCATCCGCGTGACCAAGCACGACCGCCTGGCCAATACGCTGCTGGCGTCCGGCCATGGCGCCGGCCCGCGCGCGCTCGACGAGTACATGCGCATGTACCAGCTCACGTCCGAGCGCTGCCAGGCGGTGCGCAATGGCGGCTCGGCGGCGCTGGACCTGGCCAACGTCGCCGCCGGCCGCCTCGACGGTTTCTACGAAAAAGGCTTGAAGCCGTGGGACATCGCCGCCGGTTCGCTGCTGGTGACGGAAGCGGGCGGCATTTGCGGCGAGTTCAGCGGCGAGTCGGCCTACCTGCACAAGGGCGACATCATTGCCGCCAGCCCGAAGGTGTTCGGCCAGATGGTGACGCTGCTGGCCGCTTTCGCGTAAAATAACGCCTTGGTATTGTGTCGGGGCGCGAACTGGCGCCTCCTCCCCGTTTTTCGCCACGGCCACCCAGGCCGCGTGAAAAATTGCTGCGGCGAAAGTGAACCTTCCCGTTCGCACCAGCTGTGTTTATACTGCAACATCGAGCGGCGCCGACTCCAGTGTGATTGCCGCCTCGATTTTCTAATCGGATTGCCTGCCACTGGCGCCCTCATCATTGTGGCGACGGGCCGATCCTCACCCATAAAGTTACCATGTCCTTTTCCCAACTCGGCCTGTCCGATGCCATCGTTCGTGCTGTTACCGAACACGGCTACACCGTCCCGACACCGATCCAGAGCCAGGCGATTCCCGCCGTGCTGGCCGGCGGCGACCTGCTGGCCGGCGCCCAGACCGGCACCGGCAAGACCGCCGGCTTCACCCTGCCGATCCTGAACCGCCTGTCGACCGACAAGATCGGCGCTGCGCAGACCAGCAAGACGTCGGTGCGCTCGGTGCGCGCGCTGATCCTCACCCCGACCCGCGAACTGGCGGCGCAAGTCGAGGAAAGCGTGCGCGTGTACGGCAAATACACTAACCTGAATTCGACCGTCATTTTTGGCGGCGTCGGTATCAATCCGCAGATCAAGCAGCTCAAGCACGGGGTCGACATCCTGGTCGCCACGCCGGGCCGCCTGCTCGATCACATGGAACAGCGCACGGTCGACCTGTCGAAAGTCGAGATCCTGATCCTCGACGAAGCCGACCGCATGCTCGACATGGGTTTCATCCGCGACATCAAGAAAGTGCTGGCGGTGCTGCCGCCGAAGCGCCAGAACCTGCTGTTTTCGGCCACCTTCTCGGAAGAAATCAAGGCGCTCGCCGATGGCCTGCTGAACAAGCCGGCAATGATCGAAGTGGCGCGCCGCAATTCGACCGTCGAAGTGATCTTGCAAAAGATCCACCCGGTCGACCGCGACAAGAAGCACCCGATGCTGGCGCACCTGATCAAGACGAATAACTGGACCCAGGTGCTGGTATTCATGCGCACCAAGCACGGCGCCAACAAGCTCGTCGAGCAGTTGAATGCCGACGGCATCGGCGCGATGGCGATCCACGGCAACAAGAGCCAGTCGGCGCGCACCAAGGCGCTGGCAGAGTTCAAGGACGGCGCGCTGCAGGTGCTCGTCGCCACCGACATCGCCGCGCGCGGCATCGACATCGACCAGTTGCCGCACGTCGTCAACTACGACTTGCCGAATATACCGGAAGACTATGTGCACCGGATTGGCCGTACCGGCCGCGCCGGCGCCACCGGCGAAGCGGTGTCGCTGGTCTGCGTGGACGAGCACGAGATGTTGAAGGACATCGAAAAACTCATCAAGCAAACCTTGCCGCGCGAAGTCATCCCCGGTTTCGAGCCGGATCTGAATGCGCGTGCGCAAGCGATTCAATTGCGCAGCGGCGCGCCAGGCCACGGCGGACGGGGCGGACGCTCCGGCGGCGGTCAGGTCGTCAAGGTCGGCGGCGGCGGTGGCCGCGCCACGGCCAAGCCGCGCAGCGCCGGCAGCGGTCCTGCCGCCGGCGGTGGTGGTGGTGCCGGTGCGCGCGGACCGCGTCCGGCGCCGCCGCACCGCTCGGGCGGACGCGGCCGATAAGCAAAAAAACCGGGTTCGCCCGGTTTTTTTTCGTCCCGACGAGGTCGATTTCGATTGCGCTGATTGTGCCAATTTGGCCGACTGCGTTAATTTCGCCGACGTCGTCGCGTCTGCCTTACAAATGCTCGTGGTAAACAATTCAAGATACGCTACGATGTGGGGCTTCGGCTTTCGGCCCTTGAACCATGCCGACATGGGCGGCAAACGTGAGCAACAACAATCGCAACAGTAATAAACCACTGGAAAAATCCATGATCCTGGGCCTGCGCACCGTCATTTACCCCGTCGCCAACATCGCCGACGCCACCGCCTGGTACACCGGCGTGCTCGAGCGCGCGCCGTATTTCAGCGAGCCCTACTATGTCGGCTTCGAGGTCGGCGGTTTCGAACTCGGCCTGGTGCCGGACGGCGTGCCCGGCGCCACCGGCGCCACCGCCTACTGGGGCACGGCCGACATCGTGGCCGAAGTGCAGCGCCTGCTCGCATTGGGCGCGTTGATCGATTCGCCCGTCACCGAAGTCGGTGGCGGCATCCATGTGGCGACCTTGAAAGACCCGTACGGCAATCTGTTCGGCGTGATCCAGAATCCCCACTTCGATCCTGCCAAGGTCGGCTAAATTTGATATCGAGCAAGATGCAGATGGGATAGGAAGGCAAGAATGGTTCCTTCCGGCTCGCCCTCCCGCGCGGCCTGAAAGGACCCATGACCTCTCGTCACCGCCTTCCCGCCCTGTTCGCACTATGCATCAGCGTGCTGCTCGGCGGCTGTGCCACCACCAGCATCAGCCTGCAGGAAGTGCGCGATTTCGCCGACCAGTCCGCCAAATTGGGGGGTTACGCCGAATTGTCGACGCGCTTTCGCGATACCTACGCGCGCGAACAGTTGTACCTGCCGCCGGCCGCCGAGCGGATCGGCAAGGAGACCGACGTCAAGCGGCGCGCGGTGTACGACGATTTCGGCAGCGCCCAGAAAGCGGTGGTGCTGTACATGCAGACGCTGAGCCTGCTGGCCGGCGACGCCCGCTACGACCTCACCGACAAGCTCGACGATCTCGGCAACGGCATCAAGGCCAACGTCGAGAGCGGGCTCGAGCAGAAGCATGTGCTCGCCTACACCGGCATGACGCGCCTGCTGACGCGGGTGATTGCCTCCGGTTACCAGGGCCGCAGCGTCGAAACGATGGTGCGCGACGGCGACCGCGACTTGCAGACCCTGCTCGAGGCGATGCTGACGCTGACCCGGTTCTACGCCAAGACGAACGAGAACGAAAAGAAAACCATCCTCGGCATTTTCGAAGTCGAAATCCCGTTCGCCACCCGGCCTCAGGACCGCATGCTGGTGACCTTGGCGAAGGTCCATTATCTCAACAAGTCGGCCGAATACAAGATCCTCGACAAGCGTTATGAACTGGCCCTGCAAGGGTTGACCAAAGTGTCGCTGGGCCACCAAAAGCTGCGCGAGAACCTGGCCAACCTGCGCGGCGAGGAAATCAGGAACATCCTGGCGAGCTACGTGCGCGACCTGCAGGCGATCCGCACCGGTCTTTCGGCCAACCCAAACTGAACGGAGGCGCGCGATGAGCAAGGGCATTGAGGAAAACACGCAGAGAAACGCGGAAAGAAACGCGGAACAACACGCCGAGCAAAATGGCCTGGCGACAGTGCCGCAGATCGAGGCGCTGGCCGACCAGTTGTCGGTGTGCGCCGACCAGATCCACGCGCGCGTGATGAAAAACATCAAGGCGCACAACGGCGGGCCGGTTGGCGACGCCGAGCAGGCTACGGCGCGCGCCTTGCTCGACGATGAGTTGCTGCTGCGCCAGCGCGCCAACAGCCTGTATGCGGACGCCGCCACCTACGTCGTCAAGACGCTCGGCAAGCCACAGCAGCATGTGATGGAGCTGACGGCTGCGGCGGCGGAAAAAATCCGCAGGATTGCCATGCTCGGCGACGTCGTCGGACTGGTCGGCGGCCTGCTGTCGCTGGCCGGCGCCGCCGCTACCGGCCAGCCGGTACCGATCCTCGCCGCGCTCGACAAAATCCGCAGTCACGTCAAGGCAGTCCAGGCCGACATGCCGAAGAAGGCGCCGGCCAAGCCTGCCTGAAGCAAGTATGAAACATGCCTGAAAAGGGTCAAACGTCGCGTGCGCCCATGTTCATCGCGTCCCGATCGCGCTACACTGATTACAGCCCAGCCACCGTTTTGGCGCCTCTTTTACAGTTCGAAAAGGTACCCCGATGAATCGCCTTGAGCAAGCACAACTGACGCTCCTCAAATCGATGCTTGAGCAACGCCTTGACGCGCTCGCCACGCAAACCCGTGCCGACCATCTTGCCGTTGGCGACCGCGCGGTCGAGGAAGTGGAAACCTCGCCCGCCGACAAGGCCACCGTGCGCCTGCTCAACGACATGGCGCAGGAGGCCGCCGACCATAATGCGATCCAGATGGTGGTGTTGAAACACGCGCTGTTCAGGTTCGACGACGGCAGCTACGGCGAATGCGAGGAATGCGGCAACCCGATCGGCTTTTCGCGACTGCAGGCGCGTCCCGAAGCGCCCCTGTGCATCACTTGCCAGACGCGGGCGGAAAAACACAAGGGCTGAGATTCCCGCGCGTTGTAGCCTCTTGCCGAATTTTATTAACACATGTGCTGGCCGCCATTGATGGCAATGTTGGCGCCGGTGACAAATCCGGCCCCTTCCGATGCAAGGTAAGCCACCAGCGCGGCTACTTCCTCGGGTTCGCCAAGCCTGCCGACAGGAATGCTTGGTAGGATCTTCGCCTGCATGATCTCGTCCGGCACCTGCAGCGCCATTTTGGTACGCAAGTATCCAGGTGACACCGTGTTGACGGTAATGCCGTGGCGCGCCACTTCCAGTGCCAGTGCCTTGGTGAAGCCGTGCATGCCGGCCTTGGCCGCGGCGTAATTGACTTGGCCGAAGCCGCCTTGCTGCGCATTTACCGAAGAAATATTGATGATTTTCCCTGAACTAGCCGGCAGCGTCGAGCCGCCTGCACAAGGCGGTTCCCAAGCCATCCATGCCACCCGTCACTAGCGCTACCTTGATATCTTCCATGCTGTGCCCGCCCTAGAAAAGTTATCCAATCGACACCGCTCTCGCAACGTGAAAGGTCAAGTCTAAAAGGCTGATACGACATAATATTGACAAATATAAAATTCAATAACAAAAAGAAAAGCTTTTGATCAATACGACAGCAAGCTGAGCATGCACGACGCAGCCACCCGGTCAGCGGATCAGCGCCGGCATGCTGAGCGGGTCGAAATCAACCCAGTCGCGCTCGACGATGCTGCCTTCGGCCCGCTCAAGGTGGTGCGCGCCGACCTTGCGCAGCACCTCCAGCGCGCGGTTCTCGCCATGCTCGTCACCATCGCCACCGTCGTCATCGATTGCAACGGCCAGCAGCATGCCGGCCGGGCGCGGTACGGCCTGGTTTTCGCCGCCCTCTTCCGCCTCGCCCTTGTCCTTCATCTTCGAAAAGCTGAACAACGAGCCAACATGGGCGCCAACCAGGCCACCGACGATCGGGCCGACAGGGCCGGTTACGACCGCCGTCGCCGCGCCGACCGCGACTCCGACCATGCCCCCCACCGAGGCGCCTTCGACGACGCCGGACGGGGTTTCCTTGGCGCCGGCCGATTGCATGTTGTCGCCGCCAATCGGCGTCATGTCGTGCTGGCCCGGCTGGTTGACGAAGAAGGCGCTGATGCGCTCAATGCGAAAGCCGGCGTCAACCAGTTCGCGCCGCGCCTGGTCGACTTCTTCCTGGAGTTGAAAATGGCCTGCGATAATTCTGGACATGCTGTGTTCCTCCTGCATTGGTGCTGCCATGGATGATGTTCCCAGCATGCACCACGGCGCCGCCGCGCACTGTACGCCAGCACACGAAGGCAGATGAATCTGCGCCGGGCCGACGTCGCTACTCCAATTAATGCCATTGGCCGTAACCGGCCGCATGCACCGGTTCGAGCGCCGGCGCATCCTGCCATTCGCGCGGATCAACGCGATAATACTTGCCAAACTCGGCAAACAGGGCTGGATGGCGTTCGGCCATCTGGTGCGGTTTTTCAAAAAAAGTTTCGGTGGCAACCGCAAAAAACTCTGCCGGGCTGGTTGCGCCGTAATGGTCGAGTACGCTCTGCTGATGGCCAATCGCGTCGGCGCGCAGGTCGGCATAATCGCGCGCCAGCACCGTTGACCAGTTGCGGTAGCGCTCCCGGCTGCCAAGGTAGGGCGCGCCATTGTTGCTGCCCGACTCACTGTCGAGCTGGTGCGCGAATTCGTGCAGCACCACGTTTTGGCCATCGGTTTCGTCTTGTGCGCCGCGCTGCACGTGGTCCCACGCCAGCACGACCCGGCCATCGCCCCACGATTCACCCAGCAGGTCCTGGCGCGTTTCGGTCACCACCCCGGCAGCGTCGACCTGGTTGCGCGGCGCCAGGAAAGCGCCCGGATACACCAGCACCGTGTCGAGTCCGGGATAGACGCGGCTGGGCCGGTTCAGCAGCAACATGCACGCCTGGCCGGCAATCGTCACCCGCATCTCGTCGTCGATATCGAGTCCTTCACAACCGACAAATTTTTTCTGGTGTAAAAATTGCTGAATCAACCGGTGCAGCTGTTGCTGCAACTGCTCAGGCATGCGTGCGTAGAACGGGATATTGCGAGCGAGGATGTCGGCAAAGCCGGCCGGCATTGGCCGCCCCAGCGCACGTCGCAGCCGCCACCCCGGCGCCATCATTGCGGCGGCAATGGCGAGCATGCCAGCGATGCTCCAAACCAGCTCTTGCATCGGGCTTGTACCTTTCTGTTGCCAACATTTGGAAGAGTGCCTTCCGACACACCGCAGCACATGGGGATCGTTATTCACTTTTCAATTGAAGGCGGCGACAGAAGAGTAGACGAAGAGAAGCAGAGAAGAACAAAAACGCCGCTGGAATCAGCGGCGCAGGTCGATAAATCAGCAAGCAGCAATCGGCGCACCCGCCCGGCATGAAGCACGAATGGAAAACCACGCAGCCATCGAAACAAATCGTGAAAACGGGTAGGCTTCTGACCGGATGCGACTGCTCAGCGTTCGGCCCCTTGCAGTGCTGGCACTGCAAGGGGTGATCAACACCCCCAGCGCCGGACAGAGCGATGGACATCGCAATTTGTTTCGAGCGAATACTTCAGGCGTGATCCTTCGTGGCCGATGGCGCAGCACCGAACAACGCTGCCACCAGCGGGTCACGGGCGACAGGATTGCGGTTCACCCGGATCGCGTAATGCGTGTCGTCGGCCAGAATATGAAAGTGGCGGCCGGTACCGGCCATGCTCTGCTCGCGCAGGCCCGGACGTTCCTTGCGCGGGGCGGCGCCTTCCCGTTTTGGCTGGACGATGGCGGCCAGGAACGCCTTGACCCGGTCCGGATCGGGCGAAATCTGGTACACCGCCTTGCCAAGGTAGGTGGCCGTGCCTTCGATATAGCGCGCCAGTTCGATGACGCCGGCTTCACGCAGGTCGCGGATGTACTTGCGCGCGCCGGATGGCGAAAATTTGAGGAACCAGGCGATCTCGTCGGCCAGCATTTCGTGGGTTGACAATTCACCGATCAGTTTTTGCATGTTTTCGATGCGGCGCTGGGTGGCGGAAGTAGAGCGGACCCGCTCGATCGGCGCCATCGAAATCGGCGCACGTTCCGATGGCTGTGGTGCGACGCGCTCGATCAGTGCCGAATTGCCGGAATTGTGCATTGCGCCCATGTCGCCTTGCCCTGCATTGGGATGTGTCGGTGCATGCATTTTCAAGTACTCCATGAAAGAGATCATCATTGGTCGGGGTCGCATGGGTTATTGGACTGCATAACAATTTTGCGGTTCCCTTCAGCTTGATGTCAGAGTGCCCGTGTCATGGACAGCAGTCTGTGCGCCATCGAACATTTCCCGACACTCTTATGCGCAATGCGTAAAAAAAGTCGCGGACATACCGTGCGTTGGCGTACAGATCAGCTGTACTTACCTCGTTATGCTCAGTCCGTTCGCGTGAAGTCACGTGCGCGTTGATAACGATTTACAAAATATTGCATATTCTTTTAAAAGGAAATTTTCCATGAAAACCACTATTCTTGTTGCAATGCTTGCCATCGCCGGCCTGACCGCTTGCGAAAAAACCACCGTCAATCCACCGGCGACGTCGACCACCGTGGTTACCCCAACCGTCGAGAAACAGGTTGCCGTTCCTGGCCCTGCCGGCGCACCTGGCGCAACTGGCGCTACCGGTGAAACTGGTACAACCGGCGCAACCGGCGATGCCGGCGCAACGGGCGCACCTGGCGCGACCGGCGTCACTGGCGATGCCGGAAAAACGGGCGAGCCTGGAAAGACCGGCGACACGGTGATCGTGGTGCCAGAGAAGCGCTGATTTTCAATTACCAATTACCAATTACAAACGACAAACCACGAACTGCAAACCACGCACTGCTGCATCTTGCAGCAGCGCCGCACTCAACAACGCGCTGCACCGGGCTCCAGCGGCCTGTGCGGCGCCGTCCAACCCTCGCCAACATCAACGCCGGCGCCAACGCCCGTTACGGCAGTGTCGATTCGACGCTGTGACACCGGGCTGTTGTAAAAATAAGACATGCCGATCCCAAGGTGCGCTATCGCACCGACCGCATGCCTTTGTGACCTTAATCTTTGTCCAACATCTTTAGCGAGATGAAGCACAATTTACTTTAACGTTACCGGAGTTTTCAGTGAATAATTCGAAAAAAATTGCCTTGGCAGTTGCTGTTTTCTGTTCCGCCGGCACCACGCTGGCGCAAGAAATCAACCCGTCCTGGTACATGCAGCCGAGTGTTGTGGGCGTCAAGCCGGACCGCGACTTCGGCATCGATGACCGCGAATACGGCGGCGCCTTTCGCTTTGGAAAACCGATGTCGCCGATGTGGGACGTGCAGTTCGGCGCTTCCCATGTACGCGCCGAAAGTGGCCTTAACAACTACCGCCAGACATTGGTTGGCGCCGATGCGCTGTTGATGCTGTCACGCAAAAATTTCCGCCCATTTGTCCTGTTCGGCGTCGGCGCCGCCCGCGACAAGGTCGAGAACCCGCTGCGCCTTGCCAGGGCAACCAATCCGTACGTCAGCGCCGGCCTCGGCTTCCAGTTGGGTCTGACCCCCCAGTGGTCGATGCAGGCCGATATTCGCAGCGTGCGCGGCCGCTTGTCCAACGACGACGGTTTCGGCTTCACCCGCAGCAACAACAAATACGTCAACGTCGGCTTCAACTACGCCTTCAACCCGCCGCCGGCGCCTTATGTCGCCCCGCCACCGCCGCCGGCGCCGAGAGTGGAGCAGCCAGTGGCAGCGCCGGTCGTGCCGCCACCACCGCCGCCACCGCCGCCTGCTCGCTTCGAGAAGGTCACCATGTCGTCGACCGAACTGTTCGGATTCAACAGCGCCACGCTGAGCATGCCGCAGCCAAAGCTCGACGACATCGCCGCCGCGCTCAGCGCCGACCCGAGCATCACCGACGTCGACATCACCGGCTATGCCGACCGCCTTGGTTCTACCCAGTACAACCAGAAGCTGTCGGAACGCCGCGCCAACGCCGTGCGCGACTATGTAGTGTCAAAGGGCATCGAAGCCAGGCGGCTGAAGGCCTACGGCAAGGGCGAGTCAAACCCTGTCGTCACTTGCAACGACAAGAAACGTGCTGACCTGATCAAGTGCCTCGAACCGAACCGGCGCGTCGAAGTCGAACAGATCACTGTCGAACGCCGCGTTCAATAATCGTATCGCGCAGGCCATATGAGCTTCAATGGGCCCTGCGGGGCCCATTCGTGTTGGAGCGTACTGGAGGATTCTCAATGGATGCGAAACAATGGCTGCCTTTTTTGAAACACATTGGCCGTGTGTTGCGCTGTGCGGCGAGCGAATGGATGGAACACCGCTGCGCCAGCAAGGGTGCTGCGCTGGCGTTCTACACGCTGTTTTCGATGGCGCCGATCCTGTTGCTGGTGATTGCGGTAGCGGGTTTTTTTTACGGCGCCGAGGCGGCCCAGGGCCAGTTGTTCGGCCAGCTCAAGGGGCTGATGGGACCGAAAGGGGCGGAAGCGATGCAGTTGGTGCTGGCAGGTGCGCGTAGCCAGGAAAGCGGTCTGCAAGCAACCATCATCGCCACGGTATTGCTCATCGTCGGCGCCACCAGCGTCTTTTCCGAGCTTAAGGACAGCCTCGACGAAATCTGGGGCGTGCCGAAACCGACCGGCTCGAGCTGGTGGGAGCTTGTTCGCACCCGCCTGCTGTCGTTCGGCCTGATCGTCGTACTGGGTTTCCTGCTGATGGTGTCGCTGGTGGTGAGCGCGGCGCTGGCGGTGCTGGAAAATTATGTCGGCGCACTGTGGAAAGACGCCACCGTGGTGCTGGGATGGATCGCGTGGCTGATCAGCTTTGGCGTTATCGCGGCGCTGTTCGGCGTGATCTACAAGCTGCTGCCGCGCAGCCGGCTGTCATGGCACGACGTCACCATCGGCGCGCTTGGCACCGCTGCGATGTTCGAGCTGGGCAAATTCGGCATCGGCCTGTACATCGGCAACAGCGGCGTGGCCAACAGCTTCGGCGCCGCCGGCTCGACCATTGCAATTCTGCTGTGGGTATACTATTCGGCGCAAATCTTTTTCCTTGGCGCCGAGTTCGCCCGCCAGTACGCAGTCCAGCTGGGCAGCCTGCGGGAGCCGGGCAGCCAGGCGGGCGGCAACGCTGCAGGCGCCGCGCAGCCGGGTGTGGGCAAGGCGGCGCGCACGGCGTATCCGGTCAACCTTCAAAAAAGCAAAGAAGAAGAGCAATAAAATGAGGCGGTCCCGGCGGCGCAGCGGCGCCGCCGTAGCCTTGTTCCTTATTCGCCGAGCAACTCGGCCAGCACTTCCATGCCTTTCACCCGTTCGGCAACGACCTTAACGATTACCACCACCGGCACCCCCAGCAGCAAACCCCAGACGCCCCACAGCCAGCCCCAGAACAACAGGCTGACGAACACCGCCGCCGGATTCATGCGGGCGATACGGCCGGTCATCCAGGTGGCGACGACGGTGCCGACCAGGGTGGCGATCGCCAGCGAGGCGCCAGCCACCAGCAGCACCATGCGCAGCTGTTCGAACTGCATGAAAGCAACCATGCCGGTGGCGGCCGTAATCAACAGCGGGCCGAAGTACGGCATGATATGCATCAGGCCGGCAAAAATGGCCCAGGCGCCGGCGTTTTCGAGCCCGATTGCCGACAGTGCCAGCCACATCAGCAAGGCCAGCAGGCTGTTGGTGACGAGCAGCATGAACATATATGCCTGGATTGACGAATTGATGTCGTCGAGAATATGCACCGTGACTTTCTTGCGCGTCAACGATGGCCCGGTCAGCTTGACCAGTTTGCGTTTGAATGTGTCGCCCGACAGCAGCAGGAAGAACACCAGAAACACCACCATCGTGGCCTGGCTGATGAA
>Ga0326735_1000208_pt1 | contig 13512 bp, 16 predicted proteins | sample 37_GP2_1092_FD_207945 | JGI IMG/M metagenome (GOLD analysis project Ga0326735, IMG submission 207945) | Glacier ice microbial communities from Ngari, Tibet, China - 37_GP2_109.2 | ecosystem: Environmental > Aquatic > Freshwater > Ice > Glacier | place: China: Ngari, Tibet | collected 2018-07-31
ACCTGTGCTGCGGCTATCCGCAGCGCGGCGCCGGCCAGTACGACAAGGCCGACAAGATGATGACGGACAACCGCGTGCTGTTCCACCGCATGGCCAACACGCTCAACTACCTCGACATCAAGACGGTGCTGGTGTCGTGCGGCACCTGCTATGACCAGCTGGCGACGTACGAATTCGACAAGATTTTCCCCGGCTGCCGCATCATGGACATCCACGAGTATCTGCTCGAAAAAGGGGTGAAACTCGAAGGCGTCAACGGCACCCGTTACATGTACCACGAGCCGTGCCACAACCCGATGAAGCTGCAGGATTCCGTTAAGACCGTCAATGCGCTGGTGTCGACCATCGACAACGTCAAGATCGAAAAGAACGAGCGCTGCTGCGGCGAGTCCGGCACCTTCGGCATTTCGCGTCCCGACATTGCCACGCAAGTGCGCTACCGCAAGGAAGGCGAGATGGAGCAGGGCGCCGCCAAGCTGCGCGCAGACGGCTTTACCGGTGAAGTAAAAATTCTCACCAGCTGCCCGTCGTGCCTGCAAGGCTTGAGCCGCTACAACGACGACGCCGGCACTACCGCCGACTACATCGTCATCGAGATCGCCCGCCACTTGTTGGGCGAAAACTGGTTGCCCGAATATGTGGCGCGCGCCAACAACGGCGGCATCGAGCGGGTGCTGGTGTGAGCGACACCTCACCCGGCTGCGAACTGTGCGCATTGACGGTCGAACCCGTCTACCGCGACGAACGGCTGGCGGTGATCCTGGTCGACGATCCGGCATATCCCGGTTTTTGCCGGGTGGTCTGGCACGCCCATGTCAAGGAGATCAGCGACCTGGCTGCTGCCGACCGGCTGGCGTTGAACGACGCGGTGTGGCAGGTCGAGCTTGCGCTGCGCACGGTGATGGCGCCCGACAAGGTGAACGTCGCCAGCCTCGGCAACGTGGTGCCGCACCTGCACTGGCACGTCATTCCCCGCTACGCCGACGACGCCCATTTTCCCAATCCGATCTGGGGCGAAAAACTGCGCCAGAGCGAAGCGGCGGTGCTGGCGTCGCGCCGTGCCCTGTTACCCAATTTAAAAGCGGAAATTGTCCGCCGGATGAGCACAAAATGACCCAGACCAAGACTCCGATCCCCACCGAACTGGCAGTGCGCCAGAAGTCGCGCGTGCTCGACATGACGTTCGACGACGGCGCCACGTTTTCCTTGCCGTTCGAATACCTGCGCGTGTATTCGCCGTCGGCCGAAGTGCGCGGCCACGGCGCCGGCCAGGAAGTACTGCAACTCGGCAAGCGCGACGTCGGCATCAGCGCACTGGCGCCCGTCGGCAACTACGCCGTCCAGCCGACGTTTACCGACGGCCACGACACCGGGCTGTACACCTTTGAGTACCTGTACAAGCTGGGCCGCGAGCAGGCCGCGCTGTGGCAGGATTATGTGCAGCGTTTGGCAAACGCCGGTTTTACGGGCGACAGCGGGCGCGAACCAGGCGCGGCGATTGCCGGTGCGCCGACCAAGGCGCCCAGTTGCGGCCACAAGCACTAATTACTAATTAGCAGGGGCTGCGACAGATCGAGCCGCTTGGCCCATACCCACCCGGCCGCTGCGATCAAAGCACGGCGCCTTGATCTGGTTGGCGCGTCGGTCATTCCTCGCTCCCTTTGAGCTTCTTGGTTTTTTTGACCGCCAACTGCTTGAAGTTTTCCTTGGAAATCACCGGCTTGCCGGTCTGCTTTTCAATGTCCTTGCGTGTGCGCCCGGCCACTGCGCCGCCGTCTTTCGCATCTTTTTTGAGCGGTTCAACTTGGTCGTGGTCGCCTCGGCCAGCATGGTCAAAATCAGCTCGATGTCAGTCATGTGGTCGCGCAAGTTCTCACGCGCCAGCGCCTTCACCTGTTTGTACTCGTTCACCTTCAAGGCGAAGGTGCCGTGCATGATTTCGTTGGTCAGAATGGCGAATTCCTGGCTGTTGCTGACTCCGCGCTGCTTCCACTCGTCGGTCAAATCCTGGCGCACGGCAATACCGCGCAGGCGTTTGTCGATCCATTCTTTTGGGTAGCCCTTTTTCTCGTAGAGTTCCTGCATGCGGCCCATGGCCAGTTCGGGGTTTTCAATCTCATCGAGGCGTTCTTTGCCCACCTTGGCCAGCCACCGTTTGAAGGGCTCGGCCTTGGGACTGGGAATGGACTGGATCAGCCGGAAAATGCCCTGGGTATTCCAGCACTGGAGTTTTTGCCGCCCACCCGCCGTGTCAAAGGCCAGCGCAAGGGGGGGCAATTTGTCCCCCCCTTGGCTGTCCAGGCTCAAATCGGGGTCGCGCCTGCGCATCTTCTTCCAGTAGTCCGACGGATCGGCGGCATCCGTCAGCGTGGCAACGATGTCGGTGATGACGAACCACCATTCGTCGTTGTGCAGGGTACGACGGATTTCGCGGCTTTGAAATAGCGCCACGCGTAAATCAGGACTGCTGTCGGCCTTACTCATCACATCCCATTTCAATTGACGACGGGTTTTGCTCATTTGAACACATCAGCTGTCCGCCTTGCTCGGCCGAACTGACAGCCGCGTTTGCTTCCAGAGCCGTAGCACTCAGCACAATGGACGTACCACCTGAAACGATCCATTCCTCATAATCTGCCATCACCAGTTCCGCACGCTTCATCAGTGACACCAGCAGCGCCTTGCGGTCTGTGTGGAAGGCAATTTTCAAGTTGTTGGCACTCATGTAGGGTGGCCATGTGTTCTCTCAACGACATTTTGTACTGTAGCTACACTGCAGTTTACAGCAACTTTGGCGCTGACGAAAATCGACCCACCGGTATCGCCGAGGCGGGCAAGCGCGTCGACGGTGATGTGTTTGAGTCGCTTGGGCTGCTGTGATATCGAAAGTCATCAACCCTTGAATATGACGGGCGCACTGAAGCCCGCAGACTGGAAGCGACTTTAAGTCGCAGGCATGCGCGGGTTCGCAGTTGGCGCTTGTATAATGCAGTGATATCAACCGGCGGCACACGATGACCAACACCACCCATTTCGGCTATAAAACCGTTTCCGAAAACGACAAAGTGCGCGAGGTCGCCAAGGTTTTCCATTCGGTGGCGGCCAAATACGACGTCATGAACGACCTGATGTCAGGCGGCCTGCACCGTCTCTGGAAGATGTTTACCATCGCCAAGGCGGGCGTGCGTCCCGGCTTCAAGGTGCTCGACATCGCTGGCGGCACCGGCGACCTGTCGAAGGCGTTCGCCCGCCAGGCCGGCCCGAGCGGCGAAGTCTGGCTCACCGACATCAACGAGTCGATGCTGCGCGTGGGCCGCGACCGCCTATTGAATAACGGCGTGGTCACCCCAACGTTACTGTGTGATGCGGAAAAGCTGCCGTTTCCGGACAATTATTTCGACCGGGTCAGCGTCGCTTTTGGCTTGCGCAACATGACCCACAAGGACCTGGCGCTGGCGGAAATGCATCGCGTGCTGAAACCGGGCGGCAAGTTGCTGGTACTTGAATTCTCCAAAGTGGCAGCGCCGCTGCAAAAGCCGTACGATGTCTATTCTTTTTCAGTGCTGCCTTGGCTGGGCCAGAAAATTGCCGGCGACGCGGAAAGTTATCGCTACCTTGCAGAATCGATTCGCATGCACCCGGACCAGGAAACGCTGAAAACCATGATGCAGGATGCCGGCCTCGAACAGGTCGGCTATGACAACCTGACGGCAGGTGTGGCCGCTCTCCACACTGGAATCAAACTTTAGGATGACTGCCATGAAAAAATTCTTAGCCACCATGATGATCGCCGTGACCGCCATGTCGATGATCGCCGAGGCGACGGCGCGTCCGATGGGCGGCAAGCGCTCGATCGGTCGCCAGTCTTCCGCGGTCACTAATCAGCAAGCTGCGCCGGCGCCGATGCAACGCCCGGCTGCAGCGCCCGCCGCGGCCGCTGCCGCAACTCCTGGCGCGGCCGCCATGGCGCCAAAGCCGGCATCGCGCTGGACCGGCATGCTGGGCGGCGCACTGCTTGGCCTCGGCCTGGGGGCGATGTTGTCGCACTTCGGCCTGGGCGGCGCGATGGCCAGCATGATCAGCTCGATTTTGATGATTGCCCTGCTGGCCCTGGCCGCGGTGTTCATCTACCGCATGTTCCGCCGCAAGGACACGCCAGCCAATACGGGTTTCAAGTACGCAACATCGGCGCCGGCCGGCCATACGCCTGACATTGGCTCCGGTATCGGATCCGGTACTGCGCCAAACTTGCAGAAGGCTGCCTTCGAGCCGCTGCAGCAGCCTGCGTCGAACCTGAACTATTCGCCGGCGGCGCCAGCCGCAGCGGCAGCCGAAGCCGCCGCACCGGCTGCGCCGTGGGGCGTGCCGGCCGACTTCGACAGCGTCGCTTTCCTGCGCCACGCCAAGTCGTCCTTCATCCGCATGCAGGCGGCCTGGGACAAGGCCGACACCGACGACTTGCGCGAATTTACCACGCCGGAAGTCTTTGCCGAGCTGAAGATGCAGATCCAGGAACGCGGCGCCACGGCGGATTTTACCGACGTCGTCACGATCGACGGCGAACTGCTTGGCATCGAAACCATCGACAACGAGTATCTCGTCAGCGTGAAGTTCACCGGCATGATCAAGCCGGCGCAGAACGCCCTCGCCGAGCCGTTCGCCGAAGTGTGGAACATGTCGAAACCGGTGTCGGGCAGCAGCGGCTGGGTGCTGGCCGGTATCCAGCAGCTGTCCTGATGCGTTTGCCGTTATTGGTTTGCCGACAAAACGTGCGTGATGCGCCGGGTTTGCGCCCGGCGAACTGGTAAGATCGAAACCGCCCGCTCAGCCCGGGCGGTTTTGCTTTTTAACGCATGCATGTCCTTGTCCCTATCCATGTCAACGTCAATGTCGAGCCAATCCATGTCTAACAATCGCCTCGCCGCGCCCGCCGTGGCAGCAATCAACCATTTGCTGGCGCAGGAAGCGTGGGCGCGCGATGCGCTCATGCTGCATGCCGGCAAGGTCGCGTGCCTCGACGCCGGCAGCCTTGCCGTGCGCCTGCAGGTCACGCGCGACGGCATGCTGGCGACCCCCGGCTTCGATCAGATCGCCAACGTGACGATCCGCATGCAGCTGTCCGACCTGCCGCTGATCTTGCAACAGCGCGAGCGGGCGTTTTCTTACGTCACCATCGAGGGTGACGCCGAGTTTGCCAACACGGTGTCGCAGCTCGCCAAGGGGCTGCGCTGGGAAGCCGAGCACGACCTGGCGAAGCTGGCCGGGCCGATCGCCGCGCGCCGCGTCGTCGGCGGCGCCCGCGGCATCCTCGCGCAAGCGCGCTCGAGCAGCCGCAAGCTGGGCGAGAATCTGGCCGAATACTTCCTCGACGAGCAGCCGATGCTGGTGCGCCCGGCCATGCTGGACGAGTTGACGAGCGACATCACCCGCTTGCGCGACGACGTCGAGCGCGCCGCCAAGCGCCTCGCCCAACTCGAACACAGCCTGGATGCGCGCAGCGCCGGCTTGGCAACAGTCCCCGCTCAGGCGGGCAATATCCCAGGCAACCCGGTAAATCTTTGATGATATTGAAATTTTTGCGCCTGCTTAAAATCCTGCGCGTTGCCACCAAGTACGGACTCGACGAAATCGCCATTTCCGGCTTGAAAGTGCCGCGCACCGCCAAGCTGATCGACACCGTCATTTTCTGGCGCGACATTTCGGCGCCGCGCGGCGAACGCCTGCGCATGGCGCTCGAAGAACTCGGGCCGATCTTCGTCAAGTTCGGCCAGGTGCTGTCGACCCGGCGCGACCTGATGCCGGCCGACATCGCCGATGAGCTGGCGCGCCTGCAGGACCGGGTGCCGCCGTTCGATTCCGACCTGGCCATCGCGCAGATCACCAAATCGCTCGGCTCGCCGCCGGATCAATTGTTCGCCAGCTTCGAGCGCGACCCGGTGGCGTCCGCCTCGATCGCCCAGGTCCACTTCGCGGTGTTAAAGAACGGCAAGGAAGTCGCCGTCAAGGTGCTGCGCCCCGGCATGAAGAAGTCGATCGACGAGGACGTTGCCCTGATGCACCTCGCCGCCGGCCTGACGTCGCGCTGGTGGGCCGACAGCAAGCGGCTCAAACCGCGCGAAGTCGTCGCCGAATTCGACAAGTACCTGCACGACGAGCTCGACCTGATGCGCGAGGCGGCCAATGCCAGCCAGCTGCGGCGCAATTTCGCCAATTCGACCCTGTTGATGGTGCCCGAGATGTACTGGGATTTCTGTTCCAGCAGCGTGATCGTGATGGAGCGTATGCACGGCATCCCGGTGTCGCAGATCGAGCGCCTGGCCGCCGAAGGGGTCGACCTGCAGAAGCTGTCGCGCGATGGCGTGGAAATTTTTTTCACCCAGGTGTTTCGCGATGGCTTTTTTCATGCGGACATGCACCCTGGCAATATCCTGGTGTCGATCGCGCCGGCCACTTTCGGGCGCTATATTGCGCTCGACTTCGGCATCGTCGGCACCCTCAACGATTTCGACAAGGACTACCTGTCGCAGAACTTTCTCGCTTTTTTCCAGCGCGACTACAAGCGGGTGGCGGAAGCCCACATCGAGTCGGGCTGGGCGCCGCCCGAGACGCGCGTCGACGAGCTCGAGTCGGCCGTGCGGGCCTGCTGCGAGCCGATTTTCGACCGGCCACTGAAGGATATTTCGTTCGGCCAGATTCTGCTGCGCCTGTTCCAGACGTCGCGCCGCTTCAACGTCGAAGTCCAGCCGCAACTGGTGCTGCTGCAAAAGACGCTGCTCAACATCGAAGGGCTGGGACGCCAGCTCGACCCCAACCTCGACCTGTGGAAGACCGCCAAGCCCTACCTGGAGCGCTGGATGGGCGAACAGATCGGCATCAGGGGCATGTTCGAGCGCCTGAAGGCCGAAGCGCCGCGCTATAGCCACATCCTGCCGCAACTGCCGCGCCTGGTGCACCGGGCGCTGGAAAACGCCCAGCGCCCGCACGGCGCCGACACCGAGTTGCTCAAGCTGCTGGTGAGCGAGCAGCGCCGCACCAACCGGATGCTCGGTTTCTTTGTCTATTTTGCCGTCGCGCTGGGGCTCGGCCTGGGCGCGATGCAGCTGTACCGGCACCTGCACGGGCTGGCCTGAGCTTGACCTTGACCTTGACTTTGAACTGAACCACGATGGAATTTGCCAGCCGCGACCCGAATGCGCCGGCATTCTGGGACGAGCGTTTCGAACGCGGTGTCACGCCGTGGGACCGCGGCGGGGTGCCGGATGCGCTGCGCGATTTCGTCGCCCGCACGGCGCAGCCCTTGCGCACCCTGATCCCGGGCTGCGGCGCCGGCTACGAACTGGGGTTCCTGCTCGAGCAGGGATGGGACGCGAACGCGCTCGATTTTTCAGCCGTTGCCGTGGCCGCCGCCAGGGCCGGACTGGGCCCGTTGGCCGGGCGCGTGCTGCACGCCGATTTCTTCGCATACGGCCCGCCAGAGCCGATAGAACTGATCTACGAGCGGGCGTTCCTGTGCGCCTTGCCGCGCGCGATGTGGGGGGCAGTGGCGGCGCGCTGGGCTGGTTTACTGGCGCCCGGCGCGCGGCTGGCCGGATTCTTCTTTTTCGACGCGGCGATCAAGGGGCCGCCCTTCGGCATCGCGCGCGCATCGCTAAACGCCTTGCTGGCGCCCCATTTTGTCTGCATCGAAGATGCCGCCGTGGCCGATTCGATTGCCGTGTTCGCCGGCAAGGAGCGCTGGATGGTATGGCAGCGCCGTTGAGAACGTGTCGAGGCGGCGCCGGCGAAAAAAAACCCGCGCGGGCGGGCTCCTCAAGTGCATCATTCTTGTATGCCATGCGGCGACAACATTGCGCAGGGTTCTGTTTCTTGACGCGGCCGCTTGCGCGCCGCCGTCAACGTGGTGAGTTGATGGCTGCCATTACATCACTAAAGTTGATTTTCAACAAAAACATTTTTGCGCCGGTCCCAGCAAAAACAACACTTGCGCATTGAACCAACAAGCAGGTGCAGCAAGGCGCCGGCAACGGCCGTCTGTTTTCGGGCAAGACCGGCCATAAAAGCTTTATAATTCAGGGTTTTTTACCCGATTTTGCGGAGTTCCCGATGCCGATTTACGCTTACCGCTGCGCTGAATGCGGCTTTGCCAAGGATGTGTTGCAAAAAATATCCGATCCCGTACTGACAATCTGCCTGTCGTGCGCCAAGCCAAGTTTTAAAAAGCAATTAACTGCCGCCGGGTTCCAGCTCAAGGGAACCGGCTGGTATGCCACCGATTTTCGCGGCGGCGCCACGCCGGCTGCGGCCGCGGCTGCGCCGGCGGCCGAGGGCGCACCTGCGGCCGCGACCGCACCAGCGCCGGCGGCGACTGCCGGTGTGCCCTCGGCCGCCGGCGCCACTGCGCCCGCTGCTGTCAAACCGGCCGCCCCGGCTGGCGGCAGCGCCACTTGACGCGGCGCATGGCCCGGTCTGGGGCCATGAACGTCCGGGCCACGAACAACGGCCGGGCCGGGCCGGGCCACGCCTGGCTGTTTCTTTAACCCTCACCCGAGAGATCAATGCGTAAATATTTCATTACCGGATTACTGATTCTGGTGCCGCTTGCCATCACGGCCTGGGTCCTGAATTTGGTCATCAGCACGATGGACCAGTCGCTGTTGATCGTTCCGGTGCGCTGGCAGCCGAAGACCCTGGTCGGCTTCGACATCCCCGGCCTTGGCACGATTTTGACGATCGCCATCGTGTTCTTTACCGGTTTGCTGACCAACAACCTGGTCGGTAACTACATCGTCCGGCTGTGGGAGCGCCTGCTGCACCGCATTCCCGTCGTCAGCTCGCTCTACGGCAGCGTCAAGCAGGTGTCCGACACCTTGTTCTCGTCGTCCGGCAACGCCTTTCGCAAGGCGGTGCTGCTGCCTTATCCGCATCCGAATTCGTACACCATCGGCTTTCTGACCGGCGTGCCCGGCGGCGACGTCCAGAACCACCTTGCCGGCGACTACGTCAGCGTGTACGTGCCGACCACCCCGAACCCGACCTCCGGCTTTTTCCTGATGATGGAGCGCAGCCAGGTCGTCGAACTTGACATGTCGGTCGACGCCGCCCTCAAATACATCGTTTCGATGGGCGTTGTCGCCCCCGAGCAGCCGTCGATCAAACGCGCGGCGCCCACCGAATTAACCAACCTGGATCGAAAATAATATGTCCACCATGCGTACCCACTACTGCGGCCTCGTCACTGAAGAAATGCGCGGCCAAACCGTCAGCCTGTGCGGCTGGGTGCATCGGCGCCGCGACCACGGCGGCGTCATCTTCATCGACCTGCGCGACCGCGAAGGCCTGGTGCAGATCGTCTGCCATCCGGACAATGCCGACGTCTTCAAGGCGTCCGAAGCGGTGCGCAACGAGTACTGCCTGCGCATCACCGGCGTTGTCACGGACCGCCTGGAAGGCACCGTCAACAGCAACCTCAAGTCCGGCAAAATCGAGATCACCGCGTCGAACGTGGAAGTGCTCAACGCGTCGGTTGCCGTGCCGTTCCAATTGGACGACGACAACCTGTCTGAGACCACCCGTTTGACCCACCGCGTGCTCGATTTGCGCCGCCCGCAGATGCAAAACAATTTGCGCCTGCGCTACAAGGTGACGATGGAAGTGCGCAAGTACCTCGACGCGCTCGGCTTCATCGACATCGAAACGCCGATGCTGACCAAGTCGACGCCGGAAGGGGCGCGCGACTACCTGGTGCCGTCGCGCGTCAATGCCGGCAAGTTCTTCGCCCTGCCGCAGTCGCCGCAATTGTTCAAGCAGCTGCTGATGGTGGCCAACTTCGACCGCTATTACCAGATCACCAAGTGCTTCCGCGACGAAGACCTGCGCGCCGACCGCCAGCCCGAATTTACCCAGATCGACTGCGAAACGTCGTTCCTGTCCGAGCAGGAAATCCGCGACATGTTCGAGGACATGATCCGCGTCGTCTTCAAGAACACCCTCGACATCGACCTGCCGAACCCGTTCCCGGTGATGGACTACGCCAACGCCATGGGCCTGTACGGCTCGGACAAGCCGGACATGCGGGTGAAGCTGGAATTTACCGACCTGACGGCGGTGATGAAGGACGTCGACTTCAAGGTCTTCGCCGGTGCTGCCAACATGGACGGCGGGCGCGTGGTCGGCCTGCGCGTGCCGCAGGGCGCCAGCATGCCGCGTTCGGAAATCGACGCCTATACCCAGTTCGTGGCGATCTACGGCGCCCGCGGCCTGGCCTACATCAAGGTCAACGACAAGGCCCTCGGCCGTGACGGCCTGCAGTCGCCGATCGTCAAGAACCTGCACGACGAAGCGCTGGCCCAGATCATCGCGCAGACGGGCGCTTGCGACGGCGACCTGATTTTCTTCGGCGCCGACAAGGCCAAGGTCGTCAACGACGCCATCGGCGCGCTGCGCGTCAAGATCGGCCACTCCGATTTTGGCAAGAAGGCCGGCCTGTTCGACGACGCCTGGCGGCCATTGTGGGTGATCGACTTTCCGATGTTCGAGCACGACGAGGAGTCGGGCCGCTGGAACGCCACCCACCACCCGTTCACGGCGCCCAAAGACGGCCACGAAGACATGCTCGAGACGGACCCGGGCGCGTGCATCTCGAAAGCGTACGACATGGTGCTCAACGGCTGGGAGTTGGGCGGCGGTTCGATCCGGATCCACCGCGAAGAAGTGCAAAGCAAGGTATTTCGCGCCCTCAAGATCGACGCCGAAGAAGCCCAGAGCAAGTTCGGTTTCTTGCTCGACGCGCTGCAGTACGGCGCGCCGCCGCACGGCGGCCTGGCGTTCGGCCTGGACCGCATCGTCACCATGATGACCGGTTCCGACTCGATCCGCGACGTCATCGCTTTTCCGAAAACCCAGCGCGCACAGTGTTTGTTGACCAACGCGCCGTCCGAAGTGGATGAAAAGCAGTTGAAAGAGCTGCACATCCGTTTGCGCAACGCGGAACCAAAAGTGGTGTAACGGCGGCACGCAGGAACTGAAGGGCCGGGCTTTTTTTTGCACACTGTGCGAAAATCAGCCTGGCCTTTTTTTTGAAAGCGGTTGATCAACGTGCCCCACAAGATCCCTGAATCCGTCCTGGTCGTCATCCACACTCCGGACCTGGAGGTGCTGCTCATCGAGCGCGCCGACAAGCCGGGGTTCTGGCAATCGGTAACCGGTTCGCTCGATATGCCAGACGAGCCCTTGCTGGAGGCGGCGGCGCGCGAGCTGTTCGAAGAAACCGGCATCGTCGCCGACGGCGCCGACGTTATTCTGCACGACTGGCAACTGGCCAACGTCTACGAAATCTACCCGGTGTGGCGCCACCGTTACGCCCCCGGCGTGACCCACAACACCGAGCACGTGTTCAGCGTCTGCGTGCCGGCTGACACCGTCATCATCCTCAGCCCGCGCGAGCACATCGACTTTGCCTGGCTGCCCCGGGTCGATGCCGCCGACCGCTGTTTTTCATCCTCCAACGCCGAAGCGATCCTGCAATTGAAACGCCACGTCCTGCGCCATCCGCACCACGCGCCAAGTGATCGGTGACCGGTGACCGGATCGATCCTGCTGCACACCGGCGCCAGCCCATCGGCCCGCACGATAGACGCGCTTGCTTAAGTGCATCGCCCGATACGGTTAGAATATTCCCATGAAGATCAGTGTCGCAACCTACAACATCCACAAGGGCGTGTCGTCCATCGGCAGCCGGCCACGCGTTCTGGCGTTAAAAAAGGCGATTTCCCTATTCGGGGCCGACGTCGTGTTCCTGCAGGAAGTCCAAGGCAAGCACGAAAAATTTTCCGCCAAGTTCGGCGCCGAAAGCCACGGCAAGCGGCACTGGCCGGTGGCGGCCCAGCACGTTTTTTTTGCCGGCGACTCGCACCATTCGGCGTACGGCATGAATGCGGTGTACGACCACGGCCACCACGGCAATGCCCTGCTGAGCGCGTTCCCGATCGGCGACCAGCGCAACCACGACGTTTCCGACCACGCCTACGAACAGCGCGGCATCCTGCATTGCATTCTGGACACGCCGAAAGGGCCGGTGCACTGCTATGTCGTCCATCTCGGCCTGTTCGAATCGGGCCGCGGACGCCAGACCGCGGCGCTGATCGAGGCGGTGATGACGTCGGCGCCGAACGGCGAGCCGGTCATCATCGCCGGCGACTTCAACGACTGGCGCAACACCCTCGGCGCCAAGCTGCGCGACAAGCTCGGTGTGGTCGAGGTTTTCGACGAGCTTGGCAAGGGATCGGCGCTGGGCGGCCTGATGCGCAGCCTGGTGGGCGCCGAACGCAAGGCCACGCCGGCGCGCACGTTTCCGGCCGCGCTGCCGTGGTTTCGCCTCGACCGGATTTACGTGCGCGGCTTCAAGGTCGACACGGCCGAGGTATTACATGGTAGCTTGTGGGCGAAACTGTCGGATCATGCGCCGATCGTGGCCACCCTCAAGCTGTCTTGAAGCGCCCATAACCTGCCGCTGCCACTGCCGCGGCCCCTTCGCCTATGCCTTCGGTCAATTTTGTCGGACACAACAAGGTCACTCTGCTCGAGAGCGGGCAGGCCTTGTTCCCGGCGATGATCGCCGCCATCGATGGCGCCAGTCACGACATCCATTTCGAAACCTATATCTTCGGCGCCGACGCCACCGCGCGCACGGTGCAGGCGGCGCTCGAGCGCGCCGCCGGGCGCGGCGTCAAGGTGCGGGTCGTCACCGACTGGTTCGGCACCGGCCGCAAGCAGGCGCAACTGCTAGGCCAGGCGTTTGCCCAGGCCGGCGTGTTCTACCGGGTGTTCAATCCATGGTTCAAGCGCGGCGTCACCCGCACCCACCGCAAGATCGTCGTTGTCGACCGTACCATCGCCTTTGTGGGCGGCATCAATATCAACGACGACATGCTGCGCGATTACACGCCGCACCATGCGCTGCCGGCGCCGCGCTGGGATTTCGCGGTGCAGGTGAACGGCCCGCTGGTGGCGCAAATCCACCGCGAGACGCAGGTGCAATGGGCGCGGGTCGGCCACCTCGGCTTCGTTGAGCGGCTCAGCCTGCTGCGCGAGATGCGCGAGCGCCCGCGACCGCCAGGCCTGGCGCCGATGCAGGCCGGTTTCGTGGTGCGCGACAACCTGCGCAACCGCCGCACGATCCAGCGCGCTTATCTGCAGGCGCTGGGCCGCGCGCGCCACAGCGTGCTGCTGGCCAATCCCTATTTTGCGCCGGGCCGCAAGTTCCGCGAGGCACTGACGCACGCGGCGCGGCGCGGCGTCGAGGTCAGGCTGTTGATCGGTGTCGGCGAATTCTGGCTGCAGGACATGGTGGCGCGCTCGTTTTATCCCAAGCTGCTCGACTGCGGCGTGCAGGTCATCGAGTACCGCAAGACCCAGTTGCATGCCAAGGTGGCGGTGATCGACGACGACTGGTCAACGGTCGGCTCGAGCAATTGCGATGGCCTGTCGCTGTTTTTGAACCAGGAAGCGAACGTC
>Ga0326735_1000209_pt1 | contig 13497 bp, 8 predicted proteins | sample 37_GP2_1092_FD_207945 | JGI IMG/M metagenome (GOLD analysis project Ga0326735, IMG submission 207945) | Glacier ice microbial communities from Ngari, Tibet, China - 37_GP2_109.2 | ecosystem: Environmental > Aquatic > Freshwater > Ice > Glacier | place: China: Ngari, Tibet | collected 2018-07-31
CAGGATCTGCAAGGTCAGCATCGACATGCCGAAGGCCATCATCGCGTACGGGATCCACAGCGGCGGGGCGAAGGTCGAGGAGGTGGTCATGCCCTCGGCCCACGCTTCGTGCCACAGCGTCCATGACTTCCATGAAAAGAAGGCGCAGAACAGGCACGAGACGGCGTCGACGAACAACTGCCGCGCCGCGTTGACCCGCGGCGACAGCAGCGAGGACATCGCCTCGATGCCGATGTGGCCGCGGTAGGACTGCACGTAGGCGGTGCTCAGGAACGTCACGCCGACCAGCATGAACACCGACGCCTCGTCCTGCCAGTCGGTGGGCACATTGAAAAAGTAGCGGCTCACGACCGAGTAGGTGAGGATCAGCGCGGTGAGGATCATCGCCCCCATCGACACCTTCATCAGCAGGTTGTTGAAGCGGTCGAGCAGCAGCGAAAAGCCGGCCAGTGCTGCCTGGTCGGGAATTGCCGGCCCCTTGGCCGGCGCCAGTTCGAATCCATGACTCACAGCGTCTTCTCCGCCAGCGCCAGCAGATTGGCGCAGTTGGCGTTCTTTTCGCCATAGTCCTTCCACGCGGTGGTGCGGGCGATCGCCTGCCACTTCTTGACCTGCGCCGGGGTCAGGTCGACCACTTTGGCGCCGACCTTCTGGTACACCGCGGCGACCGCGGAGTCGTCGAGCTGGGCCGATTTACGGGCAAACGTCTCCATCTCGGCGCCAACCGCCATGACGATCGATTGCTGTTCTTTCGTCAGCTTGTCGAACACCGCCTTCGACATCATCAAGGGCTCGAACATGAACCAGTAGGCGCCGCCGCGGCCGGTGGTGAGCGCCTTCGACACTTCTTCGAGTCGGAACGAGATCAGCGAGGTCGAGGATGTCAGGGCGGCGTCCATCGCGCCGGTCTGCATGGCGGCGTAAATTTCGTTGGAAGGCAAGGTCACCACGGCGGCGCCGGCCGCTTTCAAAATCAGGTCCATCTCGCGCGAGCCGCCGCGCACCTTCATGCCGCGCGCGTCTTCCGGTTCGACGATCGGCTTGGAACGCGAGGCCACGCCGCCGGCCTGCCAGATCCAGCTGATCACGACAATGCCTTTGTCGAGCAGGATGCGGTTCAGTTCCTTGCCCACTTCGGCGTTCTTCCAGCTGTAGCCTTGTTCGTACGACGTCACCAGGCCGGGCATCAGGCCGATGTTCACTTCCGGCACTTCACCGCCGGCGTACGACAGCGGCACCAGCGACATGTCGAGCGCGCCCTTGCGCATGGCCGAGAACTGCGCATTGGTCTTCATCAGCGAAGAACCTGGATAAATTTCGAATTTCAGGCTGCCCTTGCTGCGTTTTTCGGTTTCGGCGGCGAACATGCGGACCAGGCGGTCGCGGAAATCGCCCTCGGTGAGAGTGGCGCCAGGGAACTGGTGCGAGATTTTCAGGGTGCTGGTCTGGGCCCAGGCGCTGCTATTAAGCCACAGCGGGGTGGTGGCGATTGCACCCAAAATTGTTCTACGAGTCATTACCGACATGTCATCCTCCAAGATTTTTTATACGGACAAGGGATTGATCCATGCACGCGTCCACGCTGAACGTATGCAATTTTTTTATTTGTGTATACAAGAATAAGCTTTAAAAATATGTTGTCAAGCGTAATTTAACGAATGTAATGAATATCGATATACAATAGCCATACATTAGCCGTACATTATTCATACACACAGCCAGGTCTTGCCATGAAAAGTCGTTCCGAGGAACTGCGCGAAACGATCGAGGAAATGATTGCGGTCGGGACGCTGGCGCCCGGCCAGCACCTCGATGAAACCGAGCTGGCGACCAGGTTCAAGGTGTCGCGCACGCCGATCCGCGAAACGCTGATCCAGCTGGCGTCGATGGGGCTGGTGGTGATCCGCCCGCGGCGCGGCGCGGTGGTGGCTGAACTGGGGCCGCAGCAACTGGTCGAAATGTTCGAAGTGATGTCGGAACTGGAAGCCACCTGCGCCCGGCTGGCTGCACGCCGCATGACGCCGCTTGAACAACAGGCATTGCTGGACGCGCATCAAGCCTGCGAGGGCGCCAGCCTCGCCCGCGACCCGGATGATTACTATTACAAGAACGAAGTGTTCCACTACGCCATTTACGCCGGCAGCCACAACCAGTTTTTGATCGAACAGGCGCGCCGCCTGTCGCGCCGGCTGCGTCCTTACCGCCGCCTGCAGTTGCGGGTGCGCGACCGCCTGCCCACCTCGTTTGCCGAGCACGACGGGGTGGTGCAGGCCATCATCAAGGGCGACGGCGAGCTGGCCGCCCAGCGCGCGCGCGACCACGTGATGATCCAGGGCCAGCGCTTTGCCGACCTGATGGCGTCGCTGCCGCAGTTGACGGCGGCGGCAGGTTAATCGGCGTTCATTCTGGCGTCATGTCGCCGCCAAACATCACATCGGTGCTCACCCCCCTGTTCTCGACTACAATTCGGCTCCCGATCTCCCCGATTGATTCTGCATGAAAGCTGTCATGGCGCCCGGTACTTTGCCCAATTCGCTCCAGCCGCGCCGCGTCGCCGTCATCGGCGGCGGCCCCGCCGGGCTGATGGCGGCTGAAGTGCTGAGCCAGTCGGGCGTAGGCGTCGATTTGTACGACGCGATGCCGTCAGTGGGGCGCAAGTTCCTGTTGGCCGGCAAGGGCGGCATGAACGTCACGCATGCCGAACCGGCCGCCGACTTCGTGCAGCGCTACGGCGCCCGCGCGGGCCAGGTCGCGCCATGGCTGGCCGGGTTTGACGCGCACGCCGTGCGCGCCTGGATCCACGGCCTGGGCATCGACACCTTTGTCGGCACGTCCGGGCGCGTGTTCCCGGCTGACATGAAAGCGGCGCCGCTGCTGCGCGCCTGGCTGCACCGGCTGCGCGCGGCCGGGGTGACGTTCCACATGCGCCACCGCTGGCTCGGCTGGCGCGACGGCCAGCTGGTGTTTACAGGCCCGTCCAGCCCGTCCAGCCTGTCCAACCCGCACGGCGAGACGCTGGTGACGGCCGACGCGGTCATCCTGGCGCTCGGCGGCGGCAGCTGGGCGCGACTCGGCTCGGACGGCGCCTGGGTCGGCGTGCTGGAGCGCGAATCGGTGGCGGTGGCGCCGTTGACGCCGTCGAACTGCGGCTTCGACGTCGACTGGAGCGCGCATTTCAGCAGCCGCCATGCGGGCGCGCCCTTGACCACGGTGGCGATCGAATCGACCGGAATTGACGGCCGCCAGACGCGCCGCCAGGGCCAGTTCGTGATCACCGCAGGCGGCGTCGAGGGCAGCCTGATTTATGCGCTGTCGGCGCCGCTGCGCGATCAGATCGCCGCAGCCGGCAGCGCCACCATCTACCTCGATCTGGCTCCGGATTTCAGCGCAGAGAGGGTGACCCTTGACGTCGCCCACCCGCGCGGCGCCCGTTCGATGTCGAGCCACCTGCAAAGCCGGCTCGGGATCAAGGGCGTCAAATCGGGCTTGCTGCGCGAATGCCTGACAAAAGAGCAGTTCGCCGATCCCGAACAACTGGCACACGCCATCAAGCGCCTGCCGCTGGTTCTCAAGCGCGCGCGCCCGCTGAACGAGGCGATCAGCAGCGCCGGCGGCATCCGCTTCGAGGCGCTGGACGCCGCCACGCTGATGCTGCAGCGCTTGCCGGGGGTGTTCGCTTGCGGCGAGATGCTCGACTGGGAAGCGCCGACCGGCGGCTACCTGCTGACGGCCTGTTTTGCCAGCGGACGGACGGCGGCGCGCGGTGCACTGGCCTGGCTGGAACAACATGCCGCCCTGCCGGAGTAAATGAGAATTATTTGCATCCAGGTGCGGGTTTTGTTAGGCTACCATTTTCATCCTTCCCCTGGACATTATCGTGAGCACAAAAAAACTTGCCGCTTTTTCCTTTGCCATCCTTGCTGCCTTGCCCGCATCGGCGCAAGAGAAGGTGCTGAACCTGTATTCCGCCCGCCACTACCAGACCGACGAAGCGCTTTACACCAATTTCACCAAGCAAACCGGCATCAAGATCAACCGCATCGAAGCGGGCGAGAACGAACTGCTCGAGCGTCTGCGCAACGAAGGCGTTCACAGTCCTGCCGACGTTTTTCTGACGGTTGACGCCGCCCGCCTGGGCAAGGCCGACGAACTCGGCTTGTTTGCGCCGGTGACATCAGCGTATTTGATGCAGCGCATTCCCGCCCAGCTGCGTACCGATACCTGGTTTTCATTTTCCAAGCGCGCGCGCGTCATCGTCGTCAACAAGGCCAGCGTCAATCCGGCCGACGTGCAGAGCTACGAAGCACTGGCCGATCCGAAACTCAAGGGCAAGGTGTGCGTGCGTTCGGGCGCCCATCCGTATAACCTGTCGCTGGGAGCTGCGTTGCTGGCCCACCACGGCGCGCAAAAGACCGAAGCATGGGCCAGCGGCCTGGTGGCGAACTTCGCGCGCGCACCGAAGGGCGGCGACACTGACCAGATCAAAGCGGTGGCGGCGGGCGAATGCGGCGTTACCATTGCCAATTCCTACTACGTTGCGCGCATGCTGCGCTCGGAAAAACCGGACGACAAGAAGGTCATGGAAGCGGTGACGATTGTCTGGCCGAACCAGAAAACGACCGGCGCCCACATCAACATTTCCGGCGCTGGCATGCTCAAAACGGCGCCGAACAAGGACTCGGCGGTAAAGTTCCTCGAATACCTGGCCTCCGACCAGGCGCAGGTGTATTTTGCGGATGGCAACAACGAGTGGCCCGTGGTGGCTGGCGTGAAGACCAGCAATCCGGGCCTGCAGGCAATGGGCGATTTCAAGGCCGATACCGTCAAGGTCGGCGCACTGGCCGCAAAGCAGGCCGACGTTCAGAAAATCTACGACCGCGCCGGCTGGAACTGACCGCTCCCAACCCAAACTGACCGCTCCCAACCCATCGAGGGAGCGTTCGCAGTTTTTAGCGCTGTCGGCGGCTGTGGGCGATCTCGCGCGTCAGTAAAATCAGCGGCAGCACCCCGACCGCGACGATTGCCAGCGCCGCCGTCGACGCTTCCGCCAGCCGTTCGTCGGACGCCAGCGTATATGCCTGGGTGGCGAGGGTATCGAAGTTGAATGGGCGCATTACCAGCGTGGCCGGCAACTCCTTCATCACTTCGACGAACACCAGCAGTGCCGCCGTCAGCAGGCTGCCGCGCAGGATCGGCAAGTGGACGCGCCACAGCGTGGTGGCGGCGCCGTGTCCCAGCGAGCGGGCGGCGTCGTCCATCGACATGGTGATCTTGCCCAGGCTTGCCTCCACCGTGTGCAGCGAGACCGCCAGAAAGCGCACCAGGTAGGCATACACCAGCGCCGCGATGCCGCCGGTGAGCAGCAGTCCCGGGCTGCGCCCCGTCACGTCCATGATGGCCGAGGCCAGCCAGGTGTCAAGGCGGGTCACGGGCAGCAACACGCCGACCGCGATCACGGTCCCCGACAGCGCATACCCCAGAGCGACCAGGCGGTTGACGTGACGCGTCAAGCCGCCGCGCGCGGACCGCGCCGCGTAGGCCAGCAGCACCGCAATGGCGACGGCGAGCATCGCCGCCAGTGCCGCGAGCACGAAGCTGTTACGGGCAAGCTCGATGAAGCGCGCGCCGAATTGCGCGTCGCCACTGGTGATCGCCATGTGCAGCAGCACGCCGGCCGGCACCAGGAAACCGCCGCCGAGCGGCACGATGCAGACCAGCATGGCGCCGATGGCGCGCAGTCCGCTCAGGCGCGCACCCGGATGGCCGGCGCCGCCGATGCCGCTGGCGTCGAAGCGGGCGCGCCCGCGGCTGACGCGCTCGAGCAGCAGCAGCAGCCCCACGAAACCCAGCAGTGCCGCCGCCAGTTGCGACGCCGCTTGGCGGTCTCCCAGCGAGAACCAGGCGCGGTAAATGCCGGTGGTGAAAGTCTGGACGCCAAAGTACGACACCGCCCCGTAATCGGCCAGCGTTTCCATCAGGGCCAGCGCGGCGCCGGCGGCGATCGCTGGCCGGGCCAGCGGCAGCGCAATGCGGTAGAAGCGCCGCCATGGCCCCAGCCCAAGCGAGCGCCCGACATCGAGCATCCCGCTTGCCCGCTCCATGAATGCGGATCGCGCCAGCAGGTAGACGTAGGGATACAGCACCAGCGTAAACACCACGACAGCGCCGCCGAGCGTGCGGATGTCGGGAAACCAGTAGCTGCCGGGGGCGAGGGCAAAGGTGAGGCGCAGCCAGGATTGCACGGGTCCGACGAACTGCAGCAGATCGGTGTAGGTGTACGCCATCACATAGGTTGGCACCGCCAGCGGCAGCACCAGCGCCCATTCGAACAGGCGCCGGCCCGGAAAGTCGTGCATGGTCACCAGCCACGCCGCCGCCGTGCCGATCACGACCGTGCCGACGCCCACGCCCGCGCACAGGTACACCGTGCTGACGATATAGGCCGGCAGCACGGTGTCGGCCAGGTGCGCCCAGGTCTGGCTGCCGGCGCCGGCGCCGGGGAGGAGGGACGCCGCTACCGTCAGGAGCGGGATGGCAATCAGCGCCGCGGTTATCAGGGCGGCAGCTTGCAAGGTACTGAACGTCGGTTTCGCCACGGAGAGCCAATGAAATAAGCAATTATAATTGTTCCTTTGTATAATCGGAATCAACAGGGATTAACATGGCGCTTCTTGAACTGCAGCACCTCGCCCACGCGTATGGCAAGCACACAGTGGTGGACGGCTTGTCGCTGCATCTGGCGCCCGGCACGATCGGCTGCCTGCTGGGTCCTTCCGGGTGCGGCAAGACCACAGTATTGCGTTGCATTGCCGGCTTCGAGCGGCTTGACGCGGGGTCGATCAAGGTTGGTGGGGAGCTCGTCAGCGGCGCGGGCCGGCATGTGCCGACCGAGCGGCGACGCATCGGCATGGTGTTTCAGAACTATGCGCTGTTTCCGCACTTGAGCGTGGCGGCCAATATCGGCTTCGGCCTGCAGGCCATGCAATCCGCTGCGCGCACAACGCGCGTGGCCGCGTTGCTCGACCTGGTTGGCTTGCCGAGCCAGGCCAGCAAGTATCCGCATGAGCTGTCTGGCGGCCAACAGCAGCGCGTTGCGCTGGCGCGCGCCCTGGCGCCACGGCCGCGCTTGCTATTGCTCGACGAGCCGTTCAGCAGCCTCGATGTCGATCTGCGCGAGCGGCTGGCGGCCGAAGTACGCGCCATCCTGCGCGCCGAGGGCACCACGGCGATCCTGGTCACCCACGATCAGCACGAAGCGTTTGCGATGGCCGACGAGGTCGGCGTCATGCAGCACGGCCGCATCGAGCAATGGGACACGCCCTACAATCTGTATCACCGCCCGGTCAACCGTTTCGTCGCCGACTTTGTCGGACAGGGCGTGTTCGTTCCCGGTGAAGTGCTGGCCGGGGGCGCGATCCGCATCGAGCTGGGCGTGCTGAACAACGCCCAGCATGCCCAGCACACCCAGCACGCTGACGCGGTCGCCGCCACGCCATGGCGCAGTGGCGACAGGGTCAGCGTTCTGCTGCGCCCGGACGACATCGTGCATGACGACGCCAGCACGGTGACGGCGCAAGTCATCACCAAGGCGTTCCGCGGCGCCGAGTTTCTCTATACGCTAAAGCTTGCCAGCGGGGAGGAGGTGTTGTCGCTGGTGCCCAGCCACCATAACCATGCGCCCGGCGAGCGCATCGGCATTCGCCTTGAAGTCGACCACATGGTCGCGTTTTCCCAATAAAAAACGGCGTCCTCGGGACGCCGTTTTTTTCATCGTGATGCCTGTCAGAAGCTGGCGAAAAGCGACAATTTCACACTGCGAGGCGCGCCTGGCGTGATGTTGTTGTCGTTGTGAGCGGATGCCCAGTACTTCTTGTCGAACAGGTTTTCCACGTTCAGTTGAAGCCGATACTGCTTGCTGAGGCGGTAGTACAGCGCGCCGTCGACACGGACAAACGATGGCAGCGTCACCGTGTTGGAGGTCGAGGTGACCAGGCTGTCGCGATAGACGACGCCCAGGGCCGCGCCCAGCTGCTGGTTGAAGTTGTAGCGGTTCCACAGCGACACGGTGTGTTTTGGCACCATGGCCAGCCTGGCGCCGGAGCGTATCGTGGCGGACTGGTCGGCGGTCAGCGTGGCATCCTGATAGGCGTAGCCGCCCATCACGCTCCAGAGCGGAGTGACCTGGCCCGACAGTTCAAGTTCGACGCCTTTTGTCGTCTGGCCGTCGACCAGGGCGCTGGTGTTGGCCTGCGCGCCGGGCACGATGACGTTGGAGCGGTCCAGTTGATAGATCGCCGCGCTGGCCGACAGGGCGGCAGTGACGTCCCATTTCGCCCCCACTTCGACGTTGTCGAATTTTTCGGGATCGAACGCGCGGTTGCTGGCGGTCAGCGAAGTCAACTGGTCACCAGCGCGCGGCACATAGGCGCGGCTGAAACTGGCGTACAGCGACATCGCTTCCACTGGCTTATAGATCAGGCCGGCGCGTGGCGACAGCGGCGTGTCGGTCACCTTGAAGGCGGCGTTGCTGGTCGCCAGGCGGTTGTTGAAATCGACGCTGAAACGGTCGTAGCGCAAGCCGGCCACCGCCTGCCATTGCGGCGAAAACACGATCTGATCCTGCACATAGACCGACGCCACGTGGGCAATGCTGTGGTTGCTGACGATCGCGGCAGGGAAGCTGACGCCGTCGGTATAGACCGGATTGGTGGCTGGCACGCTCGCGGGGCCGGCAAACACACCGGCGCGACGAATATTATCGGTTTCCTGGCGGCCGAATTCGACGCCGGTGGCAACCTTGTGGGTTACTTGGCCGGTAACGACCGAGAACGTCAGGTCGGTCTGGTTGAAACTGTTGGTGCGTTCGGTGGCGTCGTGATAGGCGCCGATCGCCAGGCGGCCGGTGCTGGCGTTGACGGCGCTGTTGGCGTACACGTTCTGATAGAACTTGTCGTAGCTGGCAATCCGGGTGCGGTTGCGCAGCACCAGATTACTGACAAGGCCATTGGCAAAACCACTGCCAAAGTCATGCTCGACGTAGGCCGTCACGGCATTGACACGCGTGGCGGTCGGGCTCAAGCCAGGGTTGCCGAAGAAGGTCAACGCATCGGTATTGTACGGGCGGCCGTTAAACGACGGCACGCCGCGATCGGCAATGCGCTCGTCGCGCAGGTATTCGTAACCCAGACTGACGGTGGTGTTTTTGCCGGCGCGCAGCGTCATCGTCGGATTGATGCCCTGGCGTTCGAGCGCCACGCCGTCGCGGTAGCTGTCCGATTGCTCGACCATGGCGTTGACGCGCACGGCCAGGTCGGTGTTGACGGCGCCGCCCACGTCCACCGTTGCGCGCTTGTGGCCGTAGGATCCGATGCTGGCCGCTGCCTCGCGCACCGGCTTCCAGCCGGCCTGTTTGCTGACCCGATTGATCACCCCGCCCGAACCGCCGCGGCCAAAAATCATGGCGTTGGCGCCCTTGATGGCTTCGACGCTGTCAATGTTGTAGAAGTCGCGGTAGTACTGGACGTCGTCGCGCATGCCGTCGACATAGAAATCGCTGGTTGAACTGTTGCCGCGAAAAACCGCGGTATCGCGATTGCCTTCGCCCTGGGCAGTCACGATGCCGGGCACATAGCGGATGGCGTCGGCGATGCTCTGCATCGCCTGATCGTTCATCAACTGGCGCGTGATCACGGTGACCGCCTGCGGGGTATCGCGCAGCAGCGTGTCGGTCTTCATCGCGCTGACCGACGCCTTCTCGTTGTACCCGCTTTGGGCGGCGCCGATAACGTACACTTCCGGCAAAACCGGCGACCGGGTGTCTTCGGCAAAGACGGTGCTTGCAACGAGAGAACTGGCAACAGCAAGAGCGAGGCGGGTTGGACGGGTGAACAGCAAAGACGTTGGCATGGGGATGAATGTAAATAGAAATGAGAATGATTCTTATTCTACATGCAGCTTCAGGTCGTTACAAGCGTTTGAATCAATGAACAATCATGTTTACAACGTCATATTCATTCTACAAAGCGTTCGCCGCCTTGCCGGCGCCACGGCTGGCCCCGAGTTGACGGGCCTGTTTCCGATGCGCAAGCAAATACAGCAAGGGCAACACCAGCAAGGTCAGCGCGGTCGAAGACAGGATGCCGCCGATGACGACGGTTGCCAGCGGGCGTTGCACTTCTGCACCAGTCGCGGTCGCGATTGCCATCGGCACGAAGCCCAGCGATGCGACCAGCGCCGTCATCAACACCGGGCGCAGGCGGGTCATCGCCCCTTGCTCGATGGCGTGCTCCAGTGCCATGCCGTCCTCACGCAGTGCGCGAATGCAGGCGATCATGACCAGCCCGTTCAATACGGCAACGCCGGACAGGGCGATGAAGCCCACGCCGGCCGAAATCGACAGCGGAATGTCGCGCAGCCACAAGGCGACAACCCCGCCGGTCATGGCGAACGGCACCCCGGTAAACACCAGCACGCCATCCTTGACGTTATTGAACATTGCAAAAAGCAGCATGAAGACCATCATCAGCGCCACTGGAACGACGATCTTCAAGCGCGTGGCCGCAGACTGAAGCTGCTCGAAGGTGCCTCCCCAAGTTGTCCAGTAGCCGCTTGGAACGCTGACCTGCAGCGCCAGCTGCTGGCGCGCTTCGGCAACGAACGAGCCGATATCGCGGCCGCGCACGTTGGCAGTGACGACAACGCGGCGCTTGCCATCCTCCCGGCTGAGCTGATTTGGCCCTGGCGTGTGATCGAACGTGGCGACGTCGCCCAACTGAACGAAGGCCGGCGCACCCGGCCGATCGCCTGCAGGCAAGCGAATCGGCAACCGTTTCATCGCTTCAAGGTCGCTGCGCTGTTCTTCGGCCAGGCGCACGACGATGGGGAAGCGGCGATCGCCTTCGAACACCGTGCCGGCGTTGCCGCCGCCAATGGCGTTGCCAATCACTTCATGCACATCGCTGACGTTGAGGCCAAGGCGCGATGTCTTGTCGCGGTCGACCTGCACGGACAGCATCGGCAAACCGGTGGTCTGCTCGACCTTGACGTCGGCCGCGCCAGCAATTTTTTCCAGCACCGCGGCAATTTGCGCTGCTGTTGCGTTCATCGTCTCCATGTCGTCGCCAAACACCTTGACGGCGACGTCGCTGCGCACGCCGGAGATCAATTCGTTGAAACGCATCTGGATCGGCTGGGTGAACTCATAATTATTGCCCGGCAGTTTGCCAACCGCGCTTTCGATCGACGCCACCAGGTCCTCCTTGCTGCGCGACGGATCGGGCCAGGCGGATTTCGGCTTCATGATCACGAAGTTGTCGGCCACGCTGGCGGGCATCGGATCGGTGGCGATTTCTGCCGTACCCAGTTTCGCAAACACCGTTTCCACCTCGGGAAACTGCTTGATCGTCCGCTCCAGGTCCGCTTGCATGGCAACTGCCTGGGTCAGGCTGGTGCCGGGAATGCGCAAGGCATGCAAGGCGATGTCGCCCTCGTCCAGGCTGGGAATGAATTCGCTGCCCATGCGACTGGCCAGCAAGCCGCTCAGCACCAGTACGGCGCCGGCAATCGTCAACACCAGCGTCTTGCTGTTGAAGGCGAAGCGCAGCACGGGCGCATAGCCGGATTTGGCCTTGACCATCAGCCAGCTCTCTTTTTCGCTGACTGAGTTGCCGATGAACAGGGCGACGGCGGCCGGAATGAACGTCACCGACAAAATCATGGCGCCCAGCAAAGCGGCCAGGACGCTGAACGCCATCGGATGAAACATTTTCCCTTCCACGCCGGTCAGTGCGAACACCGGCAGGTAGACCACCATGATGATCAGTTGGCCGAACAACAGCGGCCGGCGGGCCTCTTTGGCGGCGGCGAACACGGCGTCGAAGCGCTCGCCGCGGGTCAGGGGGTGGCCGGCCGCGGCCTGGGCGTGCGCCAGGCGGCGCACGCAATTTTCGACGATCACGACGGCGCCATCGATGATGATGCCGAAGTCGAGTGCGCCAAGACTCATCAGGTTTGCGCTGACATGGTTGGCCACCATGCCGGTGAACGTGAACAGCATCGCCAGCGGGATGACCATGGCGGTGATGAGGGCCGCGCGTATGTTGCCGAGAAACAGGAACAGGATGGCAACGACCAGCAGCGCGCCTTCAAGCAGGTTGGTCTTGACGGTGCTGATGGCCTTGTCGATCAAAATGGTGCGGTCGTAGACTGTGTTGGCGACGACCCCCTTCGGCAGCGAGCGGTTTATTTCCGTCAGGCGCGCGGCGACGGCGCGCGATACCGCGCGGCTGTTTTCGCCGATCAGCATGAAGACGGTGCCGAGCACGACTTCGTGGCCATTCTGCGTGGCCGCGCCGGTCCGCAATTCGTGGCCGATCGTCACGCCGGCGACATCGCTGACGCGCACCGGTACGCCGGCTCGGATGGCGACGACGACGTTGCCGATATCGGCGATCGAACCCAGCTGGCCGGTAGAACGGATCAGCAGCTGTTCGCCGCGCTTTTCGATATACCCGGCGCCGATATTGCTGTTGTTCTTGTCGAGCGCGGCGATGATGTCCTGCATGCTCAGGCCGAACGCGACCAACTGGTCAAGTTTGGGGGCAACCTGGAACTGCTTGGCGTAACCGCCGATCGTGTTGATCTCGGTGACCCCCGGCACGTTGCGCAACTGCGGCTTGATGATCCAGTCCTGGATTTCGCGCAGGTCAAGCGGGGTGTAGCGCGTGCCATCCGGCTTGCGCGCCCCTTCCGTGGCGTCGACGGTCCACATGTAGATTTCACCAAGCCCGGTGGAAATCGGCCCCATGGCCGGCTCAATGCCGGCAGGCAGTTTTCCTTTTGCTTCCTGAATGCGTTCGTTGACCAGCTGGCGCGCAAAATAGATGTTGGTGCCATCCTTGAAGATGACGGTAACCTGCGACAGGCCGTAGCGCGACACCGAGCGCGTTTCGTGCAGGCCCGGCAACCCCGCCATGGCCGTCTCGATCGGAAAGGTAATGCGCTGCTCGCTTTCGAGCGGGGAATACCCGGGCGCCGAGGTGTTGACCTGCACCTGCACGTTAGTGATGTCGGGAACGGCATCGATCGGCAATTGCTGGTAGCTGAACAGGCCCAGCACCGCCATGCCGGACACGATCAGCATCACGATCCAGCGCTGATCGATGGCGAAGCGAATTATTTTTTCAAACATGATTCTTTCTTTCCGGATAGCTCAGGTGCGCACGATGGCAGGCAAGATGCAAATTTCTTGCGGCCTTCTCAATGGTCATGACTGGCGCCGGATTTTCCCAGATCGGCTTTCAGCAAAAAACTGTTCTTCGCGGCATAGCGTTCGCCCGGCAGCAGTCCCTTGGTGATTTCCGTAACGCGGCCATCGGTGCTGCCAAGCTCGACCGGCCGCGCTTCGAAACTGCTGCCGTAGCGGCCGAATACGGTCGGCGTGTCGTTGACGCTCTGGATGGCGTCGTTGGCGACCGCGACCGGCACGCCTGTTTCACC
>Ga0326735_1000210_pt1 | contig 13487 bp, 18 predicted proteins | sample 37_GP2_1092_FD_207945 | JGI IMG/M metagenome (GOLD analysis project Ga0326735, IMG submission 207945) | Glacier ice microbial communities from Ngari, Tibet, China - 37_GP2_109.2 | ecosystem: Environmental > Aquatic > Freshwater > Ice > Glacier | place: China: Ngari, Tibet | collected 2018-07-31
GGTCAAACACCGGGCCATTCGTTCGGGCCAGCGTATTGATCTGTCGGCCAAAGAGTTCGCTTTGCTCGCTTTGATGGTCCGAAAAAGCGGCGAGGTATTATCCAGGACCCAGATTGCTTCGATGGTGTGGGACATTAATTTTGACTCCGATACCAACGTCGTGGAAGTCGCCATGCGTCGCCTCCGGATCAAGATTGATGAGCCGTTTGATCAAAAACTGCTGCATACGGTGCGCGGCGTTGGATACGTAATGGAGCTGCGCGCGTGAAGCGTTCCAGCTTGGCTTTTCGCCTTGCATTTCTTGTTGGTTTCCTCGGATTGTTGCAAGCCATTGCAATGCTCGGCTTTTCGTACGTCACCCTCGAAAAAGAACTCAATGCACAAAAGCGAGCGGTGTTGCGCGACAAGGCGCAACAAGCCCGGCTTTTGGTGGACGAGATGCAGGACTCTAAAACCATCAAGGACAATGCTTTCAGGCTGGTCGAATTGGTAACGGGACATGCTGAGCTGCACCTGGCGATCGCTGCCTCCGATTCACCGGAAGCATACGTTGCCTTCAGCCCGGAAGCCCTGCAATCGTTAAAACGGCTTAAAGATGACACCTGGCAAACCGATGCTTTTTTAAAGTGGCGAGGGCATGAACGAGGCACGCCCATGCTCTCGCTGGCAACGGCCGGAGCTACACGAAACGCCCAGACTTATGAGATTGTGGTCACAGCAGATTTGTCTGATGACAAGCGCCTGCTTCGTCAATTATTGGCGACTGCTGCGACTGCAGCGCCATTTGCACTGGCTCTTGTATTTTTGTCCGCATTAGCCATCGCTTCCCTCGGACTAAGGCCTTTGACGCGGTTCAAACAAGCAGTCACCGGCGTTTCCGCCAACACTCTGGCAGCCAAGCTGGACACGGCTGGATTGCCAAGTGAACTCCATGGCCTGGGAGCCGCTTTCAATTTGATGCTTGAACGCCTTGAAGACAGTGTGTCGCGTTTGTCGCAGTTCTCAGGCGATCTTGCCCATGAAATGCGCACCCCCCTGGCAACATTGCTTGGCAGGACACAGGTCGCTTTAGCGCAGCCAAGAAGTGCGGAGCAGTTGCTCGACGTGCTCGAAGCAAATGTCGAAGAAGTGCAGCGACTTTCACGGCTTGTTACCAATATGCTATTTCTTGCCCAATCAGACCAAGCCCAAAACGCCCTCAACCTCAAGCTGTTCGAACTCAGCGATGCGGCAACGCAAGTCGGTGAATTTTTAGACGTGATTGCTCAAGAGCGTGGGGTCTCGATCGCAGTTCAGGGAAAAGCTTTGGTCACTGCAGACCAGGGGTTGGTTCAACGCGCCATCACCAATTTGCTGACCAATGCAATTCGTCATTGCACGCCAGGCACTCAAGTACGCGTGATCGTGCACACACTGGATGAGGGTGTCAGTTTGGAAGTGGTGAACCAAGGGTCTGCGATTGCCACAGAGCATCTGGAGCGCATTTTTGACCGTTTCTACAGGATTGACAGCGCCCGCGGACGAGATTTGGGGGGCACTGGTCTCGGTCTTGCAATCGTAAAAGCCATCATGGCTTTGCACAACGGCACAGCCCGTGTCCATTGCGCGTCTCCTGATGAGGTTCGTTTTTCTTTGTATTTTCCTCATCCTCGTGGTTGCAGCACGAAGTAGTTTTATGACGGACTACTAAATTTGCCTGTAAGGCGAAATCCTCCTGGATGAAAACTTTCCAGGGAAGACTTGGCGGTCTTTCGCAGATGGATGCCTGCCAGCCAACGCAGGCTGCGGAGAACAATCAAGGCTTTTACCCACTGGTGCGCACCTGTTGACTGTCAGAAGTGGCTCCATCCGGTTGGCGAAAATCTGGTGACTTTGGAACGCACTGAGCGAATTTACCTATTCCTCGACATTTCAAACAAGACAAGACCCTACATGACCAATTCGTAATGCGCCGGTCATGGTGACGTCGTTTTGTTGGTTTTAAAGTCACAACTGTGATGCACAAGATGCATCGCCGTTGTTTCAGGGACTGAAACATTGACTGGACTGCCCTTTTAATTAACCCAGGAAATTCAACATGCCCAAACAAAAATACGACGCGTGTATCGAAGCGTGCAACGCCTGCGCGTTGGCTTGCAATTACTGCGCATCCTCATGCTTGCAGGAGCAAGACGTGAAGATGATGGCAAAGTGCATCACGCTGGACATCGATTGTGCGCAGGTTTGCGCATTTGCCGCAGCAGCCATGGCCCGCGGCAGCGAGCATGCCGCAGCCATTTGCGCCTTGTGCGCAGACATCTGCCAGTCCTGCAGTGACGAATGCGCCCAACATCATATGGAGCACTGCCAGGAGTGTGCCAAAGCCTGCCAGCAATGCGCTCAAGAGTGCCGCAAGATGGCTGGCATTGCCTGAAATCATTACCTATTTCAAAGAAAGTAACGAAATATGACCTCCCGCTTCAACTCTACCAAAGGGGGGTCTTTTGCCCTCCTCGCCTTGACCGCCGCACTTTTGCAGCCGGCCGCTTATGCCCAATCGACAGCCAAGCCCAGCAGCGAGCCAGTACAGAGCGGAAAAAACGATTCCTCATCCATGCCAGGCGGTGCCATGGATATGAAAGGCATGGATATGAAAGGCATGGACATGAAGGCCATGATGGAGCACTGCCAGGAACAAATGTCATCCATGAAAATGAGCGGCAACCCTGACGTCGACTTCGCAAAGATGATGCGCATGCATCACCAAGGTGCCATTGATATGGCGAACGCTGAGATGCGCGATGGCAAAGACGCCCAAATGCGCAAAATGGCGACCGACATAATTGCCACGCAAAAAAAAGAAATGGCCCGTCTTGATGCCTTTTTGGCCAAACAGGGGCATTCGGTTGATAAGCTGAACAAATAATCGAGAGAGCGAAAGGCAGGCGCAGCGCAACCGCACCGCTTTTTGACCAGTCGTTGACACTGCAAGCCTGCTTTTATTTCAAGCTGACGAACTGGCGATTGCGCTTAAGCAAGCGCGCAGTGACTTTGAAGATGATGGGTGGCAAAATCAGCATCTGCAGTATGGGTATGACGCCAATGCCCCAGCCTGGCAACAGTGGCATATTGGCCGCATAGCTCCAGCGGCCCAGGACATGGACCCCGCCCCATTCAACCAACATCGCCAATGCAAATCCCGACAAGAGCATCAACATGTAGCCTAGAACTTTGGGCCGGTCCGACCAATCCGATCGGCACAGAACAAACCAGCCGACACCGTAAATCAGCAACACGATGATGCCGTCGCCAAGACTGGGGAGGACGCAGTGCGCGGCAGCAGCGAAAAAACTGCCCTGCCACGCATAAAAGGGCATCTGCGCCACTTCCCAAAGGAAATTAACGGCTGCAGCGACGACAAACAGAGTCGCGATCCGGGATGCGGTTTTTGTCATGGCGCAATTTGTCATGAAATTGGGGGTGGGTGCGAGTTCTTCAGTGACAACCGCGCTTACACCCGTAGATAAACTCTCAGTCCAGTTCTTGTAAAAATGGACTGCATCTCGATTGCCGTGCGATTTGTCATCCCCGTCAAACCACAGTTGCACTGGAAAAACTACAAAACGCTGGTCAGCCCGCGCAGCACGACAGCTGTTTGACATCTTTAAAGAATGTCTGGGCGCACAGCTTCAAGCCTTCCACCATCGTCAGGTAGGGAAAAAGCTGGTCGCCAAGCTCCTGAACCGTCATCCGGTTGCGGATGGCGAGCACGGCCGTCTGGATCATCTCGCCCGCCTCGGCCGACACGATCTGGGCACCAATCAGCCTGCCTGTTTTCTTGTCGGTCACCAGCTTGACAAAGCCGGTCGTATCGAAGTTGGCCAGTGCGCGCGGCACGTTTTCAAGCGCCAGCGTGCGGCTTTCAACCTCGAAGCCATCCGCCCGCGCCTTGTCTTCGCTCAATCCCACAGTTGCCACCTGAGGATCGGTGAAAATCACAGCCGGCATGGCCGAGAGGTCGAGCACGGCATCGCCCCCCATCATGTTGCGCGCCGCACGCGTGCCTGCAGCGGCCGCGACGTAGACGTATTGCGGCTGGTCGGTGCAGTCGCCCGCCGCGTAAATATGGGCCACCGAGGTACGCATGTGTTTGTTGATGATGACCTCGCCCAACGCATTCATGGCAACACCGGCCACGTCCAGCCCTAGATTGTCTGTATTGGCGCGCCGACCGGTGGCAATCAAGAGTTGGTCACTTTGAAGCTTCTTGGTGCCGGTGTCAACATGGAAAGCCGCCCCAATGTGGCTGACGCTTTGCATTTGCGTGTGGGTCAGGATGCGCATGCCTTCGGCTTGCAACGCCGCCTGAAGACCGGCGCCAATGGCAGGGTCTTCCTTGGACAGCAGCCTTGAGCGCGCGATCAGCGTGACTTGGGAGCCCAGGCGCAAAAACGCCTGCGCCAGCTCCAGCGCCACCACCGACGCGCCGTAGACGATCAGGTGCTCCGGCGCACGCTCGGCCAGCAGCGCTGTGGTCGATGTCCAGTAAGGGGTGCCAGCCAAGCCTGACGTGCCGGGCTCGATGGGGGAGCGCCCTGTTGCAATCAACACCCGATCTGCCGTCAGCCGTTGCACAGGCGCATCGGGGCGCACGACTTCGATCGTCTGCGGATCGATAAATCGGGCGCGCCCCCTCACTAAAGTAATGCTGGCGTTCGATTCCAAAATAGCTTGGTATTTGGCGTACCGCAATTGCTCGACGCGGCTTTGCTGTTGCGCCAGCAAGGCAGCCCGATCGATGCACGGCGTGTGCTTTTCGATCCCCGCAAAGGGGTGATGCGCCTGCTGGTGCGCCATTTGGGCTGCGCGAATCAGGATTTTCGAAGGCACGCAGCCCACATTGACACAGGTACCGCCCACCACACCTGATTCGACCATGGTGACCGCCGCGCCTTCTTCCACGGCGCGCAAGGCAGCCGCAAAAGAAGCCGAGCCGCTGCCAATGATGACCACCTTCAAGGCAGCAGCCACCCCTGGCACGGACAGTTGAGGGGCTGTGGGCGATGCGGGCTGCTGGTCCGAAGCCTGCATTAACTGGGCTTGATAACCCTTGGACCGGATGGCTTGGATCAAAATATCCGCCTGAACCCCAGCCTCAAGCGCGACGCTGGCGTGCTGCTCAGGGTACGACACCTGTGCGCTGCGCACGCCGCTCACCTGGCTCAGTGCCTGCTCGAGCGTCGCCGCGCAGTGGTCACAGGTCATCCCCGTGATTTGAAAAGCCAGCGTTTCCATGTTTATTTGGCCGCCTTCAAGGTGGCGGAAAAACCGGCATCGGCCGTCGCCATGCTGAGCTTTGCGACCGAGGTTTTGCTGTCGTCAAACAGCACGACCGCTTCTTTCTTTTCAAGGCTGGTTTTGACCTGCTGCACGCCATCGACCTTCGTCAACGCTTTTTTGACCGTGATGGGGCACGACGAGCATGTCATACCGGGCACATCGAGCGTGACCGTCTGCACGGCGGCCATTGCCAGGTTCGACAACCCTGCAGCGGCAACGATGGTGAGGGTACGAATGGTTTTGCGCATGATTTTTCCTTTAATAGATAAGAACAATGGGACAGCAACCCAGGTGTTGCACAGATACCAACAGACCCAGCACGCCCAGGTAAGCAAGCGAAGCAGCAGCCAGTGCGCCGGCAGCCCAACGAAACAGGACGTTGTTGATCACGTCTGCCTCAATCAAGCAGCGTGACGAAATACGGATAGGCCAGTGCAATGACCACCAGCACCGACACCCCCCAGAAAAGTATCCGATTTCCGGCATTTGTTTGCGGAAGAGCGCATGCCGAGCCCGGTGCGCAGTTGGCAGCAGCCGGCGCTTGATAAATTTTCCAGTAGGCCAGCGCCATGCACAGCAGCGCTAGCGTGATGAACACAGGCCGCAGGGGTTCGAGCCGGGTCAGGTTTAAAATCCATGCGCCACCTATTCCTAGGCTCACCAGCACCAAGGGTCCGAGACAGCAGGCGGAAGCGGCCAGCGCGGCCAGGGCGCCCCCCACCAGTGTCGTTTTTGCAAGCTTGTCTGTTTCCATAATCATCTCAATGAAGTTTGAAACGGTACTGTAAGTGCCGTACCATGGTACGGAGTCAAGCCTTTTTCAACACGTATTCGTAACGACTTTGATGGACCCCACAAAAATCACCATCGGCAAAGCAGCCGCTGCCGCTGGCGTCAACGTCGAAACTATCCGGTTTTATCAACGGCGCGGCTTGTTGGTCGAACCTCCCAAGGTATTGGGCGGCTTTCGGTACTACGACGAAGCTACCGTCGCCCGGGTGCGATTTATCAAGCGGGCTCAGGCGCTCGGGTTCTCGTTGGAAGAAGTGCTTGGCCTGCTGGCGTTGGAACAGTCCACCGCTTGCAGCCAGACGCACGAGGCGGCCGTGCGCAAGCTCCAGCTTGTGGAGGAACGAATCAACGACCTCAACCGCATACGCTTGACACTTAAAAATCTGGTTCAGCAATGCGAAGCCGGCCCGGCTGCTTTTTCTTGTCCCATCATCGAGTCGCTGACGGGCAATGCAGACATTAAATGAGTCAATAAAAGCCGTTTTTACCGGGGATAAATTTTGATAGCAACACAAGGAGCTGATATGCAAATGGACCTGAAGCCAAGTGTTGTAAATGAGGCCGACAAGGCAGTTAGCAGTCTGCATGGGTTGAGCTTTGGGACGTGCCAAACTAGACTTGCAGTGCCCTTTCAACTCCATAACTCCAAACACAAATGAAAAAATCCCTGCTCGCACTCGCAACCATCTCCTGCTTTTTCGTTCCAGTGCTCGCGCATGCAGACGCGGTGTACGGCGGCATTGGTTTTCCCGGCGCCACTATTGGCTATGACCATGCGCTGAGCAGCACGGTGTCGGTGCGCGGCGAGTATTCTGGCGGGCTCAAGCTCTCTCGGGAGGGCCGGCGCGAGGGCGTCGATTTCAACGGTCAGCTCAAGGCTAATTCGGTGGGCGTTTTTGCCGACTACTACCCCAGCCCTGCCGGCGGCTTTCGCGCCACTGGGGGCCTGACCTTCAACGACACCAAAGCGTCTCTGGTCGCCACGGGCAACAACGCCTCGGCGCAGATCAACGGCAAGTCGGTCAACCTCAACGGCCAGACTTACAACATCGATTTAAAGTACCCTGGCGTCACGCCGTACCTAGGGCTGGGCTACAACTCGCTGCACAACGGCTTGAACGCCAAGGGTTGGGGATTCTTCCTTGACGTAGGCATGACCATTGGTAAGTTCAAAACCTCGACCTCGACCACTTTGGTGGGCGTGCAGGGCATCACCCAGGCGGATGTAGACGCGCAAACCAGCAAGGTCCGCGATGGCGTGAGCAAGCTGTCCGTGCTGCCCAAATTCACGGTTGGCGTAGCCTACGCCTTCTGACATCAATTCGCGCATATCCTCGAAGGGCCTGCATACTGGGTTTGCCGTTCATTTTCATAAAGCCGTACCCAGCTTGCTGCACGCAAGGCATTGATTTCCCTTGTAATCCGAAAAATATTGGCTCAAAATCATGAAAAAATATTTTTCACAATAATGTTCCTCGCATGAAATTTTTCATAAAAGCATACCGGATATGAGCGACATCATGGCTCAATGAGAACTTAGGTGGGCTTGATGCCACTGCTTGCGAAGATCGAAGCGGGCTAGTGGTTTCCTTGGTGGGTGCCAAGTATAGATTTATGAAAAATCTAGGTACGGATTTATGAAAATGAACGTTTGCAGGCCCTTTTTTTAACCCATTACCCTAAGATAAGGCGCATTATCTCAGGGTGAAATAACGCAACCAAAACCGGGTTTGGCACGACAATGTGACTTTCGCCAAGCACTGCCATCGCCTTTCCCCTTGCCTACCCCGCCCATGACACTGACCCCCTCTTCTGCAGCGCCTGGCGCGCGCTTCGTGCGCCGCCTGGGCCCGCACCACTTTGCCCACCTGCGCGCTGTCGCTGAAGGCGTTAGCTTGGATGACTGCGCCCGGCGCTACCTGGGCATTGAGCACGGCCACGAAGCCAGGACGGCGCACCTAGAAGCCGTCGACGCGGTGCGCGCCGTGGCCAGGCGCCGGGGCGAGTCCGCTTGGCGTTTGGTGGGTCTCACGATCCGGGTCCCCGGCGGCCAAGCACGCCCGTCGCTCGAAGCCTTTGCGCACCAGCACGGTTTAGAGGGCTTTAGCGAAAGCGAGGTGCTCCAGCTCTACGCCGAAGCCTTTCCAGCGGAGCGAAAAACCGCGCGCGGCCAGCGCCTGCGCGAGCGTCAGTTAAAGCTCCTGAGCCGTCTGGAGGGCCTGGCCGCCGAGACGCCGCAGGCCAGCGACCTGGTCACCGGCTGGTTTGATGACGCCTTGGCGGCAAAATTAGTCACCGCGGGCCTGCTCACGCTGGGGGCGCTCAACGCCCGGATCTCGGCGGGTGGGCGCTGGTTTTCCGCTTTGCCGGCCGTCGGCATCGCCAAGGCTAGGCGCATCGAGCGCCACCTCGCCACACTCTTGCCGCGTGAAGTGCAACCGCCCAAGGCGCTGTTTACGCTGTCGGCCACGCCGGCGCTGTGGGGTGCGCCCGCGCCCGCGCCTTCTCGTGTTTCAGGCGTTTCAGGCGTTTCAGGCGTTTCAGGCGTTTCAGGCGTTTCAGGCACGCTCGATGATTCAGCGCCAGGCAACCTTGTGGTGGTCCCAGAGGCGACGCAATCGGCTTTGTCTCGCCCGCTGCTGGACGTGGCGTCCGACCTGCAGGCCGTGCAAAGCTGGATCCAGGCCCGGGCCGGCTCGCTCGCCACGGTCAAGGTCTACCAGAGGGAAGCCCACCGCCTCCTGCTGTGGCTGCAGTATGAATGCGCGGGTAGAACGCTTGCGAGCATGGCGGTGGCCGACTGCACCGCGTTCATGGCGTTTTTGCAAAACATCCCACCGCGCTGGATCTCGCGGGCCCGTGCGGCCCCCGGCCAAAGCGGCTGGGCGCCGTTTCGCGGGCCCCTGTCGCACGCCAGTTGCCGCCACGCCATCACCATCATTGCGTCCCTGTTTGCCTGGCTCCAATCCGCGCAGTATTTGACCGCCAACCCCTGGGTGCTGGTCAACCAGGCCACGGGCGACGATCCAGGCAAGAAGATGCTGGACAGCAAAGCGCTGAGCGAAGCGGCGATGCAAGAAGTGCTGCGCTTTGTGGACGGCCAGAAGCCCTCGCCTTCCCGGGCCCGGATTCGCTTTACCCTGCTGTTTGTCGAGGCCGTCGGACTGCGCTCGGCCGAGCTTCTCTCGGCCACACTTGGGGATCTGCGCATGGAGAGCGAAGGCTGGAATGGTTGGGTATTGCAGGTGCATGGCAAGGGGTCGAAAAACCGGATTGCGGCCGTGCCGGGCCAGGCTCTAGCAGCGTTGCAGGAGTACCTAGCTTTTCGCGGCCTAGGCTCGATTCAGACCGCACCACCGACTGCGCCTTTACTGGCCAGCGCAGTAGATCCGATGGAATCGGTCGGCTACCAGGCGCTCTACGAGCATGTCAGGGGATGGTTGGCCAAGGCAGTTCGGGCGTCAAACCTGCCGACTAATGAGCGGGAGCGACTGGCTGGAGCGACAACGCATTGGTTGCGCCATACCTTCGGTACGCGGGCCATTGCCCGGGAGGTGCCCTTGGATGTGATCCAGGCGCAGATGGGGCATGCGTCCATTCAGACCACTACGGCGATCTATGGCCGTGCGCCCATCAAGCGGCGCGTGGATGAGCTGGGTAAGGCGTTCGGGTAAAGGATCGCAGTGAAAACCGCCCGTGTTTCAGAACATTTATTCGCCGTCAAAAGCAATGTCTGAAACTCAAAATAGATAAACCTATGGTTGCCGAGTAATACGGCTTGCTAAACATTCATGGCCAATGACAAGGCACCCAGCTTACAGTGCAGTGCCATGTCACGGATGTATGACTGGGCTATCGCCAAGCTTTATTCGGGCGCTCGAATGTGAATTGGCGACTGCCTCGATCAATTTGCGCTGGTCTATAACGTCACTGAAGAGCCAACACGACAAAGTACTCTGATTATTATATAGCAACACATACGTAAATACGTACGCAATTATTTACGTAAATAATTAAAGAAAGATAGATTTTTATAAATTATTCATGGTTTAAGAAGGCTAAACTTGAGCTTTCAATAAGGGATTAGCGATGCAAACATTGGTAATTGCTTCACGCAAGGGAGGCGCGGGTAAAACGACGCTAAGCAGAAGCATTGGCGTGATGGCAGAAATTAGTGGCGCTGGCCCTGTGGCGCTGATTGACACGGACGAGCAAGCAGGCCTGGCTATGTGGTGGAATGCTAGAGAAAGTCAAACGCCGGTATTCGCATCTGTAACTATCGACAACCTCAAAAGCCATCTGGAGAGTTTGCGCAACGCTGGCATCAAGCTTGTCGTTATTGACACACCGCCTGGCCTGAACAGCGAGTCTACCGCGACCCTCGAAGCCGTTCTGCCCAATGCCAACCTAGTGTTGATTCCAGTCAGGCCAAGTCCGGATGATTTGCGCTCAGTGGGTGCCACTATCCAATTGGTCGAGCAAGCTAAAAAAAGGATGGTTTTCGTTATCAATGGCGCAGCTAATCGAGCAAGCATTTCCAGCAAGGTAGCAATAGAGCTATCCCAGCATGGAACCGTTGCGCCCGTAATGTTGTTTCAGCGAACAGTCTTTGCTACGTCCGGGATCGACGGACGCACAGCCCAGGAAGTCGAGCCAAACGGAAATTCAGCCAAAGAGGTCGCAGAATTATGGGAATACGTATCTGCGCAGTTGCGTAAATAAATACGTATTCATAACTTTATAGGTAAAAAGATGAGTGAAAAACCATCAAGCAGTTTGTCTGGCCTAATTTCTATCAAAGGAAGTGCTGCGGCAGCCATTCCTGTGAAGGCCGAACCAGTCAAGGTAGATCCAGTGCCTTCGCAGAAAATCTTACCGGAGAAGTCACAGCCGAAGGGTGGGCAGAGCTACTGGAAGGCGATGACGGTCAAGCTGAACCGTGACCAGTATGTGGATTTGAAAATACATGGCGTAAAGCTGAACAAGAGCTCACAGGACTGCATCAGCGAAGCTATCGATATGTGGCTTGCAGCGCAAAGTGCAGAGTAGGGCAACTGAACCCGTATTCACTGATTAACGGCTGTTCGGTTTTGGGTTATCCACACAACATAGTGCAAGACCGATGGATGAGTTATTGATTAAAAGAAGATTAGAGAAAGATTAGAGGGTTGTGGGTAACTGTCTTAAAAGCTTGATTTCATTGATTTAATTGAAATCTCTTCCTCGGTGTTGCACTATGTATGTCTCGGTGTTGCACTATGTATGTCATCGGTCATTGACTAGTCAGAAAAATAGCCACACGGTGTTGCACTATGTCAGCCCTCGGCCTTGGACTAGTTATTTTCCTAGATTCGCATTAATTATTGACGCAACGGTGTTGAACTAGTATTCATCGGTCTTGGACTGCTATTCATCGGTCTTGCACTATGTTTTGGTACTAGACAGTGCCGGTTCACCTAGTAGAAACTACCCTAATGCCTTCCAGCAAGCTCCAAACTAGTGCAACACCGATGGTCCTGCCTCTGCAGTTACCGCTGTGGCCCAATAAACAGCGCGGCATTCCAAATGCAATGGCTCGCTCGGCGCTATTCAATGTGACAAACTTGCGGGCAGGGGCGCGCAAGAGCTATGAACGCAGGGTTATCGCAGCAGTAGGGGGTATCGGCATCACCTACACGGGTTTTGAGTTGCGCCAAGATGATGCAGACGTGTTGCTGCAGATCCTGCATTTGGCCAGGCCGCATGATCTCGGAACACACGTTTCATTTACTGGGCATTCATTGCTTAAGTCGCTTACATGGAGCATCAACAATGCGAGTAAGGAACGGCTAATTTCATGCCTGTCCAGGTTGTCTGCAACAACATTGGACATCAGTATTACTGACCGTGAAGGCTTGCGAGAGGGCTACGCTGGGTCACTGATACGGTCATTTTCATGGCGTGATGACGCCACGGGTAAAGCTCTGCGAAATTGGACTGTCCTTCTGGAGCCAAAGATTGCAGCACTGTTTTTGCCCTCCAGTTATTCGCGCCTGGACTGGGAGTTGCGTATGTCCTTGCCGCCGCTGGCCAAGTGGCTGCACACTTTCTACCAAACGCACTCAATGCCATTTCCGATGAAGGTGGAAACACTTCACCGGCTTACCGACTCTGATGCCAAAGAGTTGTGGCACTTCCGTGCTGACTTGAAGAAAGCCTTGGGCTTGCTCGTCGATAAGGCATTTTTTATCAGCGCGGTCATTGACCCTCGTACAGACACCGTGCAGGTTGTGCGAAAACACCAGATCGAGGCGTGACTTTAGGCCTACGAAAAGCATGACCTACAGCATCACCTTGCAAGATTTCCCGGAGCTCCCGGAAGACGCCTGTGTGAAACCTGAGGACCAGTACCGCCGCTCCCTGGAAAAGGCGCTGGGCGGGGCCGACGAGGTCGTGCTCGCCTACCGCGCCTGGTTGAGCGTGAGCGAAAGCGGCAACGACCAGGTAGGCAAGGAGGAGGAGGCCCGGGCCTACAAGTGGCAAAAAGCTTCCGACCTGGCCCGCCAGGCGGGCTTTCGCTCCTTGGGCGAATCGACTGAAGCCTACTTTGAATTCAAGCTGAGCCGCTGACCCAGGCAGCGCATGCTGCGAGGCCAGGCCGTCCAACGGCTGCAACCTACTAGCGTCAGCCAGGCAATGCCGAGCAGAGTTAGTCAATCACCAGTCAGAAATGGCATGCCGACCATCCGTCAAGCCCGCACGACGGGAATGTCCGCCCAGCATGTCGTGTAGCCCGGCGTGCGCCGCTCCTGCTTCATTGTCCAGGCCCGCCGCTCACCTGCCAGCCCGGCACTGGCCATGAATACGGTGCTTCGGCCATAGCCCTGATTCAGATCGTCCATGGCTGTCATCAGCTTCCGTCTGTCCGGCCCCCCGTGTCAGACTAGTTGCCGCTCCCCTGTGATTGCGGATGATCCGCATTGGAGCGCTATTCATGACAACAAATCGACATTCAATTGAATTCCAAGAACAAGCCCTGAGCAAAGCCAGGCAACGAGGCACACGCAGCGTCCAGGACGTCGCCGATGAATTAAATATGCCGGTCGGCACCTTGAGAAAATGGATCAGCAAGTCCAACCGAAAGCATGAAGTCGGCGGCCCCGCAGCGCAACTGCCTGATGACTTGCCGGCCCAATCGTGGAGCCTTGCCCAGCGCTTGCTTGCACTGAACCAGACGCATGCCATGACGCCCCCACAGTTGCATGCCTGGTGAATCGCCCCGGGTTTCGTGGAGGCCCGTTGGGTTAAGTCAGGCAGACACCGCAGCCTGACTGGCTAATTGCCTATAGTAATTCTCTTCAGCTTCGGCAGGGGGAATGTATCCGATTGGCTCCAGC
>Ga0326735_1000211_pt1 | contig 13471 bp, 5 predicted proteins | sample 37_GP2_1092_FD_207945 | JGI IMG/M metagenome (GOLD analysis project Ga0326735, IMG submission 207945) | Glacier ice microbial communities from Ngari, Tibet, China - 37_GP2_109.2 | ecosystem: Environmental > Aquatic > Freshwater > Ice > Glacier | place: China: Ngari, Tibet | collected 2018-07-31
GGCTGGCGAAATGCGGCGTGTTCATGACCACGCTGATCGCTTTTTTTCTGGCCGAGATGGGCGACAAGACCCAGGTCGCGACCGTCGCGCTGGCGGCGCGCTACGACAGCCTGATCGCCGTTGTCACTGGCACCACCTTCGGCATGATGCTGGCCAATGTGCCGGCCGTCTACCTGGGTGAAAAAATCGCCAACCGGGTGTCGCTCAAGCTGGTGCACGGCATCGCCGCCGCCATGTTCGCCGTGCTGGGCCTGGCGACGCTGCTCGGGGCCGGCGCCCGCTTCGGACTCTGATCTTGCAAGTTGATCCACGCTACGGCACCAGACGCAACTCGACCGCATGCTCGCGCCCGTCATCGGCCAGCGCGAGCACATTGCCGCCCTGCTCGCGCCCGTCGATGCTCAAGCCAGGCTGGCCGTCGACGGCGCGAGCCACATGGATGCGATACAAGCTGGCGCCGTAGCGATAGCGCACCGTGAACCCATCCCAATCGGCCGGCAACTGCGGCTCAAGCGTCAGCTTGGCGTCGCCCCGCGTCAAGCCGAGCAGGGATTCGATGATCAAGCGATACATCCAGCCCGACGAACCGGTGTACCAGGTCCAGCCGCCGCGCCCGATGTGCGGCGCGATGGCATACACGTCGGCGGCCACGACATACGGCTCCACCTTGTAGCGCGCGCAGCCAGCCTCGCTTGCCGCGTGCTGCACCGGATTGAGCATGCGCAGCAATTCCCAGGCCCGCTCGCCATCGCCCATCCGGGCGAACGCCATCGCGGTCCAGATCGCGGCATGGGTGTACTGGCCGCCGTTTTCGCGCACGCCCGGCACGTAGCCGCGGATGTAGCCGGGGTTCTTCGGCTGCGGGCCGGATTCGGACCCAGACCCGGACGCGTCGGGATGGGCCACGATCGGCCCGAAGGGCGGGTCGAGCAGCTGAATCAGGCCGAATTCGCGCCGCACCAGGCGCGCGTCGACCTCGGCCATCGCGCCGCGCGCGCGCGTGGCATCGGCCGCGTTTGAGAGCACGGCCCAGCTTTGCGAGATCGAATCGATCTGGCATTCCAGATTGGTGTGCGAGCCCAGCGGCGTGCCGTCATCGAAATAGGCACGCCGGTACCAGCGTCCGTCCCACCCGTGCAATTCGACGTTGGCTGCCAGCCTGGCGGCCTCGCTCCGGCATTGCTCGGCGAAGCCGGCATCGTCGTTTAGCAGCGCCACCTCGGCAAAGCGCAGCAGCACGTCGTACAGGAAAAAAGCCAGCCAGACGCTTTCGCCCCGGCCTTCGGCGCCGACCTTGTCCATGCCGTCGTTCCAGTCGCAGGAACCGATCAACGGCAAGCCATGCACACCGAAACGCAGCGCGCGCAAAATCGCCCGCACGCAGTGCTGGTACAGGTCGGCGCTGTCGCTGGAGCGGCTCGGCAAGTCGTAATAGGAATCCTCGTCGGGATTGACGGCGCGCCCTTCGAGGAACGGCGCCGCCTGCGCCAGCACCGCCAGATCGCCGGTGCTGGCGATGTAGCGGCAGGTCGCCAGCGGCAGCCACAGGTAATCGTCGGAACAATGGGTGCGCACGCCGCGCTCGGACGGCGGATGCCACCAGTGCATGACATCGCCTTCGACGAACTGATGGCTGGCGCAAAGCAGCAATTGCTGACGCAGCAATTGCGGTTCGGTGTGCACCATGGCCATCGCATCTTGCAACTGGTCGCGAAAACCGTAGGCGCCGCCGGACTGGTAATAACCGCTGCGCGCCCACAAGCGGCACGCGATGGTCTGGTACATCAGCCAGCCGTTGGTGATGATGTCGAGCGCGGCGTCGGGTGTGTCGATTTGCACCGCGCCCAGCGTATTGTCCCACTGTTCGCGCACCGCCAGCAACGCGCTGCTGGCCGCGGCCGTGCCCTGGCAGCGCTGCACCAGGTTGCTGGCGTCGGCGCTGCGCCGCCCGCTGACGCCGAGCATGAAGACGATGTCGCGCTGCTGGCCCGGCAACAACTCGAACGGCACCATGATCGCGGCGCAAGCATCGAGCCCGGCGCCAACCTTGCCCGACAGGCGCACCCGGCGCAGCGCGGCCGGACTGGCCAGATTGCCGTTGCGGCCGATGAATTCGGTGCGGTCGGCGGTGAACGAACGGTTGCTGGCGTCGACATTGAAAAAGGCGACCCGGCCGGGAAATTCCGTATTGTAGGCATTCTTGGCAAACAGCGCGCGGCTGACGGTATCGACTTCGGTGATGATGTGCATGCCGGACTTGGAACGCATGTCGCCCAGCACCCATTCGACATACCCGGTGACGGACAGGCGGCGCGGCACGCCGGATTCATTGCGCACCGTCAGCACCGAATATTTGATCGGCGCGTCCTGCGCCACGTAAGTCAGCAACTCGGTGGCGATGCCAAGCTCGCTGTGCTCGAACGCGCTGTAGCCGAAACCGTGGCGCGCGACATAGTCGCCGCTGCCGCGCGCCGGCAACGCGGTCGGCGACCAGAATTGGCCGCTTTGTTCGTCGCGCACATAGTACGCTTCGCCGCAACTGTCAGAGACCGGGTCGTTGTGCCATGGCGTCAATCGAAATTCATGGGCGTTTTCACTCCACGTATAGGCTTGCCCGCTTTCCGAAATCACGCTGCCGAACTGCTGCCGGTTGGCCAGCACATTCGACCAGGGCGCCGGCGTGCGCTGCGCGGCGCTGGTCGTGATCACGTATTCGCGCCCATCCGGCGTGAAGCCGCCCAGCCCATTCTTCAGCACCAGCGGACGCGGCGCGCGCGGCGGCGCCGCTGAGGCGAAGGCTGCACGGTGCAGCTCGGGGTTCAAGGTCGGCATGCGCGGGACCGCCGCATCGGGCCACTTGACTTGTTCGGCCAGCGTGCCGCGACTGTCGGAAATGATTGCGCGCGCCACCGATTGCAGCAGGACCCGGTCTTCATTGGCGATCTGGTCGGCCAGCCGCACGAAGATGCCGCCCGGCCTGTCGATGGCCTGGGCATCGGTGCCGGAAGCGATCAAGCCCATGATCTGCTCGTGCAGCAATTGGCGATAGCCGGACAAGTCTTCATACCAGATCACCAGATCGACCGCCATGCCCTTGAGCCGCCAATAGGCGTGCGCCTGCACCATCTGGCGCGCCAGTTCGATGTTGGCCGGGTCCCTGATTTGCAGCAGCACGATCGGCAAGTCGCCCGAAATCGCATAAGCCCACAGGCCGGACTGACCGCGCTGATTCTTGATCAGGATCGCGGCCTCGGCGCGCAGCGCCGCATGCGGGTAAATGACGGTATTGGCCAGGCGGCCATACAGCTGCGCATCGGTTTCGCTGGCGTTGAGCTGGCGCAGCACCACCTGGCTATGGCTCCAGACCAGTTCGAGCACCCGTTCGGCCAGATGGCGGTCCTGGTATTTGTCGATCAGGTGCAGCGCCTGCTTGCGCGTGTCGGCCATGCCGGTGACGATGTCAATGATGGCCACCTGGTTCGGTTCAAGCGTAATGCAGTAGCGAAGCGCGACCACCGGATCGAGCACCGCCCCTTCATGGCCGGCCAGCGGCGCCGGCTCTTGCAGCGCGCGCGGAGACTGCGCCGTATTGCCGCGGCCGATGAATTGCGCGCGGTCGGTCTCGAACGACACGCTATCGACGGCGCAATCGTGCAGCGCCATCAGGTGCAGCATCCAGGGCGGCTGTTCGCCCTCCGAGCGCGGACGGCGGGTGCACAGAATCGCGTTTTCGGAGCGCAGGATCTCGGTTTGCACGAACAGTTTGCCGAACGCGGGATGCGCGGCGTCGGCCGCCGCCGGGGCCATCACCACTTCGGCGTAGCTGGTCAGTTCGATGCGGCGGCGGCGCTGCGACCCGTTGGTGATGCGGGTGCGCCGCAGCTCGATGTCATCTTCCGGCGAGACCACGATTTCGGTGTGCAGGTCGATGTCGCTGTCGCTGCGGCGAAACTCGGCGCGCCCCTCCGAAAAAATGACTTCATATTTTTGGGGCAGCACCAGCGTCGGTTGATGGGTCGTGGACCAGTAACTGCCGTCGTCCAGATCGCGCACGTAGCAGAAATTGCCCCAATTGTCGCGCGTGCCATCTTCGCGCCAGCGCGTCACGTCCAGCTCTTTCCAGCGGCTGTAGCTGCCGCCGGCATTGGTCACCATCACGTGATAGCGCCCGTTCGACAGCAACTGTGTCTCTGGCGTCGCGCTGTCGGCCAGGGTCAGGACGCGCATTGGCATCACCGTCTGCGGCGCACCGATGCGCAGCGCCACGCTCTCGCTGCTATCGAAATGGAGCGCGCCTCCTTGCGGTACGCGCTCCTGCAATACCAGCAACGTCGATTGCAGCAAGGGATCGGACGCGAAGCGGCGCTGCATCGGCTGCTGGTTCAGCAGGTAACTCAAGGCGAGCAGCCCCATGCCCTGATGATGCGCCATGAAGGAGCGGATCAACACGTGGCTCTGGCCGCGCGGCAGCCGCGCCGGCGTGTAATCGATGGCTTCATAGAACCCGTACCTGCCCATGAAGCCGGCCGCCTGCAGGCGCTGGAGGTTGTGGCAGGCGGCGTCGGGGCGCACCATCAGGGCCAGCATGCTGGCGTACGGCGCCACCACCAGATTGTCGGCTAGGCCGCGCTGCAAGCCCAGGCCGGGCACGCCGAAGGCGCGGTATTGATAATTAAGGTGGGCGTCGACCAGGTTGTAGCCCGATTCGGATATCCCCCACGGCACGTTGCGCCGCTTGCCATAGGCGATCTGCGCGTCGACTACGGCGCCATAGGTTTGGTCGAGCAAGGTGTTCGGGTAATTTGGCATTACCAGCAGCGGCATCAGGTATTCGAACAGCGAGCCGCTCCAAGATAGCAAGGCCGGCTGGCCGGCGACGAAGCATAACTGGCGACCCAGCGCAAACCAGTGTTGCTGCGGCAACTGGCCCTGTGCAATTGCGACGAAGCTGCACAGCCGCACTTCCGATGCCAGCAAGTCATAACAGGACAAATCGAGACGGCGCTCGCCGAGGCTGTAGCCGATGGAGAGCAATTTCGTGGTCGGATGGTACAGAAAACCGTATTTTATCTGCGTGAACTGATGCGCCTGCGCGGCCAGCCGCGCGAGTGCCGCGATCCGCTCCGCCGCTACGGCACTACCCTGCGCCACCAGCGCCGCCAGCGTTTGCTGGCGCTCGCGCTCGGCCGGCGCCAGATCCGACGCCGGGCAAGCCGGCAGCGCAAAGGCGGCCAGTTCGCGCAGCGTCGGGATGCGCGCTAGGCTGGCGTCAACCAGGGCGCCGGGCCCCAACTCGACCCACGGCGCCAGCGCGATCAATTCCGCCAGGGCGGCGCCGCATTGCCTGGCCAGCGCATCGGCCCACATGCGCAAGACCGGGTCTGCGCCTGGCGCCAGCGCCGACAAGAAAGCTTTGGCCGCGCTGCCGATGCGCGTCAGAGCGGCGTGCAGCTGCAACAAATCGGCCGTGCCCGGAACCGGCGTGCACGCGCTGTTCAACCGTTCCAGCGCGCCCCGAGTTACGCCATCTTGCGTGCCGGCGAACTCCTGCACCAAGGCGCCAGTGACGACGAGGCCGTCCATGATTTGCGGCCCGATGATGGCTAGATCGGGCAGCGCAAGCAAGCCCGGCTGCAAAGTCAACAGATGGCCGCTCAGGTTGCCGCTGTCGACCGTCGAAATGTAAATCGGATGCAAAGGCTGCAGGCTCAAGGTGTCGTACCAGTTGTAAAAATGGCCGGAATCGGCATGCCGTTCGAGCTTTCCCATCGCCGCCAGCGTATTGCCGGTACGCTCGATCAGCTGGCCCCCGGTGATGTAGCCGAAGTCGTGCGCCGTCAAATTGGCCAGCAGCGCCAGCCCGATGTTGGTCGGCGAGGTGCGGTGCGCCACCACCAGCACCGGGTGTTCCTGCATGTTGTCGGGCGGCAGCCAATTGTCGCCGGCACCCACGTAGGTGTCGAAAAAAGCCCAGGTCTTGCGCGCCAGCGCGCGCAGGAAGCGGGCTTGTTCGGTTGTGAGCACGACCTCTGGCGGCACTATCGGGCGGCTGATCCACCAAGCGATGACCGGCGCGCCACACCACAACAGCAAGATCGCGGCGGCGCCGGACAGCGCTTGCGGACGGGCGACCAGCAAGCCGATTGCAACTAGCAGCGCCAGCGCAGACGATACCCGCATCGCGCGCCAATTGCACGCCAGCGTGCTGTCGCAGCGGCACAGTGCGGACGCGCGCCATTCCAGCAAGTGGCGGCGCGACACCGTCAGGCGCCACAAGGTGCGCAAAATCGCATCCAGGCTGAACCAGGCTTCATAGGGCAGAAATGCGAGGTTCAGCGCGGCATGGGTGAGCTGAAGGCGCGAACGGCGCGCCAGCGCAGTCAAATGCTGGCGCCAGAATGCTTCGGCAGGCTTGTGGCACAGGTCAAACAGGGTCGCCACCAGCGCCGGCCCGAACAGCGCCAGCAGCACTGCGGCGCTCCAAAACCCCGGTTGCGGCAATGCGCTCCAGGCCAGCAGCAGCGCGCCCGCTTGGGCCGGCGCCGTCAAACTGCGGCGCAAATTATCAAACAACTTCCAGCGCGACAACGCCGACAGCACATTCGGTTGCGGCTGGCCGGTGGGGCCAGGGACGCGCCGCCACAGCCATGCAAGAAGTTGCCAGTCGCCGCGTATCCAGCGCTGGCGGCGGCTGACATCCTCGTTGTAACGCGCCGGCGCCTGTTCGTACAATTCGGTATCGTTCAGCAAGCCGGCGCGCAGGTAGCAGCCTTCGAGCAAGTCGTGGCTCAGTATCAGATTGTCCGGCAGGCGCTGGCCCAGCACTTGTTCGAACACGTCGACATCGTAAATCCCCTTGCCGATGAATGAGCCTTCGTGAAATACATCCTGATATACATCGGACACGGTGCGCGTATAGGGATCGATGCCCGGCTCGCCGCCGCACAATCGTTCATACAGCGAAGCATGCTTGCTCGGCAAATTGACGGCCACGCGCGGCTGCAAAATGCCATGGCCGGCCACGACCCGGTGCCCCGCCGCATCGAGCCGGGGCTGGTTTAGAGGATGCTGCATCGCGGCGATGAAATGGCGCGCCGCATCGCGCGGCAATTGCGTATCGGCGTCCAGCGTGATCACGTATTTGACGCCGGCCAGCGCGCCGACATCCCCCACCACGAGCGCGAACCGGTCGCGCGCACCGCCGCGCAGGTACTGGTTCAAATCGGACAGTTTGCCGCGTTTGCGTTCATGGCCCATCCATACTTGCTGGCAAGCATTCCACCTGCGCGGCCGGTGCAGCAGAAAAAATGGCCCGCCCTGCCCTTCGCGGCCGCCGTATTTTTGATTGAGGCGCCTGACATGATCTGCGCCTAGCTGCAGCAGCGCCGCATCGCCAGGCAGTATGTCGGCATCGGCATCGGTCCAATCGGTGAGCAGGCAAAAAACCAGCCCGGGGTCGCGGTTGGCCAGGTAGCGCACTTCGATCTGCTCGCACAAGCCATCCACATTTTCCTTGCTGTAGATCAGCGCAGGCACCGCCACCAGCGTGCGTGCGGCGGCCGGAATGCCATGCGTGAAATCCATGCGCGGCAAGGAATGCGGCCGCGTCAGCAACGTGGACAGCCAGTTTACCAGCGCCAGCGCCAGCGCGCTGCTGCAAAACAGCACCAGCACCGACAGCACAGCCAGAATCGAGCCATGCATGCCATCTTGCAGCGCGCGCCCAAGCAAGTACCAACTCAGCGCGGCGGTCAGGATCGCAATGGCGCCCAGATACACCGTCAGCGGCGCCGCGCTTGCGCTCTGGCACAGCAACGAGCCCAACGGCAGCCGCATCCCGACCCGCTTTTCGAGCGCCGTGACGCCGCGCCCGATCAGATGAAACCCGACATGGCCTGCGCCGCCCTCTTGGTCGCGGGCCAATTGCAGCGCGTGCTCGGCCACCTCGGCTTCCGTGTGCGGGCAATGCCTGGCGATGCGCTCGATCACATGGCGGTACTGGTCGCGCGTCGGAAAATCCATCCTGGCGTAGACTGCGGCCGGGTCGAGCCGCAAAGTGCGCTCGACGGCGCTCATCGATTCGACGAATTCCTGCCAATCCATGGTGCCCAGGAAACGCAGGCTGCCGATGCTGTTGCTGATCGAGACTTGCTCGATGGCTTGTTGCTGGATCTCGGCCTGGATCTGCTGCTCGATGCTCAAGCCGAACTCGGCCAGCCGGTGCGTAACCCAGGACAGCGCCAGCGTCAGCGCCGGACCGCGTCCCTGCAGGCGGCGCGCCAGTTCGGCCACGAAGACGCTGCTCAATGTCGGGTCGGAGCGCGCCATGTCGGCCACCAGCAAGATCAAGCCGCTCGGATTCTTTTCGGCCACCTCGGTCATCTGGTTGGACCAGTCATTGGCCAGATCGCGCTGCCGGCGATTGTCCGCCACCAGCACTGCGGCGCGGCGCAGGTTATCAATCAGGGCCAGGCGCAGCATGATCGGGATCGCCCACAGTTCGCCCAGCGTCAACAGCGCCACTTCTTGGTAAGCCTGGACAAAACGATTCAGACTTTCCGGATCAACCCGGCCGTCGCCATGTGAAATGATCTCCAGCGCAATTTGATAAACGCGCGGGCGCCCTGCGCACTGGCCATTGCCCAGGCGCGGCAATTGCTTGCTGTAATTGCGCGGCAAATGCCGTCTGGCGATGCGAATTTGCTCTTCGATCAGGGAATAATTATCCAGCAGCCACTCCGAGGCCGGCGTAATCTGGTGTCCCGCCGTGACCGCATCGGTCAACTCGCCGCAGGTGGCGGCGATGCGGTCAGCATTTTGCGTCAGCCGCGCCAGCAGCCGGTCGGGACCGCCGCGCGTGCTCAACTGATGCGTTGCGGCGAGCGCCTTGCCGTGCGCCGCCATTTGCATAACGCTCAACAACTCCGAGCGCAATGGCAGATCGTCGCCCGCATTCTCATCGGCGCTCGACGCGAACTGCATCGATGAATTCAACGACCTGGAAAACCATAGTTTTAGGTGTGCCATCAACATAGCCCTCGCGATGCACGCGCAGCGCAGCCAAACCAGCATCGCACGCTGGCCGCCAGATGCAACGATGTTTAGAATGAATGATTTTCAGACAATGCTAACCGTAGATCGAAAGACAAGCGTGCGTTACCGCAGATCGATGGCGTTTGCGCTGCCCTGCGAAACGCTAATAGTCGATCAGCGGCACCGAAAATACGCCCGTCAGCGATTTCAATTGTGCGCGATGCAGCACTGCCAGATGGTTCAGCACCTTTTCCCCATGTTTGAGCAGATGCACTTCGACTTGACGCCGGTCGATGCGGCTGGCGCGCCGCACCACCAGGCCGGCCATCTCGCAGCGCGAAACCAGCGCCACCACGCCGTGCGGCTGGGCCTGGAGCCGTTCGGCCAACTCGCCGACGCTGGCCCATGCGCGGCCCGGAAAGCCCTTGATGTGCAGCAGCAGCAGATATTGCAACGGCGTGATGCCTTGTGCCTGCGCGGCGTGTTCGGAAAAACGCTGGAAGCGGCGCATTTGATGGCGAAATTCGGACAGGGTTTCAAAATCGCCCTTGGCGAGGGTGGATGGCGCGGCTTGCTTCATTCAATGGACCCGGACTTGTCTATCTCTGGAGCGCTCAATATATCGCAATATGATGGGAACGATCGATGCTATATGAATAGCATCAGAAAATCGGTGATACTAAAAATTACACGAAGGACTACCCTGATGAAAAACGATTGATCGCTGTTGCGGCGCTGGCGCTGGCTTCAGGCATGGCGGCAGCACAAAGTTCGGGGACGATGTACGGCAACGTCGACCTTGGCGTGCTGTCGCAAAATCACGCTCCGGCCGGCACTTCGTCGACCACGCTGGCCAACGGCGGCATTTCGCCCAGCATCTAGGGCTTGCGCGGCACGCAAGACCCGGGCAACGGTTGGGAGGCCGTGTTCAACCTGGAAGGCCTTTTTGACGCCGATACCGGCGTGTCCAACAGCGGCCTGCTGCGCCGCCAATCGAATGGCGGCCTGGCCTCGGCCAACTTCGGCACGGTGTTGCTGGGTAACAAGTACAGCCCGGCCCTCCTGACGTTCGCAGCGACCGATCCGCGCGGCTTGCGTGACAATTTCTCCGGTCTGTATTTCTGGGCTTACAACTCGGGCGGCGCCAGCACCGGCACCAATGCCAACAACGATGTCGGCGTCTTTCTGGTTCGAAAATCGTCTGGCAAGATGTGTGGCATGTGGGCCTGAAGCGCCCCGGCGCTTCAGGCCTGCTGCATTTCAACAGGGTTTATTTACGCATAGCGACTGCGGTACAGCGCCACCACCAGGTCCGACTGCGTCACGATACCGACAAAACGCGCATCGCCATCGACGATCGGAATATGGTGAAAGCCGGACTCGGCCATCAAAGGCACCAGATCGATGATTGGCGTCGTATCGCGCGCCGTCCTCGGGTGCGGCGTCATGATCTGGCCGACTACTTCAGCCTTCTCGGTATGGGTAACCCCGCTGCGACGCAGGAAGCGCTGCAGGCTGCTACCGATGCTGGCATAGTCGTCGGCGCCGCTGTGGCGCAGGAAATCGCTCTGCGTGACGATCCCGATGACGCGCCGGGCCTGATTCAAGACCGGCAATGCCACGATGCGGTGCGCCATCAATTTGCGCCACGCAACCGGCAATTCGGTCGCAAATTGCGCCGTCAGCACATCCTTCGACATGATGTCAACGCAGGTGATGATGCCAAAGTGGCGCTGGTAAGCCTGCATTTCCGTTTGCAGCATGATTTGCTCCAGATCCTCCCGGCTGACGTCGAGCACCCGATTGTAGCGCTGCAATACGATGTCCAAATCCTCCGCCGTGAAGCCCAGCCTGGAGGTCGCAATCGCATCCGCCGTCGCATGCGGGTTGGGATGCACCAGTTGCTGCGCATGCGGATAGCGCCGTCCCGTCAGGTTATTGAACAGCATCGCCGCGCACACCAGCAACAGCGAGTTCAGCCCGATCGGCGCCAGCACGAAGTCATAACCGGCAGCATGCACGGCAGGCCCGCCCAGCACGACCGTGAGCGCCACCGCGCCGCCGGGCGGATGCAGGCAGCGCAGCAGGAACATGGCGCCGATTGCGACAGCCCCGGCCAGCGCGGCGACCTCGACCGCATCGCCCATCAGGCGCACGCAGGTGACGCCGACCAGACCCGAGATTACGTTACCGCCGAACACGGACCAGGGCTGGGCCAGCGGACTGCCGGGCAGGCAAAACAGCAGCACAGCCGAGGCGCCCATCGGCGCGATCAGGTAGAGCGCGCCGCCACCATGAACGCCATCGGCCAGCTGACTCAACAAGCCGGCCAGCAACAGCCCGAAGATGGCGCCGGCGCATGCGCGCAATTGCTCGCGCGGGTTGACCGTATTGGATGCCGGCTTGAAGCGGTACAGTATCGATTTCATCATTATGCGGCTTGGATCCTGGTCGATCATGCGAGAGGGATTGCGATTACATCACATTATGATGTAATTTTCCAGTCCCACGCGATGTGGCGAGATTCCGGCCAGGCCGGCGGCCCTGCGCATTCTGGTGTGAATAAGCGTTGAAAGCGCCAGTCTTTCATGCCACTCTTTGACGCATGACGGTTAACGCCAGAGCGGGATTCAAGATGAACAGATTGCAAGCCTTCGGCATCATTGCCGCCCAAGCAGAGCGGGGTGAGCTGATTTTCCCCTCAAGCGTGAACGCAGCGCTCAAACTTCAGCTGGCGCTGTGCGACCCGGATTGTCACATCGAGAAAGCCATCAAACTGGTGCTGGCGGAACCGTTGCTGGCGGCGCGCATCGTCAAACTGGCCAATTCGGCGACCGTCAATCCGGCCAACGGCGCCCCCATCACCAGCGTGCGCGCGGCATTGATGCGGGTCGGATATCGCAGCTTGCACGCGCTCGCTTGCGCGACAGTGGTGCGTCAGTTCGGCAGCCGGATAGTCGATCCGTCGCTGCGCGTCAAGGCAGAGCAACTATGGCAACACACCGCCCACATGGCTGCGCTGGCGCATGTCATCGCGCGCCGGGTCACTTTTGTGGATGCTGAAACAGCCCTGTTCGCCGCCATCGTGCACGAGGTGGGCGGCTTCTATCTGCTATCGCGGGCCGACGAGTTTCCCGGACTGCTGGACCAGGAACCCGAAAACTGGATCGAAGCCGGCGCAGAATTGATTTCCCGCGCCGTACTGAAAAAACTCGCCATCCCGGCGTTGGTCAGCGCGGCGATCGAATCGCTGCGCGATGCCTTGCTGACGATGCCGCCTGACAGCTTGCTCGACACTTTGCTGCTGGCCAAGCAATTTTCACCGGTCCCATCGCCGTTGGCGCAGTCCACCGGCGCGGCGCTGGACTGGTCCGAATCGGTGCTCGATCTGGTCCTCGACAGTGATACCCTGAGCAGCATCCTGGCCGAGTCGGAGCAAGAAGTCAGATCGATGAGTGCGGTGCTGTTGCTCTAGCAGCGGTCAATAAGTGCCGGGGATCAGGATGCGCTGGTCAACCTGTTTGACATCGGTCAAGCCGCAAAACGCCATCGTCAGATCGAGTTCGTTGCGGATGATGTCCAGGCATTTGGTGACGCCCTCCTGGCCCAGCGCGCCCAGGCCGTACAGGAAAGGGCGGCCGATGTAGACGCCCTTGGCTCCCAGCGCGAGGGCCTTGATCACATCCTGGCCGGAGCGGATGCCGCCATCCATGTGGACTTCGATCTGGCGCCCCACCGCATCGACGATGGCTGGCAGTGCGCGGATGCTGGACAAGGCGCCATCGAGTTGGCGCCCGCCGTGGTTCGACACGATCAGCGCGTCCGCCCCGCTTGCGACGGCCAGGCGCGCATCTTCCGGGTCCATGATGCCCTTGATGATCAGCTTGCCGCCCCAGCGCTGCTTGACCCATTCGACATCCTTCCACGACAAAGCCAGGTCGAATTGCTGCGCGGTCCACGACGACAAGGACGACATGTCGGACACATCGCTGGCGTGGCCGACGATGTTGCCGAAGCTGCGGCGCGGCGTGCCCGCCATGCCCAGGCACCAGCGCGGCTTGGTCATCATGTTGACGATGTTGGCGATGGTCAGCTTGGGCGGCGCCGACAGACCGTTCTTCAAGTCCTTGTGGCGCTGGCCGAGGATTTGCAAATCCAGCGTCAGCACCAGCGCCGAACAATTGGCCGCCTTGGCGCGGTCGATCAGGCGTTCGATGAAGGCACGATCCTTCATCACGTAGACCTGGAACCAGAATGGCTTGGTGGTGCGCGCCGCCACGTCTTCGATCGAGCAAATGCTCATCGTCGACAGCGTGAACGGCACGCCGAATTGTTCGGCCGACCTAGCGGCCAGAATTTCGCCATCGGCATGCTGCATGCCGGTCAGACCGGTGGGCGCCAGCGCGACCGGCAGCGCGACCGGCAAGCCCACCATGCT
>Ga0326735_1000212_pt1 | contig 13462 bp, 8 predicted proteins | sample 37_GP2_1092_FD_207945 | JGI IMG/M metagenome (GOLD analysis project Ga0326735, IMG submission 207945) | Glacier ice microbial communities from Ngari, Tibet, China - 37_GP2_109.2 | ecosystem: Environmental > Aquatic > Freshwater > Ice > Glacier | place: China: Ngari, Tibet | collected 2018-07-31
GGGTCAGATCGCATTCAAGAATTAGCGGAAGATAAATCGTTTGATAGCGTAAGTTTTGATACCGATGCGACAGAGAATATGAACAACTCTCTCAACTCTTCAATCAACAACGAGAACCGTTACAACGCTATGAAAGATGCAGTAATGGACGTTGTGGGCAATTACTTTCGCCCTGAGTTTATCAACCGTATTGATGAAGTAGTGGTGTTCCATCCGCTCGGGCGCGATCAAATTCGCGGCATCGCCGATATCCAATTGGAGTTGCTGCGCAAACGTTTGGCCGAGCGCGATTTAGGGCTGGAGTTGGATGATGCGGTAATGAGTAAATTGGCAGCGGTGGGGTTTGACCCGGTGTACGGTGCGCGCCCGTTAAAACGCGCTATCCAACAACTGGTTGAGAACCCTTTGGCGAATGACATTTTGTCTGGAAAGTTTATGCCCGGCGCAATTATTCACGGCACTCTCAAGGGGGATAAATTGTTCTTTGAACCTAAACGGTTACAATAGTGCGCTGATCAAACGAATAGATCAAAAAAAGGGCCGTCAAATTGACGGCCCTTTTTTGTAATGTGAGGCGGATTTTACGACTGAGAACTATTCGCAGCTCTCTTCAATGGCCTTAGTAGCCTCAGCGGTTTTTTGTGTTTGCTCGTCGGGGGTTAAAAATCTGTATTCGCCCTCATCGCCTTTGATCTTAATGCGGGTGTAGGTTTTGAGGGTATCCAGGTTTTTACGCGCTGAATCGCAGCGCTCTGGGTCTTTGAGAGAACTCTTTTCACTGCCTACCTTTTTCTCCTCGCTGGCTTTTTTGTCTGTTGCGGTTGCGTAAGTAACGGGTTCGCTGTGGCCAGTTTCAGGCCTTATGGCCTCTGCTTGAGTACCTTGCGGCGGGCGCTCGCTGTAGTGTACTTGGCCCTTGTTATCCGTCCACTTGTAAAACTTATCCGGAGCTGAAAATGCGTGGCTGCTTGCCAAAAACAACCAGGAACAAGAAAGGCTTAGGGCCAACTTAGCAAAAGTGGTCTTCATAGTAATAGCTCATTTCTACCAATAATAAACTAACTATAGCGCTATTAATCACAGGGTGAAACATCTGGTTCTTTAGGTCTTGTACATTTGTGGATTCCTAAGCAAAAACAATGAAAAATGCGTCATAAAATATTCAAATACAAGCATTTTTTTATATTTGAATGTTTTTACAAATCTTTACGGAGCCTAAGACCTATCTAATCATTTCTTTACTTAGAGTCGCGTTGATCACAAGGGATGACAGCTATAGCATGGAAAAGTTGCGAGTATTGTCTACACTCATCTCGTAGCTTGCTAAAACAACAGCGAAATGTCGTTTAAGCTATGTAAAAACAACACAAAAATCACCTAATCATAATGTTAAAAGGGGTTGGCTATGGGAATCCATAAAAATAATCGGGGCGACGCATTTAAAAGCGTGAGATTCAAACGATCACTGCTTGCAATGTGTGTGATGGCGCTTAGCGCACCGTCTTTCGCTCAAGACGCACCAAAAACCGATGATGCTGTGGAAGAAGTTATCATCACAGGACAACGCGCAAACCTCCAAAATGCGCAAGAAATTAAACGTAATGCATCTACCTTCGTAGATTCTATTTCCTCTGAAGATATCGGCTCCTTGCCAGATCGCAGCGTGCTTGAAGCAATGCAGCGTATCCCGGGCGTCTCAATTGAGCGTTTTGCTGCTGCTAATGACCCAGACCACTTTGGTGTAGAAGGTTCTGGCGCAACAATTCGTGGTATGAGCCAAACTCGTTCAGAATTTAATGGTCGCGACTCTTTCACTGCTAACTCTGGCCGTGGCTTGAGCTTCCAAGACGTACCGCCAGAACTGATGGCGGGCGTTGATATTTATAAAAACCAATCTGCTGACATGATCGAAGGTGGTATTGGCGGTACTGTTAGCTTGCGTACTCGTAAGCCATTCGACTCGCCTGATCGCATTATGGCATTCACGGCTGACGTTTCTTACGGTGACATTATTAAGGAGTACTCTCCAACTGGGTCTTTGCTTTATAGCGATCGTTGGGAAACTGATGCAGGTGAGTTTGGTGTTTTAGTAAACCTTACCAACTCTAATTTATCAGGTATATCTAACGGTATTCAGGCTGACGCTTATGTTCCATACATGGACGACTACACCAATTACACAGGGCGAGTATTGAGTGGTGGCAAAGCATCTGCTGCAGGCCCAAACGATATGGCAGGTGCCGAGGCTTTTATCGGTAAAACTGTTTGGATGCCCAATGGCTCTAACTTAACCATGAAGACCGATGACCGTACTCGTAAAGGTTATTACGTGGATGTTCAGTGGGAAAGCCCAGATCAAACCTTTAGCAACAATTTCCAATTCTTGCGTTCAGATGCATTATTGTCTTGGAAAGAAAATGCCGTTAAATACCAATCTGGTTATGACAGACGCCAATCGATTCCGCTGAAAGGTACTCAATTTACATTTGATGATGATGGCTTATTTCAAAGCGGTATTATTACCCAAGACGGTAGTTTCAGTGACGGCGGCTGGCGTTCTGCCGATCCTGATAACCCAAACTTTATCCGTCTGCCTCACGCTGCAAGCTGGGCAAACCCAAGTGCGCAACAATTTGGTAGTCGTTTCCAAACAGATACTCGTGTTAAAGACACTCATACTGTTGTTAGTGACTTTGGTAATACCTTTAAGTGGACTCCAAGCGAGAATTGGGAATTCAGCTTAGACTTGCAATACATAAAGGCTACGACTGAGGACGACGACTTTACCGTCATGATGGCTACTCATGCTGTACAGGCATTTGATGTGTCTGGAGATGCGCCTAAGTTAACGCTCATTGAACCCTGGCATGGCATACGTGATCAAAACATGGATGCTGCTGGCGTTCCCGGCAAAGGCCCATGGGGCGCAGCTGGTTCTGGTACTAAAGTGGGTGGTAAATTGTTCCCTGGGTTCTCTAATGATCCTGCGGGCGATTCTAATTACTTCCAAGACGAAACGTCCTACTGGTGGCAATCTGCCATGGATCACTATGAGCGCTCAGAGGGTGAATCTAAAGCTGCGCGTTTTGACACCGTTTACACCTTTGATGACGATGCTGGTTTTGTTAAGAAAATTAAAGCGGGTATACGTTTTGCAGACCGCGAGCAAACTGTGCGCAACTCTACCTATAACTGGGGTCAGTTGGCGCCAATCTGGGCTTCACCCTACGACCAAATTGGTTGGGCGGATACGCCTGTAGTGAAAGATATTTACGGCCAATGGGAAGCTGTGGATTGGAGTAAGTTCTATCGTGGCGATGGTACTGTAACCATTCCAGGTAATACTATGCTGCATCCTTCGGAGGCATTACTTCGTAAGACCATGTCTCAGCGCAGCAAATTGCCAACGGGTGGTAGTGGTAATCTTTGGGAAAACATGAATGAGCGTCCAGGTGTTGTGCCAGGTACTGATTACTTGCCTTCTGAGATATTCATCACTCAAGAAATAAATAATGCGGCCTATGTTCGCTTTGACTTTGAGCAAGACTTGGCCGAGCGCACCTTAAAGGGTAATGTGGGTGTGCGTTATGTTGAGCTAACTCGTACTGCAACGGGTTCAGTGCAATACCCAGATTTGTTGCCAAGAAATGCTGTGCCTGCGGGTGCGCCAGATCCGCGCAACACAGCGGCGCATTTGGCTTATTTGCAAGCTAAAAAAGACTCTTTATTGACAGCAGCAAAAACACTGCCTACTTATTCCACTGGATTGACTGCAGCATTAGCCGCTTTGCCTTCTGGTGCAACTCCAGCTGAAATTGCAGCGGCAACAAAATCTTATAATAACTTAGTTATTAAAACTGATTACGATGCCTTCTCTAAGTATGCTGGTGATGTAAGCAACTTCTTGTCTCAAGGTGAGCTTGCTTTTGGTAACAACGGCGCTTCAGTTGAATCTTCAGAAGCGACTTATTCAGAGTGGCTACCAAGCTTGAACCTTGCGTACAACTTATCTGATGACTTAATTTTGCGTTTCGCTGCGTCTAGAGCGCTTGCTAACCCAGATATGGGTGATACTAGAAACAATACAAGTTTAGGTGCATTTGAAATAGTACGTACTACGTTGACGGATACAAGTGTTACTCCGCCTACATCAACTTTGGTGGGTGGTGCAATTAACGGTTGGGCAGGATCGTCAGGTAACCCCTATTTGTTGCCAATGAAATCTGACCAAATGGATCTCGCGTTGGAGTGGTATTTCGCCAGCTCTAGTTCATTGACATTCACAGTGTTTAAGAAGGATTTGAGCGCCTTCTGGATTCAAGGTGCATTTGATCGTACATTCACCAACCCAACTTCTGGCGTTACACAAACGGCTACTGTTACTGGTACTAAAAATAATGGTGAAGGTAAATTGAAAGGCTTCGAATTTGCTTATCAGCAATTCTTTGATTTCTTACCAGCACCATTTGATGGTTTAGGCGCTCAATTTAACTATAGCTATATTGATTCCGAGTCATTCCCCAATGGAGGTTTGAGCGCGGGAACTAGCAACGATACAGGAGCGCCATTGAATTTGCTCGCTGGTTTGCCGTTGCAAGGTCAATCGAAAAAAACCTACAACATAGCAGCTATGTATGAGAAAGATGAGTGGTCTGCACGTTTAGCCTATAACTGGCGTTCACGCTATTTGTTAACTACGCGCGATGTAATTAGTAAATACCCATTGTGGAATGAAGAAAATGGTTTCCTCGATGGTAGTATTAATTACAAAATCAATGACAACTTCACCGTTGGTTTACAGTTCACTAACCTGTTGAACACACAAACCAAAACTATCATGATTCTTGATGGTAACGGTTTAGAAGCTGGTCGTTCTTGGTTTGAAAATGATCGCCGTACTGCGTTAACATTGAAAGGCAGTTTCTAATAGGTTTTACTGCTATTGGAATAAAATGCGTGCTACGAAAGTAGTGCGCATTTTTTTTGAACAAATAAAATGTTTCTCTTGCACTAAATCAATTTTGTGTCCCTGTGTTATCGGATATGCTTTACCTAAATAAAATAGCCAAGTAATTTGAGCGTATCTATGCTGTCCGCTAGTATTAAAAAAATAACAATTGTAGGTGGTGGCACCGCAGGTTGGATGACCGCGGCGGCTCTAGCCCGTTTTTTCCCAAAAGAACACTATCAAATCCAATTAGTGGAATCCGATGCTATTGGTACGGTGGGTGTGGGCGAGGCTACGGTTCCGCATATTCGCCACTTCAACAATATGCTTGGAATCGATGAACAAGAATTTATTCAAGCAACTCAAGCTACCTATAAGCTAGGCATAAAATTTGAAAATTGGGGTGCTATAGGCGATGCCTATATTCATCCGTTTGGAAGTCATGGTTATGAGCTCGGCGGCATAGCATTTCACCATTATTGGATTAAGCTGCAGCAAGAGAACCGAGTTTTACCATTCGATCAATTCTCTATGGCAGTAGTAGCTGCCCAAGCTGGAAAATTCAGTTATCCCTCAAGTGATCTTAGTTCTCCGCTATCTAGCTTTACCTATGCATTTCATATTAATGCTAGCGCCTATGCGCGCTATTTGCGCCAATATGCTGAGGCGAAGGGGATCGTGCGTATCGAAGGGAAAATTAATCAGGTCGCACTCAATAATGAAGGTGAAGTTGATTCACTAACGCTTGAGTCTGGGCAAAAAATTGACGGCGATTTCTTTATCGACTGTTCGGGCTTTAGCGGGCTACTAATAGAGCGTGCATTAAAAACGGGTTATGAGAATTGGAGTCAGTGGTTGCTGTGCGATAGGGCGGTTGCCGTACCCAGCGAATCAGCAGGAACTTTAAAGCTATACACTCGATCTATAGCGCGAGACTGCGGCTGGCAATGGCAAATCCCTCTACAAAACCGTACCGGTAATGGCTACGTTTATTCAAGCCAATTGTTGAGTGAGGATGCAGCCTATCAAACACTACTTTCTAATCTGAATGGCGCCCCTCTGGCCGAACCAAATTTTTTGCGCTTTACACCGGGGCGACGTTTACAAAGCTGGAATAAAAACTGTGTTTCAATAGGCCTTGCGAGCGGTTTCTTAGAGCCACTTGAGTCAACCAGTATTTATTTAATTCAAGTTGCGATATTAAAGTTGTTGGAATTTTTCCCGCAGACCACTCATTCTCCCGTAAAACAAAATGAATTTAATCGGCAGATAAAAAATGAATATGAGAAGATTCGCGATTTTATCGTGCTTCATTATCATCTCAATCGCCGCACGGACTCTGAACTTTGGAAGCATTGTGCGCACATGGAGTTACCTGTAGAGCTTGAGCGCAAGAAACAGCTTTTTTACACATCTGGCCATGTTGAAAAGTATCAGCATGGTTTATTTATGGAGCCAAGTTGGTTAGCGGTTTATTTGGGTCAGGGGAATGCCCCTGTTCACTATGACGAGCGGGTAGATTCTGTTGATGTTGGGTCGCTTACACATCATTTGGCGGGAATGGCCAAACAACTTGGACAGTACACAGAAACCATGCCTGCAATAAATCTTGATTTCTATAACTCGCCCTCTTCGGCATTGGGTGTTTATCAAAAAGCCAGCATGAGCTTATATGGTGGTGGGCGTCGATGAATTCTCCGCTGAAAAAAATTGTCGTTGTGGGTGGTGGAGTTATCGCTTGGTGGACCGTTGTTTTCTTGAAGAAAAATGATCCTAAACTCGATATAACCTTACTTCATAATACTGTTATAGATGCCTTTGTTGAAACTCCAGAACCTGACTTTTCATATTTATTAAAATTAATTGGTTTTTCATCGCAAGATTTAATTAAGTACGTGGATGGAAATTTTTGCTGCGCACAGGCATATTTCGGTTGGGCGCATGATGTAGAAAACTATTTTCACTCCGCCGACGTATCAAACTTAGATTACGATATTACGCCTTATAGTCAGTGGCTGCTTAAATTAAAGCTGGCAAAGGATGATGTAAAAGCAGATGATTATTTTTTGGCATCCGCTGCTGCGAGAGTTGGCAAAATAACCTTTGCTGAAAACCAAAAAATATTAAGTGCTGGGTTAAGTTTTGATGTTGATAGGTTTATTCAACTTTTGATGTCTTGTGCGCAAGCATTAAACGTTAATGTGCTAAATGATGAGCTTGAACAAGTTCGCTTAACAGCAACAGGTGAAATTGAGTCTTTGTTGACGGCAAGTAATGAGAATATCACCGGTGATTTTTTTATTGATGTGACAGGTAGCGACTCTAAGCTCTTGGGTTCCGGGTTACACATTGAATATGATTCTTGGAAGCAATATTTGCCGTGTAATCGTAAAAGGTATCTTAAATCAAAACCGAGAAGTGAGCGACTTATCCCTTTCAGTGCTGTCCAGCTGGGTTCATTGGGTTGGGTGAAAAACAGACCTCTTCGGGCACAACTGGTAGCTGAATTTATTTATCACGATAGCGCCTTAGCCTTTGTCGGTAGTCAGGATGCTACGCTAGAGTTGTTTTCCAACAGCAAAGCTTATGCGTTTTTCCCCGGCGCGCGCAAAAAGACGTGGCATAAAAATTGTTTGGCGCTGGGCGAAGCTGCAGTTACTTTTGATAATTTTAGTCACTCATCACTCTATGTGGCGGCGGTTTCTCTCCAGAGATTTATTGAGTTTTGGCCAAATTCTACGGGTATTAATTTGATGGATGGCGAGTTCAACCGTTTAATGGCGATTGAGTTTCAGGCCATTAGGGATTTTCATTGCTTGCATTATGTTTTGGCTAAAAAAGCAGATACTCCTTTTGGTAAATTGCTTAAAGAAGTTAATTTGCCAGAATCTTTACGCTATCGTATGGAGTTGTTCGGTGCTTGTGGGGTAAGCCCTGCTGATGAGTCTACATTGATCAACACAGCGCAGTGGAGCAATCTATTTTTAGGCTTTGGCTTTTGGCCTAAAACCTACAGTGGAATGCTGTCCCATGTCACTGTTGCTGAGCTAGAGCTGTGGTCAAATAAAATTAAGACTAATATAAAAAGTACCATCGAAAACTCCCCCGATTATACGCGCTACATGGCAGCATTAATTTCAGCAAGATAAGATGTTTACGGTGTGCAACTATGAATCCTAATACAATAAAAAAAATAGTGATTGTTGGCGGTGGTACTGCGGGTTGGATGACAGCGGCGGCCTTGATAAAAAAATTCTCTGCCTCAAATATTCAGATTGTACTAGTAGAAAGTGAAACTATAGGGACTGTTGGTGTGGGTGAATCGACAATTCCGCATATTCGGCATTTCAACCAATTTTTAGGAATAGATGAAAATGTATTTGTTAGCGAAACTAAAGCGACGTTTAAGTTAGGTATCGCTTTTAAAAATTGGGGCACTTTAGGCAGCGATTATATTCATCCGTTTGGCCCTCTAGGGCACGATATTAGCGGCGTTGAATTTCACCACTATTGGTTGCGTATGCAGCGCGAAGGTAGCCCTTATTCATTAGATCATTATTCCTTGGCAGCTATGGCTGCGCGAGCGGGTAAATTCCAGCACCCATCTAGCGATAGAGAAAATTTGCTATCAACTTATAGCTATGCATTTCATTTTGATGCAGCCTTGTACGCGAAATATTTACGTAACTATTCTGAAACGAAAGGTGTAGTGCGACAAGAAGGTATTGTAGTTGAAACCAAATTGGATTCGATTACTGGATTCATTCAATCGATTGTATTGGATTCAGGTTTGGTGGTTGACGGTGATTTATTTATAGATTGCACCGGTTTTAAAGGGCTTTTGATTGACAAGGTGTTACATGCAGAGTTTGAAGACTGGAGTCAGTGGTTGGCGTGCGATAAAGCCATTGCCGTGCCCTGCGAATCTTCGGCCAAAATGCTAACGCCCTATACGCAGGCAACAGCACACTCGGCTGGTTGGCAGTGGCGTATTCCTTTGCAGCACCGCACCGGTAATGGCCATGTGTATGCCAGTGATTATATGAGTGAGGATGAGGCTACCGCTATCTTACTCAACAATTTAGATGGTGCTGCCCTCGCAGAGCCAAGATCCTTTAGTTTTAAGGCTGGGCAACGTAAGCAAAATTGGATAAAAAACTGTGTCGCTATAGGTTTAGCTGGTGGTTTCTTAGAGCCCCTTGAGTCAACAAGTATTTATTTGATTCAAGTGGGAATTCAAAAGCTGATTGAGTTTTTTCCAGACAAGAGTTTTTTTAGTGCCAATACCGCTGAATTTAATTGTCAAGTTGATGCAGAGTATGTTCGTATTCGCGATTTTATAATTATGCATTACAAAGAAACACGCAGAGAGGATTCTGAGTTTTGGCTGCGTTGTAAAAACATGAATGTGCCTGTTGCTTTGCAACAACGACAAGATCTATTTAACCAGTGCGGTGGTGTTGACCGCGAGCAGTATGGGGTTTATGAGTCTGTGTGTATTGGGCAAGGCTTGGTTCCTAAACATTATGATTTCAAAATAAATCAGCATTCCAGTGAAAATATAGCCAAGTATCTTCAAAAAATTCGTGTGGATATAAACGCCGCCGTAACTCAGATGCCAACTGCAAAGCAATATATAGAAAAAATGATCGCTGCCAGTGCACTAGCGGTGCAAGAAGGTCAGCGATGACTATCAAGAATATTGTGATAGTTGGCGGCGGCGCTACGGGTTGGTCAGTTGCATGCTTATTGGCAAAAAATTTGCCACGAGAGTTGGTTAAGATTTCTGTTGTGGATGACTGGCGCAAGGATCATGGGCAGGTAGAGTTTGCTAGGTCGTCTATTCATCGTTTTCATGAATTAATTGGTCTGCATGAAAAACAATGCATGCTCAATACAGATGCCAGCTTTAGTTTGGGTTTATTGTGTCAGGATGCGCATAAAAATTACATGTTGGTGGAGGGAGCTTATGGCGCTCCCTTAGAGGGAATTGACTTTCAGTCGGTATATTATAAAAGTGTACTTTTAGGTTCGCCTCATAGTCTAGAGGATTATTCTTTAAATGCGGTTGCTGCGAGCTTAGGTCGGTTTGGTCACCCTGTTGCTGACCCAAAATCTATTTACTCCTCTATTCAGTACGGTCTTCACTTGGAGTTAGACGCCTATTCTAAAGTTTTAAGCGCACATGCACTCGCCCTTGGGGTCGAACTTATTGCAAGTGATCTTAGTCGGGTAAATCTAAGTATTAAAGATGTTGCTATTGAATCTATAGACTTGATGAATGGTATGCAATTAAGTGCAGATTTGTTTATTGATTGCACTGGTGAGCGCAGTATTTTATTGGGCGATGCTATGGGAGTTGCTTCTATGGCAGATCCTTTAGATAAAAAATTTGATTCGGTTGCAGTTGGTTATCGTCCGCTCAGTATGGATGCAAAACCTGTAACGCAATTAATGACTACAGAAAATGGTTATCTAAAAATTACGCCATTAAAACATCAAGAGTGCGTCAGCTATACGTATTCAAGCCGCTTTTCGAGTGATGATTTTATAAAGCAAGAAATGGTAGCGCTTAATGTTACTAATGTGGTTTTTTCACCGCTAGATTGTAAAAAGAAAACGCAATATTGGGTTAGGAATTGTGTTGCTATGGGTTACGCTGGTGCGAGTGTTCATGACCTGTTTGTCTCACCTATGTCTTTGGTGAGAAGCGCAGCGGTACGTTTGGTAGATTTACTTACAGACTTTGATGATTTGACATTTAGCATTGATGAATATAATCGACTTACTCATGTAGAGTTGGAACAGTTGCGCGAGTTGGCAGAATTATATTTCTATTTTGAGCGGTCTTCTAACGCTGCGTTGGGGGATCATTTTAACTCAAATGCTTTGTCTGCTGGCGCGCAGCATAGGCTTGATTTGTTTGCGTGTTCGGGGCGTCATCCCCATCAATCGGCGCATCTTTTCAATACCATCGAGTGGGTGGTTTTTTTTGTCGGCAATCAAATATTCCCACAAACATGTAATTTAGATGTGGATAGCTATGATAGTAAAAAACTAATTCAATATCTCGAATCACTAAAAACGGCTCTCTACAAAGCTGCAGAGAAAATGCCATTACATAAAGACTATATTGCTCATTTGGCATTTAATAAATAACGAAGAGGCGGAGAAATAATGGAAGACAATCGTATCAAGAATGTTGTAATTGTTGGTGGTGGCACATCGGGCTGGATGGCGGCTGCCGGATTAGCAAAAGTGCTTAAGAAAAATAATTTTTGTAATGTTCGCCTGATCGAATCTGAGGATATTGGCACTGTGGGTGTGGGTGAGGCGACAATTCCACAAATCCAGTTGTTTAATAAATTTTTAGATTTGGATGAGGATGAATTTGTTCGCAAAACACAAGGTACCTTTAAATTGGGCATCCAGTTTGTAAACTGGCATACCATTGGCGAAAAATATATTCATGCCTTTGGTGACGTGGGTAAAGACATTGAGTCAATTCAGTTTTATCACTATTGGTTGAAAATGTCGCAACAAGGAAAAGCGGGAGACTTAGGCGATTATACGATTAGTGGCGTTGCGTCGGACAAGGGTAAATTTATGCGCCCTGTAGATGCGGGCAATTCACCGCTTTCGAATATTGCTTATGCATTCCATTTTGATGCTGGTTTGTATGCAAAATTTTTACGGGAATATGCAGAGCAGCGCGGAGTAGTGCGTACAGAGGGGAAAGTTGTCAATACTGAATTAAACCCAACCACGGGTTTTATAGACGCAATAATTCTAGAAAGTGGTGAGCGTGTTGAGGCAGATTTATTTGTAGATTGCTCTGGCTTTCGCGGCTTGCTGATCGAGCAAGCATTACAAACTGGGTATGAAGATTGGACGCACTGGTTACCCTGCGATAGAGCTTGGGCTGTACCCTGTGAGAGCGCGGCAAAGTTAACACCTTATACTCGCTCAACAGCACACAGTGCTGGGTGGCAGTGGCGTATTCCATTACAGCATCGCATTGGCAATGGTCATGTGTTTTCCAGCAAATTTATGAGCGAAGATGAAGCCCGTACAATTTTGCTTAATAATTTAGATGGCAAGCCTTTAGCCGAGCCTAAGCTGTTGAAGTTTGTGACGGGTAAACGCAAGCAGTTTTGGAATAAGAACTGTGTTGCGATTGGTTTGGCGAGCGGGTTTATGGAGCCATTAGAATCCACCAGTATTCATTTGGTACAAGCTGCTATTGCGCGATTGCTTAATTTCTTCCCCAATACAAGTTTTGATCAGGAGGATATTGACGAATTCAATCGTCAATCTCATTTTGAGTTTGATCGTATTCGCGACTTTCTTATTTTGCATTATCACGCCACTGAGCGAACTGATTCGGATTTTTGGAATTATTGTAGAACTATGTCTATTCCAGATTCTCTTACACAAAAAATTGAACAGTTTAAAAAGAATGGCCGTATATTCCGTACTAACAACGAAATGTTCAATGATTTGAGTTGGCTGGAAGTTATGCACGGTCAAGGGATACGCCCTAACGCCTACCATCCTTTAGTTGATGTTTTATCAGAAGAAGAAATTGAACGACGATTGGTGTCGGTAAAAGCAGTGATAGATCGCTCGGTAGAAGTTATGCCGACTCATGAGGAATTTATTGCGGAACATTGCCCAGCGAAAAAAATGATGTAGCTCTTTGTGATCCTTTGCGCAAAAAAAAGAGGCGATAAGATTAATCTTATCGCCTCTTTTTATGTTCAAGACATATTACTTAGCGCAGCCCTTTTCACCTTCAGGCAATTTTTGTAAGCGGACGTTGGTGATCGTTATTCCCAATCTCCCCTCTGTACTTATCACGACAGGGCCGTTAATTTTTTTAATATCCAGGCCTTCTTTGGTGAAGCAATTAAGTGGAATAGGAAACGTGGTCCACTCATCTTTCTTCAAGTCTTTCAGCATGGCACTAACATGCATTTCACTGCGGCAGGGGTAACCGCAATCCATGCCGAAGGTGACATCTTTGTCGGGTTTCATATCCATTTTCATATCAAACACAATTGCGCCTTCATTTTCAAATTTGCTGAGATCAATCGCAGAACCGTAGATTGCAAACACACCTTTCACCGCTTTACGTGGTGACCATGAAATTTTTAGAGCATCTCCCGTTGCTTTAAAATCTATCGGTTCAATGGAGATTTTACCTGAGGCCGATTTTGCTTTACGGCTGGCATCAACGGGTGTTGCCCAATTTTCTGGGTCGCCCAGCTGCAAGCCCCAGCCGCTTACGGGCTGTCCATCATGCATATAAACAAAGTTTGGATTAATGGCCGGTTTTGCGGCATCTGCTGCTTGCACCACCTGAGCACACAAGCCAGAAAGAAGTACGGCGCAGAAAAAAGTTTTAATGAAATATTGGGATTGGCTAGCCATGGTAATTACCTTTTTTTATTGGTTATTGGTTATTGGTTATTGGTTATTAAGTAATATTTATTCGTGCTATAACATCTTTGC
>Ga0326735_1000213_pt1 | contig 13461 bp, 8 predicted proteins | sample 37_GP2_1092_FD_207945 | JGI IMG/M metagenome (GOLD analysis project Ga0326735, IMG submission 207945) | Glacier ice microbial communities from Ngari, Tibet, China - 37_GP2_109.2 | ecosystem: Environmental > Aquatic > Freshwater > Ice > Glacier | place: China: Ngari, Tibet | collected 2018-07-31
TGTGCAGCGCCAGCGCGGCGCCGGCGTCGATGCCGAAACCGGGCACGACGTTGAACACGCCGGCGGGAATGCCTGCCTCGAGCGCGATCTCGGCCAGCTTGAGCGCCGATAGCGGCGATTTTTCAGACGGTTTCAGAACCACGCTGTTGCCGGCGGCCAGGGCCGGGGCGATCTTCCAGGCCGTCATGATCAACGGGTAATTCCACGGCACGATGGCGCCCACCACGCCGACCGGTTCGCGCGTAATCAACGCCAGGCTGGCGTCGCCGGTTGGCGCGATCTCGTCGTAGATTTTGTCGATCGCCTCGCCGTACCAGCGGATGCAGTTGGCGCACGACGCCACGTCGACGCTCTGGCTGTACTTGATCGGCTTGCCCATGTCGAGCGTTTCGAGCAGCGCCAGCTCGGCCGTGTTTTTCAGGATCAGGTCGGCAAATTTGATGAGCGTGCGCTTGCGTGCGGCCGGCGATTTGCCGGCCCAGCGCCGGTCTTCGAAAGCGGCGCGCGCCGCCGCCACGGCAGCGTCGATGTCGGCCACGCCGCCACGCGCCACCTTCGCCAGCAGTCGGCCGTCGATCGGCGAGTGGTCGTCGAAAGTCTGTTCCGAGGCCGCCCAGGTGCGCTGGCCGTTGATGAAGGCGCGGCCGTCGATTTCGAGCGCCGATGCGCGTTCATGCCACTGGGTTGCTGCCATCTTCATCTCCTAAAAAACTTCGCCGTCGCAGCGAGAATGAACTTATTCTACTCCGCCCGCTTGTGCCGATTCCTCGTTATTGGTCATTGTCCTTCGTCGCGTTTGCCGCCAGCAGCGACAAACGCGACGAAATAATAGTCGAAGCGGGCGCGGTCGTCGGCCTGGCAGGCGCCGGAGCACGTCGTCGCCGCCGAGTTCCCTGTCGGCGAGAGAACGCTGCATCGAGCCCTGCTGTGGATCCAGTGGCGTTTTCATCGTTTGTCTTTTATCTGGACATCGCAGGTGACGGATGGCCGCTCAGCAGGCCATCGACCCTGGCAAGGCTGGCATCGATCTCGAGGCCGGCGTCGGTGATGCGCAGGCGCGAGGTGCCTTTTTTGACATACATGGCAACTGGTGCCAGGTTGCTGGACAAACGCCGGCACGTCGGCCACGCTGTGAACGGTGTTGTAGATGCCGGTGAGCGCGGTGAACGACTGCGCGGCGCTGTTGCCCGGCTGGGCTGCCCGCAGCCAGTCGAAGAGAGGAACCACCAGCCGAATCGCCCGCCCCTACAGCGCGCAAAATCCGGTCTCGCCGATCAGCGGACTGAGGTGTTCGGCCAGGCGCTGCCATCGATGCATCAGCGTCTGATTGCGCGCATCGTGGAGTAAAAATTATAGCCCCGTCCCAAAATTTGCAAATTCAAGCGGGCAAGGCGGCGAAGCCGACGCAAGATTGCCCCCAAACCCACAAGCCGCTGAAACATGACAATATCGCCACAGCGGCGTTCTACCGCTATAATCGGCGGATTTTCCGGGTTGAACATCTCCCCGACGAGCGCGCAGGAAACCATGAATACCATACTGATTACGTCTGTTGTCCTGTATCTGGTCGCGACCCTCGCCCTCGGCGTCTGGGCCGGTACCCGCATCAAGAACACCAGCGACTTCGCGGTGGCCGGCCGCAGCCTGCCCTTGATCATGGTCGTCACCACCACCTTTGCCACCTGGTTCGGCGCCGAGACGGTGATGGGCATTCCCGCCAAATTCTTGCAAGGCGGTCTGAACGCGGTGGTGGAAGACCCGTTCGGCGCCGGCACCTGCCTGATCCTGGTCGGCGTATTTTTCGCCGCCAAGTTGTACCGGCTCAACCTCATGACGATCGGCGACTATTACCGCGAGCGCTACGGCAAAGGTGTCGAGATCTTTTGCTCGACGGCGATTATCCTGTCCTACCTCGGCTGGGTCGCGGCGCAGATCACTGCCCTCGGCCTGGTGTTCTCGGTGCTCACCGACGGCGCCATGTCGGAAACGGCCGGCATGATCGTCGGCACCCTGGCGGTGCTGGTCTACGTCGTCGCCGGCGGTTTTCTGGCGGTGGCGATCACCGATTTCATCCAGATGATCGTGCTGGTGATCGGCCTGTCCGTCATCGCCTGGTTTAGCGCCGACCTGGCCGGCGGGGTAGCCCCGGTGATGGCAATGGCGGGCCAGGCCGACTTGTGGAAATTTTTGCCGCCGCCGACCTTTACCGATATCGCTTTTTTTATCGGCGCCGCGGTCACCATTATGTTCGGCAGCATCCCGCAGCAGGATATCTACCAGCGCGTGATGTCGGCCAAGAACGCGCCCACCGCGCGGGCCGGCGCCATCATCGGCGGCGTCAGCTACATCCTGTTCGCCTTCGTGCCGATGTTTATCGTCGCCTGCGCCGTCATCGTCATGGGCCAGAACGCGCTCGACCTCGCCAAAAACGACTATCAGCGCTTACTGCCTACTTTTGTCCTGACCAAGATGCCGCTGGCGATGCAGATCCTGTTCTTCGGCGCGCTGCTCTCGGCCATCAAGAGCACCACGTCGGCGACCTTGCTGGCGCCATCGACGAGCTTCGTCGAAAACATTCTCGAGCACCTGCGCCCGGGCATGAACGACCGCCAGCGGCTGTTCGCGATGCGCTGCTCAATCGTGGTGTTCGCCGCCCTGGTGCTGAGCTACGCAATCGCCATGAAAGGCACCCCGATCTACGAACTGGTGTCGTCGGCCTATCAGGTCACGCTGGTCGGCGCCTTCGTGCCGCTGGTGCTGGGCCTGTACTGGCAGCGCGCCAGCACCCAGGGCGCGGTGCTGTCGCTGGCAGCCGGCATTGGCACCTGGCTGCTGTTTTTTCCGCAGTTGACGAACCTGGGCACAATATTCCCTGGCCAGCTGGCCGGACTGATCGCCGCGTTCGCCGGCATGGTGCTCGGATCGCTGCTGCCGCAGGTCATGAAGAACCGCCCCCAGCCGCGTCAGCACGGCGCCGTCGGCGCCAAAGCCTGAGCGGCGCTCGCAAAAGCGCCGGACAACATGGTTTGCCACGAACAGGCGGCCTGAGCTTTTCATCACGGCAATGCCAACAGCGTTTCATTCCACCAAACACGCATCCTGTCGCACGCTCCCATCGTGAACTGCCGCATACGCCTACAGTAGCCTTTCTACGCCGAACCACGTCCACTGGCGTGCTCGTCGACCCATCATGAGAGGAAACAATCAAATGCTGCAACGAGTAACTGGCCTGGCCATGGCCGCCATGCTGTGCGCCGCAAGCGCAAGCGCCCAGCAAAGTGCGGCAATCTTCGACCCCGGCAAACTGAAGGGACCGGCGAAGGGCTTGCCGAACGAGGTGCTGGTCCTCGGTACGGCCCACCTGGCGCAGCTGCCGGCTACCTTCCAAAGCGCCGGCCTGCGAATCCTGAACCAGCGCCTGCTTGCCTGGAAGCCCGGGATCATCGTCATCGAGAAGCTGTCCGGTCCGCAGTGCGCCTTCATGCGCCAGTACCCGCATCGCTACAAGGAGACGGTGCGGACGTATTGCTGGGATCCGGCGCCGGCGCGTGTCGCCACCGGCCTCGACGTGTCGGCCGCGACCTTTGAAATCGACCGGCTGCTCGCCAGCTGGCCCGCCGCCCCGACGCCATCCCAGCGGCGCCACCTCGCTAGCGTGTTCCTCGCCGGCGGCGAACGGATCTCGGCGCTGGTGCAGTGGCTGCGCCTGCCCGACACGGAGCGGCATGCCGGCGACGGCCTCGATGCCACCCTTGTCGCAACGCTCGACAAGTTGCGCAGCGAGCGCAGTGAAGACGCGTCGATCGCCGCGCCACTGGCGGCGGCGCTGGGGCTCGAGCGCGTCTACGGCATGGACGACCATACGGCAGATACGCCGGATGCGTCCGACACGGCGCGCAAAGCGTCCGGTGACGCCATTCAACAAGCCTGGGACAATCCCGCCACCGCCAAGCGCAAACAGGTAGACGCGCAGCTGCAACCCCGTCTTGCCGATGCGGAAGGCGTCATGGCACTGTATCGCGCCCTCAACGTGCCGTCACAGGCCAGGCTCGTCTACGACAGCGACTTCGGCGCGGCCCTCGAAGAAGGCTCCCTGCAACAATTTGGCCGCGGCTATGTCGCCTATTGGGAGACGCGCAACCTGCGCATGGCGTCGAACATCCGGGAAACCATCGGCAACCTGCCGGGCCGCCGCACGCTGGTCATCGTCGGCGCCTCGCACAAAGGATATCTCGACGCTTATTTGAACCAGATGCACGATGTGCGGATCGTGTCGTCCGACCAGGTGCTATTGCCATAGCCGAAACGGCACCAGGCCCCACGCCGCCAGGACGGCCAGCAACTGCAGTACGGCGGCCAAGGCGATGCGATCGCTGGTGTGTCCTCGCTGTCGTGCTCGCCACAGCCCCCAGGCCATGGCAAACGGCAGCAAGCCTGTCGCTGCCGCCAGCAGCAAACTCGCTGCCGTGCGATCGCCCAGTTGAAGAAAGGACTGCGTGTAAAAAAAGGGCACGGGCAGCAGCAGAGCAAGGATAGACGCCAGTGGTATCGTCAGCACAGGCGCTGTTGTTGCTGTTGCTGTTGTTGATGCTGCGGACCGGCGACGGATGACGCAGCACCATAGTCCCCATACCAGCACATACGCCAGTCCAGCCAGGCCGGCCGCCAGGGTTCCCCATAGCCACAGCATGCGGCCCCACGGCACTTGTTCGTAGGTGCGCAGACCGTCGTTCATGAAGCGCCGGCCATCGTCTGAGCGCATCAGCACGTGGGATGGCGCAATACGGTCGCTGGTCTGAAACAGCAATCCGCCAGCCGGGGAAAGCGCCTTGGACGCGCCTTGAAAAGGAATCAGGTGCAGCAGTGTGCCATCCCAGTCGAGCCGCCGAAAATTAAAGACGACGTCCGTCCATGCGAGGCTCGAGACGGTGAACGACATCGGCACATACCAGCCCGGCCAGTCTGCCATTGGCGCCACGGGCGGCGTTTCCACGTTGGCCGGCTTGGCCCGCACGCCCTGCGGTGACAGCGCCAGGTCAGCGATCAGGCGCTTGTAGAATTGCTCATAGTCGGCGCCTTCGCTGTCGGCATTGAAGGCGATGAAAAAAGCCTTGTTTTGCGGTCGGTAGACGCATAACATCGCCACGTAACCGACTGTTCCGCCGGGGTGGCACGCACCGATCGCACCGTGGCGGTCGCGCACTGCCAACGCCAGACCGTGGCCGGCCGTCAAACCGGCCAACGCCGCATCGGTGCCGGCCGGGCGATCGAGCTGTTGCATCAGGTCGGCGCGCACCAGGCCAGCGCCGTCGCCCATCAGCATCACCGCAAGGCGGGCCATGTCGGCGGCCGTCGTCGTGAACTGTCCGGCTGGTCGCAAATAGATGGGTACGGCAGCCTGCGGCGCGCCTTGCTCAAAATGGCCCATGGCCAGGCGCTTGTCGGCGAACGGCCCTTCTTGCGTGACGAACTCGAACGTGCTGTCGGCCATGCCAAGCGGGCGCAGCAGTTTGGTATCCAGGTAGCGTTCGTAGCGCTCGCCGCTGACAGCCTCGATGACCATGCCCAGTAACGCGTAGTTCATGTTCGAATACGCATAGCGACTGCTTGGCCGCGCATGCACCGTCAACAGCGAAGCATCGCCGGCAAAGCCAGCGGCCAGGGGCGTATCCGGGCGCGGCTCCAGGCTGAACATCTGCCAAAAACGGATGTTATCGAGTCCTGACGTGTGGGCCAGCAGATGGCGTACGCGCACCGGATCGCCGCCACGCCATGGATTGGTGAATGCCAGGCCCGGCAGCAATGCGGCCACTGGCGTATCCAGCGTCAACTTGCTATCCGTGACGAGACGCAACACGCCAAGCGCAAGCAAGGTTTTGGCGACCGATCCGACATGCACCCTGGTGTCTACCGCCATGCGCTCGCCGGTGGCGACGTTCTTCAGGCCCGCCGCTGCCGTGGCGGTGACGCCACCAGGGCCGACCGTACTCCAGAGCGCACCGGCAAGTCCTGCACGCGGCAAGGCTTGCTCGAAAACAGACTGCAAAGGCAGACCGGTGTTGCTGGCGTGAGCGCTGCACACGAGCGTGTTCAGCAGAAAACAAGCCAAGGCGAGGCACAGGCGTGGCATGCGCAGTTGTACAGTGTTGATCATGAAGTAAGGTCGTCGACAGCGCGCAGCGATTTGACCTGCGCATATGCCGGCATGGATGCCCATGCGAGGATGAGGAAGCTGATCAGCAGTTTCATTGCGTGCAGTCAAAAAAATGGACGAGCACACAGGATGGCGAGCCGGCGGTGAAACGCGGGTGAATTCCGGCTGATCTCAGTGCGCGCGGATTGGCACGATCTCGACGCGATACGCCGTCGCGCCGGCATGAAACCCGATTTTCCAGCGCATTGTCTCGGCGATGCGCCGAAGCAGATGCTGGCCGTGCAGAAACCCCTGCATCCTGCCGGTCCGGGCAGGATCGACCGTGTTGCACAGGCTAAGCACGCCGTCGGCGAACGACAGTAGCAGGCGTGAATTGGCCCCACCATGGAACAGGGCATTGCCCACGCAGTTATTGATGATCAGCATGGACAAATGCCGGTTTCCCAGTACCTCCAGCCGATCCGGCAGGTCAAGCGCCAGGCGTTCGCCTTCCCAGTCGCCATTGTCGAGCAGGCGTAACAGGCTTTCCTCGATACAGCCGCGCAGATCGAACGTCTCCTGTGCGATGTGCTCGGCACGCGCCAGGGCGAACAGCACATCGATGGTAGTACCAATTTCATCCAGACCGGCCTGCAGCTGCGCCACGTCGTCGGTGTCCAGCGCACGCGCTTGCGCCAGTGCGACGATATTGTTCATGACCGTGAGCGGCGTTCGCAACTCATGGCTGACGTCACGCGTGAATGCATGCTCCCGGTTCAGCGAAGAGTGCAGTTCGGCTATCGTGGTACCGAGCTTTTTCGCCAGGTAGCCGATTTCGTCCGGGCGGTGCCGGGCGCTCAATTCGATCGTACTTTTCTGCGACAGACCGCGTACTTCATTGGCCAGCACCTGGAGCGGAGAAACCAGCCGCTTCGACAGCAGGTAGGCCAGCAACAGCGCCAGGGCGATCAACCCCAGCGCAACTGCGATCAGCACGCCGCCGACGTCCTGGAACAGTTTCGTCACAACCAGCAGCGGACGGACATCGGCCAGCAGGTAAATACGTTGCGGACCGGACTGTGCGGGCAGGTCGAGCGAGCGCAGGTGATAGTGCTGGCCGGTGTCGGTGAAGATTTCAGCACGTCCGCGGCCCGCGACGACCTGTTCGCGCACGATTGGCGGCAGCGCCTCGACGCTGCGGTAAGCACGGATGATCTCATCGGCAGCCGGCCTGATGTCGCCGTGCAGGCGGAAATGCGCCGTCATGGCCGCCGCTTCGCGTTTCAGCAAGCGATCGATCAGCATGTCTTCGGTGACGTAGGAAATGACCAACGCCAGCCCGGTATAGCAAACGCAAATCAGTACGGTGAAACCGGCCAGTGCGGCAAACAGGCCATGCCGGATCGACCTAGCCACGGTTGATCTCACCCAGTTCCAGCCGATAGCCGAGCTGGGGAATGGTCACGATCAACTTTTGGGCGCTGGCCAGCTCCAGTTGCTTGCGCAACGCATAGATGTGCGATTTGAGGGCGTCGCTGTCCGGCGGATTAGCACCCCACAACTCGTGCATCAGCGCGGACCGGGATAGCGCGTGCGGGTACACGGTGCACATCTTGAGCAGGATCCTGAAACCGGCCAGCGTCAGCGGCACCGGTACGCCGTTGTAGAGCGTGCGCTTTTCGCGCAGCAAAAGCGTCAGCGGGCCAAGCTGCATTTCCTGGCTGACGTGCAGTTGTCCGCGTCGCGCCAGCGCTTCACAACGCAGGGCAAGCTCGCGCAGGTCGAACGGCTTGGTCAGGTAATCGTCCGCGCCGTCGTGAAAGCCGCGTGCCTTGTCTTCGAAAGCATCGCGCGCAGTGAGCATCAACACCGGCACATTGCGCGGTGCACGCGCCTTGATCGCACGGCAGACATCGAGGCCGTCCATGTCGGGAAGATTCAGGTCGAGCAGAACGACATCGTAGGCGTTGCGCGTGGCCAGATCGATGGCGAGCGCGCCGCTGGCGGCATGGTCGGTCTGCCACTTCAGTCCGTCCAAAAAATCCACGATCTGGCGTGCGATCGTCGGATGGTCTTCTACTACCAGTATCGTCAAGGGGCTGCGGTTCATCATTCGGCTGCGGGGCTAAGTAGCCGCAATGTAACAGACATTCGGCCAAAATTTTCTTTTTGGCAAATATGGCCCGCAACTGCGGCCGGCACTGAAACTTAAGCCGCAATCCCGCGCCGGCGCAGCTCCGCCAGCGTGTCGTCCAGCGCCGCGCCGATCTTGCCTGTCATTTCGTCGATCTGTTCGCGCGTCGTCACCAGAGGCGGCGCGATGATCATCCGGTCGCCCACCGCGCGCATGATGATGCCGCGCTCGAACATGTAGCCGCGGCAGATCATGCCCACCCCCAGGTCGCCGTCGAACACCTCGTTGCCGTGCACGGTCGCGCCCTTCCGGCGCACCAGGTTCAGGCCGGCGACGAAGCCGCAGCTGTCGGCGTGGCCAACCAGCGGATGGTCAGCCAGGGCGGTAAACTTCTGCTTGAGGTACGGCCCGGTATCCTGCGCCACCTTTTCCACCAGTTGTTCATCGCGCAGGATGCGGATATTCTCGAGCGCGGCGGCGCAAGCGACCGGATGGCCGGAATAGGTAAACCCGTGATTGAAGTCGCCGCCCTTTTCCGTCAGCACGGCGGCCACGCGGTCGCCCACCAGCACGCCGCCGAGCGGAATGTAGCCGGAGGTGACGCCCTTGGCGAACGCGATCAGGTCCGGCTTGATGCCCAACAGGGTTGAGCCGAACCAGGCGCCGAGCCGGCCGAAGCCGCAGATTACTTCGTCGGCAATCAGCAAGATGCCGTACTTGTCGCAGATGCGCTGTATTTCGGGCCAATAGGTCGGCGGCGGGATGATCACGCCGCCGGCGCCCTGTACCGGCTCGCCGATGAAGGCGGCGACGTTGTCGGGACCGAGTTCGCGGATGCGCTCTTCCAGCCAGCCGGCCGCGACCAGGCCGAATTCGTCAGGCGTCATGCCGCTGCCGCCCTCGAGATAGCTCGGCTGGCCGATGTGGACGATGCCGGGCACCATCGGGCCACCCTGGGCGTGCATGCCGGCCATGCCGCCCAGCGAGACGCCGGCGATGGTGCTGCCGTGGTAGGCGTTGTGGCGGCTGATGATGACGTGGCGCTCGCTCTGGCCCATCAGCTCCCAGTAACGCCGCACCATCCGCACGATGGTGTCGTTCGCCTCCGAGCCGGAACCGGTGAAGAAGACGTGGTTGAACTGCGGCGGCGAGACGTCGACCAGCAACGCGGCCAGCTGCACCGCCGGCAAGTTGGTGGTGTTGAAAAAGCTGTTATAGAACGGCAGCGTTTGCATCTGCTTGTAGACCGCATCGGCCATGCTGGTACGCCCGTAGCCGATGTTCACGCACCACAGCCCGGACATGGCGTCGAGGATCTTGTGGCCGTCCGAATCCCACAGGTAGATGCCGTCGCCCTTGACCATCACGCGCGCGCCACGCGCGGCCAGCGCATTGTGGTCGGTGAACGGATGGAGGTAATGGGCCGAGTCGAGTTGCTGGATGGCCTGGGTGTCGAACTGAACCTTGTCGAGTTGCTTGGTAATGTCCATGGTGGTGCTCTCGGTTTTTCGGTTACACGTGCAGCAGCAGATGCTCGCGTTCCCACGGGCTGATGACGGTCATGAATTCCTGGTGCTCCAGGTCCTTGATGGCGGCGTAGACGTCGATGAAACGGTCGCCCAGCACGGTGCGCAGCTTGTCTTCGCCGCGCAGCAGCGCCAGCGCCTCCGGCAGGCCCTGCGGCAGCTCGAACGGCATTTCGTAGGCGCTGCCCGTCATCATTTGGGTCGGTTCGATCTGCTCGGTCATGCCGAGGTAACCGCAGGCCAGCGTCACCGCCAGCGCCAAGTAGGGATTGGCGTCGGCGCCGATGATGCGGTTCTCGACACGCCGGTCCTGCACTCCCGATTCGGGCACCCGGAAGCCCACCGTGCGGTTGTCGATGCCCCACTGGATGTTGATCGGCGCGGCGGTGTGGCGCACGATGCGGCGGTACGAATTGACGTATGGCGCGACGATCGCCATGGCCGACGGCATGTAGCGCTGCAGCCCGCCGATGTAGTGCTTGAAGATCGGCGCTGCCGAACCGTCGTCGCTGCTGAAGATGTTGCGGCCGGTCTTGATGTCGACCACGCTCTGGTGCACGTGCATCGCCGAGCCAGGTTCGCCCGCCATCGGCTTGGCCATGAAGGTGGCGTACATGTCGTGCTTCAACGCCGCCTCGCGCAAGGTGCGCTTGAAAAAGAACACTTTGTCGGCCAGGCCCAACGGGTCGCCGTGCAGGAAGTTGATTTCCATCTGGCCGGCGCCGATCTCGTGGATCAGCGTGTCGACGTCGAGATTCATCAGCTCGCAGTAGTCGTAGATGTCCTCGAACAGCGGATCGAATTCATTGACCGCGTCGATGCTGTAGACCTGGCGGCTGGTTTCGGCGCGCCCGCTGCGCCCGACCGGCGCGCGCAGCGGCAGGTCCGGATCGATGTTCTTGGCCGTCAGGTAGAACTCCAGTTCGGGCGCCACCACTGGCTTCCAGCCCTTGTCGGCGTACAGCTTGAGCACGCGGCGCAGTACCGTGCGCGGTGCGAAGTCGACCATGGCGCCGTCGGAAAAATAGCAGTCGTGGATCACCTGCGCGGTGGGGTCGACCGCCCACGGCACCATCGTGATCGTGGTCGGGTCGGCTTTCAGGATCATGTCGCGGTCGGTGGTCGAAATGGCGCGGTCGTACGGCCCGTCATCGACCGGGTAGTTGCCGGTGACGGTCATGCCGAGCACCGCTTCGGGGATGCGCATGCCGCGCTCCTGGGTGAATTTCGCGCGCGGCATGATCTTGCCGCGCGCGACCCCGGTCAGGTCGGGGATCAGGCATTCGATTTCGGTGACCCGTTTTTCATTGAGCCACAAGTCCATGTCGGTATAGGTAAAATTTTCGCGGATAGCCATCGTTCTCTCTCATTTGTCTGGTTCGGGCCGCGGCAGCTGCGGCCGCAAGCGCTAGGGATGTGGGAGCAAAGAAACGTCACGGCAGCTAAGGCACGCCAAAGGCGGCCCATTGGTCGCACAGGCCCATGCTGCTCATGCCGCTCATGCTGGCCTCCCGCGCGCGGCGAGATAGGAGCGGCAGGCCTGGCCGAAGGCGTCGAACAGCCGCAGCGACACCGGGTTGTCGGCCAGCGCCCATTCGGGATGCCACTGCAGCGCCAGGGTAAAGCCGGGCGAGCCGGTCACCGAGAACGCCTCGACGACGCCGTCGGCGGCGCGCGCCTCGACCGCCAGCCCGCCGGCAAGCAGGTTGACGCCCTGCCCGTGCAGCGAATTGACGCCGATGTCCGCCGGGCCGAGGATGCGCGCCAACACCCCGCCCGGCACCAACGTCACCGTGTGGGCGATGCCGTACTGCTGATCGAGCGGATGATCGGGGTTTTCGCGGTGATCCATCAAGCCTTCGACGCCGTGCAGCGCCTGGTGCAGGCTGCCGCCGAGAGCGACGTTCATCTCCTGGAAGCCGCGGCAGATCGCCAGGATCGGGATGCCGCGCCGGATCGCGGCGCGAATCAGCGGCATGGTGGTGGCGTCGCGCGCCGGGTCCTGCGGCAGTGCGGGATCGAGCACTTCTTGCGCATAATGGCTGGGGTGGACGTTGGAGGCCGAGCCGGTCAGCAAGATGCCGTCGCAGGCGCCGAGCATGGTCTCGAGTTCGAGTTCAGCGCCCAGCGCTGGCAGGATCAGGGGCGCGCAGCCGGCCCCCTTGACGACGGCTTCGACGTATTTGGCTTGCACCGTGTGAAACTGGTGGGAACCGATATCGCAGGTGCAGGCTGGAACTAGGACAATGGGACGGAGCATGAGGTCTACCTGATCAATTGTTGTCGCACTCGGACCATGATAAATCGAAAGCGACATTTATGCGAAACAGTTGTTGATCGAGATCAAACGTACAGCTTTGCACTGGTCCGAGCCGCGCGTTATTAAAAGAATACCTGCTTACGGCCGCCATTGGCAACACCAACCGCCGTGCCAAGCCCGGCCGGTGCGGCGCGGCACGGCAAAAAAAGGCTACTATGACGTTCTGCGATGAATTTTCACCATGATTGAGGAAGCGATATGCTGAACCTGAAAGACCCTTCCCTGCTGCGCCAGCAGTCCTACATCAACGGCGAGTGGTGCGACGCCGACGACGCTTCCACCATCACGGTGACCAATCCGGCCACCGGCGAATCGATCGGCACCGTGCCGCACATGGGCGCGGTTGAAACGAAGCGGGCGATCGACGCCGCCAACGCCGCCTGGCCGGCCTGGCGCAAGACGACGGCCAAGGAACGCAGCCTTATCCTGCGCAAGTGGAACGACCTGATGCTGGAAAACGCCGACGACCTGGCGCTGATCATGACCGCCGAGCAGGGTAAACCTTTGCCGGAAGCAAAAGGCGAAGTGGCCTACGCCGCCTCGTTCTTCGAGTGGTTCGGCGAACAGGCCAAGCGGATCGAGGGCGACACCTTGCAGTCGCCATGGCTTGATCGCCGCACGGTCGTCACGCGCGAGCCGATCGGCGTGTGCGCGGCGATTACGCCGTGGAATTTTCCTGCCGCGATGATTACCCGCAAGGTCGGCCCGGCGCTGGCCGCCGGCTGTCCGATCGTCGTCAAGCCGGCCGAGCTGACGCCGTTTTCGGCCATCGCGCTGGCGGTGCTGGCCGAGCGCGCAGGCGTACCGAAAGGCGTGTTTTCCGTCATCACCGGCGACTCGAAGTCGATCGGCTTGGAGATGACCAGCAATCCGATCGTGCGCAAGGTGAGCTTTACCGGTTCGACCCAGGTCGGCCGCCTATTGATGGCGCAGTCGGCACCGACCATCAAGAAGCTGTCGCTCGAACTGGGCGGCAACGCGCCGTTCATCGTCTTCGACGACGCCGACATCGACGCCGCCGTCGAGGGCGCGATCGCCTCCAAATACCGCAACGCCGGCCAGACGTGCGTGTGCGCCAACCGGCTGTACGTGCAGGACGGCGTCTACGACCAGTTCGCCGACAAACTGGTCGCCGCGGTAGCCAAGCTAAAAGTCGGCAACGGCCAGCAAGCGGGCGTCACGCAAGGACCGCTGATCGAAGAAAAAGCCGTCGTCAAGGTTGAGCAGCACATCGCCGACGCGCTGTCGAAAGGCGCGCGCCTGATCGCCGGCGGCAAGCGCCACGCGCTCGGCCACAGTTTTTTTCAGCCGACCATTCTGGCCGACGTCGACGCCAGCATGCTGGTGG
>Ga0326735_1000214_pt1 | contig 13446 bp, 16 predicted proteins | sample 37_GP2_1092_FD_207945 | JGI IMG/M metagenome (GOLD analysis project Ga0326735, IMG submission 207945) | Glacier ice microbial communities from Ngari, Tibet, China - 37_GP2_109.2 | ecosystem: Environmental > Aquatic > Freshwater > Ice > Glacier | place: China: Ngari, Tibet | collected 2018-07-31
AAAGTATATTCATAGCCTTCTCATAGGAGAAACAGTGACTTTTCTAACTGGAAAGTTAGTATTTGTTACTTTGTCGGGATCTGCGTCTGCGTGTCCAGCACCGCCAGCGCCAGCGCAGCGCACCGAGAGGGATTGAAGCCCGCAGGGGCGAGACGCGTAGCGGCTCGATGCGCAGCACGAAAGCCCGTCCCCGGCCGCAGGCGTCTGGGCGACCTGCGGCCGATTTCCGGGGCGAGCCAGGCAAGTCACCGGATGCTGTAGTGAGTAGGCCACCACCAATACCGATACAAGCACAAGCCAGGTGCGTCGGAGTTTGCCCTGACTGTGAGCGTTTGCCTGTGCCTTGGGTGGCGCCGTGGCCGCAGCGTGGCCATCATTCACCGCCAGCGCTGGCGAGGCCGTGCGCCCGCAGGGCGCACGGGGTTGGCCTTTTTTTTGACCGACTGCCGGCGCAGCGCGGCTGCAAGCGACGAAGGAGCGCGCTGCGTGCACCTGACTAGGCGCTGGCCGCAGGCGTGCGCGCGGTGTGCATCGCGCAGCGGTGCGGTCGTTGACGTTGCGATTTTCACCTGACTGCTGGCGTAGCCGGCTTTGCAAGCGCGACGGGCGCGACGCTGGTATGACCGGATATGATTCATGCGTGCCGTTTTGCCTTGGTTGAAGCTGCCGGCTTGCCGGCTGAGACTGATTGCCGCGCCTGCGCGGCTTGGCCAAGCGCGACGGGCGCGGGCCGTCAGTGTGATAAGCACGCGCAGCGCGCCTGAAGAAAACTATTGCGCCGGCGTCAGCCGGTGCACACACGTTGCGCTTTATTGCTTCGGACGCTTGAACACGGCAATTTTAGAGCTACGCCCCTCCATTGCATCATCGCCGTTAAACAGGATCTGGACTAATTCCCAGCCCTCCGCGCCAAGTGCATTGAATTCTTCAGCGACGAAGTCGGATGTTTTGTTTCTATCAACTGTACCAGTGCCATTAATCGAAAAATGGCGGTTTTTGTATTCCCATTTCATCTTGTTATCCTTGTGTAGGTCCGTCGTGACATCCTTAGATTGTTCTCTAAGCATCCTTTCTTCCTTGTACAAGTCCATCGTGTCATCCTTGTATAGTTATCTAAAAATACAACTATACAGTCAGTTGAGGTCGTCTATCTTTTTATCAATTTTTCGGTCATTCTGGCATCTTGCTTGTTTTCATGTTTTCTGTAAAAATACAATTACGTGAATAATGAAAAGAGCAAAACATGATCATCGGCGTGCTGAATCAAAAGGGTGGCGTGGGCAAGACGACGCTGAGCGTGAATCTGGCGGCCAGCCTGGCGCGCGGCGGGGCGCGGGTACTGTTGATCGATGCGGATCCCCAGGGCAGCGCGCTGGACTGGGCGGCGGCGCGCGAGGGCGCCCCGCTGTTTTCCGTGGTCGGCTTGCCGCGTCCCTCAGTCCACAAGGAAATCGGCCAGATCGGCCAGGGTTACGATCACATCCTCATCGACGGTCCGGCGCGCGTCACCGATCTGGCCCGGTCCGCCATCATGGCCGCCGATGTGGTGCTGATCCCGGTCCAGCCCAGCCCTTACGATATCTGGGCCGCCGACGAGATCGTCAAGCTGGTCGACGAGGCTAGAGTTTATAAAGAAAATCTTAAAGCCTTCTTTGTGGTAAACCGTAAAATTACAAATACAGCAATTGGGCGCGATGTGGGCGATGCGCTGGCCGCCTATCCGGTGCCGACGCTGGCGGCGAGCGTGACGCAGCGCGTGGTGTTCGCGGAAGCGGCCGCGCGCGGCCTGGCGGTGTTCGAGATCGACGCCAACGGACCGGCAGCGGCCGAAATCGACATTCTTAAAAACGAATTGATGGAGTTGATGAAATGACGGGAAAAAAAGTACCAATCGGCGGCAAGCCAAGCAACAAGCCGGCGCCGGCGGCCGCCGACGCCTGGGTCGAGAATCGCCAGGGCGAGCGGGAAGCGATCAAGCGCATGACGATCGATATCCCGGAAAGCCTGCACCGGACCATCAAGGCGCAGTGCGCGATGCGCGGCACCAAGATCGTCGAGGAAGTGCGCGAGTTGCTGATCCAAAAATACGGTCAAAAAGCCTAAAGTGCGGTTCCCCCGCTTGACGGCGGCGCCCCATTCCTTTCGCCTGCGGCGCGGCTGATAGAAATCGCTTTTTCAGTGCCGTTCAGGTCATGTTCTTCATCAAAATGTGTTGACTGGCAAGAACAGGGGAAACGGAAAAAATCGTACGCTTGCGACGTGAAGTCGCACACGTACTATTTTTTCCGTTTCCACTACCCACCCTCCGACCGCGCACGATGCGGCTTTGGCACTGAGAGGGTCGGCATGGTGCCGAATAGGAAGAAATATGCAGCAGATGTACCGTACGGCCGGCTGCCGGACAAGATGACCGATGGAGGTTGTTATGGGTGGCGAAAAAAAAGATCTGGAGCAAAAGGAAGAAGCCTGGCGAAGGAAGTGCCAGTATGAGAACTTGAAATGCGCTGTTTGCGGGCAGATTCCTCCGCTATCGGACAGCCAAATCTACTTTGAGACGAAGATGTGTGGATACTGCGCTCTCCAAGCAAGAAAGAACGACTAGAAAAATCTGGGGTTCCAGGTGAAACGGAACGTAAAACTGGGTTAAGGCGCAACTTGTCAAGTTGATGTCATAGACGCTGGGGAAAAAGCGTCAAGGAATTCTTGAATCGGCCTTACTTTGACGCATTTGCAGTGGCATGCTTGACGTCAATTTGATGTGTAATTTAACCTGACGCTGACCAGCCCCATGAATATCTAGCCCTACGAATATGGCTGCGGGTGCGATTTTTACGCTTCATGAGCCGCCCTCTTTAAGCCCTTGTTGACGGGTGTTTTTTCATCGAATCCTATAAAATATTTTTGTCGTTTTTTTAAATGCAACCTAAATCGAAAAATTGTTTGTCAAAATAGATGTTCAGCAGATACAATCCTTAAATAATTGTTAAAAGAACAGCAAATTCTGGATATCCAGTTTTTGTGACAGACCAGTCGGGTTGCTGCCGCCATCTCCATACTGGGCTCGAGTTAATAATACGAAGAGCGCAAGAGAAATAGGCAGTGAAGTCTGGACGTCACCTCCTGGCTCCTCAAGAGACCGGTGGCTATGTTGAAGGAGTATTGGCTTATGGCTGAGAAAAAATCAACGGCTCCAGCACCTTTGGGTCAGGCGATGAAGGAAGTAGGAAGCGGCTTTTTGCTTCTGACATATTCCGGCATCGACCCAATATTGGCATTCGTGCTGATTGTTGGCGCCGTATTCGTATTGCGCCGTTGACCTAATGGGGCAGTGCTGGGGGGTTATGTAAAAACATAGCCCCCCACCTTCTGCTTGACCCCACACACAATGCACCAAATTCACATGCCACCTGAGTGGCCATCTCATTTTATTGCCTAAGAATTGACACCGGCCAGTTGAACCCCGATAGATATTCATTGAATATTCAATGAATATCTATTTTTATTTTTATTTTCATGACATGGCGGCCTTGCGGCGCGCCGGTTTTTTTACGTCAGCCGGCGGCGCGTCCTCCGCGTCGCCGAACGCCAGGCGGGTTTGCGGATTTTCCGTGAAGGTGAACTCGATGTGCGTGACCGGCCGGCCGGTCTTGACCGGCTTCCAGGCCACGACCAGGTTGCTTTTCGCCGCCAGTTCCTTGACCGCCGGCTCGATCACGCAGCGGCGCACGTCGGCATAGCGCGTGTAGCTGAGCTGGAACAGATCGATCAGATCGTCCAGGTTCTTGAGCAGATAGCCGGACTTACGGTACTGGATCAGCAGCTCGAACAGGCGGATCGTGTAAATCGAGCGGAAGCTGGCCACCTGGTGCAGCGTGTAGGTGGTGAACTGGTCGCGCAACATGGTCAGGTAGCCGGCGATTTCCGGATTGAAGGTGATTTCGGCAAAGCCCGAACCGTCCTCATAGCTGCGCGAGATGATCCAGCGCTTTTCCGTCACGGTCCTGGTCGCAACGCCCTGGCGGTTCTTCCTGACGCTGGTGGTGCGGATCGTGCGCTCGTACAGGTCTCTGGTGGCCGTTTTCAGTTCGTCGTAGGCGTCAGTGGGATTGATGTTGAAGGTTTTCGCGAAGTCGGCGGCCGTGACCTTGATTTTCCAGAGCTGGTCGAGCAAGACCTGGCCGGATTGCTCATGGGTCCCATGGGCCACCACGCTGGAACGCCGGCTGTCGATCTGCGCAATGCAGGCCAGCACCAGACGTTGCTCGTTGAGCGTCAATTTGTACGATGCATTGATCAGTGCGTTGCTCTTGGTGACGCGGTACTGGGCAAGGTCAAGTGTCATGAGGTAAAAATAAGGCCAAAGGTGAGAAAAAACCGGAAAAAGTGATGGATAATTATAGCATCACATTTTAAAAACAGTGCCTGTGGACAGTGCCGATTTCTTACTCACCTTTGCCTGTGGACAGTACCGACTTTTTACTCACAGTTAACCGACTTCTTACTCACCCTTACCGATTTCTTACTCACCTTTAGGGTGCTCTACATATAAAGGTTTAAAAACAGGTTTAAAAACATTTAAAACAGCGCGCGAACGAAAAGACCGCATTTCACGGAAAATTGCACCGCGCACCCCGAAAACAGGACCCCAACACCAGACCCCGCAAGCGGGGTGGACGCCTTCGGCTTGTGAACCCCAGTCCGCAGGGGGCGGGCCGCCCCCTCTCTCGCTGCGGCTGCGCCTTGCGCCGGACTCGCACCCCCTGGGAAAACCTGCGGTTTCCCCCGCCTTTCGGCGGCGCCCCCTTCCCTTGCGCCTGCGGCGCAGTCTGCAAGGCTGCGATGTGGCCGACTGGTGCGGTGTGGCTAATACCCCGAACCAGCGAGCTGGCCCGGCAATGTGTTCAGAAATAACGACCGTATTTCCCGGACGCCTGCTTGCCTCCGCTGCACGCCGGTAGCTGACATTTTTTAGCACCCTAAGCCCCGAAACGAAAAATTTATTTTTTGTCAATCGAAAAACGAAAAATCGGCGGACACTGCCGTTGTCACCTTGCCGCCATTGCGGCCCGGGAGTGCGCGATGAAAATGCTGATTCTGCGAAACGGTCCGCCCGATGCGTCCAACGCGAAAACCCGCGTGCCGATCGTGCGCACCAAAACCCGCAAGTTCGGCAGCGTGCTGGACGAGCACTGGCTGTCGGTACGGCGCGACGTGATGATCGTCGGCGCCAACGCCGCCGGCAAGACGCGCTGGCTGATGCGCCTACACGACAACGCCGCGCAGATCTGGCGCCGCCAGCCTGCGATCTTGCTGCGGGCGGTGAACCCGATCGGCTCCTGGATGGCGGACGCGCGGGTGATCGCGTTCATGGAAGACGCCAGCAAGCTCTCCTGGTCGAAAATCACTTGCTGGGAGCGCACCGAATGGCTGATCAAGTGGGTCGAGGCCAAAAAAGCAGTCGTCATGTTCGATGACGCGCATTTGCTGGCGGGGCGCAAGCTCGATATCGCCAAGCGCCTGGCGTTTGTCGCCGGCCGGGTCGTCACAGGCGCGAGCCAGGAAAGCCGGATTCCGATCAACTTGCGCATGACGCTGCTGGCGCGCGACCCGCATATCGAAGCCTTGCGATCGGACGCGGCGTATGACATGACGACCGTGTTCATGTGGGTGGTGATTCTGTGCTGCTTGTCGGCCGGGGCCTGGCAGCTTGCAGCGGTGCTGGGAGGCATGAAAATGCTCGGACGCGGAAACCGTGCGGCCAAGCAGAGTTAAGGCCGCCAGCGCCGTTCTGATGGCCTTGGCGGCGATTGCCGTGCCGATTCCCGGTGCCGGCGGCGACGATTCGGCCAAACCGCCGCTGATGGTGCCCTTGTTCGACGGCGACGAGCAGCGTACGCACCAGCCGCCGGGCGGCGTGCTGCAGCGCCCGGCGCTGCCGAATTACCGGCGCTTGTACGACATGGTGGTGGCGTGCTGGCCGGCGCCGTCCTGGTTTCGCGGCGACCTGTACCTGGAAGCGCGCGGCTCGACCAAAACACGCAACAACAGCGCCACGACGTTTGACGCCGCGACCGGCAGCGTGACCAGCCAGGGCGACCGTTATGTGGCGCTGGTGGCGCGCATTCCGTTGCTTTCGGCGACTGAACTGGACCGAGAACGGCACCGGGAAGCCGAACGGCACGGCCGGGTGGCCGACGCGGTCGGCGAGCTGGTCAGCGCGTTTGCCGAACGCATCATGAGTTTGCGTCAGCTTTCCTTGCTGCAGGCGCTGGAAAAAAGATCGCAGGAACGGGTGCGCCTGGGTGTGGCCGAAACGGCCGAACAGGTGCGCTACCTGGAACAGGTGTCTACGCTGGAGGGAAAAATCCAGACGCTGCAGGCGGCCGAGATCAAGGCCAAGCTGCATATCGTGGCCATGTGCGACGAATTGAAAATGGCGCGCATCGATGAATATTTAGAGGACTTCAACAAAGTGCGCTGAAAAGGTGTGCTGCAACCCGGAAAGGAAAAGCGTGCGCTGGATCAGCCACATTGCGATCGCCGGCAGCATCTGCGCCGTGTTCAACCCGGTGGCGGTGCCGGCGGCCGTGCTGGGCTCGACCTGTCCGGACTGGTCGGAATGGATTTTAAGGCGCGTGACGGGGCGCAACGTGCGGCACCGGGGCGCGACGCACTGGCTATCGACCTGGGTGCTGCTGGCCCTGTTTGCGGCGCTGGTATGGGATGTGCGCAATTTGCTGTTCTGGTTTGCGATGGGCAACGTGGTGCACTGGTTTTGCGACGCAGTGACGATCACGGGCGCGCCGGTCGGCTGGTGGTCGGACCGGCGCATTACGCTGTTCGGCGGGCGCGTGAAAACCGGCGGGTTGTCGGAAGCAATCGTCACCTGCACGCTGGTGGCGCTGTGCGCGGCGGCGATCTATGCGCGGCGCGATGTGCAGGGTAGTTTCATTCCATTTTTTTATCATTACGGAAAAATGTATGACCAGGGAATCATCGACGGACATGAATGGCGCACCCACCGCTTCGATCTCATTTAGCGCGCTGACGCCGGACGCTATCCGCGACATATTGCAGGACCGGGCGACGTCGTACTGGCTGGCCAGGAGTCATGCCGAATTACTTTTACGCGACCCGGTCGACGCGCTCAACGATGCGTATTTTCTGTACCAAGCGATGTACGTGAGGTTTGCTGCGCTGAAGGTTTGAGCACTGGTTACGGTAGTACGCAGCGAGATGATGAGCGAGCAAAAATAGGGGAGCGTGAACATGGATCAGATTTTGACGAGCGAGCAGAAGGCAGTGCAACTGCTGCGCCAAGTGACTATTGCCGATATACGCTAATTATTGTTTGCCTTTTATATATTAAAAAAAAGGAAAAAATATGATTCGAAATATTTTTAAAATAATTATTTTAATATTTTTTTTCAGTACTTTTGCCAACGCTCAGTCACTTGATCCCGTATGCGACAACGATATTGAAAAAAACAAATTTGGGGATAATAATTTACTTGCAGGTGAAAAATCAAACGAAAAAATTGATTTATTGTTACGGACTTTTCAGGAAGATAAAAAAAATGACTTAAAAAAATTAATTGATAATTCTGGAATTAAAACTACAAATTATTTTGTTGAACTTAAGCAGCCAGGAATAATACAGCAGGTTGTTATTCCAGAATTGACCGATAAAGTAGTTGTTGAAAAAAAAATGGTTAAGATCGGGTATAACTCAAATGATCTAGCTAATTGTGAAAGTGCTACGAAAGAGTTTCTTCCGTTAAATAAGAAAACCGACCTTAACGATAATGTATATTTGTGTGCGTTGCTGAAAGTTAATCGCTATTGTTTGACTAATTCAGAAGTGCAACCACATGTGCAGGACCCCAGCATACCAAAACGTGCAGTCGTCATTTTTACCTTTAAAAATGAACCATTTTGTACCGGATTATTACTGGATGAAAAAACCGTACGTACAGCAAGACATTGTTTTATTACGCCAAGTAACGGTCGCATTCAAGATGTTTTTAACGTCGATACTACGCTCCTGATCGCATTAGAATCTATTGATGGAAAACGAAAAGGTACAGTCACGTTCGCCGATATTGAAAAGATTGCTACGCATAATGAATTTTATTTGGACGATGACTCGATATCACTCTCGGTTAAAATTTCAAAAGATCCAGATGCAAAAATATTGCCTGAAGTATTATTTGTTCAGGCGATCAACCGCAATGAACTACTCTGGTTAGCCGGGCCAGTCCCACTCCTGCATAATGCCTTGATTATGAGGGCTACGGCAATCAACCCAGAAAATTTGATAAAAAAAGCGAATTGGCGAGACGGTGTTCGATTCAGTGCAGTTATTGGAGGGCAGTGCAGAATAAAAGCAATCGAAGAAAATTGTATTTATCACACATGCCAAACATTCGCAGGATTTAGCGGCAGTCCAATGATTACGCGTGCTTATATGTCAAATTCACAAGATACACCAGTAATTGAATATGTCGGTGTGCATTCCGGAAGTCCTAGTTTAGGAAATTGGCCGGTTTGTAATGTTACCAGGGACGGATTTATTTCAAGAGACTATACTTCTTTTAACTTAGGGGATGGAAAAAAATAATGTTAAAAAAAATGATTATCAGCGTACTGGCGCTGTTAGCTTGTGGATGTACTTCGGTGCAACCAAACAATGTGGTAGACGATAAGAGTGAGGGACCGCTGATCGCACGTGCGTTGTTTACCAAGCAAGAATGCGAGAGCGATCCTAATAAGGGCAAAGCTGAGTCAACAGTGGCGGTCGCAGCCACAACCTGGATCATTGAAAAAGCTGCTGACAAGGCGGTAAATTTTTTCGCTGATGCAGTAAGATCTGCGGCTGAGCAGGATAAAAATACATTCACTATCTCGGGTCAGAGTGCAGATTTTATTTTTAATGTACAAGGTGAAGAAATAACAATGAATAAATGTTTGTATGTCATAGTCGCACCACGAATACAAAACAGTACGTGGTGCGAACCAAATGCTGAAGGTAACTGGCATAAAAGTACGACCTGTATGGGTCCACAAGAATTGAAAGACGCTTGGTTAAAATGGGACTTGGGCAAGCCTGTTTTCTTTGCCGAGATCGTAATGGATTCTTCACGTGGTGGCCCTGTTGGGGTAGTGATACCTAACGCTTATCGTATTTATTATCCAGCCCCGATTTCAAAAATACCGATTGAAAAAGTGAAAGGATTATCAATTTCTGTGACAGCCACCAAACCGACAAAATCAAGTAAGGAAACAGGCGATATTATTCTTGAAGTTTTTCTTGGTGGTGATGGCGTAACACCCAAAGCCGAATTGAATAAGAGCAAATTGCAGACTAGTGGTTTATGGGTGGTACTCCCTGGCATGGAAGGAATCATAGGTAAAAAATTTGCAGGACCAGTTAATTTGTCGGTGACTTTGGCCGAGACGCAAAATCCAACTAAATGGCTACAGACGGTTGCCAAGTTTGTTGATGAGAACAAGCAAAAGGCAATAGAGGAAATCGTCAAGAACACGGATCCGGTTAAGAAGGCTGCGGCAGCGCAGGCGGAAATTGTCAGTAAACTTAGTCTTGAGGAGGCTGCGGCAACTCAATGTTCGTCGTTTTCTGAGCAAATGGATAAGTTGGCGAGTGCGAAAAAAGATGTAGCGGACAACAAGGGGGAAACTGAAGAAGAAAAATTGCGTTTTAAGTATGCTTTAGATGCTGCTTGTGCAACGACAAATTTAAGCGCGAGAACTACTTTAGCCGCGTGGATAGCAGCTGGAAATGAAGTAAGTACTAGTAAAGCTTTTTGTAAACGTAAGGAGGGACATGACGATGAAATTAAAAAAATTTGTAAATACCAATAGTGTTTTATGACCTAGTGCACAAGTAATGTGTTCTAGGGGCACCCACAGAATTCGGAACAAATAGCACGCTAAGGCCCGTGCCAAGGGCTAAACGGTAGGAATATTCATCTGGCCGTTGCATAAAGCTGTTGCAGTTGCCAACTCAATCGCAACAGCTTTGAGCAACGATTTTTGCCCGGTGAGAGGACAAAAGTGCTGTTTGTGCGCAAAGGATCGTTTGCGCAACGGCTTAGCGTGCTATTTGTTCCGAATTCTGTGGGCACCCCTTCTAGCTTATTTAAACGGGGCAGCCAAAAACCTGCAGGTGCAGCAGTTTGCGCCGGTTTTGGCCCGGCTTATGCACAGGCATACGCACGCGGGGATAAGTAGGATAGTGCGATGCTTCAGCAGCGCGGTGCTTTCGATTCATGTAGACCGATTGCAGACCGTCGAGTCGTCGGTGGGACGCGCCAGAGCGCCGGGTTTTACTTTAGCGGCGTGCCGCCCGTACAGGGCGGCATCCCACGCTGGCCCGGCGATCCTCCAGATCGTCCGGCCGCTGGCCGGCGCGTCATGCAGTTAGTTGCGTTGCTTCCGAGTCGGCAATGTCGCCGGCGTCGACGGGCCTACGCCGGCGCAGCCAGGCATACAGCGTATTGGGTGAAACGCCCAGCAGCTTGGCGATCGCGCGCTTGTTCAGCTTCAGCGCCTGGTATTCGTCGATCTTCCTGGACTGGTCATCCAAGCTGAGTTTCAGCGCTACACCGCGCGGGCGGCCCAGGACGATGCCATCGACCTTACAGCGCGCCAGGCCTTCGCGCGTGCGCTGGCTGATGAAGTCGCGCTCGATCTCGGCCGCCAGGCCGAAGATGGTGGCGTAAATCTTCGACTGCATCGAGCCATTCATCACCATCGCGTTTTTGACCACATGGATCGCCACCTCGACGGTGGCGGCCACCTTCATGATTTCCAGCACCTGCAGCGTGGACCTGGCCAGGCGCGAGATTTCTGCCACCACTAGCACGTCGCCGGGCTCGCAGCGCCCCAGCAGTTTACCGATTTCGCGCTGCTGCCAGTCTACCTTGCCGCTGATGGTGTCCGAGACCATGTCTGGCATGCCGAGCTTTTGCGCGGCGCAGTACTCGAGCACGCCGAGCTTCTGATTGTTGACGTCCTGCATGTCGGTCGACACGCGCAGGTAGGCGTAGAGGGTCATGAAAGTGTCCTGTTGGCGTAATTGTTCAGATAATACCTTTAATTGAACACATAGCGTTCAGAACAATGGGTTGTTCTTGTGCAGGGAAAACGATCGTTTGATGTGAACGGCACCTCAACTGGCGTGTTGAGGGGTGCGATTGCAAAATTCCGGTGCCATTTTGGCACCGCGTATGGTAAAGTGGTGTCGAATTAAACGTAAGAAATAATAATTTAATGATAATGAAAATGACAATGACAATGAAGGTTGTCATTAAAGTACACCGGAGAGGTGAATAAATGATCCATGCGACAGAAGAAAGAGGCCGGATTACGGCCAGAGTTTCTCACCCCATAGCAGAGAAGTTACAAGAGGCAGCAGATTTGTCCGGTGCTACGTTGAATCAGTTTCTGGTTCAAGCTGCGCTGGAAAAGGCGGAGAAAATTATCGATCGAGAGCGAACGATACGTTTTACGCAAGATGACGCTGCCATGTTAATCCATTTGCTTGACAACCCGGCGCGGCCCAATGCAGCGTTGATGAAGGCGTTCGAGCGTTATAAAAACAAGGTAGAGAATGGTGAACTCAGTAATAGCATTGGAAGCATTGCATGACGTATTAGCATTTGATTGTGGTATTCCTGCGCTGACTGCCTGGTTGCAAACAATGGCCAGGCAGCATCAGAAGAAGTCGATTTCGCGCACTTATGTCCTGGTCGATGACGCGCAACCACGCAGAATTCTTGGTTACTATGCGCTGGCGATCCGGTCGATGACACCGAGCGGCGATTTGCCTGCGGCGATGGCCAAGCGGCTGCCGCGCGAGGTGCCAGGCATTACCTTGGCGCGGCTGGCGGTAGGATTAGCCGAGCAGGGCAAGGGCCATGGCGAAATGTTGCTGGTCGATGCGATGAAGCGGGTGCGCTCGGTGGTAGCAGAGGTCGGTGGCTATGCCGTGTTTGTCGATGCGAAAGATGGGGATGGAGCGGCGTTTTATCATAAGTATGGATTCATCCCTTTTGAGTCCGATCCGTTGATCCTGTTTATGCCGATCGCGTCGATCCCTGTATAGCGGAAGGTGGTGCCGGCTTATTTAATTTGGTTGGGTGCTGGCCCCGCCAGGCCAGAGTGGGTTTGCAGCGCGCCAGCGCTGCATTGTGGCTTTTGCGATTCACCGCCCGACTGCCGGCGCAGCGCGGCTGCAAGCGGCGACGGGCCGCGCGCTGCGTATGCCTGACTGCTGGCAACGCGCAGTGGCAAGCGCGCCGCGGCGCGCGGCCTGGTGCACCTGACTAGCTGTTGACTTGCCCGCAGCGAAGGGGCGCAAGACATAAGGCCCTTATGGCTACCCGAAGGGCGCGGAGCGATCCGAAGCAAGGAGCGAAGCGAACGCGAGGATTGGCCATAAGTTGCCTTATGTTCAATCGCGCAGCGATTTACCCCTTCGTGCAGGGCTTCTTCGATTCACTACCTGACTGCCGGCGCAGCGCGGTTGCAAGCGACGCAGGAGCGCGCTGCGTTGACCTGATTGGGCGCTGGCCGCAGGCGTGCGCGCGGTGTGCATCGCGCAGCGGTGCGCTGTTGTTGTTGCGATTTTTCACCTGACTGCCGCGCTTGCGCGGCGGGGCCAAGCGCGACGGGCGCGGGCCGTCAGTGTGACCAGCATGCGCAGTGCGCACGATAAAAACTATTGCGCCGGCGTTTGCCGGCGCACGCATATTTATGATTTTAATTATTTCTGTAACTAATTTTATCTTTATCGTTTTTTTCGAGAAAGTTAATCATAGATGCAGATAATGGTTCTGTTAACGTGAACTTAGTAAATTTTTTATTAAAAATTTTCCATATTGTTTGAGTGATTTCACGTCGACGTGCGTAAGGATGTAGCCAGATGAAATTCAGTTCTTTTAGTTCATTGAGGCCATTTCTAAAACATCCGCCCCCAATGACATAGTGAAATTGTATATTTTCTTTATCATAATCTACTGTTTTACTGAAATTTTGCTCTACAATTATGAAACCAATACAAGAATCATCATAGTGTTCGCTTGCGTCATACTGAGCATGGTCGAATCTCATTTCATTCTTAAAACATCTAGCAATAGATTCTAATGATTTTTTTGAGTTTCTTTCTGTATCTGATAGTATCCATCGTAAACTTACTCGACCTTTACTCGTTGAAATTGGATCTTCATTTGGAACAGTTAGTCTAATTTGTTGGGCTCGTATGACAAAATCATGACTCATCATTTACCTTTATAATTTGATATATCTTACTCTTTAATTTTTATTTCAATCCCACCATAAGATGAAGTAACAAAAAGATTTACACGATGATTTATTCTTATTTCAAATTCTGATTTAACAATTGTAATAATTATTGATATAATG
>Ga0326735_1000215_pt1 | contig 13445 bp, 14 predicted proteins | sample 37_GP2_1092_FD_207945 | JGI IMG/M metagenome (GOLD analysis project Ga0326735, IMG submission 207945) | Glacier ice microbial communities from Ngari, Tibet, China - 37_GP2_109.2 | ecosystem: Environmental > Aquatic > Freshwater > Ice > Glacier | place: China: Ngari, Tibet | collected 2018-07-31
ACTTTAGCAACTCCGGCAACGCGTGTCGCCCCAAGGGGGGCAGTTCCCCCCCTTGGGGCGACATTCAGACACGAGCTGAGCTATAGAACGCCGATAGCCGCTGTCTGCGGATCATTGCGAACCATTCGCCCGGCTACGCTTCGTGAAATGCGGCTTCGCGTTTTTTGCGCAGAGCCGGCAACATCACCGCGACCATCGCCGCGACCGCCATTGCCAGCATGGTGGCGCTGATCGGACGCTGCACGAACACCAGTGGATCGCTGTGCGAGAGCAGCAGCGCGCGCCGCAGGTACTCTTCCATCATCGGGCCGATGATGAAGCCGAGCAGCATCGGCGCCGGTTCCGCTTCCAGCTTGGCGCAAATATAGCCAAACAGGCCAAACAAGGCCATCAGCCACACATCGAATTCGCTGTTGTTCAGACTAAAGACGCCGATGGCGCAGAACGTCAGGATCGCCGGATACAGGCGGTGGTAAGGCACCATGATCATCTTGACCCACACACCGATCATCGGCAGGTTCAGCACGACGAGAAAGAAGTTGCCGATCCACATGGATACAATCAGGCCCCAGAACAAGGCTGGCTGCTCGGTCATGACGGCCGGCCCCGGCTGAATGCCCTGGATGATCATCGCGCCGATCATCAAGGCCATCACGGGATTGGACGGAATGCCCAGCGTTAGCATCGGTATGAAGGACGTCTGCGCGCCAGCATTGTTGGCCGCCTCTGGCGCCGCCACGCCTTCGATCGCGCCTTTGCCGAACTGCGCCGCGTTCTTCGATACTTTTTTCTCGATCGAGTATGCGGCAAACGAAGCGAGCATGGCGCCGCCGCCGGGCAGGATGCCCAGCGCCGAACCGAGCGCGGTGCCGCGCAACACGGGCGCGATGATGCGCTTGAAATCTTCCTTGCTCAGCATCATCCCCGACACTTTCTTCACCAACAGCTTGCGTGCGTCGTCGTGTTCCAGGTTGCGGATGATTTCGCCGATGCCGAACATGCCCATGGCGACGATGACGAAGTTGATGCCGTCGGCCAGTTGCGGCAGCTCGAAGGTATAGCGCGCCGCGCCGGAGTTGACGTCGGTGCCGACCAGACCGAGCAGCAAGCCCAGAATCACCATGCCGATTGCGTTGAGCAGCGAGCCGCTGGCCAGTACGACGGATGCGACCAGGCCGAGCACCATCAGCGAAAAATAATCGGCCGGGCCGAATTTGAGCGCCAGGTCGGCCAGCGGCGGCGCAAACAAGGCCAGCAGCAACGTGGCGACGGTGCCGGCAAAGAAGGAGCCCAGCGCCGCCGTGGCCAGCGCCTTGCCGGCCTGCCCATTGCGCGCCATCTGGTAGCCATCGATCGCCGTCACCACCGAGGATGACTCGCCCGGCAAGTTGACCAGGATGGCGGTAGTGGAGCCGCCGTACTGCGCGCCGTAATAAATGCCGGACAACATGATCAACGCTGAAATCGGCGGCAAGCCGAAAGTGGCCGGCAGCAGCATGGCAATGGTGGCGACCGGGCCCAGGCCGGGTAGTACGCCAACCGCTGTGCCGATAAAGACGCCGACCAAGCAATAAAACAGGTTGGTCAAGGTGAATGCGGTCTCGATACCGAGACCGAGGTTACTAAAAATTTCCATTTCGATCCTATTTAAAAGCTGAACCAGGGGCCAAAAATCGCTATGGGCAAGCCCAGCAGCTTGACAAACACCACCACGCTGAAGACGGCCATGCCGAGCGCAAGCAGCAGCGACGCACGCCAGGTAAATTGCGGGCTGGCATAAGAGCTGAGCAAGACCAGCAGTACTACGGCAGGCACCAGTCCGGCACCGCGCATCAGGATCCCGAACAGTATGATGGCCGACAAGATCAAGACGATTTCGCGTATGTGGAACTTGCCGATTGCATCACCCGGACGCACGCAGGAGCGGAAGACTGCAATCAAGCCGATCATGGCCAGCAAGCTGCCCAGGATGGTCGGAAAGTATGCCGGCCCCATGCGGCCCGCCGTCCCCATCGGGTAGTCTTGGCCAATATAGACCGCTGCCAGTCCGAACAATAAAAAGATGAAGCCTGTCCAAAAATCTTTTGGATGGCGTATGAAGGTGGGCACGTTGATTTTCCTTACAGGGTAGGTCCGCCAAGCCGGCGGCGCGTCACATGCAGCGCAGGCAGGCTTGTCGGTGTAGTGCTGGTCAAAGGCGTGGCGCTGCAATGGCGCAATGGTGCAATGGCGCGACGGCACAACAGAGCTTGGAGCTTAGCGCCGAGAGTCGAGAGCCGAACGGCAGACACGCTGCGTCGTTCGGCTCGGCCGGGGAACCTTATTCAGCGTAAACGCCGGCCTTGCTGATGATGGGTGCCCAACGCTCGATTTCCGTTTTCAGGTAGGTGCGCAAGGCTTCCGGCCGGGCACGGCTTTCGGCCACGGGCTCGGTGCCGAGGTCGGCGAAGCGCTGCTTGACCATAGGATCTTTCAACGCCACCTGCAAGGCCCCGGCCAGCGTATCGACGATCGCCTTCGGCGTGCCGCGCGGCGCATACACGCCGTGCCAGACGTTTATTTCAAACCCCGGCAAGCCAGCTTCGTTCAGGGTCGGCACGTCCGGCATGGATGCCAGGCGGGCCTTGGTGGTCACGCCGTATACCTTGATCTTGCCGCTTTTGATCTGGCTGGTGGTGTTGGTGGTCTGGTCGCACATGAAATCGACCTGGCCGCCCAGCAAATCATTCATGGCCGGGCCTGTGCCCTTGTACGGCACGGTCGTCAGGTCGGTGTCGATGGCGGTCATGAACAGCATGCCGCACAGGTGCGACGCCGAACCGAGGCCGGCATTTGCATAAGTGACCTTGGATTTGTTGGCTTTGACGTAGGCGAGCAACTCCTTGAAATCCTTGGCAGGGAAATCCTTGCGCGCCACCAGGGTCATCGGCACGTCTGTCACCAGGCCGATTGGCTCGAAGCTGTCGTTGGCGTTGTAGCTCAGCTTGCGATACAGGGCCGGCGCCGTCGCTTGGCCGATGTGGTGCAGGAGCAACGTGTAGCCGTCTGGCGCGGCCTTCGCCACGCGCGCAGCGCCAATCGTGCCGCCGGCGCCACCGACGTTTTCGACAATGATGGTCTGCTTAAGCTTGATCCCCATCGACTGTGCAACAAGGCGCGCTACCGTGTCGGTTGGACCGCCGGCGGCGAAAGGGACCACCATCGTGATGGTCTTGGTCGGAAAGTCCTGCGCCTGTGCCACAGCGCTGCCGAGCGACGCCAGCAAGACGGCGGAATGTAAAAATGTGAATTTCATGGGTGTGTCTCGCCTGAATTGTTATTAATGAAGTGCAAATTGACAAAAACACGCTGCAACATGTTTATGCCAATGTACTCATACCAAAATCGGACCCATTATGCCATTGGGGACAGCCATAATGCTAGGACGATTGCATAAAGCCTGGCCCTAAGTCTCTGATTCGATTCGTGAAATATTGCTTGTAAACTAAAAAAGAAAGGCGTTTACTCTCGATATTTAACAGGCTGTTGAAAAATTCCGCCGCCCTGTCAACTGGACGGCGGGGGTATACGTTGTACGAAGAGAACAACTTTTCACTTCGACCCATGCGCAAAACCGACGTCACCCGGCACGCCATGTTCAGCTACCGATCGCTGGAGGAGCGCATTCCTGAGACGCATCCGCTGCGCAGATTGCGCATTCTGGTCGACGGAATCTTGCAGAGCATGAGCGCCGAGTTTGCGCCGCTGTACTCGCGCCGTGGCAGGCCGTCGATTGCGCCGGAACGCTTGCTCAGGGCCAGCCTGATCCAGACGTTGTTCACGATCCGCTCCGAGCGCCAGCTGGTCCAGCACATTGAATACAACCTGCTCTATCGCTGGTTTGTCGGCATGAATATTGACGAAGCGGTATTGCCATCGATGGCAAGTGCGTACGTGGCTCGCATGATGGCAAGCAGAGTGCGATCCACCTTGTTTCGGCATGGAGCAGCGCGAGCGGTTTGACGCTGGGGCAGGTCCGGACAGCCGACAAGAGTAACGAGATCACGGCGATACCAGAATTGTTGGCGACGCTCGATATCAAAGGCGCCATCATCACGATCGACGCGATGGGGATGCCAGCACGACATCGCTGCCGAGATTGTCGCAAGCGGCGCCGACTATGTGCTGGGCGTGAAGGACAACCAGCCCGGTCTGAACGAGGCCGTCAAGCTGTGGTTCGATGCTGCCGATGGCGGTACGATGGATCGTCCATTCTGGGACGACATCCAGACCGAAAAAGATCACGGACGGATCGAAACCCGGCGCTGCCTGGTGACCAATGACGTTGCCTGGCTCGGTCAACAAAATCAGCATTGGGCAGGCCTCCAGAGCCTGATCATGATTGAGTCGACACGAGAAATCATCGGCAGAAACGGTACCGGCACAGCCAGTGTCGAACGCCGATACTACATCAGCAGCCTGCCCGCCAAAGCGGCATTGCTGGGCAAGACTGTACGGGCACACTGGGGCATCGAAAACTGCACGCTGGGTTCTGGACGTCGCATTCCGGGAGGACGATTGCCGCATCCGCGTGGGTGAAGCGGCGCAAAACTTTGCTATCTTGCGACGAATTGCTCTCAATCTACTGAAAAATGAGAAGACGACGAAGCTCGGGGTCGCCGGCAAGCGATTAAAGGCCGGGTGGAACAGCGACTATCTTGCTAAGGTCTTAGGCTTGGCAATCTGACCCTTCATGCAATCGCCATGGCCATAATGCGCGCCGTCGCTGGTACGCAGAGCATAACGCGGTCCCATTGATTGGGGTGAATTTGCTTACGTCGCGTCGCCAATAAGCCATGCCCCGCATGCTGCTGCATACTTTGCACCCGGTGTCAGCGCGGGTGTCGGCGCTGAGCCCCCGCGCGAACGCGCCGCCCGCGAGGCGCGCCAGCTCGAACTCGATCCCGCCACCGTTCTCGCCCTTTTCACTCACATCATGAAAGACGCACCATGAGCGTATCGGTCATCCAGGTTTCTTCGATCTCGAAAACGTTCGGCGACAAGCCGATCCTTGACCGTCCGCCCGGTTCGCAAGGATGGGCTTGAAGAGCCCGTGGAGTGGAGCCAACCTCAGTACGACAAGGCGGCCACCGCCAAGTTGATCGAGTTGTTCCGCACGTTTTCCCCGGTCAAGTTCATTCTTTTCAACGACGCCAACATTGCGTTCGTTAAACCGGCCGGCCGTCACGACGACCATTTCCACGTAGCTCTGATTGGGTAAGTATGCGCAAACTGATATTGTTAATTTTCGTTGGCCTCTGTCAAATCCATTCCGGCGGCACTGCTTGCTCGAAACTCCCAACGATGACTCCCTCTACCAGTGCTGGATCGGGATTAATCTTCGTACTGGTGAGGACAACGTGCGGGCGTCCTGCCAGCCCTTTATTCCTCAATTTGAGGCAGCCCACACAGCGCGCGGTCTTCCGCGCGCGTGAACGTTTCGCCCATCATTTCCAGCTGGTGGTCCTTCGGCCGCTTCCAGACAGTCAGGAAAGTGCCTTGACTACGTTTATGCTGCAGTGCAAAATAGCAGGCCATGACCGTTCCTTTCCCTACCTCTGACACGATCTTACGCGCGATATACGCCGCTCAGTGCGCTCGTCCGTGTATCGGCCAGGACGCACCCTTCTACCCGGGAGCAGGTTTGCCACGCGGTTATTTTTGCTCCGTTACTCCTCCGTAAGACGCTTTTTCATCGGCAGATAAATCGATGTCGCTTCCTGCGACGTCGTGCCTTTCAATCTTCGCTCCCAATCCGCTGCACGCGACTATTCGCGCAGTGTGCTTATCCATCAGTACCCGGCAACGCTCGCCCGAGAAGGTATATCTATGTCTCTACAAACTATTCGCCAGGACTGGTTTTCCAACGTCCGTAATGACCTGCTTGCAGGTCTCGTCGTCGCGCTTGCCCTCATTCCAGAGGCGATCGCTTTTTCCATCATCGCTGGCGTAGACCCGAAGGTGGGCCTGTACGCTTCGTTCTCCATCGCCACCCTGATCGCTTTCTTTGGCGGTCGTCCAGGCATGATCTCGGCTGCAACCGGAGCCATGGCTCTGGTCATGGTGACACTCGTAAAAACCCATGGTCTGGATTACCTGCTTGCCGCCACGATCCTTGCAGGGGTTCTGCAAGTCGCCGCGGGGTGGATAAAGCTCGGGCGACTGATGCGCTTTGTCTCACGCTCGGTTGTGACGGGTTTCGTCAACGCTCTGGCCATCCTGATCTTCCTGGCGCAGTTGCCTGAGCTGACCAACGTTAGCTGGCACGTGTATGCCGTCACGGCTGCAGGTCTGGCCATCATCTACGGCCTGCCCTATGTGACGCGCGCCGTGCCGTCCCCGTTGGTCGCGATTGTCGTGCTCACGGGTGTATCCATCGCAATGGGCCTGGACGTTCGCACTGTGGGCAACATGGGCCAGCTCCCAGATAGCCTGCCGTCCTTCCTGATACCGAATGTACCCTTCAATCTTGAGACCCTCCAGATCATCCTCCCTTACTCGGCAACGCTGATGGTGGTGGGCCTGCTCGAGTCGCTGATGACCGCCACCATCGTCGACGACCTCACCGACACCAAGAGTGACAAGAACCGCGAATGCGTAGGCCAGGGCGTTGCCAACATCGCCACCGGTTTTATCGGCGGTATGGCTGGGTGCGCGATGATCGGCCAGTCGGTCATCAACGTGAAGTCCGGTGGCCGCGGTCGCCTCTCAACCTTGACCGCAGGTGTCGTGCTCCTCACCCTGATCGTGTTCCTGGGTGAATGGGTCAGGCAAATCCCGATGGCAGCCCTTGTCGCAGTCATGATCATGGTGTCCATTGGCACCTTCAACTGGAGCTCGATCAGGCATTTGCGGGAGCACCCGGCCAGTTCGAGCATCGTGATGGTCGCCACTGTCGTCGTCACCGTGGCGACCCATGACCTGGCGAAAGGCGTGCTCACCGGCGTTTTGCTGTCTGGCGTTTTCTTTGCCCAAAAGGTCAGCCGACTTCTCAATGTCAGCTCGCGCACTGACGAGGTGGGACGTGCTTGCCGATACCAGGTGACGGGACAGGTCTTCTTCGCTTCCTCGGATCAGCTCGTCCACTCGTTCGACTACACCGAAAACCTCGACAGGGTGCACATTGACCTCACCCATGCGCACTTCTGGGACATCACCGCGATTAGCGCCCTGGATAAGGTCGTGTTCAAGTTCCGCAGGTTGGGCGCGCAAGTAGAGGTATATGGCCTCAACGAAGCCAGTGCCACCCTGGTAGACAGGTTTGGCATTCATGACAAGCACGACGGGCATGATGTGCTGGCAGGGCATTAAGATCCGGACGACGCCCCGGCGGCAACGCAGGGCTGCTGTTGGCGGATGCACTTCCGAGGACGTCAGCGTGAAGGACGTTGCCGTCGCACGCGTGTTGGACTGACGATAGGTCGGGTAAAATCCAATGAGGGTGATCATACCGACCAGGTATGACAGGACGCGCGATGGTCGGGCCGCCACGCGGCCAATTTACGCCTGTTGCCCATGCTATTTCATCGTTTTCTCTGCGCAGAGCATCGTATTCCAGCGACCGTTCTCTGCAGGCGAAACCCTGTGCCAGTTGATCGGATTAACAATGGGCAGCCCAGCCGCAAAACCAGGCAGGGCTTGCCGGAGAAGAAAATGCGCATCGAAAAACCACTCTCGACCACGTTCAAACAGTTTATCCATTCCGGCAAGGCCGGAGCAGTACTCCTGATCCTGTGCACGCTGGCTTCGCTGGTCATTGCCAACTCCGCCTGGGGGCCGGGCTATCTTGGATTTTGGCATCGATACGTCGCGGGCCTGAGCATCGAGCATTGGGTCAACGACGCCCTAATGGCAATCTTTTTCCTGCTCATCGGCCTGGAACTCGAACGCGAGCTGTATAACGGCGAGCTATCCGATATCAGGAATGCCATGCTACCGATCATGGCCGCCGCGGGTGGCATCGCCGTTCCCGCGCTGATTCACTTTATGCTCAACGGCGGCACGAACACCCAAGCCGGCATTGGCATCCCGATGGCCACTGACATCGCGTTCGCGCTTGGCGTGCTGAGCCTGCTTGGCAGCCGGGTGCCGGCGTCCCTCAAGATTTTCCTGACGGCCCTTGCCGTCATGGACGACCTGGGTGCGATTGTCGTCATCGCCGTGTTTTACACGGCGGAACTGTCTTTCCTGTACCTGCTGGCGGCGCTCGGCGTCTTCGCAGTCCTGATCGCGATGAACCGCGTGCTGCGCATCATGGCGCTGCTGCCGTACCTGCTGGGTGGCGCATTGATGTGGTTCCTGATGCTCAAATCCGGCGTGCACGCGACCATTGCCGGCGTGCTGCTGGCCTTTGCCATTCCTTACTCAGCCAAGCAGGATGCCGTCGAGTCTCCCTCGCACCGGCTGGAAAATGCGCTGCATACGCCGGTCGCCTTCCTCATCCTGCCGGTGTTCGCCCTGGCCAACACGGGTATCGTCATCGGCACCGGCTGGGCCGAAGAACTTCTGTCGGCCAACAGCCTCGGCATCCTGCTCGGACTAGTTGTCGGCAAGCCTGTCGGCATCTTTCTGTTTAGCTTCGCAGCGGTCGCGCTCGGGATATGTCGCCTGCCGCTCGACCTCGCATGGCGGCACGTGCTGGGCGCCGGCCTGCTCGGCGGCATCGGCTTCACGATGTCGATTTTTATCACCAACCTGGCCTATATCGGGCAAGCCGGCGTGATCACTTCTTCGAAAATGGCGATCCTGCTGGCGTCCCTCACGGCCGGCTTGATCGGCTTCTGCTGGCTGAAGTTCATGGGAGCACCGCTGGCATCCGACCCTGATCCGGACACCATGGATTTTGACGACGAACCAACTGGGGTGAATCCACCTCGCCTGGGCCGTTAAAAGAAAATGGTGTGGTGGACGCTGTGGTTCGGCAGTATCGTTGCCCAATGCAATCCGATTGCCATGCACCTGGCGCCGCACATGCGGGTGCGCGCACGGCGCGTGATCATCGTCGTGTGGGCCGCGATCACCCTCATGATGACGCTGGCGGTCGGCGTGCCGATCGGTTACCCCGGCAGGTCGCCGTGTTCACCGGCCTCGCGCTGATAGCGTTTTCGGCGACGTTCAGTGTCTGGTCAATCGTGTGCTGGCGCGCCGTTTTCTGCGTCACTTCGCGGCGGCGTGGTGGCTGTTGTCGGCGTCGACGCTGGCGGCGCTGCCGCTGGCCGACTTCGCGCGCCGACGCAAACAAACTTCGTGGCTCGCAGTGCTGCAGTTCGGTTTGGGCGCGATTGCGCAGATCCCTGTCATTTACGCCATCGACGGCCAAGGCTGGCGCTTGATGGCGGCGGCGCCGGCTTTCCCGGCAGGCCGGTTCAGTTAGCCAGGCTCGGTGACGGTTATTTCGAGCACGACGGCGTGCTCGGCGACCGGCCTTTCGTGCACGGCGGCAAACGAGATGCCGAAGGTGACGCCTGGCAGCGTCTTCGAGGTGAAGGTATCGCCGGCGTAATCGAGCGCGAAACTTTCGATGCCGGCCCGGCTGGAGAGGATAAAGTGGTAGCTGACCTTGCCGGCCCAGATGCACATCGCCCCTTTCGGGCAGCGGCTGTCGGAAAACCTGTCGTAGCGCACCGACGCGCTCGGGGTCAGGGCGGCCGACTGGTGTTCGGCCAGCGGGTAACTGCCGGAGCGCAACGGCATCTCGGTGGCGGTGCCGGCGCAGCCGGCCAGGCTGTAAGCAACCGACGCGCACAGCACGCGGGCCCACATGGCAAGACGCTTCATGGTTCAGGTTCCCGCAGGAGGCAATGCCAGCATGGTAACCCACAAATTGCGCTCCAATGTAAAAGGCGCCCGCGGGCGCCTTTTTGACAATTCACCGGCGCGCTTACACAAAAGCGCTGAGCGAACCCTTCATCTTCTTCAGCGCGGCCGCTTCGATCTGGCGGATGCGCTCGGCCGATACGCCGAACTCTTCGGCCAGCGTATGCAGCGTGGCGCCCGAGCCGTCGTCATTGGCCAGCCAGCGTGCCTCGACGATGCGGCGCGAACGCGGATCGAGCTTGGACAGCGCCGACTCGAGGCCTTCCGACTGCAAGCGCGTGACCTGCTCGGCTTCGAGCACCTTGGTTGGTTCCGACAAGTCCGACGACAGATAGGCGATCGGCGAAAACTTGTCGTCCTCGTCGTCGGTCGGCGCTTCGAGCGCGATGTCGCGGCCCGACAGCCGGGTTTCCATCTCGATCACTTCCTCGCGCTTGACGTCGAGCAGCTTGGCCAGCGCATCGATCTGGGTCGGCGTCATCGCGTCCAGGCCGACCTTGTTGCTGCGCAGATTGAAAAACAGTTTGCGCTGCGCCTTGGTGGTGGCAACCTTCACCAGCCGCCAGTTTTTCAGGACGTACTCATGCATTTCGGCCTTGATCCAGTGCATTGCGTACGACACCAGCCGCACGCCCTGATTTGGATCGAAGCGCTTGACCGCTTTCATCAGGCCGATGTTGCCTTCCTGGATCAGGTCGGCGTGCGGCAGTCCATAGCCAAGGTAGCCGCGGGCGATCGACACCACCAGGCGCAGGTGCGACAGCACCAGTTCCTGGGCGGCGCCAAGGTCGTTATGTTCTTGCAAGCGCTTCGCCAGCGAGATTTCTTCCTCGTGCGTCAGCATCGGCAGGCGGTTCACGGCCGAAATATAGGCATCGATATTGCCCAGATTGCCAGTAAAACCCACGCCCAGTGCACGATTGTTGGTCGGGACCAGTGCGGAGAGTGCCGGAATCGTCGTCATGTATAGCCTCGTAATGTGATCGGTACAGCATTGTTTGTTACCGGACGCTGGCGGTGGTCTTGTCTTCCCAGCCATGCAATCATAGTTTAGCACTCTCCGGGTTAGAGTGCCAATCGCCTGAAACTATGACCTTGATAGACTGTAAGGTTGCCCTAAAGATCATTTTTTGGGGCAACCTACACTGTAGGGGACAGTCGCTGTCAACTATTGATATTTATCAATCCGGGCGCGCAGTGCGGGGAAAGTAATCGCCACTATGACGATCCAATGGACCGTACGATAACGCCAGTTGACGCCGGTCTTCTGTTCGTTTACGCACGGTCAAGTGGAATCAGACCCGAGGCGACCTATTTAGTTCAATCGCGCCAGGTGGCGCTGCACCGACAGCAGGGCGCCGGCCAGGCCGAGAGCGGCACTGATGGCGAGCAGGGCGAGCATGCCGGCGGGACCGAGCGGGTTCAGCTGGAACTGGCTGGCGTACAGGCTGGCGAATTCGGCAATCGACACGTTCAGCGGACCCAAAGCCAGCGTCACCGCGCCAAGCGCCACGATGCCGGCGCACAAGCCAAGCAGCGCACCAGTGTAATAAAACGGCCGGTGAATGAAGCCGTCGGTTGCGCCGATCAGCTTGGAGACGGCGATTTCGTCGCGCTGGGTCAGCACTTGCAGGCGGATGGTATTGAACACGACGGCGATCACCACCATGCCGAGCGTCACCGCCAGCAGCAGCAGCGCCAGGCGCAGCACGCCGAGCAGGGCGGCGAGGCGCTTGACCCAGGCCGAGTCGACCTGCACCGTGTCGACGCCAGGCAGCGCGCGCAACTGTGCGGCCAGCGCGTCGACCTTGGCGGCATCTTGCGCGCTGCTAAAGCCGTCGAGCTTCATCATATAGCCGTCCGGCAGCGGATTTTCTCCCAGCGTGCCGAGCACTTCGGCCAGGCCGTTCTTTGCCTTGAGCGTCTCGAGTGCCTGTTCGCGCGCCACAAAAACGACTTTTCCGTTGCTACCGCGCAGTATGTCGCGCAGCGCCGGCGCTAGCGCCAGCGCCTGTTCGCGCGTCGTCGCCGGTGTGACGAACAGGCTGATCTCCGGATCGACCGACAACTGCTCCGACATCGGCCTGACGTTGTCGAGCAAGGTCAAGCCGGCGAACGGCAGCGCCAGCGCGATCGCCACCACCACCACGTTGAACAGGAAGCTACCGGGCGACTTGCCGAGGTTGCCGAGCGCGGCGCCGATGGCGAAGCGGTGTTGCCGCATCCAGCGCTTCATGGCGCCACCTGCGCTGGCTGTACCAGCTGACCGTGATCGAGGTGGATCACGCGCGCGTCCACTTCCCGCTCCAGCATCAGCTCGTCATGGGTGGAAATCATGCACGTCACGCCGACCGAGTGGAAGGCGCGCAAGGCGTCGAGCACCTTGTCGGCGCTGGCCCGGTCGAGGTTGGCGGTCGGCTCGTCGGCCAGGATGATCTGCGGCCGGTTGACGATGGCGCGGGCGATCGCCACCCGCTGCTGCTCGCCGCCGGACAGTTCGAGCGGCAGCGCGCGCGCCCGGTCGAGCAGGCCGACCTTGTCGAGCGCGGCGCGGGCGCGCCGCTCGGCCTCGGCCCTGGCGGCGCCGGTCACCAGCAAGGGCAGCATGGTGTTGGCCAGGATGCTGCGGTCGTTCAGCAGTTTCTGCTGCTGGAAAATCAGGCCCAGGTTGCGGCGCAAGAACGGCACCCCGGCCTTGCCCAGCTTGCCGATGTCCTGGCCATTGACCAGCACCGCGCCGCCGGTCGGGCGCTCGATGGCGGCAATCATCTTCAGCAAAGTCGACTTGCCGGCGCCGGACGGGCCGGCCAGGTACACCAGCTCGCCCTTGGCGACATTGAAGGACACGTCGCGCAGGGCGACGGCATGGGCGCAGTACTGCTTCGAGACGGACTGGAATTCGATCATGGGGCTTATCCGAGCAGCGCTTCGACGAACTCGTCGGCGCTAAATGGCTGCAAGTCTTCGATTTTTTCGCCAACGCCGATGAAATACACCGGCACCGGGCGGCTGCGCGCGATCGCCGCCAGCACGCCGCCTTTTGCGGTGCCGTCGAGCTTGGTGATGACCAGGCCGGTCAGGCCCAACGCGTCGTCGAACGCCTTCACTTGCGCCAGCGCGTTCTGGCCGGTATTGCCGTCGATCACCAGCAGGATTTCGTGCGGGGCGCCGTCCATGCCCTTGCCGATCACGCGTTTGATCTTTTTCAGCTCTTCCATCAAGTGCAGCTGGGTCGGCAGGCGGCCGGCGGTGTCGACCATGACGACATTCATGGCGCGCGCCTTGCCGGACTGCACCGCGTCGAACGCGACCGCGGCCGGATCGCCCGATTCCTGGGAAATAACGTTGACGTTATTGCGCTGGCCCCACACCATCAGTTGCTCGCGGGCGGCGGCGCGGAAGGTGTCGCCGGCGGCCAGCAGCACCGACTGTTCGTGCTGCTGCATGTGCTTGGCGAGCTTGCCGATGGTGGTGGTCTTGCCGGCGCCGTTGACGCCGGCGATCATCATCACCAGCGGCGTGTGGCGGCCCAGTTCGAGCGGCTTTTCGAGCGGGCGCAGCAGGTCGGTCATCAGCAGTCTCAACGCGGC
>Ga0326735_1000216_pt1 | contig 13433 bp, 6 predicted proteins | sample 37_GP2_1092_FD_207945 | JGI IMG/M metagenome (GOLD analysis project Ga0326735, IMG submission 207945) | Glacier ice microbial communities from Ngari, Tibet, China - 37_GP2_109.2 | ecosystem: Environmental > Aquatic > Freshwater > Ice > Glacier | place: China: Ngari, Tibet | collected 2018-07-31
AGCTGCTGAGCTTCGATACGCCGCTGAAGTTCATTTTTTCCCATTCGGCGCTGAAAGAAGGCTGGGACAACCCGAATGTATTCCAGATCTGCGCGCTGCGTGAAATGGGCACCGAACGCGAACGCCGCCAGACGATAGGGCGCGGTTTGCGCCTGTGCGTCAACCAGGATGGGGAGCGCGTGCGCGGTTTCGATGTCAATACGCTGACCGTGATCGCGACCGAGGACTACGAGCAATTTGCCGAGAATTTGCAAAAGGAAATCGAAGCCGAAACCGGCATCCGCTTCGGTATCGTCGAATTTCACCAATTTGGCCTGATCGCGGTGCTGGGACAAGATGGCCAGGTAACGCCGCTGGGCGTGGACAAGTCCAAAGTGCTTTGGGAATACCTGCACGGACTAGGGCACATCAACGCCAAGGGAAAAGTACAGGATGCACTGAAGCAAGCGCTGAAAGATGGAACGTTGGTCTTGCCAGCCGAATTCGACGCGCAGCGCGCCCAGATTGTGGATGTGCTGCGTAAGGTAGCCGGGCGCCTCGAAATCAAGAATGCCAATCAGCGCACGCCCATTCATACGCGCCAGGCCGTTCTGCACAGCGCGGAGTTCAAGGCATTGTGGGACCGGATCAAGCATCAGACAACGTATCGCGTCGCGTTCGATAACGAGATGCTGGTGACGGAGGCGATCGCCGCACTGCAAACATCGCCGGCCATCGTCAAGCCGCGTTTGCAATGGCGCAAGGCGGATATTGCGATCGGCAAGGCCGGTGTCGAAGCGACAGAAAAGAGCGGCGCGGCGACCGTGGTACTCGATGAATCCGATATCGAACTCCCCGATCTGCTGACCGATTTGCAAGACCGCACCCAATTAACTCGGCGCACGATTACCCGGATTCTGACGGGCAGCGGGCGACTCGACGACTTCAAGCGCAATCCGCAACAATTCATCGAACTGGCCGGCGAGATCATCAATCGCGGCAAACGCCTCGCTCTGGTCGATGGCATCAAGTATCAGAATCTGGGCGACGATCAATTCTATGTCCAGGAACTGTTCGAAGAAAACGAGCTGACCGGCTACCTGCAAAACATGCTGCTGAACACGACCAAATCCGTGTATGAGCACGTAGTCTACGACTCGAATACCGAGCGTGACTTTGCCGATGCGCTGGAAAAAAATGAAGCCATCAAGGTCTATGCCAAGTTACCCGGCTGGTTCAAGGTGCCGACCCCTCTGGGCAGCTACAACCCGGACTGGGCGGTGCTGGTCGAGCAGGAAGGCCAGGAGCGCTTGTATTTTGTCGTCGAAACGAAAAGCAGCCTCTTCACCGACGACTTGCGCGACAAGGAAAGTGCCAAGATCGAATGCGGCAAGGCGCATTTTGCCGCATTGGCAGTGGGGCAGACTCCGGCTCAATACATTGTGGCGCGTTCTATTGATGATGTGCTGGCGACTGCGATGGAGTCATGACGATGGGAGCTCTTAGTTTTTCAAATTTCCCAAAAATTTGTAATTGTACTTAACGCAATTGTTTAATTTGTTGTTATATATAATAAATAAAATTTAAAAAGATTGAATTGAGATAAATATGAAAAATATTGCAATCGTTTTCGGCATACTTATATTAGTTTTTGTTGTTTACGCGGTACTCCACGAGCAGACACCACAAGAAAAAGAAATGTCCTCTGCTAGCTATGCAATAAATTATTGTTGGGGGGAACAAAAAAAGAAATCCCTTGAGCCAGAACTGGCGCGCTTTGTTGCCAGCACATGCGAAAAAATGGAGAGTAATTTCAAGTCGAAGTATGGGCGCAACCCATAAAGTGAAGAAATACCGATGATGTGCTGGCGAGTGCGATGGATTTCTGAGCAAAACCTGATAAAGGAAACACCATGAGTTTGATTCAACCTTTGCCCGCTGGCCCTTTGGACATCATCGGTGACATTCACGGCTTATGCATTTGTGTATGTCGCAGACCATAATACACAGTTAGCGGTTCCTGTTCAGAGCTTAGATAGAGCATCTTTTACATATACTGGCGCGAAGGTGAATTTTTCCTCCACTATGATTGTTTTGGAGTTTCACAATTTGCCTTGTCTCGATTGAGACTCTAATTGTTGGGTTGAGAGAATTAATTTTTTGATTAGCGGAAAAACATTCATCTCCCTCGTCTAAAAGCGTTCATCGTATTTCGTTCATTAAAAAATTACCGCCAAGTCACAAAGAAAGTCAAAGAAAATTTGATATTTTTATCGTACATTATGGTAGCACTGATGAGGTGCGAGCTTCGAGCTATACTGATTTTCTTCGCTAATTTAAAAAAATATAAAGGGGGGTGGTAATGAGATGGCAAGATGTTGAGATTGAGGTTCGGAAAATCGCAGAAGCTGTATGGATGACTAATGCTCGACCTGAAGTTGTTGCAGGCGTTAAGTGCGACACTGTTTTAAAGGTTCGCGACAATTACTGGATTCTCATTGAAGTAACAAAGCTCGACGGTTAAGCAAGCTAAGAGATGACATGTCAAAGCTAGAGCTTATGCGCCTGGCTTTATTGCAAAAAAAAATTTTCGCAGAATGTCATTTTGTCACTGCAGGCGACCATACATCTCTTGTCGAAAGCGGGAAGGCGTTGGGTATTGATGTTTATGACCTGAAGTCTTTTTCTGCTAAATATATTGGATCGGACCTCTATGTGAGGCAGAGAGAGAAAGCTCCTTTTGGTAGCGCCGTGCATCCGGATACAGGAATCGTGGACGACAGTAATTACGCACAGATTAAATATATTGATAAACATGGAGTAAAATATTCGGTATCCGATGTATCCGAAGCTTTGAGGGATGGTAGGAAAGTCGTCCTTCTTGGGGAGTTTGGAACGGGAAAATCTCGATGCCTGATGGAGGTTTTTAAGAAGTTGGCAACCGCTGAAACTTCCTTTGCTCCTATATCCATTAACCTTCGAGATAATTGGGGTTATCGAAAGCTTCACCATATAATGGCCAACCATTTTGAAGGATTGGGATTAAGCAGCTTTACAGATAATGTTGTGCGTAGTCTTCAGCGCAATAATCACATCTTATTATTGGACGGTTTTGACGAAATTGGCTCACAGTCTTGGTCCGGCGACGCGAAACGCCTAACTGAGACAAGAAAGCGAAGCTTAGAAGGTGTACGTGACATAATTTCAACTTGCACCACTTCGGGCATTCTAATTACCGGGCGTGAGCATTACTTTGCGACGAATTCAGAAATGGTTGAATGTCTTGGTCTTTCGCTGAGTACCACTTTGGTATTGAATTGCCCAGATGAATTTACGGAGGCCGAAATGATGGACTACATTCGGTCTAATACAACTCTAACGAAGGTTCCTGAGTGGATGCCGCGAAAGCCATTAATATGTCAATTGTTGGCAAAACTGCCCGCAACAGAAGTTGACGCGCTGCAGACTGGTGCAAATGGTGAAACGATGTTTTTTGAAAACGTATTCGACACAATTTGTCTACGTGAAACTAAAATTAATCCATCGATCGTAAAAGAAACCCTTAAGGATATCCTGTTATTCCTTGCGCAAAAGACTAGGGAGTTTTCGGTTGACCAAGAGCGTATCTCAACGGAGGAAATCAACCAAGCGTTCTACGAAGTCACGGGCTATTCGCCAATTGATGAGTCAGCAATCTTGCTGCAAAGGTTGCCATATTTAGGTCGCATTGGCTCAGGAGGTTCGGATAGAATTTTTATTGACTCTTATGCTAAAGATGGACTTCGGGGTTTGGCAATTGTGAATGCATGCCAACGCGTTGATAAAAGAGTTTCTTCAGCACGATGGCAGCAACCTCTTGCCGAGCTGGGAAGCAAAATCATGGCGCAGGCGATTAATCCTGGCGGCGCCGTTGAGAAATTTGTTAAGCTTTGCATAATTCACGGTAACGAGCAAGTCGCTTGTGATTATGTTACTGCTCGATTAATTTCTGCCGAATCTGTTATTGATTTTCAAAATTTGGCGGTGAGCGATGGTCGATTTTATTTATTGCCATTCATTGATGTTGAAGTGAAAAATCTTAATATATCGGGTGTTGAAATTTCAAAACTCACAATTGAGGCGGCGCGATTTATTAACGTGACAATACAAGATTCGACTGTCGATTTCTGCAAGGGAGTTGGGTCGATTGATAAACTCCCCGATGTATTCACTACGGTGGAAGTAGGAATTTTTGATAATGCCTCCTCCACTTCAAGAATTAGTGAGTTGGATATTACCGATGCGCAAAAGACACTGCTTGCCATTCTTAAGAAATTATTTTTCCAATCCGGAGTAGCTCGTCGTGAGGACTCCTTGCTGCGCGGGGCCGATAAATATTGGAATCCGGCAGCTGCGAGCGAAGTTATTCGTTATCTTGAATCGAATAAAATAATCCGCCGTGATAGAGGCGAGGCTGGGTGGCTATTGGTTCCTCATAGGAAATACACTAAGCGAATTGCCGATATTATTGAGTTGCAGAGCAGTTGCGGAGACGAGTTGTGGAAGTTAGTAGCGGTGATGCGGGCATAGGGTGGCAGGTAATGTTTATCTCTTGAGCTGAAGTTAAAGACTTTACTTTAAGTTCATATTTTCGGCTTCCAACTTCTAATTTTTCATTGCCTTTGTCGTTTGTAAAATTGCAGTCATATCGCCCTTCATGATGTAGTTCGGCAATATGCCTTTATGCATCTTGGAGTGCGGTGATTCGTCGTTGGTTGACCAAAGGGCGGCGGCGAAAATAACCGGAAGCGAAATGCACCGTGTTTACGCGATGAACGTATTGGCAACAATATTCCTCGGTGTAGCCGCGTTGATGAGTAAAAAATTAGATGAGCGTCAGCTTGGGGGGGGCGGTCAGAAGCGGCAGTACCGCCATTGACCGCTAACGTTAAGGGTTGTCCACCGCTGCACAGCAGATAGCAGCGGAATACGATCTTGGCGGGTTGGGCTGCAGCGCCCAATCCGTTCATATCAAACCATCGGTTTTCCTGCACAAAAACAAGGCATTGTTCCGAACGCCATGCGTTCAAATAAAAGCATTATCTGAACACGCACGCAAACTGAACACTGTCATGCCCCTCTACGCCAGCCTGCACGTGTCATCCGACCTCCAAGGCATTAATAACCAGAAGCTCGGCGTGCTCGAGTACTGCGCCGCGCAAAAGCTCGGCATGCAGGACACCCGAGTTCGACAGTTGAGCGCGTAAGTTGTTGATTTCTATAGCTGTCACTATAAAACGTGCCACTACAAGCAAATAAATCTATGTTTTATTGTCTGTTTTTTAACCTTAAGACAAGTTTTGATATCTATTTGTTAATTTTAACTCATATTATCGCGCTCAAGCTTCATGCCAGCATGAAATAATTTTTCTTTTTTGCAATAAACGTGCCATTACAAAATATTGAATATCCATAAAAATCAATTACTTATGATTTTAACTGTCGAACTCGGGAGGACATGGTGTCAGACACGATCAGCGGCAAGGTGGACTGATAATCTCCAATTGACGAATTTAATCGGGGGTATGATCAAAAATTTTATCTTGCAAAAAACACCATTGTTATTCATGATGTTGATGTAACAGACCTGTCAGGTTTTTCAACCGGACTAACAAAGCGGAAGCGTGTGCAAGTGCGTTTATCGCTTGTGATGTATTCCATTTCTCGCAACGGCCATCATTGATGACATGATTCAACTCAGGGCAAACACCAAGACCGTTGTGGTCATCTGCGCGTTCGCGCAATACAACGCCCCCGAACCCTCTGTGCAGAATCGAGAGCAATTGCCGGAGCTTAATCAGATTGGGCCAGCGGTATCGCGTTTGCAGAAGCTCTTTTCCTCCGAGCGCTACCAATCTGAGGGCATTGAAGTCGTTCCTGCCCTGCAATGCAAGAGCAGAGGAGAACTGCAGGACAAACTTGATGAAATCAGGAATGCGGTGCAAGATCGCCCAGAAACCAACCTGATCCTGTTTTGGAGCGGTCATGGCGGATTGGATGACGGCTCATTTCGCCTTGCGACCCCGGACACTTACGCTCCGATCGAACAAGAAGATGGCCTGGGGCTCGATGAAATTTCGCGCTATGTGGGTATCGCACGGGTAAACACCTGGACACTTTTCTTGGATGCCTGCCAAGCGGGTGCCGGTTTTAAGGATGTGGTTGAAGCCGTTAGTCGCCAGGTTATGGCAGAGGCACGGGTGCTGCGTGGCTTCGGGGCGGTGTATTCTTCTGCACCGTACGAGCGCGCTCTCGACAGTGTTTTTCTCAATATGGTAATCGATGTTTTACTCAAGGGACCCAGTGAGGCGGCGGTGGTTTTCGCTCAAGGCCAAGGGAGAGCTGGTGCTTTCAACCCAAATGAGCGTGTGCTAAGCGCGGCCCAAGTCTTCGAAGCGGTGAATGCTGAATACCAGGCTGATCCTGTACGCGTTCGCGATGCCTCGTTGCCAATGTCGGTATTCAGCGGAAACTTCTGGCTGTTCCCCAACCCCCAGTACCGAAGCAATCAACCAAGTCGCCTGATGGAAGACGCCTACCGCACGATTGCGCTCACTTCTGATCTCAAAAACCATTTCTTTCCCAAGGCAATCGGCATCGACACTCTCGAATCCGGCTGGCACTTCACCGGGCGGGTCGACGCCACATGGGCCATTCTGCAGTGGATGAGAAAAACCCCAACGACCAAGTCAGATTCCCTCTACGTGCTGGTGGCCGATGGTGGTACCGGAAAATCCGCCCTGCTGGGGCGATTGATCGCTCTCACCGACGAGGTCTACCGCAAAAATGCGAAAATGCAAGGCTGGGACGAAGAGGCTGATCGCCATGTCGGTACCGTGCCCGACCTCGATCAAATCGACGCTGCGCTCAGTCTGCGCAACCTGACCGCATCGGCTACAGCCGACCATCTGGCCGGGATCCTCAAGATATCCAAAACTGATTCAGTGGAACACTTCGTCGAAGCGGCGCGAGACGCGTACGCCAAGGCCGATGACAGCCCACCGTGCATCGTACTCGACGCGCTGGATGAAGCAGAAGACCCCAGTACCATCGTGTACAGGGTCATTCATCCCCTCGTCAACGCCGGCTGGAAAGTGCTGGTGGCCACGCGGCCGAGCGCGCAAACGCGCGGTGCCAGCGATTTGCTCGCGACCTTGGGCGAGGCCACCCGCTATCGACTCGACCAGGATACCCAAAGCGCCCAGGACATCCATGACTATGTCTACGGAAGACTGAAGCAGGACAAGGCATTGTTGGGCGTGGCAGAGCCGGCGGCGGGCATGATTGCCGACCGGGCAGACAACAAGTTCCTGTTTGCCCGCATGTCCACATCGTCCCTGCTGCGCAACGCGGCTGAAGTGAGGCCCGAGAACCTGGAGCACTTCATCGCCAACAACGCCGGCGAGATACTGGAGAAAGAAGTCGCTGAGCTCAACACGGCGTTTCAGCAGAAATTTGAGCGCGGTGACGAAGGTGCTACTGCCATGCTCACCGCGCTTTCCTGGGCCCAGGGCGAAGGTATGCCGATGCGCGATGACATCTGGGCCGCCATGGCCATGGCCATGGCGGAAATTTCGCAAATCGCCAAGCCAAAAGCCAACTTTGATGACCGGCACCTCCAGTGGTTGCTGCGCGAAGCCGGGCGCTACATCCAGGAAGCGGGTGATGGTGAGCAAGCCATCTACCGCTTGTTCCACCAATCACTGGTCGAGCATTTTCAGAAGCGCCGAACGAGCGAGCAAAAGACGCAGCGCGTGCAAGAAGAGCGGTTAGCCCAGGCGCTGGTGAAGCGCGTACGGGCGTCCAGGGGCTGGCACTACGCCAACGCCTATCTGGTGCGGCACATGCCGGCGCACTTGGCTATGCGTCCCTCGCAAAAGGGGTTGAACAATCTGCTGTTAAATTTTGACTGGGTACAAGCGCGCCTCAACCAGAGCGGCATTGAAGCCCTACTGAACGATTACAACTATTGCGACCACGCATCCCCCGCCACGGCGCGCTTGCAGCGCACCTTGTCGATGGCGGCGCACATCCTGCGCAAACATCCCGCACAGCTCATCCCGCAGATGCTCGGGCGGATTGCACCAGGGGTGCCAGACATGCGCCCCCTGCTCGACGGCCAGCCCGGCGCCAACTTCAGCCTGCCACCGTTCGCCCAAGAAATTCTCAGCGAGACGGAACAACTGATGCTCCAGGCGCCACAACTGGACATCGAACAGGCCGGCCCAAGCTTCATCGATCGCACGCTGCAGCTTGATGGATTTCTGGAACGGGCCCGCGCAATGATTCAGGGTTCAATCTATGTGCCAGAACTCGGTGGTCTGGCCCAGGCTGGCGCGCTGGTCCGGATCATGGAGGGGCATAAAGGCGATGTCTACAGCGTGGCGGTGAGCCCGGACGGCAAGACCATTGTCTCGGGCAGCTGGGACCACACCGTGCGGATGTGGGATGCGCAGACCGGGGCACCACTGCGCACGCTCCAGGGGCATGAAGATCGGGTCAGCAGCGTGGCGGTGAGCCCGGACGGTAAGACCATTGTCTCGGGCAGCTGGGACAAGACCGTGCGGGTGTGGGATGCGCAGACCGGGGCACCGCTGCGCACGCTCCAGGGGCATGAAGATCGGGTCAGCAGCGTGGCGGTGAGCCCGGACGGCAAGACCATTGTCTCGGGCAGCGCATCGCACACCGTACGGATGTGGGATGCGCTGCCCGGGGTATCGCTGCGCACGCTCCATAGCCATAAAGATCAGGTCAGCAGCGTGGCGGTGAGTCCGGACGGCAAGACCATTGTCTCGGGCAGCGAGGACCACACCGTGCGGGTATGGGATGCACTGACCGGCGCACCTCTGCGCACGCTCCACGGGCATAAAGGCGCGGTCAGAAGCGTGGCGATGAGCCCGGACGGCAAGACCATTGTCTCGGGCAGCGAGGACCACACCGTGCGGGTATGGGATGCGCAGACCGGGGCACCGCTGCGCACGCTCCAGGGGCATGAAGATCGGGTCAGCAGCGTGGCGGTGAGCCCGGACGGCAAGACCATTGTCTCGGGCAGCTGGGATAACACCGTGCAGATGTGGGATGTGCAAACTGGTACACCTCTGCGCACGCTCCAGGCGCATAAAGATCCGGTCAACAGCATGGCGGTGAGCCCGGACAGCAAGACTATTATCTCGGGCAGCTGGGACGCCACCGTACGGGTGTGGGATGCGCTGACCGGCGCACCGCTGCGCATGCTCCAAGGGCATGAAGGCGCAGTCAACAGCGTGGCGGTGAGCCCGGACGGCAAGACCATTGTCTCGGGCAGCGGGGACGCCACCGTGCGGGTGTGGAATGTGCAGACCGGCGCACCGCTGCGCACGCTCCAAGGGCATGAAAAAATGGTCAGCAGCGTGGTGGTGAGCCTGGACGGCAAGGCCATTGTCTCGGGCAGCTGGGATAAGACCGTGCGGGTGTGGGATGCGCAGACCGGCGCACTGCTGCGCACGCTCCAGGTGCATGAAACCTGGGTCAACAGCGTGGCGGTGAGTCCGGACGGCAAGACCATTGTCTCGGGCGGCGAGAGCGCCACCGTGCGGGTATGGGATACGCAGACTGGGGCACCGCTGCGCACGCTCCAAGGGCATGAAGGCGAGGTCAACAGCGTGGCGGTGAGTCCGGACGGCAAGACCATTGTCTCGGGCAGCGAGGATCACACCGTGCGGGTATGGGATGCGCAGACCGGCACACCGCTGCGCACGCTCCAAGGGCATGAAGGCGGGGTCAGTAGCGTGGCGGTGAGCCCGGACGGCAAGACCATTATCTCGGGCAGCTGGGATAAGACCGTGCGGGTGTGGGATGCGCAGACCGGGACACCGCTGCGCACACTCCAGAGGCATGAAGGAGCGGTCAACATCGTAGCGGTGAGCCAGGACGGCAAAACGATTGTCTCGGGTAGCCGGGACGCCACCGTACGGGTGTGGGATGCGCTGCCCGAGGCACCACTGCGCACGCTACATGGTCATAAAGAGCAGGTCAGCAGCGTGGCGGTGAGCCAGGATGGCAAGACCATTGTCTCGGGCAGCTGGGACAAGACCGTGCGGGTGTGGGATGCGCAGACCGGCGCACCGCTGCGCACGCTCCAAGGGCATGAAACTTGGGTCAGCAGCGTGGCGGTGAGCCCGGACGGCAAGACCATTGTCTCGGGCGGGTACAAAACCGTGCGGTTATGGGATGCACTGACCGGCGCACCTCTGCGCATGCTCCAGGGGCATGAAGGCGCGGTCAGAAGCGTGGCGATGAGCCCGGACGGCAAGACCATTGTCTCGGGCGGGTACAAAACCGTGCGGGTGTGGGATGCGCTGACCGGAGCGAAGTTGGAGCGACTGGACCTCGACGCCACAGCACTCGGCGTCGCCTTTGCAGAAATTGATGGATCACCCGCCTTAGTCGTTGCTGCCAGAAAATCGTTGGTTCGCCTTATCAAACGCAGCGGCGCGCCGGTTACGGTTGCGTCACCGCCACCACCCAATCGCTGATCGCGGGACGCATGGGGTCCACCGACCTGGCCGTGACGATGTAAGTGCCCTGCTCACGCAGGGTGAACTCAAGGCGCTTGCTTGATCGCTCACCAACCAAAATGCGTTCACTTTGGACCACGAGCGCAGATGCCACAGGCGTCACCGTGACCGTGAGTTTTGCGGTCCTGATCACGTCCACGGCGATGTCAAACGCGTGCCCCACCATGACCAGCGGCGGAACCGTCAAGCCAATCGTGTTCTCTGGTGCGGCACCGCCCATGTACCTCTTCGCATCGAGCGGATTGGCATAGTTATGGATGATGTCCGTCACCGCCGAGGCAGCCGGCATGGTGGCATGTTTTTCATCGATGGCGATCGCCTCGGCGGTGTCAGGCCACTCGATCGGAACGGCAGAAGGCCCCGGTACTGTTCCATCGCCACGGCGCAATGCCGTATCCGTGCCTTCAGTGCCGGGTATCGGCGGATCATCCGACATGGTCAGAGTCTCGGCTACCCATCGGGCTGATTGCTGCGTGGTTTGGCGGCGGTTGAAAAAGCAAGAGATCTTGTAGGGCGCGGCCTCCCCGCTTTCCATGCGTTTGAGCACCGGGTGCCGAATCGCCGCATGAAATGCCAGTGCATCCTGCAGCCGATCTTGTTGAATATGGGGCAGCGGTCCCAGACCGTTTGGCGCAGGCGTCGCGCCACCAAGAACGTCAGGCACGGGCAAGGCCGGCCCCACATCGAAAAAATCGGCAACACGGGCGAGCGGTGCATCGTCGTCCCCTGCGACCCGTACCACCGGGTATTGGGGCAGTAACTCATAAGTCGATGCAAAGCTGCGGATAACAGTTGAGAAATCGAGCGGACCCAGTCCGAGTCCATTGACCAAGGCATTGAGCGCCTTGGGCGCACCCCGGTGAGGCGTGCCAATCGTGATCAGGTGGCGGGTAATGTCCGCCCCCCCCAAGTGCTCCAGGAAATAGCGTGCGACGAGTCCACCCATGGAATGGCAGACCAGCCAGAGCTTGGCATCGCTGCCGCCTGCACCCTGGCGCCAGTCATGTAACTTGGGGCGGATGAAGGCGTCGAGTGCCTCGGCCGCCCAGCGGTTGGAAGCACGCCAGTCGTAGGGAAACTTGAAGAATTGCTGCGCCGGATTGCCGACCGCAGCTTGAAGCGAAACGCAAAAGCCATCGTAGTCAGCAACCCCAAAGTAACCGGGGATGAGCTGGTTATTAAACAGGTCTGTGGCCACCACGCCATCGTCTGGCTTGCCACTACCACCAAGGTACGCAAGGCCACCGCCACCCCAACTCCAGATCAAGCGTGATAAAGCACTTACAGAAAGATCGTAGATGGCTTTCCCGTCCCGCTCCAAACGCGATCCCCCAATGCCGGGAATGAAAACAATGATGTCTTTGGTCATGATGGATTTTGATGCCAAATAAAAAACTGACCCAGTCTGCCGGTATTCAGTGCCCCACTTGGGCCACGCTGACAATGTTGCTGCATGTTGGCGTGCTGATCTTTGTGGTAAGCATCCACACGGCCAGCGTATCGCCTTCGCGCAGCGCCTTGAGACACGCGCCCGCCGAACAGCGTGGTGCGCCGGTCCGACCACCAGCAGACCGGCGCGCCCGAGATCGTCACCGCCTCACAAAACCAGTGCACCACGTTGCCGCACGTTGCGCCACGTCATGCGCCGCAAAATCGATTCTGACCAGTCCGGACAGATCGAGCCTAACCTGAATTTTGCATAAAAAAGGGCAAGAATGCCGTAAGTGATTGATAAAATGTGAGTTATCTAGAAACACAGTCATCAACACAAACGCCACCTTGCCCGACATGAATTCTACTTCAGAACAGCTCCGTTTTGCATCCATTCCAGCGCATACCGTTCGGGCCGACTTCGCCGGCGGCGGTTTGTCGTCCGACCTTGGCCCGCTGCTGCTACGCGGCGTCGATCGCCAGATCGGATTGACCGAGCGCATCACAAAAGCCTTGGACGATCGCCGCCACCAAAGTTACACCAGCCATTCCTACCGCGACTTGCTGACGCAGCGGACCTTTCAAATTGGCTGCGGCTACGAGGACGGGGCGTTGTTGAATAAATCAACGGGTCGCCACGGGAGTGTAAAATATAGCATCATTTTTTGCCAAGTAGACACGTGCCGTACAAACACAGCGAAGACCGTCGTCAGAAATTCGAGAAGCCGCTTTACAAGGTGACGAACTGGCCTAAGTACAACGCTGCGCTCAAGCGGCGCGGTGACTTTACGATGTGGTTTACCGCGGAGGCGATTGCCGCGTGGTGCCCAATCAAGACCGGGGCACGCGGCCGGCCAACCAAGTATTCTGATGTGGCAATCAAGACCGCGCTGTTCATACGTCAGGTTTTTCATCTGGCATTGCGGCAGACCGAAGGCTTCATGAACTCGCTTGCTCGTGCCCTGAAAGTCCAGATCAGCATTCCGAATTTCAGCTGCATTTCCAAACGGAGCATCGGCTTGCCAAGACATGCCTTGAGCAAATTCCTGGAGCCAGGCAGCTTCGTCATCGTGGACTCCACCGGGCTCAAGGTATACGGAAAAGACGAATGGCAACAGGAAAAACATGACGTTTCCGCCCGGCCGGAACGTGTCAATCGATTTGAAACACCTGAGTTAAATTGGTGAGAGTCTCAATCTCAGTATCAAGCGGCTTTTTTCTCCATGATGGGCGGGTTAATCCAGGCGGCGGTGGGCAGCTTGTGTGGCTGTGGCAACCGATTTTTGAAACGGTTCGGAGTGCGCTCGAAAGCGCTTTGCAGTGTGGCTTGCCTCTGCTTGCGCACCTCGGCGGCGCGGCCGGTGTGGACGCTCTCGGGCGTCATCATGCCGATGCCGGAATGGCGGTGCTGCTGGTTGTACCAAGCGA